>JAABUZ0100002978.1_pt1 | contig 26529 bp, 25 predicted proteins | sample 5562091 | NCBI WGS metagenome assembly JAABUZ01 (sample SAMN12813069, study PRJNA571459) | rock metagenome | isolation source: Antarctica rocks | place: Antarctica: Victoria Land, Linnaeus Terrace sud | collected 2015-12-21 | reverse complement strand
ATCCTTCGCCGATGTCGTGATCATCTGGGCGCGCGACGACGAGGGCAAGGTCGGCGGATTCCTGGTCGAGAAGGGCACGCCTGGCTTCGAGCCCACCGTCATGAAGGGCAAAGTCGCCAAGCGAGCCGTCTGGCAGGCCGACATCAAGCTCACCGACGTACGCGTCCCCGCCGAGAATCGCCTGGCGAAGTCGCACAGCTTTAAAGACACCTCGCTGGTGCTGACCGCCACTCGCTCCGGCGTGGCCTGGGAGGCGGTGGGCCATGCTGTGGCCGCCTACGAGATCGCTCTGAAATACGCCCAGGAGCGCGTCCAGTTCGGCAAGACCCTGGTCAACTTCCAGATCATCCAGGACAAGCTGGCCAAAATGCTCGCCAACGTCACCAGTATGCAGTTGTTGTCGTTGAGGTTAGGACAGTTGCAGCAGCAGGGCAAGATGACGGCGGCGATGGCCTCGCTAGCCAAGATGAACAACGCCCGCCTGGCCCGCGAAGTCGTGGCCGAGGCGCGCGAAATGCTCGGCGGCAATGGCATCCTCCTTGAATATCACATCGCCCGCCACCACGCCGACATCGAGGCCGTCTTCACCTACGAGGGAACGGATACAGTTCAGTCCTTGATTGTTGGCCGCGACATCACCGGTGTCCAGGCCTTCTCCGGCCACTAATCCACCTGCAAACCGTGACAAATTGTCACGGTTTGCCCGGCAAGATGAACAAACGTCAGGCGAGAAAACGGACACGAGGATGCTCTTTGCCTTTTCAATCCAACCGCCCTATAAACCCAATCACCCGATAGCCCGCCGCTTGGAGCGGCCGAATCCACGCTTCAGCACTGCATGTCTGCCCCAGCGCTCAACGCGACGGCAAGCCTCTCTTTTTCTAGTCGCATTGAAAAGGCTCTATGACGTTTGACATTGCGATCAAACAGGAAGTATGCAGTGCTGAAGCGTGGGTTCGACCGCTCCAAGCGGCGGGCTATCAGGGCGTTGTGCCTGAAAAAGTCGGAAAGCATGCAGTGCTGAAGCGTGGATTCGGCTGCTCCAAGCGGCGGGCTATCAGAGCGAGCTTTTTTTATTGAGGGAGAGAGGGTAGCAACTTCACCCCATTCGCCGATACCTTCTCCAAAAAGGACATGTGTGGATTTCAAGGCGAGCTGAGCGGCAGGCGAGGTATACGGACGCGATAGAGCAAGGGCGAGCGGGTCAGCAAGAGCCATCCAATCAGGTCCGTAACATCTTCTTGCGCTAAAGGGCAGGTCACAGAAGCGGGACACCATGCAATTTGACAGAGCAATACGCATCAATGCAAGAATGGTAGAGTTTTCCGCTTAAAGCGCCCTAAAACTACCACTTCCACCCATACAACAAACCCATCGACTCTTCTCTCGCTGCATACGAAGATCAACATAATCAAATTCCTGATCAAACTACAAGCCTAACTATTCTCCACAACTTCCCTAATAATCATCCAACACAATAGCAGATCTTCGACAGCTCTAGCAATAATCTCGTCAAGTATAAGCACCAGCAACGTTCTTCATTTATTCTTGGTGCAGCTCTTCTATAATACTTTTAGTCGCAATGGTATGAGGATGTTCAGAGCCCAACACCTTTTCACGGATAGTCAGGGCGCGTTTATAAAGTGGTTCTGCCTCTTCATTGAGCCCCTGAGCTTGATACAAGTCTGCCAGATTGTTCAGAGCAGTAGCAGTAAAAGGATGCTCAGCACCTAGCGCCTTTTCATAGATAGTCAAGGATCTTTTATAAAGGGATTCTGCTTCCTCGTACCTTTCCTGCACTTTATATAAAAGGGCTAGATTGTGCAGGCTCGTCGCTGTCTCTGAATGCTCCCCTCCCAGGACCTTTTCACAAATCGCCAACGCTCGCTCGTACAGCGGTTCTGCCTCCTCATATCTCCCCTGCTCTTGATACAGACCTGCTAGATTATGCAGGCTCGTCGCTGTCTCTGGATGCTCCCCTCTCAAGACCTTTTCACGAATCGCCAACGCTCGCTCGCACAGCGGTTCTGCCTCCTCATATCTCCCCTGCTCTCGATACAGCTCTGCTAGATTGCTCAGGCTCGTCGCTGTCTCTGGATGCTCCCCTCCCAAGATCTTTTCATTAATCGTCAACGCTCGCTCGTACAGCGGTTCTGCCTCTTCATATCTTCCCTGCTCTTGATACAGACCTGCTAGATTGCCCAGGCTCGTCGCTGTCTCTGGATGCTCCCCTCCCAAGACCTTTTCACTAATAGCTAAATCTCGTTTTTGCAGCGGTTCTGCCTCCTCATATCTCCCCTGCTTTTGATAGAGCAGAGCGAGATTGTTCAGGCTCGTCGCTGTCTCTGGATGCTCCCCTCCCAGGACCTTTTCACGAATCGCCAACGCTCGCTCGTACAGCGGTTCTGCCTCCTCATACCTCCCCTGCTCTCGATACAGCTCTGCTAGATTGTTCAGGCTCTCCGCTGTTGAAGAATCATTAGAAGCAAGGGTCGCTTCCCTTATATCCAATGCTTTTCTCAAAAATGGCTCCGCTTGTTTATACTGTCCTGCAATGCGGAGATACCAGCCCGCCTGCCTTAGCAACTCGGCAGCTTCAGCAGATGTAATGTTCCATTGTTCGATGAGCAGAGCACAGTATTGTGCATGAGGCAGATAGTGAAGACAAAGTTGTAGATTTGTATAATCCGAGTCGGGATAGATGTAGCTCACAACCTGTATAGCTCGCGTCGCCCAGCGCTGTTGCGTCTTTGCGTCCATCTCATTCTTCAGTGCAAGCTGGACGAGTCGATGAAGTGTGAAGGTGTGATCGGGGTTGCGGCGAATGAGCGAGTAGTTCAAGAGATCTCTACTGGCCTCGTTGAGCTTGATGGGGTCCTTTGCCAGGATTTTGAGGCTAGTAGGCAACATATCCACGCTTTCGACGATCATCTCTTCCGGTATCGAGTCAGGATCGAGGAAGGCACAGAGGCGTAAGAGGTCAGCGGCGGCAGGATTGACTTCCTGGATGCGTTTGAAGGCCACTGAAAATGTGGTTGCAACCGAATTTGGATGATCCTTAACCCATTTCCCCCTATGCTGTAATAGATAGTCGTGCCTGGTCTTGAATAGATCTAGACATCCATCCAGCCCACATTGGGTCTCATCAATATAGGCTCCCGCTTGATCGAGTGCCAGCGGCAAGCTAGCAAGCAAGTTTACTATTTCCTGTGCAAGCCTCTGATCGTTAGGTGATGCGTATGCAGCCATATCGTCTGGACCAATATATCCTGCCCGCCTTAACAAGAAGAGCATGGCCTGGTCCTGCTCCATATCTTCAATGGAGATACGCCTCGCCATCCTTCCCGTTTGTTTTGATTGAGTGGTGATGAGAATATGGCCTTGATGCTGCATCGGGAGGATGTTTTCGAGCACGGCGAGATCGTCGGCGTTGTCGAAGATGAGGAGCCAGCGGGGGTGGGTTTGTAGCCAGAGTGTGACGGCGGAGATGACGAGGCTCTGGTCCTGTTCGCGCTGAGCGGGGAGGTTGAGGAGTTGGGCGGCGGCGAAGAAGTCGGCGAGCAGGGTTTCGGCACTGTCGGCTCGGAGCCAGAGGAGAGTGTCGTAGTCGTTCTGGTAGCGGTAGGCGTATTCGATGGCGGTCTGCGTCTTGCCCATGCCACCCAGGCCGCTGAGGGCAACGGTAGCATATGACTGGGTGCTTGCTTTTAGTGTGTCGTGAAGCTCTTGCAGGAGCGGATCGCGTCCTGTGAAGAGAGGATTGCGTTCGTAGGGGATGTTTTTGAGCGGGCCGGTCGGTAGAGAATTTGCGAGGGATGCTTTCTTGAAGCTTTCGACGACGGAGCGGATCTCTTTAGCAACTTGTGCAAAGGCTTCGTCAGGGTTGGGCCAGCTCATGATGGGTTGCTGGTTGCGGGGCAGGACTTGCAGGTATTGGAAGGGGGTGCCCGTCCAGTCGGCGGGGCGGGCGATGATGGGGATGACATAGGCGCTGCGGTTGGCGTGCCGTTCCATCGCGCGTTTGAGCTCGGTGCTGGTTGTGTAGTCGGAGGCGAGGAAGTCGGCGCTGATGAGCAGCAGGAAGATGTCGGCGCTCTCCAGGTGGGCGGTGATCTCTTGTTTCCAGTTCTGCCCTGGGCGGATGGCGTAGTCGGCCCAGATAATGATCGAGTTTTGCTGCTTGAGCGCGCTGAGATGCTTGTCTAGCTTCTGGCGCAGAATCTCGTCTTCGTGAGCATATGAGAAGAAGACTTCGAGCGCTGGCTTCGGTTCATCTGACATGGCAAACTTCTTTCAATACAGGATGGAGAGCAAAAAGTGTTCTATTCTCTAAACGCAAGTATAGACTCTTTTTGACGTTATAGCAAGCAGGGAAATGGAAGATCAACCCATCATTTCTTACCAGTTAACCTCCAAAATCACCCTGGATAACGAAACCCCTTACAATTCTCTGCGAAGCAGAGGCGCCAATTGATTGCGCGCAGACCGGCTTCAGCCGGAGAATTGCCGACCACCTTGCTCCAAAGCGCTCCTCGTCCTTGTTTTGGAGGTGATACAGCTTGAGAAAGCAACCGTGTTCTGTCAAGCTTCACTGCAACCCGCAACAAGAGGGACAGAGCGCTTCGGGGCAAGATAGGTGATGGCCTCCCCATGAATGGAGCATGCGCACGGTCAACCGGCGCCTCTGCAAGCAGAGAGCCCATGCGCTGGCACCGGCGCGTGGGCTCTCTTAATGATCGCATGAACAAGAGCAGGACCGTTAGATGTCCAGCATCCAGGCTCCGCGACCGTGAGTGGCGGCGTAGAGGACGCGACCAGATTCTGAGAGGGTGAGGCCGTAGACTGCTACCGTAGGCAGACCACTTGCGGCAGGCACCCAGTGCTGCGAGTTCTCCTTCAGCCTATTCACTCCAAAGTCAGTCGCCACAAACAAGTTTCCTGTTCCGCTATCGTAAGCAACACTGGTGATCGGCTGATCGCCCAGGTTGTAGCTTACATCATTCCACGCGGTCTTGCCCGTCAAGGGATCGTAGGTGACATCGAAGACGTGTCCAGGCGCGTTAGGAGTATAAGCGCCATAGCCGGAATAGGTGATGTAGGCGTGATACTTGTTTTTTGGATCGACTGCGATGCCGCTGATAAAGCGGTTGGGCTGGGCGGCGCTGTCGATTCGGGTGAAGTTGACGCTGGCAGGTGCGGCGTCGGCGTTGGTCGAGAGAAAGAGGCGGCCGATGCGCGTGGCGGCCCACAATGTGCTGGTATCGCTGGGTGCGCGGTTGAGGGCGACGACGAAGCTGCCGCTCTTGTCCGTTCCAAAGGTTGAGTCGGTAAGGTTGGGACCCAGGGCAACCCAGTCGCCACACGGAGCTTTGAGATCACCGGTAATCTCGTTGCAGTGCTGATCCAGGTAGTCCTGCTTGCCACCGCTATCCTGCGTGCGCCAGACGTGCTCAAGGCCGACGAACATGGTCTGGCTGACCTTTGGATCGCCGATCAGCGGCACATAGAACGAGGACTGTTCTTTACTCGCGGTCAGCGGATCGGCCCAGGCATCCCAGCCGTTAGGATCGTTGCCGTGGAAGTTGACATCTCCGTTGGCCGAGAAGTAGGCATGCATGCGAATATTTGGATTTCCGATGTCGATGACGGATTGACCACCATCGCCGCCGACCGTCTCGGTCCAGACGCGAGGATCTGGGCTGGCCGAGAATGTACCGTTATCCTGTGTGCCACCGATCACATCATGCTTTGGATCAGCCGGATTGACGGTCAGACTCTGGAATTGCAGCGTTGCCAGGCCGTCGCTCACACTGGTAATCTGCGTCGGAATCTGCTTCAACCATATCTGGCAGTCCTTAAGATCATCGCCGGAGATGCCCCGGTTGGCACAGTCGCTGGAGCTATCGATGAAGCTGCCGCTTGTGCGTGCGACTCCGCCGTCTGAGCCGATAAAGGCAATATCGGGATTGCTGGGGGCCAGGGCGATCGCGTGCTGATCGGGATGCAGACCCTGGGGAGGCGTCTGAGCATCGTTGGTCATATCGGTGAAACTCGCACCCCCGTCGGTTGAGCGCAGAACGGCGCGTCCATTCGAAGGCGGTGTATGCGTAGTGATCTCATCGTAGTTCATCGAGCCACCCAGCCAGACGGTATCAGGATGTCCGGGAGGCGAGACGATGACCATATCGTAGTCGCATTGTGTCTCACAAAAATTGTACGAGCTATAGCCGGGTGTGCCCTTCGTAGGATTAGAGAGCTTCGTCCAGCCAGGATTATTGGTGCCGTCGCTCAAACCCTTCGCGTCTACATTCGCATTGTCCACGCGGTAGAAATCGGCGTTAGTATTGCCAACATCGGCCAGGTAGATGCGTAGATTCGTTCCATTGGGCACCAGCGTGAAATCAGTGTGCGCAGTCGAACTATTCGTGGCTCCGCTCGCACCTCCACCCACCGAGGCAAACACCTGCTCAAACGATCCATTTGCTGTACGATACACACCGTAGTCCGAGACGGCAAAGTAGAGCTGCTGGCCCTTGCCGGATTGATAGAATTGGATGCGATTGACGCCGCCACGGAAGAAGTCGTTGCCATTGGGCGTACCTGGATCGACGATATCCGCTGTTTTGCTAAAGACGAGCTTGAAGCTGCGGCCTCCATCCAGGGACTCATACAGCCCCACCTGTGGAGCATCGGGGGGCGAGAAGCGACCTCCGTTGACCGATGAAGCTCCGTGCCGTGCAACATCCGTTCCTATATATATGTTGTGCATTAGTTGGATCAACTGCGATCGACCCGATGGCGCGCTCTTTGGCCGCTGGGACACTTCCTGGTATCAGGCTCCAATGATCGCCATAGTCGGTCGATTTAAAGAGGCCAACGCCTGCCTCAGAATCGCTCGATCCATCTGGCTCGCCCGTCCCGGCATAGAGCGTGCGGCCAGTAGAGTCGCTGGGATCAAGAATCAGCGAGCCGATGGCGTTGGAACGCAGCCCGGTCGAAACAGGAGCCCAGTCTGGTTTGTCCGCCAGACCATTGCTTGTGCGCCAGATGCCACCGCCCGCCGCCGCGATCCACACATTACAACTCGCGCTCGTGCAATCATTCGCCACCACAATCGCCGTCGTGCGACCAGAATTGACCGTCGCCCTGCCCGTATAGGTCGCTTGTGGTGCGACGTTGGCGGTCACTGGCCCAAATTGCTGCCAATGGCTGCGCGCGGCTGCCTCCTGTGGTGTGACTTGCTGGAGCAGGCTCTGGTGCGCGTTGAAGGCATTCGCCACCTGCGTATTGGAAATATACTTCTGCGGAAGAGCGCGATTCTCATATTGCTGCTCGGCGGCAGTCGTGGGACCATTCCCATCATCAAATGCATCGCCGTCCGGATGTGCAGACAGAAAATGATTGAAATGCGGCTGTAGGGGTAATGCGAACGTGTTTTGAACCAGAGAACTCGTCACAACAAATACTGCAACCGCACACAGGCTTACAATAGCATAACGATGCCATAACCTGAAACGAAATGAACCTTTCATAGACCTCCCTGCGCCTGCTTTTTAGTTCAGACTTTCAGCTATAGAGCTATTCAGAAGATAAGCAAAACTATTAGTTTAGACAAAATGACATACTGATGACGTACATGTAGCAGAGAGCCGATAGTAACATAGATACATTCATATGTTGTACTAACTCACTTCACTTAGAAGAAACAACGGACGATCAAATCTTTTTTGCGTAAACTAGTCATAAGTGAAGCACATAGAGGGGTCAAGACGTGTTACATAAAAGAAATGTAGTACGACTTCTTTTATTGACAGACAGAGGGTAAGCGCTCCTCTTAAGTGCAAGGAAAAGCGCGAGAAAGGGTTCACCGTATGTTTCGCCACTGGCATTCAGAACATACATTTGTTCTGGTCGCTCTCCTCATCATCGCCACGTTCAGCATCTGCTACACCATACCAGGATTGCTCGGAGCCCTTTCGTATGCCACAACCACATTTTTCCTCTTTGCCGGCGTGAGCGTACTCGCACTTGGCTGTCTACAACTCTATAATATACACAAGCACTTCTAATATAAGCAGAGGTGCCGATTGATCGCGCACAGACCGGCTGATGACCTTTACTTATCAAATCTGGTATATCACGTGCTGCTTTTTTACCAGATTTAATAAATAAACATCACCAGCCAGAGAATTGCCGCTTAACTTTGCTATTGCCGTTATCTTCCCTTTACCTTTGGCTCCTCCGGCTGTTCTTGTGATATTTGTTTTCTTAATATGGGAGATGAGCAATTTTTCTAATGAGCTTTGAGTGGGCTGTTGAGCTCCAGGGGCTGTTGAGCGACAACTCTCGATCAATCGGCACCTCTGCTTACGTATGAGTAGGAAATTCGGGTGGAGACGCACATAGTTACCTTTATTGTGCGCTCGTCGTGAATAGAATGAACAAGAACGAACACAGCGACGAATGCACAGGCCGCGTCTAGAGCGGTCGTATATAAAGGAGGATAGAGCTAATGCGAGCACTCTGCTGGAATGGAAACAACGATCTGCGCGTGGAGACGGTTCCCGATCCTGAGATCATTAATCCACATGATGTAATCCTGAAGGTGACGATGTCCACGACCTGTGGCTCCGATCTGCACTTTATCGATGGCTACATCCCGACGATGCAGCAAGGGGATGTGATTGGTCATGAGTTTATGGGCGAGGTGGTGGAGGTTGGGCGCGAGGTGAGGAAGGTGAAGAAGGGCAATCGCGTGGTTGTGCCGTCGTTCATCGTCTGCGGCTCCTGCTGGTACTGTGAGCATGAACTTTACTCACTCTGCGATAATACAAACCCGAATGCGGAACTTCAGGAGCCTCTGTTGGGATATCCAACGGCTGGCATCTATGGCTACACGCACGCTTTTGGTGGCTATGCAGGTGCGCACGCACAGTACGTGCGCGTCCCCCAGGCCGACAACGATTGCTTCCAGGTGCCTGAAGGGCTAACTGATGAGCAGGTTATCTTTATCTCCGACGCCGTGCCGACCGGCTATATGGGTGCCGACTTCTGCAATATCCAGCCCGGTGATACCGTCGCGGTCTGGGGCTGTGGCGGCGTGGGCCTGATGGCGATGAAGAGCGCGTTTCTGCTGGGAGCCGAGCGGGTGATCGGGATCGATCGTCTGCCAGAGCGGCTGCAGATGGCACGCGAGAAAGTGGGCGCGGAGACCATTAACTATGCCGAGGTTGATAGCGTGATCAATACGCTGAAGGAGATGACGGGCGGGCGCGGACCCGATGCCTGCATCGAGGCAGTGGGAATGGAGGCGCATGGAACTGGACCTGGCTATACATATGATCGCGTGAAGCAGGCGCTGCGTCTGCAAACGGATCGTGGCATATCGCTGCGCGAGGCAATTATGGCTTGTCGCAAGGGCGGGATAGTCTCGATCCTGGGCGTCTTTGGCGTGATGGACAAGTTTCCGGTCGGCGTGATGATGAACAAAGGGCTAACGGTGCGCACCGCGCAGCAGCATGGACAGAAGTATGTGCCTCGCCTGCTAGAGCATGTTGCCAAAGGTGAGTTGGACCCTTCGTTCCTCGCCACCCATAAGTTCTCGCTTGAGGACTCGCCGCGCGGCTACGATATATTCAAGCACAAAGAGGACGGCTGTGTTCGCGTAGTCTTCACTCCTCACTCTTAACTTCTTTCGCTTATCTAAAAGGAGAACCTCATGTCTACCACCCCTGTTTATACAATCAAGCTGCCCTCTGGTGAGGAAATTCCGGTGCTTGGACAGGGCACGTGGGGCATGGGTGAAAATGCTGGTAGTAAAAAGGACGAGGTTGCCGCCTTGCGCCTCGGCCTCGACCTGGGCATGATGCTGATCGATACCGCCGAGATGTATGCCAATGGCGGCGCTGAGGAAGTTGTTGCGGAGGCGGTCGCCGGACGCCGCGACGAGGTCTTCCTCGTCAGCAAGGTGCTCCCTTCGCATGCGACACGGAAAGGGACAATCACGGCCTGTGAGCACAGCTTGCGCCGCCTCCAAACGGATCATCTCGATCTCTATCTCCTTCACTGGCGCGGCTCAACACGCCTGGAAGAGACGATGGAGGCGTTCACAACATTGATGCACTCAGGTAAGATCCGCTACTGGGGAGTAAGTAATCTCGATCTCTCGGACATGCAAAAGCTTGTAAAAATCACGGGCGGCGCGGCTGTGGCGACCGACCAGGTACTCTACAATCTCACGCGGCGCGGGGTTGAGTACGATCTACTCCCCTGGTGCCGCCAGCGCAACCTGCCCATCATGGCTTACTCTCCGGTCGAGCAAGGTCGTATGCTCACCCATTCCGAGCTGCAAAAGATAGCAGCCGAGCATGGCGTGACTCCGGCTCAGATCGCTCTCGCCTGGCTGCTGCAACATGACGGCATCATCGTCATTCCTAAAGCAAGCACACAAAGACATGTCCACGAGAACCGCGCCGCTCTCGACCTGCACCTCACCAAGCAAGACCTGGCCGCTCTCGACCGTGCCTTCCCACCACCTACAGGGCGGCGACCACTCGAAATGCTTTAGAATATGTTAGCAATAAAACTTGCTTTATGATATAGCAGGTGAGAGGGTGCGTTTTAGATAGTACTAGAATAGGGGCGATCGATATGGCTGAGAAACAGAACTCTGGTGATGGCGAAAGCAGAAAGGTTATCTCGACCAACTTTTTGATGGCATTTACTCCTGGCTTACAGGTACACAATGCAAGAGGGGAGAAATTCAGCATTCAGGTCGTCCAGATGGGAGAATTGCTTATCACAAGTGGCTCGATTGTGGCGTGTGATCCATTCTGGCTGAACCTGGCTCCGCGAGCGTATACGACGAAGGTTCCTGCAGGGAGGTTCCCGGTTTTCATTAGTATTGCAGAGCTTGTTGGACGACAGGATCGGCGAATTGCCTGTGCAAAATTGCTTTTCAGTCCACAGGATGTGGCACGCTGGGAGATGGCGATCGTCCCTGGTCAGGATGTGAGCACCTTGCAACCCGGTCAGCATTTCTGTTACGGAGTTGACGCGGGAACTGGCTGTTTTGTGGATATAGATGTCGTCACATGGCTCTTTGAGCAAGCAGGCACACTTGACCTGGAAAAGTGGCGCGGCTTGCCTGACAGAATGGTGGATATGCCTGACGAACAAGCTGAGATGATTGATGCAGTCTATAATTATTTTGAAACAACCGTGGATACCCGGTTGTACGAAACGTCGACGCCTGAAGTATATCCGCAGTATGGAGAGATTGGGTTGAATGATACGACGAGCGGCAATCTCGTATACTTTTCAAGTGGCTGGGGCGATGGCTGTTATGCGTCATACTTTGGCTATGCCGCAGATAACAGCCTCGCTTGCCTTGTCACCGATTTTGCAGTCTTGTTTGGCGCTCGCCCGTAAGCGCAGTTCCATTAGTAGGTTTTCACCGCAACATACTCTCAATAAGCTTATTTCTGCTGAAGAATCTGGTGCACAACTGTTACGACGCGGCTTGATGGGATTGCAAAACCGACACCGTTTGCTGGTGTATTGGTCTCCGTATCGACTGCTCCCAATGTTGGAATACCGATAAGCTGTCCCTGTAGATTGATCAGTGCACCACCGCTATTGCCAGGATTGATCGATGCATCCGTCTGGATAGCGTTGGAGATGGTTGTGCTCGCCGACTCTGTTACGTTGCGGTTCAGGGCGCTGACGATACCCCTGGTAGCCGTCTGGGTGATACCGAGCGGATTGCCTATTGCCATTACTTCCTGACCCACGGCCAGTTTCGACGAGTCGCCGATCGACGCGACGGCCATAGAGGTGTATGGCGTGATGTGCACAACGGCCAGATCATTGGCAGCATCAGTGCCGACCAGTTGCGCCTGAACCGTTTTTCCATCGCTCAGGACGGCATTGATGCTCTGAGCGCCGTTAACAACGTGATTATTGGTCACAATATCCCCGTTCGCATCGATAATCACGCCCGATCCAATCGCTTTTCCTTGTGCGGTCGTAACATCAAGTTCGACGACCGCTGGCTCGACCTTTGCTATCGCGGCCTCCTGCTGTGTCACGACGCTGCTGCTATTAACGGTTGAGATAGACGAGTGCGTTGTAGGCGTTGCGCCACTGGTTTTGCCACCTGCAAATTCCCATCCGGCAAACAGACCAATACCGAAAATGATGAGTAGTACAAATGCGAGTACAACAATCGCTCCCCCACTACCTCGTCGTCTGCGAGGCGATGTCGGCTCAGACTGTGGATTAGAAGGATATCTGGGTGGTTGAATCCCGCCTTGCCCCGGTAGCGATTCTGGCCGGTCCAGTACTCCCACTACTCCAGATGCTGAGGTCTGCGGCTTGTCTTGATATGGTATCGTGTCTTGATACGGTGAATCCAATTTATTTTCTTCTTGAAACATGGTTTTTATCCTCTGCTCTACCGTCAGGAATGGAATCGCGGCGCTACAATGAGTATCATTTGTCTATGTCTATAGGATAACTCATAATGATCAAAAAAAGTGAATAGAAATGTAAAACAAGTGTAAGAAGTTCACTTTGCTCTAATTTATAATGTATCCTTCATCGATCTTTTTATAATAACTTTGATCAATAGAGTCTTTGAGCTCTTGCTCAATTTCATAGTATTGTGCAACGCTAAGAGCAGTGCGAATTACATCTTGCACTTCCTTAGCGAGTGCTGCTTTGTTGGGCAAACCATGTTTCTGCCTTTTCACACCAGTGTCTTCAAAATGATTCACCGCACTGGCAAGCTCTCCAGCTTCTTCACACAAACGAGCGATGATTTGAAATGGGGTGTTGCCTTTAGAATATTTCCTGCTGTATCCCCTGGCAGTACGTAGAAGTCTATCAAAATAGTCGGGAGTGACCATCGGTTCCTTCCTCCTTATAAGGTCATGGTAGGTCGCACAGCTAACAAGGCAAAAATCAAGCGACGATCCAAATTATGCAACGAGCAGAACATTGAGTCCAAACAGTTTTGCTCTATCAAGCGTGATCTGATCTCCTTCGCCGCCTCCGAGCAGACCTTGCTCTTCCAGGAATGCTGCCGCCCGCTCAAGCGATGCCACCTTCCACACCAGACTCACCAGCCCATCCTGATCACGCGGCACAAGGCGTATAGCTGGTCCATCGCCTATCACCGACAAGCCTGGTTCCGTTTCTGTTAGCGGATCAAAAAGCCGTTGCCAGCTTGCCTGTGCAGCCTCCATATCCCTCACGCCAACGACTATCTCCTGCACTCCTAGCAGTCCCAGAGGCCCTCCCTGCTTCGCCTGCAATTCGGCCTGCCTTCTGAGCCTCCCCTGCGTTGTATCATAATATTTCTTATTGTACTCACACAGAAATATCATTCCTCTCTGGAACAACTCGTTAAAAAATGGGACCAGGTCTTGAGAACCCTTCATGACCTCTCCGTAACGGGCCAGATCATTGCCTAACAGCTCACCGAAGAATAATAAAGTCCACATCGAACCCATCGTCCCCTGGGGAAAGCCTTCGGGCACAGGCATGAGCGGCAGATACGGAATGCCTCTTCGGTCTACTTCCTGCACCGCAGCCTCCAGATCGTACGGCTCAAAGGCGATGCCGTAGAGTTGGGCTTGCGAAGGAGGGGGCGAGGGTAGCGTCTCTTGAGTACCAGATTGAAAGATTTCCATACTAATCGTCCCCGCGAACACGCCACCCGTCTTGAAGCCGGGTGCATCAGCGTTCACAGGCCACGCTATGGGCAATTGCAACGTCTCAGTAAGCAGCGAAAAGAGTTGATTATACTGCGCTTCGACGACCTTGAGCATAATGTGGTCAACCCGCTTCATAATAGCTCTCGTTCCATCCATTCCTGAATTCCTTTCTTTACTATACTGCTGATTGCTCTTTTCAAAACATACATACCGATTGTATGTATAAAGGCTAAAAAAGAGAGGCTACACCTTTCTAATGCTATGAAGGAAAAGATCCACTGTTTCCTGAGCGACACCTTTAAGCGAAAAGGCCATCGTGTCCATAAGCCACAAGCTGGCGATGCCATTGACCATGCCCAGCACGGCCAACGCCGCCACATCCGGCTCAACCTCCGGTCGCACTTCGCCCATCTCAATACCCTTGCCGATCAGGCTAGCAAAGTATGCCAGAGAACGCCGTTGCCCCCGAACATTTTCCTGCAAGCCCTCCGCCAACTCAGGCCCCACTTCTGTCTTCAGCGTAAGCAATTCAAGCATGGCGCGAAAATCCTCGTCCTCCTCCACATAGCTCAGCCAGTGAATGAGCAACTGGCGCAACTGCTGCAAAGGGCTGTCTTCTACCAACTTATATATCTCGGAGAAAATCGTCGCTGCCCGCTCATACTGCTCGCGCACAAGCGTATTAAACAGCTCCACTTTGTTGCCGAAGTGCCAGTGAATAGCCCCGCGCGTCGTTCCTGCCTGCCTGGCAATATCGTCGAGAGTTGTCGCCGAGTAGCCTTGACGACGAAAACATACGAGGGCTGCATTCAATAATTGCTCACGTGTCTCTGCCGCCGCCTCTTTCGTCCTACGCATCAATCTCTTCCTCCAAATGTATACATACCACATGTATGTATACGAGTCAAGGAAATCTTCTGTTCTCTTACACTGGATGCCGTTAACTGCTTCATTTGCTCGTCACTTCACTCCCCCTCCACTGAAGCAATTCTATTGCCGGGTGGCCCCTACGGGGCCAGATCTCAATCGCGCCCGATGACCTGACCCACCTCCATCTTCCCAGGCAAACTCTTCTCTCAGCTTACTGATCCCTCTATATCAGAGGCCCGGATCACGAGTGTTGCACAGGCCTTTGGTTGATAGATATTGCTGCCGTTTGACATGACAAGCAAGCTTCTCATCGCATTCCTACTGCTGCACAGTAGATCGATATTTGCCAGCTTCAGCGCGGAAGCTGATTAAAAGGCGGTTCCAGCCGTTGATGGCGATGACGGCAAGGGTCAGGTTGACCAGCTCTTGCTCGCTAAAGTGCTGGACTGCCTGGTTGTATATTTCGTCGGGGACATGGGTGTCGGCGATCAGAGTCACAGCCTCGGTCCAGGCCAGGGCAGCACGTTCACGCTCGCTGTAGAAAGTTGTCTCGCGCCAGGCGTCGAGGCTGTAGAGCCGTATCTCACTCTCGCCCCGCGCCCGCGCATCCTTCCAGTGCATATCCAAACAATAAGCGCAACCATTGATTTGAGAGGCGCGCAACTTGATCAGATCCAGCAGAGATGGCTCAAGGCCGTTCTGGCTCACGACCTTTTCCAACGTAAGCAGTGCACGATAAGCCTCCGGACTCGCCTTCATATAATTCAGACGTGATGACATCGCTATTCCCTTTCTTTTTATTTCACACCTTTGCATGCTGTACAAATCTTCCAAATAAAGCTTAACAGTAAATTGGTATAGCAGCAAGAGCCTTTTTTTATAAAATGGGCTATGCTATTTCTCTTCTCAATCAGAATCATCCAGCACTTCTCTAGCTCCACGTAGTGACCATCACCGACAGAAAAAGTGCTCAAGCAAGTAGTAAAAAGTGACCAGACTTGTGCAACATCCACAATGCCTCTCTCGTAGATAGTGGAGAACGAACTGGAACAGAAAATGGAATATATTTCATAGAGGAGATCCTCGTGGACCTAATCAAAAATCTCTTCAACGCTCTACTTACATATCCCATCTTTAATGCTTTGATGGAACTGTATCACCTCCTTGGTGATCTCGGCCTCTCTATAGTCACATTAACAGCTATAGTCTTCCTGACTACCTTCCCTTTTACCTGGAAACAACTTACAACTACCAGAGCAATTCAGGCTCTACAACCACAATTGGCAGAGATCAAGCGCAGGTATAGCAATGATCCTATGGCTCGGACAGAGGCAGAACGGGCATTATACAAAGATCATGGTATCTCCCTCTCATCCTCTTTCGGACCTCTGCTTATTCAGAGTGCAGCCCTTTCTGGTCTATTTTTTGCCCTCAACTCTGTATTGCGTAATAGTACACTGAGCACTATCAATCGTATCATGTATCCATTCCTTGCCCACTTCAGCACACTGCCGGATCTTAACCTGACCTGGTTTACCGTCTTCGATGCATTCTGGCACATCTCACTGGGTTATCCTGATCCAACACACATCTTGCCCCTGTTGACGGGTCTGATTACGTTCATGCAAATGCGCATGGCTCAGCCTGTTACACAGACCAGTGAGACCATCATGCAGGCTACTCAGGCAATGCAATTTATCATGCTGCTTTTCTCTGTCGGTATTACCGTCTACTTCGCTTGGCAATTTGCGGCTGGGGTCGCCCTCTACCGCCTGGTGTGGCTGGCACTGAGCATGATCCAGCGCTACTTCGTCACCGGTTGGGGTTCGTTGTGGATTATGCCGGGTCTCGCTACGAGTGACCCTGGTAACGCATCTAGTAGCAGACATGATGTTGGTACACAGCAAACATTGCCTACCTCCAATAAAACAAGAAGACATCGTGGCGGTGGATCATCAGCGCGGCGTCGTGGGAGAAAGCCGAAGCGAAAGTAGTACACTTCAAAATAGAGAGAAGCTCTCTTCTAAAGAAAGTAAAGAACGGAATGGAGAATAAATAGTATGCGTATCCTGGCAATTTCCGGTAGCCTACGCGCCGCTTCGACGAGCACGACCCTTATTCGCGTCGCCGAGAAGCTGGCCCCTGAGCAGATGGAATTCACGCTCTATGATAGGTTGGCCGATCTGCCGCATTTCAGTCCCGATCTCGATGGTGGTGTCCCAAATCCGGCGGTTGCTCAGCTTCGTGAGCAGCTCCAGGCGGCCGATGGTGTGCTTATCTGCACACCTGAATACGCCTTCGGAGTACCTGGATCGCTCAAGAATGCTCTCGATTGGACGGTCTCTTCAGGCGACTTCTCAGGCAAGCCGGTGGCGGTAGTCAGCTCCTCTTCGTTGTGGGGAGGTGGAGACAAGGCACAGGCTTCACTGCTGCTGACACTATCTGCACTAGGTGCTAAAGTTCCAGAAGAGGGAAAGCTTGCGATACCGAACGCTAATAAGAAGCTGAATGCCAGCGGCGAGCTGTCGGACGCCGAGACGATACAGGCGCTCAAACTGGTTCTCGACGCGCTGGCACAGGCTGTCAACGCATATGCGTAAGATGTAAAATCCTGTTTAACCAATCCACGTCAATCAATAGAGAGCCAGAGCTCGATTACTGACATAGGGTCGTTGGGTACCTGACCACCCAGGGCGGCGAGCTTTGGCATCTCTTCTAGCATCTCGGAGCAGAGCCGCCGTATCTGTGCGAATTGCTCTGTGCGAGTCGTGACAAGAGGAAAATCAACACGCTGATAGCGCCATACTTCTCCCGCGATACGCCGTTTTACGTCTTGTAATAACTGAACGTTATTAAACATAAAGCGGTCCCACTGAACTACATCTCCGCGTAAGAGATACTTGATGCTAATAGCCGTCATCATCCAGAATAAGCTGACATCGCGCGACGCCCGCTGGACGCGCTCCTCCAGGCTTTCTGGAACTGGAGGAGGCTCTTCTGGTAGACCAATTTTGTCGAAAAGCAAGCGACAATCGTGTAGCGGAAGTCGGGCGACTCTTTGCGGGAGCAGCACCCAATCAACCGTCATAGCCGTCTCGCGATAGATAACATGATTGTAACATCCTCCCGTTGGCCCAAAGCTTGCATCTTCGCGTAGAATCAGAGGCCGCCCAAACTGCTCATATAGTGCAAGTCGTGCAGCGTTGGTAACAGAGGCTACCGCATGTGGACTACATCCACACAAATCCTCTGCATAGGCATCGGCAACGACTATACGAAGATCAAAGTCGCTCAATTCGTCTCCCTCACCACGTCCCAAGCTCCCGGTGAGCCATGCCGAGACAAAACGTTCATCTTGAGCTAGAAAGGCAAGCAGCTTTTCAAAGAGCTCCTCGCGGTTATGAGCATATTGTGCGCGTGTATATGATGACATTTTTCGCTCCTTTCTCCTACATTTTGTCATAGAATGTTCACTATGGACCATTTTGTGATATAGTTTATCTCGTAGATTAAAATCGAGGCGATGGGGCTCGCCTCGCTGGAGCTCTTTCGGAGCACTAGTAAAACCGCAATGTAGCTAATAGCTCCTGATAACACCAAAGATGTGTGTTATCAGGAGCTTTTTTTGTTTCAAAGGAAGAGTTGTATGGCGTTTTCTGGTTTTCTGCTTACGGTTGAGATCGGGCTGGCTGGCTCTTTGGGTGCTCTCGCGCGTTACTTGCTTGGTCGCTTTGTGGCCGAGCGTATCAGTAAAGAGTTTCCTTTGGGTACGTTGCTTATTAATGTAAGTGGATCTTTTGTTATTGGCCTGCTGTTTGCGCTGGCGGCCCGCAATATGATCAGTTCGACGCTGCAATTGATTCTGGCGACTGGCTTTCTGGGCGGCTATACGACATTCAGTACGCTGTCGTGGGAGATTGTGCAGTTGGCGCGTGGCGGAGATAGGGCAGCAAGCATGCTCTATCTCGTTGGAAGCGTTGTGCTTGGGCTGGCGGCGGCGGCACTTGGCTTGCTGCTAGGATGGAGGATCTGATGCAAGTTGCTTTATCGCTTCCTCGCCGCGCCGGAGCCGTCCTGGCTGGCGGCTTCCTGGGTGCTATCACCCGCTACCTGCTCAGTACTCTTATTCAAAGCTATCTGGGCAAGGGCTGGCCGTACGATATTCTGCTCATCAATATCACAGGCGCACTGGCCCTGGCCTTTATTACAACGCTGGCCGACGCAACCTTTCTGATTGGTCCGACGCGCCGCCTGTTCATCAACGTCGGCTTTCTGGGGGCCTATACGACGTTCAGTAGCCTGGCGCTGAGCGATGTGCGCTTGTTCACGAGTGGTGATATTGTATCGGCGCTCGTCTATCTGCTCGCCACTATGCTCGGTGGCCTGCTCGCTGTGTTGCTCGGCGACTGGCTTGGACAATTGCTAATTAAGCGCGTGAGAGGCTCTTCGGGGACAGGCGCGGAGATAATACCTACACAGGCGGGGACAGATTTGACGAAAGAAGCAGGTCATCTGGATATACAAGATGATGTCATGACTCCATAAAGCTCTACGGTGTTGAATGAGTGGTAAAGCGTTTGCGTCCATATGTGGAGCGTGCGAGGAAGCACAAACCGAGGGCAGAACTGAGTCCGACGAAGAGGAAGACGAGCCAGGGCAGAGGAGGAGTGTGCAAGCGTCTGGCGAGATCGTAGAGCAGGCCGCCACTATAGTTTCCCAACGCGCCACCCAGGCCCAGCGAGAGTGCGTTGAGGCCCAGATACGAGCCGAGCCAATCGGGATGCGACATGCTCGCGGCAAGAGTCTGCTGGCTGGGCATAACGAGAAGCGAGCCCAGAGCGATAAAGACGACACAGAGCAGCAGGAGAGAGACGCTATTTACCAGCGCAATACCTCCGAGACCGCAGGCCATAATGAAATGAGACGTAATCTCAATATTGACTTCCAAACCTCTTGTTTTTTTCTCTTCATCATGGCATACTAGAGACATCGATTGAGACAAAATCTCAATTGCAGAATTGATATTATGGAGATTGTATGAAAGTTGCTTTTGTTGGTAAGGGAGGTAGTGGAAAGACAACGCTTTCGGCTCTCTTCTGTCGCTACCTGGCCTCGTCGCACGCGCCGGTCACCGCGATCGATGCCGATATCAATCAGCATCTTGGGGATGCGCTGGGGATATCCGAGGAAGAGCTGGCTCTTGTGCCGCCGTTGGGACGCGAGATAGAGCGTATCAAAGAGTACTTACGTGGCACCAATTCAAGAATCACTTCGGCCGCAATAATGACGAAGACCACCCCTCCTGGCCGTGGCTCACGTTTGTGGCGAGTACACGAGGATAATTCTCTACTTGATTACTTTAGTCATCATGTTAACAGTATGACCTTGTTGGTTACAGGGCCATTTAGCGAACAGGATCTGGGGCTGAAGTGTTACCACTCGAAGGTGGGGGCAGTTGAATTACTGCTCAACCATTGCATAGACGGGCCGGATGAATATGTCATCGTAGACATGATGGCAGGAGCTGATTCGTTCGCCTCTGGTCTCTTTACTAAGTTTGATATGACGTTTTTAGTCGTTGAGCCGACGAAAAAGTCGTTGGGAGTCTACTTCCAGTATAAGGAGTACGCGCGAAACTACGACATACGGCTCAAAGTCATTGGAAACAAGATAGAAACGGAGGAAGATCTTACTTTCATACGCGGACAGGTTGGCGCGGACCTGCTCACCTGGCTCTGGCGTTCGGACTACGTGCGCGCAATGGAGCGCGGCGGCACACTTCCCTTTTCACAGTTGGAGCGGCGCAATCTCGGCGCGCTAGAGACGATGAGGTGGGAAGTTGATCAGTGCCAGAAGGACTGGGAGCAGTTCTATCAGCAGACCATTGAATTTCATCGCAAAAACGCCCTATCGTGGATGAACGATGCTGTCGGGGAGGATGTCGCCGACCAGATCGATCCTGACTTCTCGCTTGCATCATATGTGCAAGAGCATCAACAACAATCAGATCTGCTTCTCCACTCTTGAAACAAGTTCAGATTGGAGCAACAGGATACAGAGAAGGAGAATGCAACTATGTCTTTAACCGTTCCAGCAGCATTACTAGAGCAGGCCGAGGCCGGCACAATGCGTCAAAGCGACTTTATCGCCTGCATCAAAGACTCGCTACCCTACGCCTGGCAACTCATCGAAAGTCTCGCCAGCCGCCTCAGCCAGACCGACGCCAGCTTCGTCGATAATCAAGTGTCCCCGCCAAACGAGCAGGCACGTGGCCAGCTCCTGCGCGTCCTTGCCAGCGACTCGATGCGCACCGCCTTAGAATCCCACTTCGGCTTCAAGCTCGCCTTCCAGAACTGCCACCGCGTCGCCCTCTTCCGCCAACTCGACCAGAGCTACCAGGACTTCATTTCACCCACCAGCCAGATCCTCAACCAATCGCCAGAGCTCGTGGACTGCTAACGTCGTCCTTTCATTACCCTGTTCGTCTAAGAAGGAATGCCTTGTATCTGAGGCATTCCTTCTTAGACAAAATTACTCAGTACGAAATTGCATCAGCGCGGAATGCCTCTAACTCAAATAGTTTTACAATGAGCCTGCACAAGAAAGCCATCATCGCCTAATTTTGCTCTATCGATAATTTCTTTGTCAAGTTCTTCGATATATCGAACGCTTGCTGTATAAAAGAAACTGCAATCTCCATATCAATTTCCCCTATATCTCTATACGCTACTCTATTCCTGAACGCATGCATTTCTCTGATATCGGTCAACATTTTCCGGTCAATATCGCCATTGATTTCTAAGGCACTCAAAATCTCATCCAAAGATTCCGGCATCTCTTTACCATTTTCATCGAACAACGGAAGTCGCCTTGCCTTCCTCTTCATATCTTGTTCAAACCACAACCACGCCACAATGATTGCAGATTGTGGATTCATTTCCAATAAATCTAAAACTTCCTGTTGCCACTCAAAGAATAATTGATAACCCTCTAACTCAAGTCTCTTTTTATCTAAACTGAGGTGCTCTTTATCTGATTCAAGTTGAGCAAGACTCTGCAATAAATCATCGACCTTCAATTCTTTAATTACATCATCAATGTTTGCAGGTAAATTTTGCACGCGACTATCAGAAGTCGCCTTAAATTCACCTCTCCAGGGCACTATTGATGTCAGGATAACAAGGAGAAGAACAAAGCTCATTATTGATATAACAGTAATCTCAGTGACTTGACTTGGAGGTATTCTTGTACGAATAATCAGTGGTAGAAAGTAAACTATAGAACCTACAAACGTCATTCCAAGTACCCATATTAATAGTAGACGTACATTCTGCTTTATATAAGCCAGCACTAATTATTTCCTCCCAGCATGAAAATCGTTATTACAGTACAGATTAAATAGACAAGAGCTGCAATCACAAACAGAGTATTACCAATAGGATTAGAGGGGGTATTGGTAACAAAACTACTCGCAACATTAAATAGAACTGAAGTAATACCAAAAAGAAGACTAACAAACACCGCAAGAAATTTTGCTTTTAGCGTATACTTTCTTTTATCAAGTTCACTACTCTGAAGCGCAACCTGCAATGTCAGCTTGCTGATTTCCACATCTTTTTTTTCTGAAACTATTTCTCGGAACTTCATCTCTTCGCGCATCTCTTCCATCTCCTTTTTCATTTTCTTAATTTCGCTCTTTCCGTACTCATCATCTTTTCGAAGCTTTACCACTTCTATAACTAATTCGCTCCGCCGCATCCGTTTTAGGTCGAATAGAGTACAACCCATCGCCACGTCTCCACCTCTACGCTATAAAATAGGAGATTACTCTCCGTAGAAAATAAAAAATGGTGCACAAGCATAGTATAACATAGTAGACTTTATACTCATGCTCAATTTATATTGACAAAATAGAATATCTCAGTATGTTGAGCTCGAAATAGGCATTTACCAATATGACTCTACATAGTAAGTCAAGAAACTTAGATCAGCTAAGGTAAGTATAAATATATGAGAACAGCCTCAAAACGACTATTCTCTCCTTACTCATCTTGAATCTTGACGACAGGGTAAGAATTTTGCTACGCTCTATTTAAGACCGTTTGGTCTCAAATACAAATTTATCAAAAGAGAACGAGTGTATATCAGGAAGGTCACTAATTGAGAAGAGAGCAATATTTCTACAGAAGGAGTGCCGGAAGATGTATCATACAATCGTTGCTTCGCGTGTTCGCACCTCTTTTCGCCGCCTGAGTAGCGGAGATATAGAGCAGGTTATCAACCAGTTCGCGCCACATTTCCAATATACTTTTTTTGGTCATCATGCTCTTAGCGGTACGCGCCGTAGTAGAGAGGCGATGCGCGCATGGTTTGAGCGCATCTTTCGTATCTTCCCAGGCACGACCTTTGATCCGCACACGATCATCGTCAAGGGATGGCCCTGGGACACGACGATAATTGTCCGTATGAAGGTAAGCACGACTTTGAAAACAGGCAAGCCATACGAAAACGTCGCCTATCAGACATTCCGGCTGCGCTGGGGACGTATACTATCTATTGAGACGTTAGAAGACACGCAGCATCTGGTCGAGACTCTCAAAGAGCTGGCAGACGTCGGCATTGCTGAGGCTATGGCTGCACCTATTCTGGATAGCAACGCTACATAGTAATAGTATTTCTTGCCTTTTTGAGCGAGATACGCCCTCGCAAGACTATAATAGAAAGTAGAAAAACCATCATGACGAAAGGATACATAGCGTTTCTTCCTTGCGACGAAGGAGGGCAGAAGGCTTACCATTAACAATCCATGAATAATCTGTTGAATCAGAATACTGCGCCCTCCTCTTCTCCTGTCGCTAAAAAGTATCCATATTTTATAGACCAGCTACTTTATCTTTTCACACGGGTTATAGTAATGCTGGCCTTTATCACAGGAGTTGTACTTTTACTATGTGATGTATTTCTAACAGCCTTTCCACACGCGCCCATTTCAGCCGCTCCACTGCTCTTTATCGGTGTCGCCTATCTCGGCTTCCAGATGCTTCTCAGGCCTACACCATTAGATCTCTTTAAAGCGCTCATCGTTAGTACGGCATTCATTCTATGGGGTGTTGATCAGTTACTGCCATCGGGCTGGTTTGCGATGACGTTGGGTGATGTGGTTATCACACTTTATGTTATAGACTTAGGATGGATGATGCTCGATCGTCTCAAGCAAAGTAAGCAGTTAAGAGCAGCTAAAGTTCCCAAAGAAATAGAAATTGCACTTATGGAGAAGTAAATGGACTTCACTATTCGTCCAATCACGAAGGACGACGAGCCATTCCTCTGGCAGATGTTGTATTATGCCTCTCATGTGGATGAGGAGGGCGCGACATCTCCAGAGGACGCAAAAAATAATCCCGATCTTGCAAAGTACGTCAAGGACTGGGGCCGCCCAACCGACATGGGCTTCCTCGCGCTCGATCCTCATACTCAACAACTAATAGGTGCAGCGTGGGTGCGTCTACTCATCGGCCCGGACAAAACTATCAGCTATATCGACGACTCCACCCCCGAACTCGCCATCGCCGTCCTTCCTGAATACATTGGTAAAGGCTTGGGTACCCAACTCCTCACACATGTCCTGCAAGCTGCCGGGCACACCTTCCCAGCCGTCGTTCTTAGTGTACGTTCGACCAACCCCGCACGACGGCTCTATGAAAAGCTCGGTTTTGTGATTGTGAGTGAATCAGTAAACCGCGTTGGGACAGGATCTTTTAATATGATCGCTCGATCTGATCATGACTATAAGAGATTCGCTACATAGGTCTGGCTTGACGTTGTTTTCTTCCTTTTCTTTCAAAAGGGCGTTACGCGTGTTTAATGCAAGGCGCGCTTCCATATCGTCGGCAAGCCCTCCATTTCCATAATCTTGAGCGCATTCGTGGTGGAACACGGCCCTGGATAGAGGTGGTAATCAAAGGCCATATGCCCGTTCACAATGTCATCGCGGAAATGATAGTTTTTGATCTGGGGCAGCTCTTCGGTAATATCGATAAGCTCTAAGTCGTGTGTTGAGACCACGCCGTTACATTGTGCCTCGGCTAATGTAGAGATATAAGCCCGGCTCCCAATCAGGCGCTCACGGTTATTTGTGCCCTTGAATATTTCGTCGATGAGGAAGAAGACGGGGTGCGCTGTCTCTTCCTGAACTCGTTGCAAGAGTTGTTTCAGGCGTCTCACCTCGGCATAGAAGTACGAGTAGCCATCGACGAGCGAGTCGGTGACGCGAATGCAGCAGTAGATTTCAAAGAGGTCGGTGCACATGCTCTGCGCGTTGACGGGCGCACCGGCGTAGGCCAGGCAGAGATTGATGCCAAGTGCGCGCAAAAAGGTGCTTTTCCCTGCCATGTTCGAGCCGGTGATGAGCAGGAGGTCACCTCTACGTTCGATCATGAGATCGTTAGTCACTTTACCGCCATCTGGAAGCAAGGGATGACCCAGGCCGGTGGCCTGAAACACGGGCTCTTGTTCTGCTTGATCTCCAAACTCTGGAAGGATGTAATCGGGATTGAGATAGGCAAAGGTGGCTAGAGAGCAGAGAGCTTCTAACTCGTACCAGCGGTCAAGCCACAAAGGGAACACGACTTTTGCCTGTTCCTCGCAATGCCCTAATCGGTAGGCCAGCGTGAGATCCCAGGGCACGAGTTGATTAAACAAGAATGAGATCAATTGCTGTTGAAGTTGTGCTGTGCCTGCCGTGCCTGCTGAGCTAGCTTGCCTCTCTTCGCGCTTCTGTGTTGAGGTTGTGCGTTTCGCGATTTTTTCCAGATTCTTCAACAGACGCGACGGTTTTGGTTTTCTTGCAAAAAACGGTTCACACAGGTCGCGCAGTTGCTGATGCGTACCGTAATGATAGGTTTCAAGAAAGGTAAAGACCATTTGTAGTTGCTGAAAGGCGTTCTGCATCTGCGAGGGATCGTCGAACAGATGTGAGCGATATTTCATCGTCCAAAGAGACCAGGTAAAGGTGGCTACCACCGCTAGTGCCAGAATAGAGAATGGAATGTGGGTAAAGAGGTACAGCAGTAGCACGATAGCTAGCAATCCTGAAAGGCACCAGGAGAGCGCGACCAGTAAGAAGGATGGTCTGGGCAGGCGGGGCTTTTGGAGCCAGAGCCGCACTACGCTCTCGTCCCAGGAGTACTCAACATCGCCGGTGAGTTTGTGTGAGAGGGCTTGTAGCCTGTCACGGAAGTCGCTCAATGGTGCTATTTCGCGAACACACTTCTGCCTGGCAGCTATGGTTTCTCGGTCGGGTATCCTGTTAAGCAGCCAGGAGCGTAGCCGTGCCTGGCCCTCTTCTGTCCGTCCCGTGTTCATTAGTTCGAGCAAGGAGTATTCTCCAGTAATGTCCAGGTCATGCTCAAACGGATGGTCAACCTCGCGTTCTCCATCATCTATGGCCGGAATATGCTCCCAATCCAGTTCCAGGCGTGCAATATGCTGTAACTTTACCTCAATAAGAGGTGTATAAGCACTCACGCGCAATCGCAAGTTCTTTTGTTTGCGCCCATTATAGATAAAGTAGCCGATCTCCGCCAGAATAATCAGAAGACCCAGAGGCGCAAACGTTGCAAATGCGAGAATACAGAACACAACGCTGGCAACAAACCCTGCCAATTGCTGGGCCCACAGAGATCTGTACTGTCCACTAAGCTTCTCACGCCGCTTCTCAAGCTGTTTGACATAACGTTGCAGGTGTGCCGACCGCGCCTGTTTCTCACTCACTTGTTGTATCATAGCCTCTATCTTCTCTATCTAACACTTTCCATTCAGCTGTAATTACAGCCGCTTATACAAACATACGCAAAAAGCTCCTGGAAGTTTGTGACTTGCAGCTTCAATGGCAACTTTGAGCAATTATCACTTATAAGAAGTATAATCAGAACGTAACGAA
>JAABUZ0100002976.1_pt1 | contig 26566 bp, 30 predicted proteins | sample 5562091 | NCBI WGS metagenome assembly JAABUZ01 (sample SAMN12813069, study PRJNA571459) | rock metagenome | isolation source: Antarctica rocks | place: Antarctica: Victoria Land, Linnaeus Terrace sud | collected 2015-12-21 | reverse complement strand
GGCCGGCATCGGGGTGGGTTCGGTGTTCAGGACAGGCCGCGAGCCGGTCGATGCGTAGGGGGCGCAACGGGATCAGCAGGAGGCGGCCCGCGTTCTGGCGTGCCGGCAGGTGCGGGACCGTGTGCTCGAGGCGCAGGCACAGTCCGCCGCGCAGACGCGACGCCCCAGGGCTACCTATGCGTCAGCGAGAGCCAAGTCGCTGTAGGACCTTGCCTCTAGCTTTGCCTTGGCGATTGCAAGGAGTTCGAGGTACCGCTCGCACTGGGTAAGCAGGGAACCTCTGCCGATCTTGCCGGTTAGATCGATCGCCTCGATCTCCACGAAGGCACCCAAGCCTCGGACCTCGTCGACATGAAACTTCACGTTGTCGATCCAGAGAATGTGCCGGAGCTTGTCCACCTCCACGACGATGCCCAGGGCACCGGCGAGCAGGCTCCGCAAGGCCTCCGACTCCTCCGCACGGGTCGCGATGAGCGTCACATGGGAGTCTTTCGGCCCGGCGTGGTCTTCCCGAAGGTAGTGGATCAGCGAGTTCTCGATGTTCCCTGTGCGCAGCTTCAGGCGCCCGGTTGCCGCGTGAAAGTAGGTGTCCACCTGACGATCGACCCCTTGCAACACTGCTCCCAGACACTGCAGCCGCTGGAGCACGGCTTTGGGGTCGTCACAGCGAGCCTTGATCTCTACGTTCAGGTGCGGCGGCATGTCATGAGTCTGGCGGTCAAGCGCTCCCGCTGGCGCTCATCAGCCCGTCCGAAGTACGGAGAAGGGCGGGATGCTTCACAACGTGACTACCGGTCCCGTGTCAGCACCAACCCGAGCACCGCGCGAAGGTCAGTCACTACGTGCGGCGGTTCCTCCTGGGTTTCCTCGCCTAGCCGATTGATCCACACACCCGTCAGGCCTGCTCTCGTCGCGGCGAGGGCGTCGGTATGCAGGTTGTCGCCCACGTAGAACACCTCTGCTGGTGGACGCCCGAGGCGTTCACACGCGATAACGAAGGCGGCAGCCGCGGGCTTGGGTGAAGGCAACGTTGACGAGGCCACTACGCAGATGAAGAGTTCCAAGAGGCCGACCGCTTGCAGCTTTGCGCGTTGCTGATCTTCCTGGCCATTCGTCAGGACCCCGATGCTCAGCCCTGCGGCCCGCAAGTCAGTGAGTGCTGGAAGCACATCTTCGTACGCGCGCCAAGCCTCTTCGTAATGCCGGAGGTACGCCTCAAAGAGCCGATCCAGAGCGATGTCAGGTGGGACTGCGCACCCCAAGATGGCCAACATGCCGGCGAGCCTGGCCCGTCGCTGTTCCTGGAACGACAGCGTGCCCGCAAGGTAGTTGGCGTAGTGCTCGTCTTCAAGACGCAACCACTCCGATCCAAGGGCATGGCCATCGAAGCCGTGCCCGAGGTTCTCTCCCGCGGTCCATGCCAGCGCCCCAGCACGCGCGGCTCCCTCGTGATCCAACAGGGTGCCGTCGAGGTCAAATAGGACAGCGGCAGACACGCGATGACGGTAGCCCCCTTGGCACTCGTGAAAGTGCCAGGACGCTGCCGGCGCTCACGTCGAACGCCGCCTAGCTCGTGCCGGCGGCCAGCCGAGTAGCCGCATGCTCTTGGTGAACAGAGAAGGTCCACTTGCGGTACTGATCGGGCCTGACTGCCCCGCGGCAGGAGGGCGAAGGCTGGTCAGCCCCGCTTGGAGGTCTCGCTGCGCTTCAGGTGACTTGCGCGAGGAGCAGTTGGTAGGTCCCCTCCAAGTCACCGTCGACGCTGGGGATCTCGACGGCATTGCGTCCCGGCAGACCATCGATGAGGCGCTGATACTGGTGGGCGTAGCCGCCAGCGGCCGCGACGAACTCCGCCGCTACCCGCTGGTGCTCGCCCCAGAGCGGGTCATCGAGGCGCTGGTGAAAACGCCGCTCCGAGGCCGCGGCGTCGTCCAGCAGCACAAGCTCGACGTGGCGAACGGCCAGGTCAGCTCCCACCTGAGCAAGGTCATCGAGGTAGCTCGGCAGCGCAATGAACTGCGGCACGATGACGTCGTGTCCTGCCCGCAGGTGAGTTCGCGCCATCTCCAAGCACAGACTGCGGGCCGCCTCGCCGGATTCCTTCTCCCGGGTGCGCCAACCGCCGAGTAGGCCGCGCACCACATCCTGTTCAAGGGCCAACGACATCGGGTGGCCCTCGAGATAGCGCCGTGCAAGCGTCGACTTCCCGATCCCTGGCGGCCCGTTGAGGACGACGAGGATGGGCGTTGGGGAATTGCCTGACGTTCCACAGGGCACGATCTGACCCTAGAGCGGCGGTCGTCTAAGAGAAAGTACCGCCCCTCTGCACGGGTGGCAGACATAGGAGCATCGCCCCTCAGGGGCTCCGGTGGTGACGGGTAGTGCCGGCTACACGTCGTCCACGGAGAAGCCGAACGTTGACCCGAACAGCGCTCGCGCACCGCGGCCGGTTCGGCGCCGTGTCCCGCAGGCCGATCGGCTACCGGTCAAGATCCGGTGTCGCACGCCGTGCCGGGACAGGCATCACCTGCGGGCCGACCGCAACAAGCCCAGCATTTCGGCCACCGACCCGGCCGGGTCGGCGATCGGGTACTGGAGGGCGCGCACGGCCCGGTCCGGCCCGACGAGCAGGCTTAGCCGCTTGAGCCGGTCCACGCCGGCGACGCGGAACGTGGGCAGCCGCAATGCCCCGGCCAGCATCAGTTCGGCATCGCTGAGCAGCGGAAACGGCAACCCGACGTGGTCCGCGAACGCCCTCTGCTGGTCCGTGCGTTGCGTGCTGATGCCCCGGACGGCTGCGCCGGCGGCAACTAGGTCAGGGTGGGCGTCCCGGTAGGTCGTCGACTCGACGGTGCAGCCGCGGGTACCGGGAATGTCGCCCCAGCCGGGCGGGTAGCCGTCGGCGCCGGGCGCGAAGGCCCCGGGGAAGCAGTAGAGGACCGTCCAGCCGTCGACGGGGTCCAGGTCACCTTCGGGGGTGGTGAGCAGCAGCGGCGGGATGGACGTGCCGACCAGTGCGTGGACCCTGCGGGCCTCCGCCGAGGTCGGTCCGCTGGTTGCGGTCAGGGTGCCGTCGCCGAGCATGTGCCGGGTCCCCCAGTCCTGCAGCGCGATAAGGACGGGCAGCAGCCCTCGGCCGGCGTCGGTAAGCAGGTACTCGAACCGGGGAGGTCGATCCGAGTAGGGCCGGCGCTCCAGCACGCCCTGCTCCACCAGCAGGGCCAGGCGGTCGGTCAACGTCTTGCGGGGGATCCTTAGCGACTGCTGTAGCTGGTCGAAGCGGGTCACTCCACCTGCCACGTCCCGGACCACGAGCAACGTCCAGCCCTGGCCGACCACCCCCAGCGCAGAGGAGATGGCGCAGTCCGGGTCGGCCGCCGGGACGGCGCCGTGTTGCATCCGCTAACTTCATCACGACCCACTCGGTTCATTCAATGAACTTACTGGAGCCTTGATGTTGGCCCTCGCCCGGGACACTGCCGCCGCCCGGTTCTGGCGGTACTGGGCCGCCGGGACGATCAGCAGTACGGGGTCGGCGGTGACGGCCGTCGCGCTGCCGCTGGTTGCGGTCGTGACCCTGCGGGCCACCGCCGTTGAGGTCGGTCTGGTGACGGCGGCCGGGTACGTGGCGTGGCTGCTGATCGGGCTGCCCGCCGGGGTCTGGGTCGGCCGACTGCCGCTGCGGGACACCCAGATCGTCATGGATCTGGTGCGCGCAGTAGCCCTCGCCTCGCTGCCCGTCGCGTACCTCCTCGATGCCCTGACGCTGCCTCATCTGGTGATCGTGGCTCTGGTCGTCAGCCTGGCCAGTGTGGTGTTCGACGTCGGAGGCACCACGTTCCTGCCGAGCGTGGTGCCGCGCGATCAGCTCAACGACCGCAACTCCCTGATGTCCGGCACGCACGCGGTCACCTCGCTGACCGGTCCCGCCGCCGGTGGGGCGCTGGTGCAGCTGCTCGGGGCTGCCCCGACGCTGCTCGTCGACACGGCCAGCTACCTGGTCTCGGCGCTGCTGCTGCGTGGCCTGCCGCCGGGTGAGCCACGAGTCGCCGGCCCGGTAAGCCCTCTGCGAGCGCAGATCTCAGAAGGGCTGGCCTTCGTCTGGCGGCACCCCGTGATGCGCCCCTGCCTGCTCGACGCGACCGCGACCAACTTCGTCAGCGGCGGGTTGCTGACGCTGACCCCGCTGTTCCTGGTCCGGACCCTCGGCGCCTCACCCGGCGTCGTCGGCCTGCTGTTCGCCACCGAGGGCATCGGCGCGCTGCTCGGGGCGTCGCTGTGCCCACGCCTCGCCCGCCGGATCGGCACCGCCCGCACCGCTCTGCTCGGCAGCGTTCTCGGAGCCGGGTTCGCACTGCTCATGCCGATCGGGAACGGGGTCGTCGGGAGTGCGCTCTTCGGGCTGGGCAACGCCGGGTTCGCCGGCGGCGTCGTCCTGGTCAGTGTCTGCACCCGCACGCACCGCCAGGTCGCCAGCCCACCCGAGCTGCTCGCCCGGGTGATGGCGACCGTCCGGTTCGTCAGCTGGGGCGTGATCCCCGTCGGTGCGCTGCTGGCCGGCGTGCTGGCCGGGTCGGCGACCCCGCGCACGGCGCTGTGGGTGACCTGCCTGCTGGCTTCGCTACCGGCGGTGGTGCTCGGCGCCAGCCGGGTGCGGCACATGCGCGACCTGCTCGAGAACGACCTGCCGGCCGTATAGCCCGAGCTGCCACGAACTTCGCCGCTCGCGGCCGAGCCTCCGCAGGCGGACGCCGACGGGCTTGTTATCCGGCTCGTAGCTGTCGAAGTGGCGCTCACCCAGCAACACGACGAGCGAGTCCAATGGCGTCGGACAGGATGGCCGTAATGGTCGAGTCGTCGACCTCGAAGCACTCCCACGGCGACTCGAAAGGCGTTCGTCTTGCGGGACTGCAGGACGAACGCTCATCGGGCACTCGGGGCTGCCGACAACTCCGCGGGACAGATGAGGCACATGCGACGCTGGCTGTCACCCACGAGGGAGCGGACGCATGGATATAGACCCCGTCGAGAGCGGAAGCACCAGCGAGGCGGCGCGGACAGCCGCAGCCTGGCGCGCGGCAGGTGAGCAGGGTGACGTTGCAACAGCCGGACGTTGTCTTGCCGCGACGATCGAGGTGGTGTCGCCGCTGACAGCTCAGTTCCGCTTCTGCGGCCCGCAGCAGGTCCAGGACATGCTGGCCGCGGCGTTCGAGGTGATCAGCGACATCCGCTATCACACCGAGGTCGGCGACGATGTCGCTCGAGCGCTGTTCTACCGCGGTCGCTGCGGTAGGGAGCAGTTCGAAGAAGCCCAGCTACTGCGCTTCGACCGAGACGGGCTGATCACCGAACTGACCTTGTTCGGCCGGCCGCTGCCGGGCGTGACAGCGGTCATGGCGGCGATTGGCCCGGAACTTCTTCGTCGTCAGGGGCGACCCGCCATGGCCCGCGCCGTCGGCGCCGCGACCAAGCCGCTTGCCGCCATGACTCGACTCGGAGAAGCCCACCTTGTACCCCTGGCCGAGCCGGGACGCAGCTGACCGAGGAGCCCGAGGCCGCTGGGCCTTCGCGTGTATCCCCATCCTGGCCTACACCCCCTTTCTGAGCCTCTGAGCCGAACCCCGCCGGCACCTCTCGCTGCGCCTGAAGAGGATGGGCCTGCAGTGCAGTCGTGCGGATCGATCCAACGTCACTTCATCTGTTGCAGCTCGTCGATGACCTTGACCGCCAGGTGTGGCCAGATGGTCATCCGCTCCAGTTGCGCTGTCGTCACTGCCGCTGCTGCTCCGAGTAGCGCCTCATCGGGCAGGAAGTGCACGATTGTCCCGCTCGTGGCGTCGCGGTCGATCGGGACCAGGTCGGTGACCGGTAAGCCGCGTTCGTAGCGCTGGGTCCACGCTCCGTGGCGCCGGCGGTTGGTGTGCACGAGCCATTCGCTGAGCGCCGCAACGACGGACATGCCCCGGCGAGGGTGGCCGTCAGGTAAAACTTGAGCGTCGGGGAAGTCGAAGAACCTGAGATCCCTAGTCGCCATGATCGGCTTCTTAATCGGATGGCCGTGGGCGTCGTACCGGGTGTCAGTTCCTCGCCCGTTGTCCCAAACGGACACGGAGCCGTCGCCGTGCAGCGTGACAACGCACCGCCCCGAGGTGGTGCCCTCGGCTTCGTCGACTGCGTAGGCAAGCACCTCAAGGATCAGGTGCAGGCTGCCGCCTGTAGCGAAGCTCGTCGCGTGCCGGCGGACGTGTGCGAGGTGTTCCATATCCACGGTGCTCACCCAGTCGTGCGTCGTGTTGCGCCACGGCATCGTTGAGTCGCTCACCCGCAGATTCTCCCAGCAGGGTGACCCGGCGCAACGAGTGACGGGGCGCCTCCCGCTTCGCCGCAACGTTCGCCATGTGGTCCGGTAGACGATCGTCTACCGGGCGAGCCGGCGAGGCGTCACTCGGGTCCAAGACCGCCCCGCAGGAGGTTCCTCAACCGCAACTGCTAACAGCGCGCTTCAGGTCGGGCCGGTTGAGGATGGCCGGCTCAGACGGTCCCTCGTGCCGGATAGCGGCGTTGTATACGGCAGTCGGCGAGAGGCTAGGCGGCTACATGCTGTCGAAGAAAGCGCCGTTCAGACGTCTTCATCGAGGAGCCTGATGCGCCAGCGAAGTGCAGGGCTGTCGGGGCCATACTCGGCTGGTTTGGTGAAGCGTTCAACCAGCACCCCGCCGTTGCTGGTGATCACCTTCTGCGAGGCCACGTTGGCCACGTCCGTGGTGAGGTCCACGTAGGGCAGTCCCAGGCCACGAATCTCTGGGAGCAGCTCCCGGAGTGCGGCGGTCGCAAACCCACGGCGACGCTTCCACGGTACGACGGCATAGCCAACATGTCCGAGTACGTGTGGTGGGAGCTCAGCTGTGCCGGGTTGCCAACGCACGCCGATCATGCCGCCGAAGTCACCGTCCCAGATCCACCTTCGGTAGCCGGGCAACCTGGGAACGACCGAACCGTCCGGGAGTGTTCTCGGCTCACCGCTACCTTCAGGGTCGTCCTGAGCGTTTAGGAAGGCACCCGGGTCGGCATCGATCCGATCGAGCTCGATCCGGCCCGCAGCGGGATCCATCGTGTTGGGACTCCACGCGCGCTCGAGCGCCGCGCGGTAGCTCGGGAGGTACTCGGCTGCGGGACGCACCAACTGCATGGCCACATGGTCCAAGACGCGTCCAGCAAGTATCAAACGCGGATGTGTCGCGATCCAGCTCCCGCACCGATCGTGCGCCCGAGCAACGCCTGGCGGGCGCGTTTGGAAGTGCCACCGTTCCCGTCGCTGGGATGCGGCACGCAGTGGAGGAACCGGCGCTACCGTCGGATGTGTGCGAGATAGCGGGGTCCAGGTAGGGATGACGACGGACCTGACGTTGAGGTCTGTCGTGCTCCGGAGGATGACTGTGTCCGATGTCCCCGGTTGTGTGGAGGTTCTGCAAGAGCACGACCCGTCTCAGGACGCCCAAGAGTGGGTGGCACGCCTTGGCCGCGACGTGGCCGACCTCAACAAAGGCCCCGTAGTGGCGGTCGTGGAGAATCTCGTCGTGGGCTATGCCCGAACCTTGCCCTTCCACCACGACACCGAGTCGCCTCCGGACGCCGCCCCCGAGGGGTACTACTTGCTTGGCCTTGTCGTCGCCTTGGCTCATCGCAAACGGGGAGTCGGGCGGCTGCTGACTGCGGAACGGTTGCGATGGCTGGTCGAGCGAGGCACCGCCAGCGTCTACTACTACACACACCGCGACAACGTCGCGTCGCAGCTACTACATGAACAGATGGGCTTTCGCGGCCTGACGCGCAAGTTTTGGTTTCCTACGCTGCTACCAGACCACGCTGAGGTGCTCTTCTGCCTCCACTTGCCATCCACCACGGCCAAGGCAGCCGACAGCCAAGGCGCGACGAGCTGCCCGCCGCGTTCGACGTGATCCACGGCGATGGGGAGCCCAAAGGTCGGTGAGACTTCATCGCGCGGAAGCGGCGCTGCCTCGGCCGCCGAAGCCCGAACAGGCGGCGCTATCGGCGGTTTGTGGGGCTCAGTTTGCGTCGCGCGTTGCAGTGCACCTACGGCTGGTCGCTGGATCCTCTTGAGACGGTGGCCGTGAACGACGTTGAGCTGTCGATCGCCGCTGTTCCCGTGTCGTCGTCGACGATGTCGACAACGTCGAGCCCGGTCTCGCGGCAGAGCCTCCGGAACGACGACGACGTCTGCCAGTGGATGATCCACTCCCGCTCGGCGACCTCCGTGCCGGTCGAGGTGACACGCTCATACCTGGACGAGGTAACCCGGGTCCGACCGACGGGGTCGTTCGTCTCGGACACCGGGGTGTAACGGACCTCGACGCCGAGGCCGTCGTCGTGGGAACGGGAAACGCCCAACTCCTCGGTGGGGGCCGGGTCCGGTACCCAGAGTGGAATGAGCGCCATGCCGTTGTCGGTGAGGTGCTGATGGATCGCCAGGAGTGCCCTTCGTGCGGTCTCGTCGTCGGGCAGGAGCGTGCACGTCGGACCCGCGAAGTAGATCGACGGGTAGCGCCGGTCCAGGGCCAGGTCTTCGACCCGCTGGTGGTAGAGGCGGACCTCGATGCCACGTCGCAGCGCGTTCGCGTGACACCGCTCCAGCATGTCCGATGAAGAGTCGACTCCCTCGACGTCTAGCCCCTCGGCGCGCAGGTCCAGCAGCGGCTGGCCGTCACCGCAACCGATCTCCAGACCGGGCTGTCCGTGGGCGACAACGAAGTCGCGGTAGAGGCCAGCGTCGAACGACGACGACTTGAGCCGAGCGTAGGATCGACGACGATGCCGGTGTAGAAGTCCGCAGGTTCCATTGGCGCAGCGTGCCAGACCAACCCGTGCCGGTGATCCCCTGCCGTTACCCGATCGGTAACCGGGACGACGCCGTCCGCAGCATGTGAGCAGTCATGCCGACGATAGTGTCCGACTGTGGGAGTGCCTTTGAAGTACGCGGTCGTGGAACGGGAGCGTCGCTTCCTCGTTGATCACGTCCCGGACGGGGTTGTGAGCACGCGCCAGATCATCGACCGATATGTGGAGGGGACGCGTCTTCGGCTTCGGGAAGTGACCGATGACGATGGCACGATCACGCGCAAACTGGGCCACAAAGTCCGGCTCACGGAAGGTCCAGAAGAGGTGGCGTGCACCTCCATGTACCTCGACGATGCCGAGTGGCGGTTGCTCTGTCAGTTTCCGGCACGAGTCCTTCGCAAGGTCCGCCACATCGTCGACCGTGAGGGGCTCACCCTGGCCGTGGACCGGTTCGAGGATGGGTCGCTCCTCGCTGAGATCGACGACGGCGACCAGCCGCCCCAGGGCGTTCCCGCATGGCTCGCCGTTCAACGGGAGGTCACCACGGACGAGCAGTGGACCGGCGCACGGCTTGCGGAGGTCGCGCCGCTCAGGGGCTGAGGGCCGTCGAACCTATCGCTGTCCGAAGCCATTTGCGGATCCCCTATCGATGCGTCGTGCCCGACTCCGTGGCGGCTGCAGGAGGTGCTCCGCCTGACGTTCGTCTGCGGGATGCAGGATGAGGACCGCAGGGGAGGAACGAGCTCTGGGAGGGCGGCAACTGGCTGTGCTCGGCTTGTAGAGCTACTTGGCGTGGTTCTGCCAGCAGTTCGGAGCCCGGTAGGCGACGGCGCCGCTCAGCCCCAACCTGCTGCGCGCACTGCGCGTCCCCGGCCTGAGCCTCACCCCGCGAGTTCAGCTAGCAGCGCGCGCTCACGCTCAGCACCCAGGCCTGCGCTGCGCGGCCGGTCCAGGCCCTGCTCGCGTTCCCAAGCCAGCACATCGACGAGCAGCTCGCGCCGCGGTCGATGCCGCAGCCCGGCCGCAACCGCAGCCGCGCCCGACCTCGCAGACCAGCCGGCGTAGCCGGGGTCGACGAGCCACATCGCGAGTGAGTCCGGGCCCATGTACTCCTCGACGCCGCGCGCCAGCAGCGCCGCCGGGTCGACCCGAACCACCGGCCCGCGGTGCCCACCCACCTCGCGGGACAGCTCGACCCACTCACCGAACGACACGACAGGGCCTACGGTGTCGACCGTGCCCGTCGTGCCGGCGGTCGCGGCGTCCAGCAGGAACGCCGCTAGGTCGCGGACGTCGACGACCTGCGTAGGCACCTCGGGGGTATCGGGGACGAGCAGCGGCGCCTCGGGCTCCCGGGCGGCGCGGGCGACCCAAGCACCCGAGCGGCCGGTGGCGTCGCCCGGACCGCCGATCAGCCCCGCCCGCGTGACGAGCAGCCGGTGTCCGAGCGCCTGCGCCGACGCCTGTTCGCAGGCCGACTTCGCCTCGCCGTACAGCTCCTGGTCGACCTCGTCGCGGTCGGTTGGTGGGCGCACCGGCGCGCTCTCATCTGCGCCGACGACCTCGTATGAGGCGTAGACGTTGCCGGAGGAGACGTACGACCAGTGCCGCGCGCGGCCGGTCAGCGCAGCCAGGGCCGACCGCACCAGGCCTGGCTGCCAGGACACCTCGACGACTGCGTCCCAGTCGCTGTCGCGGACCGCGTCGTATGCGCCGGGAGACCGCCGGTCGACGGCCACCAGCTCCGCGCCCTCGGCGACCGGTCCGCTCTGGCCACGGGCCAGGCAGACGACCCGGCCGCCGCGCGCCAGTGCCTGCCGCGCCACCTCCCGGCCGACGAAGCCGGTGCCGCCGAGCACGAGGACGTTCATGCCCGGCAGTGCAGCACCGGGCCACCAAGGGCGCAACAGTGTTCACCCCGAGCGGAACGGCTTCTCGCTGGGCTGGGGCGCCGCGGCCGGATCGAGCACTTTGCGCGAGCAAGCTGCGGGTGCACTCCTGCTGCGACACCCCAATGACCTGCTCCGGAGCCCACGTGCCGTAGTCCACGGACACGGGCCGCGAGGCACCTGCTCACTGCGAAGTCGCTGTGGCGCCTCATGAACGATCGTTCGTGGACCAGGCCCGTTGGCCCTGGGAGGCGGCATTGGCGGCCGCGGCGCGACGGGCGGCGGCCGGCGCCGAGGAGATTTCCGGTCTCGTTCGGTAGGGGATCGTTCGGCGGGGCTGCCGTCCGCTGGTGCCGGGGGAGGGCTCCTGTGGCGCCGGTGGCGGCCACACGAGCGTCACCGTTCCTGCTCGAGGGCCTTGTCGAGGAGCACCACCGAGTACCAGTGTCCGTCGAAGTCGCGGCGGCCGACCGTCTCGAACCCGTGCTGTTGGTAGTACGTCCTAAGAGCAGCGTTGTCCTCACTGCAGTCCAGGCGCAGCTGGCGGCGTCCCGCGTGCCGGGCCTGCTGCCCGGCCCAGTCCAGCAGGGCCCGTCCCAACCCGAGGCCGGCGTGACCGCGATCAACGACCAGGCCGTGGACGTACGCGGCCTCTGGCGGCTGCGGCCCCCACATCTGCTCGTCTTCCCACAGCAGCCGCAGCGCCCCGACCACCAAACTGCCGGAGCGGACCACGAACCACTCGCCGGGCCCCGGCGGCCTCGCGCAGCGCGAGCAGCGGCTCGGCGTCGCCCAGCTCGGCCCTGACCGGCGCCGTCGGGAGGTCCTGCGGGGTGACGATCAGCGGGACCCTCCGGCTTCGGAGCTGGCGTCCCAGTAGGCGCCATGAGCTCGCGAGACCACGCGGGCTGGTGCACCTGTCCGCGGGGGGCGAACTCCGCCATGTACGGCTTGAGGTCCAGGACCGGTGTGCCGTCTATCGCGTCGAGTGCGTGAACGGTGACCGTCAGGTCCTGCACAGCCAGGAGCCGGCACACCGAGACGCCGAGCCGGTTGGGACGGCCCTTCGCCCGCTGGGCGAAGATCCCGACCTGCGGCCAGTCCGGGTTGCCACGGGGGCGCCGTGCGGCGGTCTGCACACTGCCGGGATCGACCCGGTCGAACAGGTACACGACCTCGACGTGCGAGAAGGCGTCAAGTCCCTGCAGCGCCTCGGGGCCGAACTGCTCGGCATCCAGCGTGATGGTGGCGACGATGCTGTCCCAGCCGTCGTCCAGCGGCTCGGTCCGCTCCGAGCTCACCCGACCAATCGGCCGCACGCTCAGCTCTGTCATCCCTGACCTCCTGGCTCGTGCTGTCCAACCGCAACGCTGGGCTGTCTGCGGCCTGCTCGGTGTCCACGTCCTGCTGTGTCAGGGCATCTACCAGGTAGACCTGCTGACCGACCTGGGGGTCGCGATCGTGCACGACGTGGAACATCGGAGCGTGCGGCCCGGCCAGCCAGGTCCACCACCGTGGCCGCAGCCCCCCGTACGGCTCTATCGAGACCGTCCGGCGCCGAGAGGTCCAGCCGGGAGTACACCGCCGGCCCGACCCAGACCGGCACCGTCCCCAGCCACCCGCTGATCTGCGCGTGGAAGTGCCCGCACAGCACGACCTGCACGTCCGAGCCCTGCAAGGCCGCGCTCAAGGCCGCCGGGTTCTGCAGGCCGGCCTCCCGCTGTCCCGTCCGGTCGAGCGCGATCGTCAAGCGGGACAGCAGGCAAGCCATCGCTCCGCTTCCAGGCCAGGCCGACTCGCCGCGGTGCCGGGCTGTCCGTTCTAAGGGCGGCTCGCCACGTAGCGCACGTGTCGCCGCAGCGGGCTGCCCTCCGGCACCCGGGGGTGGTCGAACTCGCGCTCGAACGTCATGCCCAGGCGTCGCATGACCTGCCAGGAAGCCTGGTTGGGCACTGCTGTGACGCTGACGACCCGCTCGACCTCGTCCAGGCCACGTCGCAGGGCAGCAGCGCCAGCCTCCGTCGCCCAGCCGTGACCCCAGGCCCAGCGGGCGAGCCGCCAGCCCACCTCCAACTCAGAGTCGGGGCGGTCCAGGACCGTCCACTGGATGCCGGTGAACCCGGCGAAGTTGCCTTGGGCCTCGAGCGCCCAGAGGCCGAACCCGTGCTCCTCGAAATGCGCCTCGATGCGGTCGACCAGCTCGTCGCTCTGCTCCCGTGTCAGCGGCGCCGGGAAGAAGTGCATGACCTCCGGGTCGGCGTTCATCGCTGCGAACGGCTTCCGGTCGTCCTTGCGCCAGCGGCGGAGGAGCAAGCGGGCCGTACGAATCTCGTCGGTCACCGCTCGAGTGTGGACGATCCGGCCCGTCCGGTCGTCGATGGCCCACCGGGACGGCAGCTTGAGTCAGCAGGGTCGACTGACGCCGATCGTCTGGAGTACAGATCGAGCCGACCCGGGCGTCGGGGATGCTCGGCGCGGCGGAGCGGCGGTGCAAGCTCCTTCCACTGGCGTCAGAATGGGCCTCCACAACGCCACCAGCACCGGGGCAGTTGACCTGCCTCAGGACCGCGGCCCGGTCCCGGTGCCCCCCCATGGTGGCGGGTAGGTCCGCGACGAGCCGGAGCTCCTCGGCCTCCAGGGGACGGGCCTTGCTGGGGCCGGCCGTAGCCGGCCCAGTCCGCGAGCCGCTGCAAGTCCAACGCCAGCTCGAGGTCGGCGACGGCCTGGGCCTGCCGGCCTGCTCCCAGCTCAAGGTCAGCAGCTGCTTGCGGGTCAGGCCGCTGCCGCTTTCGTCGGCCAGCCCGACGCCCTCGCAGCGGCGGGCAAGCCCCCTGGCCCTCCGCGAGCGATCTCGAGCTGCAGCTGCTGCTGCTGCGCTACTCGACCCCGCCGCCGTCGATAGGAGAGACCAAACGCTGCTCATCAGGCTTGAGGGCAATGTCTCGCGCAGCCAAGACGCGCAGGACAAACGGCCTCTTGCTGGCCGCGTACGGGCCCTCCGCCTCGTCGAGGACGTGCTGGATCTTCCAGTCGTTGTACTCAACGACCAGCGCGGCGTCCTCACGTAGGGCGTCGCGAAACGCGAGTCGCTCACGCCACAGGTCGCTGCCCGGCTCCGTCAGGTGCAGGTGATGGGTCTGGCCCCGCCAGTCACCCACGTGCGGCTTGTCGAACAGGTGCGCCTCCGGGCGGTGCGGTCGGTAGTGGTAGTCCAGCTCCAGCAGGGGGCCGGCAGCCCGCCGGGCTTCCGTCAGGTCCGAGACACCAGCGAGCATGTCGATCACTGGCTTGGCCGACATCCCGGGGACGGCCGTCGAGCCGACGTGCTCCACGTCCGCCGCCAACCACGGCTCAAGGGCACGCAGCAGCAGGGCACGCTCGCGGCTGAATGACTCCGCCCACTCCTGTGAGTAGTTCACCAGCATGGTCTTTCCTCCTCTGAGGACTCGGTACCCGGCACTGATCCCGAAAGGCCAGGTGACACAGCGGCTCGATTGGCTCCTGCCGGTACGTGGCTGTCGCGCCGCGTCAGGTCCTGCGGCGGGACCGCCACGTGACGGTCAGATACGGCAGGTCGACGGCTTCTCGGCCCGCGAGGTCTGGATGTGTCTCGGCGAGCGCGTGCACGCGGGCGAGCACCCGTTCGCGTTCGGCGGCGTCGAGCTGCAGGACGTGCGAGCGTGAGAGCGACATGTCCCGCAGGTCTGCGGGGGAGATGGACTGTCGATGGCGCACCTCATGCCGCTCTGGCGCGGTAAGCAGCGGCCCGAGCTCCGGCGGCTGCTCGTGCACCCCCTGACCCGCGGACTTCTGCACATCCCAAACTTCGCTGAGCGCCGCGACCCACGGTTCAGTCTCGTCGCGCAGGTTCCACATCAACGCGAGGACCCCGCCCGGGCGCAACACGCGTGCGACCTCCGCGGCTCCTTGCGCGGCGTCGACCCAGTGCCACGCCTGACCGCAGGTCACCGCGTCGACCGACGCGTCATCCAGAGGCAACTCTTCCGCGGTCCCGACCCAGCGCTCCACCTCGGGCAGCGCCGCGACAAGGCCGTCGAGCATGAGTGCGCTGGGGTCCACAGCCACGACGTCCAGGCCGAGGTCGACGAGCGTGCGAGTCAGCTTGCCGGTTCCGGCGCCGACGTCGAGCACGCGATGCACAGCCCGACTCGCCCCCGCCAAACCCCAACGGACGGCCTCCAGCGGGTAGCCCGACCGGCCCCGCTCATACGTGTCTGCCGGATCGCCAGTCGTCCAGGCCAGGGCGTCCCTCTGGTCCCTCACGCCCTCATCATGCACGTGGCGCGGCCACCTGGAACGTGCTTGCCAAAGGCTCGCCGGGTGATCACCGCCGTCAAGGGGGCCTGCACTGGATGACCTACCCGCTGCCGGCCAATTTGCCCTAGCGGGCCTGGTCCAAATAGCGGCTGAGGCGTACTCACCGACGGAGCCGGCCGACGGGCGGCCCGACGTCTGGGCGACACTGCCGAGATGTTGGAGGAGATCGCCCAGGACTACCGGCGCTGGGCACGGGTGGAGGCCCGCCACTGGTCGCCGACCTACGAGCGGCTCGCTCTTGCCGTCGCCGGTGACCCGGCGCTCCTGCAACTACTCGGCACCGTTCCGGCCGTACGGCGGCAGCCCAACCTGCTGTTCGGGGCGCTGCGCTGGCACGACGCACCCATCAAGGACCCGCAGGACGCGGTGACCTGGGCGCACGAGCACGCCGACGAGGTCCTGCACGTGCTGAGCACCCGTCGCACCCAGACCAACGAGGTCACCCGCTGCGCCACGCTGCTCCCGGCACTGGCCCTGCTCCCGCAGCCGCTGGCCCTGATCGAGGTCGGCGCCAGCGCCGGCCTGTGCCTGCTTTATGACCGCTGGCGCTACCACTACACCGGCCCTGGCGTCGACACCTGGATCGGCGACGGTGACAGCCCGCTCACGCTCACCTGTGCCGTCGAGGGCCCCGTCCCCCTGCCTGCAGCGGTGCCCACGATCGCGTGGCGCCGCGGGCTGGACCTGAACCCGCTTAACGCCCGCGACCCCGACACCCGCCGCTGGTTGCAGTGCCTGGTCTGGCCGGAACACCACGACCGTGCTAGCGACCTCGCTGCGGCGCTGGACGTTGCCGCCGAAGCCGGCCCCGAGCTCGTCGCTGGCGATCTGCTCCAGAGCCTGCCCGAACTGCTGGAGCAGGTACCCATCGGCACTACCCCGGTCGTGGTGCACTCAGCGACCCTGACTTACGTCGAACCGGAAGCGCGGACCGCGTTCGTCACGGCACTTGCTGCACGGGGCGTGCACCGACTTGGAGCGGAAGGAGTCGCTGTCCTGCCCGACCTGTCCCGGCACCTGCCGGCAACCGTCGATACAACCGGTCGCTTCCTGATATCGCTGGACGACGAGGCGCTCGGTCTTGCCCATCCCCACGGCCGCGACCTCACCTGGTTGTAAGTAGCAAGACTGGCCTCTTGCGCGATGACGAGCGCTGTCCGCTAACCGGTCGGGCAAGTGACACGGCCCGAACGTGGCGCCATCAAGGGTCGCCGCGGAGATAATGGACCCGTGGTGGCGAATGACTTCGCGCTGGTTCGGCGGCTCGGCATACTCGTGGAGTCCATCCACGCCGTCGTGTACTTCGCGCCGGAACCCAAGGCCGCATACGCCGAGCTAGGTCTGCGGGGGTACTGGCGAGGCTACTTCGCCAGCAGAGCCGCGCCTTTGGACGCCGCCGGGCCAGAACTCGTTACCGCGCTGTTCGGTGGCTTTGCTCCCGCCATGGTCGGCCGGGCTGTCCCGCAGGTGTGGTCAGTGGCCTCCCCGCCGCAGGTGCAGGCGGCACGGATGGCCGGGGCGACGGCGGCGCTGGGTCGGCTGCTCGGCCCACACCGGCTGCCGGCCGTGGCGGCGGCCGCGGAGCTGACGCACCGGTGCGTGCAGGTACTGCCCCTCCCGGGCCGGCCGATGGCGGCCGCGCAGGCCGCGTTGCCGCGCCCCGACGACCCGCTGGCGGCGCTCTGGCACGACTGCACGGTGCTCCGCGAGCACCGTGGCGACGGGCACTTGGCGGCAGTTGCAGTCGTCGGGCTCGTCTGGCCGGAACCGCACCTGCTGCAGGGTGAACGGGTCGACGCGGATCAGCAGCAGCACCGGGGTTGGGACGACCAGACCTGGCAGGACGCCGCGAAGCGGGTGCGCGGCCGGGACCTGCGCGAGGTCGAAGTGCTAACGGACCGGCTGGCCGCTTCCGCGTACAGCGCGCTCGACCAGGCTGAGTGCGTCGAGCTCGCCCAGATCCTCGAGCCCTTGGCGTTTGCCGCTGGCAAACAGTTGCCTTACCCGAACGCCATGGGGCTGCCGCGGCCCGAGCGGGATGAGAGGCTCGGGCGGAGCGTCTAGTGACGGACCTCCAACGGCGATGGCGGCGGTCAGCGCCTTGAACCGGCGCCTCGTGACCTTCATCGGCACATGGCTAGGTTCTCGTGCGCTCTGTCGATCTTGCTCCGGTAGCCGTTCGCTTCGCGGGACGGGAGCAATGATCAGAACCTGTGGATGGGCCTCGGCGAGGTGACGTGAACGGGCGCACCTTCCCGAGGATGATCCGAAACCCAAACAGTTCTGATCAGGACCGGCGTTACAGCGCTGGTTCGGAAAGGTACGCCCATGCTCAAAGTAGTCCCGGAGGTCAGCAAGTCCAGTGACGAGGCCGCGTCCGTGGCTGGGCCGTTGCTCGATGCGTTGGTGCGTGAGGGTGCTCGGCAGATGCTCGCCACCGCGCTGCAGGTCGAGGTCGCTGCATACATCGAGGCGCACGCCGAACTGCTTGATGCCGATGGTCGGCGGCTGGTGGTGCGCAACGGCTTGCAGGCGCCGCGGGAAGTGATGACCGCGGCCGGGGCGGTGCCGGTCCGGGCGCCGCGGGTCAACGACAAGCGCGTCGACGAGCAGACCGGCGAGCGGATCCGCTTCAGCTCGGCGATCCTGCCGGCGTGGGCGCGCAAGTCTCCGCAGGTCGCGGAGGTGCTGCCGCTGCTGTACTTGCACGGCCTGTCCAGCTCTGACTTTGGTCCGGCACTGGAGCAGTTCCTCGGCTCCGGCGCGGGCCTGTCGGCCTCGACGATCACGCGGCTGACCGCGCAGTGGCAAGACGAGCAGCGCGCCTTCAACTCCCGGTCGCTGAAGGACACCGACTATGTCTATGTGTGGGTCGACGGGATCCACCTGAAGGTCCGGCTCGAGCAGGACAAGGTGTGCCTGCTCGTCATCTTGGGCGTCCGGGCGGACGGCACGAAAGAGCTGGTCGCGCTCGCCGATGGGTTCCGGGAGTCCAGTGAGAGCTGGGCGGACCTGCTGCGCTCGTGCAAGCGGCGTGGCATGCACGCGCCGGTCCTCGCGGTCGGCGACGGCGCACTCGGGTTCTGGAAGGCCGTCCGTGACGTGTTCCCCCAGACCAAGGAGCAGCGCTGCTGGTGGCACCGCATGGGCAACGTGCTGGCTGCGCTGCCCAAGTCGGCGCAGCCCGGTGCGAAGGCTGCTACGGCCGAGATCTACAACGCCCAGGACCGCAAGCATGCCCAGGTGGCGGCGAAGGCGTTCGCGATCGACTACGGCGCGAAGTGGCCCAAGGCCGTCGCGAAGATCACCGACGAGCTCGACACGCTGCTCGCGTTCTACGACTACCCGGCCGAGCACTGGATCCACCTGCGCACTACGAACCCGATCGATTCAACCTTCGCCACCGTCCGGCTGCGGCAGCGCGTCACCAAAGGCCCCGGCTCCAGAGCAGCTGGCGTCGCGATGGCGTTCAAGCTCATGGAGTCCGCCCAGGCTCGCTGGCGCGCCGTGAACGCGCCCCACCTCGTCGCGCTCGTCCGTGCCGGCGCGACCTTCACCAACGGCAAACTCGTCGAACGACCCGATAAATCAGGAGGCGATCAGCAAGTCGCCTAACACCCCGATCCACAGGTCTTGACTATTGCTCCGGGACGGACACGTCAGCCTCTACGGTCTTGTGGTGCCTCGGCTGGTCCTCATCAACGACGCTCCGGGTAGTGGCAAGTCGACGCTTGGCGGCCGCTACGTCGACGAGCATCAGTTGGCCCTGGCGCTGGACATCGATGTGGTCCGGGCGATGTTGGGAGGCTGGCTCGACCAGCCAACCGAGGCGGGCCTGCTCGCTCGTCGGCTGGCTCTGGCGATGGCCCGGGTGCAGTTGCTGTCGGGCCGAGACGTGGTGGTGCCGCAGTTCCTCGGCCGGCTCGACTTCGTCCTTGAGCTCGAGCAGCTGTCGGTTGATGTCGGTGCACAGTTCGTGGAGGTGGCGCTGATCAGCGACGCTCAGGATGCGGCCCGGCGCTTCCTGCGTCGCTCGGCAGCTCCGCTGAGCGACGGCCACCGGGACGCAGCGGCCCTGTTGGAGCGCCTGGGCGGAGTCGACGCGCTGCCGCAGATGTACGCACGGCTGCTCGATGTCGTGGCGCAGCGGCCCGCCACCTTCACCATCACCACGGTCGAGGGCGAGATCGAGCAGGCGTACCGAGCGCTCGTCAGTCACCTTGACGGCGCTGCGAGCCTAGGGCCGCCTCCTGATCAGTGAAGGATCGTCAACCGGGACATGACCATGAACGTCCGGCGAACTGGTCGAAGTGTGAGGACCCGGCCTCATTCGTCTGGGGAGACCACGACAGCGCTCTGCCGGGGTGTACCTTCGCCGTCAGTCGACTCGAGGAGGTGATACCGGTGCCAGCTGTTGCTTGCACGGTGTCCTGTCCCGCCTCGAGGTCTGCGTGAGCTGACGTCGCTGGGCGCCGGGGTGCCGTTCCACACTCCGAAGGGGCCCCGACATGGACTTTCTCTCCGACGCCGTCATCGACGGTGTACGCGAACGCCGGCTTACCGTTGGCGATGCGCCCGGCATGCTGTTTTCACCATCCGCAGGCAGGCCCCCAGGCCCGCTCGTGCTGCTTGCCCATGGGGGTGGGCAGCACGCCGCCCACCCCGCGGTGCTCTCGCGCGCCCGCCGATACGTCGACTCCTACGGGTTCACCGTGGCTGCGCTGGATGCCCCCGGCCACGCCGGGCGATCGCGCTCTGCGCAGCTCGATGCCAGCCTCGCAGCCTTGCGCGCCGCTGTAGCCGGCGGCTCGCCGGCGGCCGCGGTCGCCAAGCTGAATGCCGACATCGCGGCCGACGCGGTCCCGGAGTGGCGATCGCTGCTTGACGCCCTGGACGCCAGCGGCCTGGCCTCGCCGTCGGTCGGCTTCGTCGGGTTTTCTCTTGGCGCAGGCATCGGAGTGCCTCTGGTCGCCAGCGAGCCGCGGATCAACGCCGCTGTGCTGGGCCTGGTGGGCCAGCACGGTCTGACCGACGGCGCGGCTCGCATCACTGTGCCGGTGCAGCTGGTCGTGCAGTGGGACGACGAGCTCGTCGCCCGCGAAGACGCCCTGGCCCTGTTCACAGCGATTGGCTCGCGCGAGAAGCGCCTGCACATCAACCCCGGAGGTCACGCAGACGTGCCGGCCTCCGAGCGCGAGAGTGCCGAACGCTTCCTCTACGACCATCTCGGCGACCGCGAGGTGGCCGCCGGGCGACCCGGCAGCGCCTCCGCAGCCCGCGAAGACGACGGCCAGGCCCGGCTGGGCCGTGGCATCGTGCTGCGATCAGAGGAGGACGCGTGCGAGGTCCTCATCGAGGGCCGACCCACCTGGGCGCGGTACGCAAGGGCGTTCCCGACCCCGCGCGTCGAGCGGGTCTCACCAGGACACCTGGTCGCCCTGACCACCGCCGCCGACGACACCCCGGTGGTCATGTTCCGCTGGTATGACGCCGTTGTGCTCGGCGCAGCCGGCGACCAAGTCCGAATGTGGGAGCCCGCCCACGGCGAGGTCCTCGCCATGCCGCGCCACCGCCAGCAAGGCTGGCACCCAGGGACCCGGGCCTACCTCTCGGCCGGACTACCCGGAGCCGACTGGTGGATCGCCGGCTACGTCACTCATGCAGCCGAGCGGGCCGACGTGGAGCTTGGCGAGGTCGAACGCTTTTGCACCGAGCACGACCTGTGGGACCCACCCGCCTGATCGCGACCGCCCCGGGAGTTCAGGCGCCTAACGGACCTCACGTTGCGGGAGCGGACCTAACGTCTGAGCCGGGCGGCGACCCAGGCGACGGCGTTGAGCACCTGGCCGGCCCGGTCGGCGGCGGTGGTCTCCGGGTCGCCAGCCGTCCGATTGGAGGATCGTCTACCGGACAAGATCGCCGCTATTCTTCCCGGGTGAGCGCCGTGGAGCAGGACGAGTACGGGCGCCCTGAGCCGCCGCTGGTCGGTAACGAGGTCGAGACGCTGCTGGGGTTCCTGGACTACCAGCGGGCCACCCTGGCGTGGAAGTGCGCCGGCCTGGACGACGACCAGTTGCGACGGGCGCTATATCCGACCTCACTGAACTTGGCTGGGATGCTCAAGCACCTAGCCCGCGTCGAGGACAGATGGTTCAGTGAAGTCGTCGCTGAGGCCGAGCCGCTCGAGCCGTGGGCCGGCATGCCGTGGGCAGCCGAGTGGGAGAGCTGCGCCGCCGACAGCGGTGAGGGGCTGCGGCAGAAGTGGGCGGCCCGGGTCGAGGCGTCTCGGCGGGTTGTGGCCACTCAGCTCAAGGCCGATCACCACGCGCTCGACGCGACGCACCCGGCCTGGAGGGGTCAAGCAAGCCCGTCGTTGCGGTGGGTGCTCGTGCACATGATCGAGGAATACGCCCGGCACAACGGGCACGCCGACCTGCTCCGCGAGTCGATCGACGGCCAGACCGGCGAGTAAGAGCTGTTCGCCCAACGGACCGGGGTTGAGCAGAAGCCCCGGCAGACGCGCCACAGCCGGCGGTGCTCCGCGAACGCACGGACGAGGGCTGGTTCTGTAGCGCACGACAGTGCGCGAAGGTCCTGACGCCGCCGCCGAGCGTCCCGATGGCCGATCGGCTACTGCGACCGGCCGCTCAGGACCGGGCTCGGCTTGCCCGGATCGCTGTCGCGATGAACAGCGCTCCGCCAGCGGCGAACCACGGGTTCCAGAGGATGAGGCTCCAGTGCGTCTCCACGGGGCCCACGTTCTTGCGCAACCCGGCCGAGTTCGTGGCGAGCAGCACCTCCAGCACTACACCTCGCAACACCAGCCCGACACCGACGACCGCCAGGAGCACGGACGCCGCGCGGCGCCGGCGCCTGCCTGCTCGCGGTCTCTGCGTGACCGCGATGATCGCGGTGCCAATCACGAGGAGCAACGCGGCGCCGTAGAGGCCGAAGATGACAAAGCTGGCCGGGCGACGTGCGGCCAGATCACGACCAGCTGATGAAGCAAGCCCGAACGAGCCTCCCAGTGCCCAGAACAGATGCAAGCACGCGAAGGAGCCGCACCAGATCGTGGCCGCGACTGCCGCCACGCCCGACCGCGATGAGCCTTGGTGGACCATGACCCGCGACGCTACTTCGGCCGCGGCCCACCCCGTTCCCCGGTGCGGATCCGCCGCTGGCACACTCCGCCGCCTTGGTCGTGCGCCTGCTTCACTGGGTGATAGTGAGTGTCGACGGCCGCCAGGAGCAACCCGTCGCCGGGGTGGCGGATGAGGGTCTCGCCCGCTGGGTGGCTCAGGTGCGACATGACAGCGGTCCGTCGTGCCGGGAGATGGGTGCGCAGGGCCTGCGGACGGCGTCGCAGCGCCGGGCGGGCTTGCGGCCGCGTGGGCCGCAGCTGCCGCTGGTGCGGGACCTGCGTACTGAGGCCGGGCTGCCGTTGCGGCTCTACCGGTCGGCGCTGCAACCGCGCCCGGCCGTCCTCTACCTGCACGGCGGCGGCTTCGTTATGGGCGATCTGGACAGCCACGACAGCACTTGCCGTCGTCTCGCGCGCACCGCGGACGTCATGGTCTTGGCCGTGGACTATCGGCTGGCTCCCGAGCACCCTGGACCGGCGGCCGTGGCGGACGCGGTGTCGGCGTACGACTGGGTGGCCGAGCACCTGGCGGATCTGGGCGGTGACCTGGCGGCGGGCGTGGCGCTGGCTGGTGACAGCTCAGGCGGGGCGGTGGCGTTGCTGGCGGCCGTACGCCTGCGGGATGCAGGACGTCTTCCGTCGGCGCTACTGCTGGCCTACCCGAACGTCGATATGACGCTGGCGCAGCCCAGCGTGGACCAGCAGGGCCACGGCTGGGGGCTGGAGGCTGAGGATCTGTGCTGGTTCGTCGAGCAGTGGGTGTCGGACCCCGACTGCCGCGACGACCCGACCGTCAGTCCGCGGCACGCGGACCTGGCAGCTCTGCCTCCGACCGTGCTGGCCACCGCTGAGCACGACCCGCTCCGCGACGAAGGCGATGCGCTCGTCCGGCAGCTGCGCGAGGGAAATGTCACCGTCGAGCACCTACCGCACCCCGGCCTGGTCCACGGCTTCCTCGGACTCGGCCACCTTTCGCCGGCCGCGGCTCAGGCCGGCGAAGCGCTCTTCGCCCGGTTCGGCGCCTCCCTACGCCAAGCACCGCCCGAAGCTTCCGTTTCCGCCTGCGCCCGGTAGCCAGTGAGGTGAATGGGCAGGAGCCGGTGCACAACGGCGCCGCGGAGCCATCAGCGGACGGTCTACACGACTTCGTTCCTTAAGCTGTTCATCATGGACGACCTCGCGCTCGCCGGCACCATCGAAGCCTGTCGGTTATTGATCTCCGACCGGTTCCCCGACGATGAAAATCACGGGGCAGCAGCCATGCTCCTCGACGACGGCACCATTCTCACCGGCACTGCGCCCGCAGCCATCAACCCCTCGGTCGAGGTCTGCCACGAGATCGAGCCCTTCTGCGGCGCGCACCGGCTCGGTCGGCAGATCGCCGCGTCGGTGTGCCTCCATCGGCAGCCCAGTGGCCGCACTGTAGTGCTAAGCCCGTGTGGCGTGTGCCGAGAGAGGCTGGCGGTGCACGGCCCCGACGTCCTAGTTGCGGTGGCTGACCCGCTGGACGCCTGCATCGCCATCTGGAAGTCACTCAAGGACGTTCTTCCCAACTACTGGATGACCGCGTTCCCCGAGGAGATCAGTCCTGGCTGGTCCCTATGACCACGGCCTCTTTGAACCCGCCGCCAACGTCTCGACTGAGGAACCTCCAACGGGGCAGTCCCGGACCCGAACAACACCTGGCGGCACGTCCTGATAGCCGATCGACGAACGGGACGCATCGGGCTCTGGGTGATCGGTGACCCACAGGTACACGCCCAGACACCGATCACCGCGGCACAGTCGTCGTCAAACGCCCGAGAGCGGCGACTAGAAAATGGGCGGCACGTCGGGCAGCGCGCCGTCGGGTAGTCGGGTCAGTCGACTTCCGTCGGATCGTCCATACAACCACGCGAGCAGCTCGCATCCAGGGCCACGCATGCGGGGTGAATCAGGACCAGCGGCACCGAGAGGGGTCACGGTGCCGGTGTCGGTCGCTTCGAGAACCACGGGTGTCGTGATCTGGTTGCGTCGGTTCAGGGACGCAGTGATACCCGCTAGCTTTGCGCTGGTGAACCAGGCGGGCCAGTCCTGCGGGCGGTAGTCGCGGCTGATGTCGACGTGGTGGATCAGAACTTCGGTCAGGCGGGCGGGAACGATGACTTCCGCCCGGTGTTCCTGGCCGGCCGTGTAGCGCACGACCCGCAGCCAGGCGTCGGCTGATACGGCGCTGGCTGCAGTGACAAAGCGTTCCGCGGTCTGCCGGACATCCTCGACCAGAACGGCCGCTGGCCGGCGGGCGCCGGCCTCGATGTCGGCCGCTCTGGCAGACAGGCTCTCGTACTCATAGGTCGGCAAACCTGTACGGGCCCACTCCAGCAGCCGCTCACCGCCCTCAGCGTTACGCGCCAGATGAGTGAGCACGTGACCTCGAGTCCAGCCCGGCAACAGCGACGGACGCGCCACCTCATCGTCGGACAACCCGCTGAGGCCGGCAAGGAGTTGATCCGTAGCCACCGCGAGCTCGCGTAAGCTCTCGCAAGGGGAAAGCAACATCCCATGATCATCGTCTCCGAGAGTCCGCGCCGTAAACCAATCCGCCACCGGTGTCGGTCACGTGTGGCTCGGCGGACCGTGGATAGAGTCAGGCAGTGCTCGAGCTGCAGCGCCTTCGTTCTGACCATGCAGAGACGGTCCTGACCTTTGAGCTAGCGAATCGCGCCTACTTCGCCATCTCGATCTCCGACCGCGGCGACGACTTCTACAGCCAGTTCACGGAGCGGCACGATGTTCTGCTTGCCGAGCAAGAGGCCGGCATCAACGCCTTCTGCGTACTCGTCGACGGGGGATCAGTACTTGGCCGCTTCAACCTCTACGACATCACGGACGCAACCGCCACTCGGCTACCGAGTGGCAGAGCATGTCGCCGGCCGCGGGGTGGCAACTGCGACCGTTCGGGAGATGTGCCGGCTGGCGGCGGCGCAGTACGGGCTGCGCGCGCTGACAGCGGCCACCTCCCACGACAATGTCGCGTCGCAGAAGGTGCTGACCAAGGCCGGGTTCGTTCCTGTCGGCCCAGCCGACCCCACCGACATTGGCGGCAAGCAAGGCACGTTGTACCGGCGGGATCTTGCCGCAGAGTGATGTTGTTCCGCAGCCGATGAGGCAACGTGCCGCGCCGTGGCCGGAATTCTCACGCGGGCGGCTCCCACCCGTCGTGCAGTGGGCGGTGCCCGCAGGCCGTCCCGATTGACGAAGGACCACCGACACTCGGCGGAGGCGATGACGGTCACTCAGGATCTCGTCCCGTAGGGGATCAAACTGGAGCATCAGAGGAACAACAGCATGGTGTGCGAGCCGTCGACCGTGCCGACGACTTGGAAGCCGCAACGCTCGTATAGGCGCCGGGCCGGGTTGTCCGGCTCGACGCTCAAGCTCAGCGCCTCGTGGCGCTGTTCACGCGCCGACCCGACGAGAGCCTCGAGCAAGAGCGAACCGATGCCCCGCCCTCGATGCGTCGGCACTACGCCGATCGACAGCTCCGGCGTCTCCGCGTCGACGAAGCCGTACCCACGGTCGTGCTCAGGCAGGAGGCGCAGCCATGCCGCGCCAACCGGTGGCCCGTCCTCGGCGACCACCCCCAGGTCGCCTACCCGAGGCCATCCTCTGACGTAGTGCGCCACCTCCGGTCGGCCCAGGACCGACTGGACGTCCCCCTGAGGGCCGTCGGATCGCCAGAAGAACGCTGCAACGAGCATCTCAGCGAGGAAGTCGCCGTCAGCCGGACCGGCGGGACGGACGCGGACAGCCACACCGGCAGAGTGCCTCAACGCCGACCGCTCGACCATCGACTTACAGCACCGCCCTTCGTTTTGCTGTGGGCGCGATGTCGGTGACGAGCGCGACGCTGGCCAGGATGATGAGCAGCCCTCCGCCGGTGCCGGGGCTGATGGTCTCGTGCAGGAAGAGGGCGCCCCAGGTAAGTCCGAAGACCGGGACGAGGAAGGTGACGGACAGAGCGGCGGTGGGGCCGAGTCGGGCGACGAGCCGGTAGAACAGCGCGAAGCCCAGGGCGGTGCAGCCCAGGGCCAGGGCTAGGACGGCGGCGCTGACGTGCCGGTCGGGTGGGTGTGCCGGTCGTAGCAGCAGGGCGGGGATCAGTAGTAGGGCGGCTGCGCCGAGCTGCTGGCCGGTGGCGACGGTGGTCGGTGGGGTGCCGACGAAGCGGGTCTGGGCGTAGACGCCGCCGATGGCGTACAGCAGGGCTGCGAGCAGGCTCGCTGCGACGGCGGCAAGCACCGGTCCGGTCAGGTGCAGCGGGCCGAGACCGACCAGCACAGCAACGCCAACGACCCCGAGC
>JAABUZ0100002973.1_pt1 | contig 26593 bp, 19 predicted proteins | sample 5562091 | NCBI WGS metagenome assembly JAABUZ01 (sample SAMN12813069, study PRJNA571459) | rock metagenome | isolation source: Antarctica rocks | place: Antarctica: Victoria Land, Linnaeus Terrace sud | collected 2015-12-21 | reverse complement strand
CCCGTCGACCATGGCCGAAGGCGAAGGATCAGGGGGCGCCGGCGGCACGTCAGCAAGGGTACGGACGCTTCCGCGCCGCCGGCGCCCCCCGATCCTTCGCCCCGCGCAAAGACCTCGCCCCCGCGCTCAGCGCAGCACGTTCTTCGCGATCGTCTGCAGCTGCATGTTCGACGTCCCCTCGTAAATCGTCCCGATCTTCGCGTCGCGGTAGAACTTCTCGACCGGGTACTCCTTCGTGTACCCGTACCCGCCGAACAGCTCCACACACAGCGACGTCACCCGCTCCGCCACCTGCGACGAGTAGAGCTTCGCCATCGCCCCCTCGTGCGCGATGTCCCGCCCCGCATCCTTGAGCCGCGCCGCGTTGTAGACCATCAGCCGCGCCGCCTCCAGCTCGGTCGCCGCCTGCCCGACCTGAAATTGGATGCCCTGGAACTCCGAGAGCGACTTGCCGAACTGCTTCCGCTCCTTCAGGTACTTGGTGGCCGCCGCGAGCGCGCCGCCCGCGACGCCGATCATCTGCGCGCCGATCCCGATCCGCCCGCCGTTCAACGTGTCGATCGCGACCTTGTAGCCCTTCCCCGGCTGGCCTAACAGATTCTCGTCCGGCACGAACACGTCGTCGAAGTGCAGCGACGTCGTGCTCGACGCGCGGATGCCGAGCTTGTCCTCCTTCTTGCCCACCGAGAAGCCCTCCATCGACTTCTCGACGAGGAACGCCGTGATCCCCCGGTAGCCCGCCGCCGGGTCCTCCGAGGCGAAGACGACGAAGACCTCTGCCTCCGCGCCGTTCGTGATCCACGCCTTCGCGCCGGTGAGCCGGTAGCCGCCGTCGACCCGCTCGGCCTTCGTCGCGAGCCCGAACGCGTCGGACCCCGACCCCGGCTCCGAGAGCGCGTAGGCCCCCATCGCGTCCGTCGTCAGGCGGCTCAGGTACTTCGCCTTCTGCGCCTCGGTGCCGTACGCCGCGATCGGGTACTCGACCAGCGTGTTCTGGACGTCCACCTGGATCGCCGCGCTCGCGTCCACCTTCGACAACTCCTCGACGGCGAGCACGATCATCATCGCCGACCCGCCCGCGCCGCCGTACTGCTCCGGGACCTCGATCCCCATCAGGCCGAGCTCGAAGAAGTGCTTCGTGAGGTCGGGGTCGATCTGCTTGGCCGCCTCCATCGCCATCACGCGCGGGCGGACCTGCTCCTCGGCCAGGGCCGTGACGGCGTCGCGGAAGAGGAGCTCCTCCTCGGAGAGGAGCGTAAGAGGGGGGCGGGCTGCGGCGAGTTCGGTCGACATGGTGGCGTGGGGTGGCGCCGAGCGGAGCGGCGCTGAAGGCAATGGTAGTCGCGGGCCTGCGACGCCCGGCAGGAGAAGATGCGCACGTACGTTCCACTCACGCTACTCGGATAATCCGTCCGGTCCTGCCCGGGTTCGGTTATCCGGGCTGCCGCTGGTGCCCCGCATGCGCATGACCGCCCACCTTGGGCCCCAGCCATCCGCGCGACGGATGGTACAACGGCTGGCATGGCCATGCACCAGTGATGTAGGCTTCCGTCGGGTTGACGTTCGGTTCCTCTGCTGATGCTGCGGGGAGTGGACGGCCCTTGTTCGTTGGGCTGCTTGCGTCGCGCTCATCATCTTCATTGTCCATGCGATCCTCTGCTCCTGTGACAACCGCCGCCGCGTCGCGTGCGCCCACGGGGCGCGGGTCCGCCGTGCGACGCGGCACGACGTGAGCGCTGGCCAGGTTCCGGTTCTCCCGCGCGCGACGCCGCGCGGCGTTGCGGCCCCGATCGACGAGCGCGTTCCGGCCGCGAGTCGCGGTGCCGCGGTGGCCCGCTGGGAGTGGGTGGCCGTCGGATTGCTCGGGGCGTGGCTCACTATCGCGATGGTGTGGCGCTGGCCGGCGTTTTCCCGCCAGTGGTTTCGCGGTGACACCCTCGTCGACCTGGCGTTCTATGCGTACGCCGGCGACCTCGTACGTATGGGCGGAACGCCGTATGTGACGTTCTGGGATCACAAACCGCCGCTCATTTTCCTGCTCCACGCGGCGGGTCTCACCCTCAGCGGCGGTCGGGTGTGGGGGGTGTGGCTCGTCAGCTATCTCGCGCTGATGACGGCGGCGTGGTGCGGCTTCCGCGCGATGCGGCACGTCTTCGGACCGGCGCCGGCAGTGCTCGGGCTCACGTTCTTTGCGTTCTCCGTCCCGAACATCTCTGCGTTCGGCCTCACCGAATGGTTCGCCCTGCCGACCGCATGGGTCGCCGCGCTGGTCACGCTCCGCCGCGACCCCCGCGAGCAGAATCCGCTGCTGCTCGGCGCGGCGCTCGGCGCACTCGGCGCGGTGGCGCTCCTCTTCAAGCCGAATTTGATCGGCGGTCCCCTCGTGGGAGGGCTGGTCGCCTCCGTGCTGCTGCTGGCGGACCGCCGGGTGAGCGCCTGGGCCCGCCTCGTAGCCGGCGGCGCGCTCGGCGGCGCGGTAGTGCTCGGTCCCATGCTCGGCTACCTCGTCGCGACGGGGGCGTTCGGGGCGTTTCGCGACCAGGTGCTCGATTACAACCGGCTATACGTCGCCACGGGGCCAGGGTGGCGCATGCGTCTGCGGGCGCTCGACGCCGGAATCTCGAGCACCACCGCCTTCACCAGCGCTGTGCTGCCTCTGGCCGGGTGGGCGCTGGCCGTGCAGCAGCTGCTCCGGCGGGGGTTGCGGGCGCCGCTCGCGCCCGCATTGTTCATGGCCGTCGCGTGGCTGCCGGCGGAGTTCGTGTTCGCCCTGACGTCGGGCCGGGACTACGCGCACTACTTCGCCCCGTGCTTCGCGCCGCTCGCCCTGCTGGTCGCGTACGTCGGCTACGAGATCGTCGCCGCGACGGCACCTGACGCCGCGGCCGGCCGCGTTCCCCGGCGCGCGGGGACGGCCCTCATTCCCGTCCTCTGCGCCACACTCGCGGCCTTCGGCATCTGGCGCATGGCATGGCGCGAGCGCAACGATCTGAGTCCCGCCCTCCGGGCGACGCAGGTCCATGCGGCCGCGGACTACGTGCGCCGGCATCTGCACGCCGGCGAGCCGGTGTTCGTGTGGGGGCATGCGGCCGACGTGTACATGTTCTCGGGGCATCGGCCCGCGAGTCGGTTCCTGTACGTACAGCCACTGCTCACGCCCGGGTACGCAACCCCGGCACGCGTCCACGCGTTCGTCGACGAACTGCGTACGTCCGCACCGCCGATCATCATCGACGCCGGCGGTCGCGACCAGAACACGCGCGCGATCGATGGCGGGGACATCACGCCGCCGCTCGGCCACATGGACTCGACCTGGTCCTATCCGCGCGTCGTCCAGCCGAACTGGAAGGGACCGAGTTGGTGGAGCATGCCCGGCACGATGCGGGAGTTCTACGATTTCGTAGCGGCCAACTACGTGCCCGTCGATAGCGTCGGGCCGGCCAAGTGGGTCGTGTATCGTCGGGTCATGTCGGGGACGTGAGCGCGAGCGGGGCGCTTGGCTCGTCGCACTGGTCGACGTATACGCCGCTCATGTACGACCCGCTGTACGACCACCCGAGCATAAGCCGTCTCGGGGGTCGGGCTCTACGGCCGCCCGCTGCCGATCAGGTGCCCGTCCGCGCAGTGCGTGCCGGCTGCGCCACCACCGACGGCTCCGGCGACACGGCTCGCTTCCGCACGGCGACGAGCCCACCCGATCCGTCGTACAAGACCGTGAAGGCCGAGTCATTGCGTAGCGCGTTGAGGAGCGGCGTGGTCGCCGTGAACGACTTTTCCTTCGACACGAACACGTGCGTGTACGGCATCCCGGCCGTCCGCGCCCAGTCGTCGAGGCACCCCCCGGCCTGACTCGCGCAGCTCTGCAGGCGGCCGTACGCGCTGGCGCGAGCCGTGAACGTCCCATCGTTGATCCACTCGCGCCCCTGCAAGGTCGCGACGCTGACCCGATGGGTGAGCACCGGGAACCACTCGGACACACGGTCACCCCACACGCCTGTGTGCCCGGGCCCGGTGAGGACGACGAAGCGAGCATCGGGCGGCGTCGTCCGCGCCACCCAGGCCATCGCGGCGCGCTCGTCGCGCGGCAACCCACGCAGGAGTTTCTCCTCGCCCTCCACCGACTCGCTCCGCGTGACCGCGCCGCCGAGCGCGTACGCGAACAGTGCACCCGCCACGAGCCACGGCGCCAAACGTCCGACCGGGCGGGTCATCCCGCCCGCGACCGCCCGATCGCCCGACGGACCTGGGAAGAGCAACGGCCAGAGCACCGCCGCGATCGCGATCCCGGCTAACAGGCCCACCGGCACGCTCGCGTACGTTCCAGGCGCGCGCACGTCGAGTAAGAGGATCAGCCCCCACCAGGCAGGCAGGAGGAGTTGCCGCGCGCGCGCCGACGCGATGGCCCCAAAGAAGCCCAGTACCGTGATGAGGGGGAAGAGCGGCTCACCGAGATCAGTCAATCCGAAGACCGCGAGGCGTATCTGAATGTTCCAGCGCGTATCGCCGCCGTCGAACACGTTGCCGCCAGTCGCGCGCGCTGCGGCGAACGGCGCCCACCCGTGGTGCCCGACCACACTCGCCACCCAGGGAGCCGTGACCAGGACGGCGATGGCGAGCGCGACGACCGACCCCAGGACGGCCACGCGCGTGCGCGCGTACGCCACGAACATGAGCGCGATGCTGAAGGCGGCGAAGGGCGCGGTGCCGAGGTGGCTCAAGGCGGTCAGCGCCGCAAATACGCCCATGAGTGCCGCGTGCGCCCAACGGCCGCGCGTGTAGAGCAGGAACGCCTGGTGGATCGCGAGGATCGCGAACAGCAAGCCGAGCGACCTGGTGAGCCCGCCACCCATGAGCAGCCAGACGTAGCTCCGCGGCAGCAGCGCGAACGCGAGCACCGCGCCGGCGAGCGCCGGTTCGGGCCGCGTCACGCCCGCGGTCACGCGCGGCAGCAGGTCGCGCGCGAAGGCGGCGAACGCGACGAGGCAGGCGGACGTCGCGACGAACGGCACCACGCGCAAGGCCTGGATCATGTCGAGGCCGAGCAGGTCGTGCAGCACCGCGACGAGGTAGAAGCCGAGCGGCGAGTAGCCGAACGGGATCGCGGTCCCGTTGTACGCGACCGAGGCCGGCAGGTGGTACTGCGCCGCCCGGATCGCCCGCGTCATCTCGAGGAACAGAGCGCCGTCGTTGAGCGGAAAATCGCTCGAGAGGATGAACGCGAGCCGTACGAGAACGCCGAGCAGCACGGCGCCGACGGTCACGGCGCGTAGCGGATGCGCGACGACGTACCGCCCGACGCGCCCCGCGAGCCCGGGTATGGGACGAGGGCGCGTTGACACGGCGATCGCGGGCTGGGCGCCTGCGCGGCTCGTGGACTCGCGGATCGTGGGGGTCATCCGTGGCGTGAAAGGTCTCGCGTCGCGCGTTGCCGAGGCAACGATCCAGTGACTAGCATCTCGTCACGACCTCGCCACTGGCAGCGGCGTCGGCGCACAACGCGATTCGCGTTCCGCTCCCATTCTATCATGCCCGCTATCGTGCCCGGTCCAAATTTCTTCCTACAGGACGTCAGCGGCGGTGCGCTGGCCGCCGCGCTGCTGACGCCGGTCTTCGTGAGCCTGGGGTATGCGCTCGGGTGGGCGCTCGACGTGCGGAACTTCCGGCGGCGCACGCTGGCGGCGCGGCTCGCGCTCGCCGTCATGCTGTCTGTAGCAGTCGGGCCGATCCTCACGTATCTGCTGGCACGCGCCGCGTCCCTCGGCGCGGCGGTCGGCGTGTATGCCCTTGTGACGCTCGCGCTCCTCACGGTCGGCCTTGCGCGTGCCATACGCGTCCGGGACCGCCAGCTCGCGGCGGTCCCGGACGCGTCCGCCGCGTCGATGCTGCGGTGGGGTGCCGCCGCAGCGCTCGCATGGGGCGTGTACGCTTTGTTACAGACGAGTGACCTCCAATTCGGCGACCGCCTGTACACGTCGCCGATCGCGTTCGACTATGCCAAGCACATTTCCGTCACCGACGCCATCGCGCGCACGGGCCTACCCCCGGTCAACCCCAGCTTCCTCCCGGGCCATCCAATAGCGCTGTATTACTACTATTTCTGGTTCCTCCTCTGCAGCCTCGTCGTCACCGCCACCGGCGCCGCGGTCAACGCCCGCGACGCGGTCCTCGGCGGCACGGTGTGGGGGGGGATCGTGCTGATGGCCGCCGTCAGCGTGTACGCGCGCGACTTGCGGACCGCCGCCGACCGCCAGGGGCGCGGTGCCGTGCGTGTGGCGCTCGCGCTCCTGGCCGTCGGTGGGCTCGACATCCTGCCGGTCGCCGCGCGTTCGGTCCGGGAGTTCGTGCGCCACGGCGACGTCAAGCTGCTCCCGAGCGTCGAGTGGTGGAACGAGCAGGTGACGAGCTGGCTCAGCGCGCTGATCTGGGTACCCCACCACGTCGCCGCCTTGGTCGCGACGCTGACCGCGCTCCTGCTACTCCGCGAGGCCGCGGCGCGTCCGCGCCCGGCGCAGCGGTGGGCCCTGGCACTCGCGTGCGGGCTCGCGCTGGCGTCCGCGTTAGGCCTCTCGGTCTGGGTCACGCTCAGCTTCGCGGCGTTCTGGGGCGTGTGGGTAGCGGTCGCCTTCGCGCGCGGGTGGCGCACCGAGGCGCGCCTCGGCGTCGCCGCCGGGGCGTTCGGGGCGGTTCTCGCGCTGCCGTTCCTGCGCGACCTGCAGCGCGCCAACCTCGCCCCGGCCCAGCGCCCCGTCGGGCTCGCCGTGCGCGCGTTCCGCCCGCTCGACGCGTGGCTCGACGCCCACGACGTGTACGGACTCCGGCGGGCGGCCGCTCGCCTGGTCGCGCTGCCGCTCAACTACGGGCTCGAACTCGGGTTCTTCGCCGTCGCCGCCGTGTCGTACTGGGCCTGGCGCAGGCGGCGCACGGACCCGCTCTCGCGCGACGAGCTGGCGCTCACGACGCTTGCCGCCACGAGCGTCGTGGTGAGCACGTTCGTCGCGGCCAAGATCCGCTACAACGACCTGGCGCCGCGCGGGATGATGGCCGCCCAATTCGTCTTCCTGCTCTGGGCCACCGACGTCTGCCTTCCGCTCCTCGAACGTCGCACCGCGACCGCGGCGGGGTCCCCAGGGCGGCGGTCTGCGAGCCTCGCGACGGCGCTGCTGGTCACCCTCGTCGTGGGCATCGTGACGAACGCGTACGACCCCATCGTCCTCCGCTTCTATCCGATGCTCCTGGAGCACGGCGTGTCCACGTGGGACGACGTGCCGCGTCTGGCGCCGGTGAATGGCGCTTCCCTGTACGCCGTCCGGGACGCGTTATGGCGAGCGGGGCGGCGGCTTCCCGCGTCGGCCATCGTGCAGCCGAACCCGCGCGGGCGCGGCGGGGTGGACGCGTACACGCACCTGTACGCTCTGCGACAGTTCGCGGCCGCAGACCCCGAGTACGGCGCCCTATACGGCGTGCCCCTTCCGCTCTACGACAGCGTCAGCCGGCCGATCGCGCGGGCGTTCGGCGACTCCGTCGCGCCGGGCGACGCCGGGCCACCAGACCCCGGCGCGTTCGTATCGCTGTGCCGGCGATTTGGGGTGAACGCCTGGCTCGCCACTTCCGCCGACCCGGTCTGGCACGACGCCGGCAGCTGGGTGTGGCGCGGCGCCCCGCTCACTGCGAACCGGCTCGCGCGCGTGGTGAGCTGCCCGTCGGTCCGCTGACCCGCGTCCGGTCGTAGCAGACGCACCACATGACATGTTGCGCGCGTGCAGCGCGGGTGTCGTGCGAGAGGATGTTGCGGGCCTGTGACGCGTCACGCTCGGCATTGGTGCCGTCCAGGAATCAAGCGGGCTATCATACGGCGTCCGCTGGGGATTGGGGCGGTGCGCGGGAGGCGCGCTTCGACCGCGCACCGCGGCGGTGTGCGCGCGGGCTCGGGTATTGCCGATGCCACGGCAACTGCAACTGCGCGGTGTCGTCGCGCTGTCGGGTCGCTCACAACGAGCTAGTTCGGCCGCGCAATGTCGCTGCGTGCGCCGGGCCTGATTAATCCGCCAACGTTGCCCATTTCCGCAAAGGGAGAAAATATATGGACGCACGCCAGCTACTGTCCGTAGTCGTCCCGTGTTATAACGAAGAGCCCGTCGTCGAGGAGACGCACCGCCAGCTCGCCGCCGCGCTCGTGCAATTAGGCGCCGCACAGGACTTAGAGCACGAGATCGTCTACGTCGACGACGGCAGCCGCGACCGCACGCCAGCCATTCTCCACGATCTCTACCAGGCCGACCCGCGCCACGTGCGCGTCGTCCGCTTCTCGCGCAACTTCGGACACCAGATCGCGGTCACCGCGGGCGTCGCACACGCGGCGGGCGACGCCGTCGTGCTCATCGATGCCGATCTGCAGGACCCGCCGGCCGTGATCGCCGAGATGGTCGCCCGCTGGCGTGAGGGCTACGATGTTGCCTACGGCGTGCGCGTCGACCGCGAGGGCGAGGGCGCTTTCAAGCGCGCGACGGCGAAGGGCTTCTACCGCTTGCTCAACCGCCTGAGCGACACGCCGATCCCGCTCGACACCGGAGACTTCCGGCTCATGGATCGCCGCGTGGTCGACGCGCTGCAGAGCATGCCCGAGCGCGACCGGTTCGTGCGTGGCATGGTGAGCTGGGTCGGCTTCCGCCAGATCGAGGTCCCCTACCGCCGCGCCCCCCGGCTCGCGGGCGAGAGCAAGTATCCGCTGCTCAAGATGCTCCGCTTCGCCACCGACGGCATCGCGTCGTTCTCGACCACGCCGCTCCGGGCGGCCACGTGGCTCGGCTTCGGCGTGTCGGGGGCCGCGCTCGTCGGCATCGTCTACGCGCTCGTGCTGCGCCTCTTCACGACCGACTACGTGACCGGCTGGACCGCGATCTTCATCGCCATCATGTTCTTCGGTGGCGTGCAGCTCCTCTCGCTCGGCGTCATCGGCGAATACATCGGCCGCATCTACGGCGAGGTCAAGCGCCGGCCGCTCTACCTCGTCCAAGAGGCGCTCGGCATGACGCCGCGCGCGGACGCCGCTCCGCGAGATCTCCAGAGCTCGCGCGAGACGCCCCATGAGGTCTCGCGCGACTTGCCCCGTGCGGCAGACGGTGCGGTCCCGCCACGGCGCCCGGCGCCGGTCGAGGTGTACGCGGACGAGTACGCCGATAGCGGCTATCCCGCGGCGTCCCGGATCGCCTCGTGAGTACGCCCACACGAACGCCCTCACGTGCGCCCTCCCCGGCGCGCCGCTGGGCACGTCCCGTCGTCGGCGCGCTCGTCGCCATCGGTTTCGCGTACCTCACCGTCCGCCGCCTCGACTGGGGCGCGATGCGCGGCGCGTGGCGCGCGGCGTCGCCGGGCGCGCTCGCCCTCGCCCTCGCCCTGCTTGCGGTCGACTTCACCGTGCGCGCGGCGCGCTGGTGGTGGATGCTCCGCGCCCTCGAGCCCGACCTGCCGTTCCGCGCCTGCGTGCGGCCGTTCTTCGTCAGCCTCGCCGTCAACAACACCGTCCCGCTACGCGCCGGCGACGTGATGCGCGCCTTCGGCTTCCGCGACGAGCTGCGCGCCCCGCCGGCCCGGGTGTTAGGCACCCTCGTCATCGAGCGCGCGCTCGACGCCTTCGTGCTGCTCGCGGTCTTCTTCGCCGGGCTCGCGGGCGTCGCCGCCGGCGCACTCCCGGCCGCGTTCGTCCGCACCGGCGCGATCCTCGGCGCCGCCGTGCTCGGCGCCATCCTCGCCCTCCTCGTCGTCCCGCGCCCCATGCGCCGCCTCGCCGGCTGGGTGCTCTCGCGCGGGCCGCTCGCCGAGGCGCGGTGGGCCCGCACGCTCGACGAGGTGACCGGCCAGCTCTTCGAGACGCTCGCGCTCGTGCAGGCCCCGGCCCGCGCGCTGCAACTGCTCGCCCTGTCGGTGCTCGCCTGGGCGTGCGAGGGCGGCATGTACGCCGCCGTCGCGACCGCACTCCATACCCCGGTCGCGCCGGCCGGACCGTGGTTCGCCCTCGCCACCGGGACGCTCGCCACGCTGCTGCCGAGCTCGCCCGGATACGTCGGCACGTTCGACTACTTCGCCATCGCGGGGCTCGTGGCCTACGGCGCGCCGCGCACGGCCGCGGCGGCCAACGCCCTGCTCGTCCACCTGCTCCTCTGGCTCCCCGTGACGATGGCCGGCGCGCTCCTCGCCGCGGCCACGCCCGGGGCCCGCGGCGCGCTCCGCCGCGCTGTCGCCCGCCCGGTCGCACCTGCGGGTGCGGCCGACGCCGGCTGAGACGAGGACCGGTCCCGGCTCGTCCCCAGCTCCGCGGGTCCTGTGCACCGCACGCGCGATGCACACCGCCGGCGCACCTCGCATCCAACTGCCGTCCGCTACCGTCTACGAATGTCCAGGACACTAGAGCCCGTCACCGTCAGCGCCGCTGGCGGCGTGCAACCCCGCGCGGTCGTCATCGGCGGCGGCTTCACCGGCCTGACCGCCGCCTGGGAAATGGCACAGCGCGGGATCGCCGTCACCGTGCTCGAAGCCGACCCCGAGGTCGGCGGCCTCGCCGGCACCTTCGACGTCAACGGCGAACGACTCGAAAAGTTCTACCACCACTGGTTCACCAACGACGTCCACGTCAACGAGTTGGTCGGCGACCTCGGCGCGGCGGGCGACGTCCTCTACCGCCCGACGCGGACGGGGATGTACTACGCGAACAATTTCTTCAAGCTCAGCACCCCGGCCGACCTCCTCCGCTTCACGCCGCTGGCGTTCCACGATCGCGTCCGGCTCGGACTGCTCGCGCTGCGGGCGCGTCGCGTCCAACACTGGCGCGAACTCGAGGACCTGACCGCAGCCGAGTGGCTCAAGTCGTTAGGCGGAGAGAAGGTGTACCGCGTCGTGTGGGAGCCGCTCCTCAACGGCAAGTTCGGCGAGGACGTGGCGCCCGAGATCTCGGCCGTCTGGTTCTGGAACAAGCTCAAGCTGCGCGGCGGGAGCCGCGGCAAGGGCGGCGCGGAGATGCTGGCGTACTACAAGGGCGGGTTCGCCGCCCTCGCCGACCGCGTCGCCGACCAGGTCCGCGCCTTAGGCGGCACGATTCGCCTCAACACGCCGGCGACGGGACTCGTCGTCGACGCGGGGCGCGTCACCGGGGTCGAGACCGCGGACGGCGTCATCGAGGCCGACGCCGTGCTCGCGACGCAGCCGCTCCCGCTGTTCGCCGACATGGTCGCGCCGTACGTGACGCCCGAGTACGCGGCGAGCCTGCGCCGCATCCGGTACCTGGCCAACGTCTGCCTCGTGCTCGAGCTCGACCGCAGCCTCTCGGACACCTACTGGCTCAACGTCAACGACCCGGGGTTCCCGTACGTCGCGGTCATCGAGCACACGAACTTCGAGCCGCCCGAGACGTACGGCGGCCGCCGCATCGTGTACCTCTCGAAGTACCTGCCCGAATCGCACCCGATGTTCCGCATGTCGGACGAGGAGTTGCTGCGCTTCTCGATCCCACACCTCAAGCGGATGTTCCCGGAGTTCGACGAGCGCTGGCTCCTCGGCTATCACGTGTGGAAGGCACGGTTCTCCCAGCCGATCGTGGAGAAACGCTACAGCGCGCTGATCCCGCCGTTCGAGACGCCCGTCGCCGGCCTCACGCTGTGCACGATGGCGCAGGTGTACCCCGAGGACCGCGGCACCAACTACGCGATCCGCGAGGGGCGCATCGTCGGCCGAAAGATGGCCGAGCAGCTGCAGGGCGGCGCGCGTGCGCCGCGACCGTCCGCGGGACGCGACGGCGCGTGACGGCCGCGACCGCCGACGCGCCGGCCGTGGCGGTTCAGCCCAGGACTGCGCGACCGCAGTCCTGGGCGCCGTCGCAGCAGCCGAGTGACGACGCCGTCCATCGGTCCACGATCACGCTCTCCCCGGTCCTCCGGTGGGGACTCGTCGCGCTCGCGGTGCTCGCGATGTTGATGATGCTCACGTGGCCGTTAGGCTACGACCAGGGCGTCTTTGCGTCGAACGGCGACATCGTCGCGCGCGGCGGCGCGCCGTACCGCGACGCGTGGGACGTCAAGGGCCCGCTCGTCTTCTACTGGGCGGCCGCCACGCAACTGCTCTTCGGGCGGCACGCGTGGGGGATGCGCCTCGTGGACGTCGGCATCGCGCTCGCCACGGCGTGGATGCTGTGGCGCCGCCTGCGCACCGTCGCGTCGCCGAACACGGCCGTCATCGCGGCCGTGCTCTGGCCGGTGCTCGTCGCCGCGCAGACGTTCCAGAACACGGCGCAGTTCGACCTCTGGATCGGGAGCGCCATGTTAGGCGTCACCCTCCTGGTGACGCGCGACGAGGGGTACCGCCCGCGCGACCTGTTGCTCGCGGGCGGGCTGGTCGGGCTCGCGTCGCTCGTGAAGCCCATTTTCCCGGTATTCCTCGCCGTCCCGGGCGTCGTCGTGCTCATGCGGCGGCGCGGCGCGGTCGCCGCAGTCGTCCGCGACCTCACGCTGCTCGTCGGCGGCTGGCTCGTCCCCGTCGCCGTCGTCCTCGTCGCGCTGTGGGCGCAGGGCGCGCTCCGCGAGGCGTGGAACGTCCACATCCTGTACAATCTTCGCGTCTACGCGCCCAACAGCCAGAACTCGGCGTTCCCCTCGCCCTCGCCGACGAAGGCACGCGTGAAGGGCCTGCTCGCCTACCTGGCGCAGGTGCAGATCGCGATCCTCCTCGCGCCGGCCGCGGCCGGCGCCGTGGCCCTCTGGCGCAAGCACCCTCCGCTCGCGGCCGCAGTCCTCGTCTGGGTGCTCGGCGGCGTCGGTTTGGTCGTCCTCCAGAACAAATTCTGGGTCTACCAGTGGGAGATCCTTTTCGCGGGGCTCTTCCTGTTGGTCGCGGCCGGCGTATCCGACGTCGCGTCGCGGACCCGCACCTCCTCGACGCCGCGAGCGGCGGGCGTCATGGCGATCACCACCGCGGTCGTCGCGTTCGCCGTGTCGGCGGCACCCATACCCGGGGACCTCACGCACTGGCTGCGCTACGTCGGCGGACGGGAGAGCGCCCGCGCGTACGACAATCGCTACGCCATCTACAGCGAGATCAACCCCGCCGACGAGGAAGCCGCGGCGGCGTACCTCCGCGCGAACACGCCGCCGGGCGCCCCGTTCGCGAACTGGACGTTGCACGGCGGGCTCGCCTTCCTGGCCGGGCGCCCGAACGTCACGCGCTTCCACAACAAACGCGAGCTGACCAAGACGGTGCAGCACCCGATGACGCGGGCATATCGGCGGGAGTATTTGGAGCGCGTCCGCACCCTGCGCCCGACGTACATCGCCGTGGACAGCCTCGGCGACGTGTCGAAGGAGATGGCGGACCAGCACCAGGTGCCCTCGGAGCCGCGCGTGCTCGAGCGCGAGTTCCCCGAACTCGCGGCGCTCATCGCCCAGCGCTACGATTTGGTGGCGCACGCCGGCGAGATCGCCCTGTACCGGCTGCGCCCCGCGCCAAGCTCCGGACCGCCCGCAGCGGCGACCACCGCGGTCCACTAGCACATGCCACAACCTGACCGAGCCGATACGGGACCCATCCTCGTGACCGGGGGCGCCGGCTTCATCGGCTCGGCGGTCGTCCGCCACCTCGTGCGCCGCGGCGCGCGCGTGGTCAACGTCGACAAGCTCACGTACGCCGGCAACCTGGACTCGCTCGCGGAGGTCGACCGTCGCGCGAACTACACCTTCGCGCGCGTCGACGTCTGCGACGCCGACGCGGTACGCGCCCTCTTCGACGCGTACCGCCCGCAGGCGGTGATGCACCTGGCCGCCGAGTCGCACGTGGACCGCTCGATCGACGGGCCGGGGGCGTTCGTCGAGACCAACGTCGTGGGGACGTTCACGCTCCTGCACGAGGCGCGGCGCTACTGGGCCGCGCTGCCGGACGACGACGCGGCGCGCTTCCGCTTCCTGCACGTCTCGACCGACGAGGTATTCGGATCACTCGGCGACGAAGGCTTCTTCTCGGAGGAGACACCGTATCGCCCCAGCTCGCCCTACTCGGCGAGCAAGGCGGCGAGCGACCACCTCGTCCGCGCCTGGCACCACACGTACGGCCTGCCGGTGCTCGTCACCAACTGCTCCAACAACTACGGCCCGTACCAGTTCCCCGAGAAGCTCGTCCCACTCACCATCCTCAACGCGATCGCCGGCAAGCCGCTCCCGGTGTACGGCCGCGGCGAGAACGTGCGCGACTGGCTCTACGTGGACGACCACGCCGCCGCGCTCGTCGCGGCGCTCGACCGCGGGCGCGTGGGGGAGACCTACGCGGTCGGCGGCCACAACGAGCGCCGCAACCTCGACGTCGTCCACGCGATCTGCGACGCGGTCGACGACCTCGTGCCGGCGGCGGCGCCGCGCCGCGAGTTGGTCCGTTTCGTCGCCGACCGCCCGGGGCACGACCTGCGCTACGCCATCGACGCGTCCAAGATCGAGCGCGAGCTCGGGTGGCGGCCGTGCGAAACGCTCGAGAGTGGCTTGCACAAGACCGTCCGCTGGTACCTCGAGAACGAATGGTGGTGGGCGCGCGTGCAGTCCGGCGGCTACCGCGGCGAGCGACTCGGATTGAGCGGCTCCGTATGAGGAAGGGCATCATCCTCGCCGGCGGCCTCGGGACGCGGCTCTATCCGATCACGCGCGTGGTGAGCAAGCAGCTCCTGCCCGTGTTCGACAAGCCGATGATCTACTACCCGCTCTCGACGCTCATGCTGGCGGGCGTGCGGGACGTGTTGGTCATCTCCACCTCCCACGATCTGCCGCGCTTCGAACAACTCCTCGGCGACGGCGCACAGTGGGGCATGTCGTTCCGCTACGCCGAACAGCCCGAGGCCAACGGACTGGCCCAGGCGTTCGTGATCGGGCGCGACTTCGTCGGCGGCGACCCGGTCGCGCTCGTCCTCGGTGACAACATTTTCTACGGCGTGGGGCTGAGTGCCGCGGTGCGGCGCGCGGCAGCCGCCACCCACGGCGCGACGATCTTCGGCTACTACGTGAAGGATCCCGAACGGTACGGCGTCGCGGAGATCGACGCCGCCGGCCGAGTGCTCAGCCTCGAGGAGAAACCCGAGGTGCCGAAATCGCACTTCGCGGTGACTGGACTTTACTTCTACGACAACGACGTGCTCGACGTCGCGCGCGACCTGCGACCGTCCGCGCGGGGGGAGTACGAGATCACCGACGTCAATCGCGAGTACCTGCGACGGAACGCGCTCACGATGGCGCTGCTGGGCCGCGGGTACGCGTGGTTCGACACCGGCACGCACCAATCGCTGCAGGAGGCGTCGAGCTTCATCGAGGCGATCGAGAGCCGGCAGGGGCTCAAGATCGCGTGTCCCGAGGAGATCGCGTACCGGAGCGGATACATCGGCGCCGAGCAACTCGACCGGCTCGCCGCCGAGCTCGGGAAGTCGGCGTATGGCGAGTACCTGCGCGAGCTGCTCACGGAGCGATCGCTCCGCTACGTGTCGAGCTTGGACCCGGTCAATCTGGACGAGGCGCCGAAGTGACTGTTGCCGCCGCGGAGCCCCGGGTGTCGGAGGACGGCCGCACCGCTGCAATCCCGAGCGCCCGGCGTTGGACGTCGCGCGTGCCCGGTGCCGCAGCCGGGTGGGCCGTGGCAGTCGCGGGCGTGGCATCGCTTCTGACAGCCTGTGTGATTCTCTCGGCCCGCAAGTGGATGTGGTACGACGAGGTCCTCACGTCTTTGCTGGTGAATGACCCGTCGTGGCGGCATATGATGACCGCGATCACGACGGGGGTCGAGGCCGCGCCCCCGCTCTACCACTTCCTCGCGCGTGCCTGGATCGCGGTGTTCGGTGGCACCCCGCTCTCCTTGCGGCTGTTCACCGCGACGGGACTGTCCGCAGCACTGCTTATCCTCTGGTCGGCGCTCAGTCGGGTGTTCCCATGGCGGGCGGTGGCGGTCGGGGTACTGGCTGTATTCTGCGGATCGAACCTATTCTTCGACCAGATCGCCGAGGTGCGCTACTACGGCCTGCTGACCGCGCTGGTGGCCGTCGCGCTGTTGCTGTGTCATCGCGTGATGATGTCCGACGCGCCGCCCCGGCGGCTGCTCGTGGCCAACAGCGCGGTGCAAGCGTGTCTCGTGCTCACGCACGTGTACGGCGGGCTATACAGCGCCGCGCTCCTCGGCGCGCTAGTCGTGTGGGACGTCGCGCGCGGCGTCGTCGCGCCGCGGCGCTGGGTCGCGTACCCGCTCGGGTGGCTGGTGCTGGTGCCCTGGCTTGGCGTGTATCAGGCGCAGCGCGGCTCCGTGGTCCGGTCGTGGATGACGGTTCCGAATCTTGGTGATTTGCGCGACGCCTACCGGTTTCAGATGGCCACCGAGGTTGTGCCGTTCGCCCTGATCGCGGCCGTGTTGCTCGCGGCCGCCGCGAGCGCGCTCGGCTCGGCACGACGCCCGGCGTCGGTGGGCGCCGCTACGTCGGCGGGCGTGCACGCGGACGGCCGCGGTGCGATGCTTGTGATCGCCGGTGGGCTGCTCGTTGTACCGGTGATGTCGTTCGTCGTCTCGCACCTCGTCGTGCCGATCTTTTTTCCGCGCTACCTGATCGCCGTGGCATACGCACCGGCGATTTTGATCGCGTACGTCGTCACAGGCGTGTCAGAGGGCGGTCGCGGCACGGCAGCGGGAGCACAGGTGTCCGACGTGGTGCGGCGTGTCGCGCGACCGATCGTCGCGGTAGGGTGGACGATCGTGTTCGCCGTGCTGCTAATCTGGCCCGTTTCAGCTTCGCGCCGGTGGCCGCGAACGGGACGCCCCGGCGAGGCGATCGAGCGGCTACGCGTGGACGGCGCGCCCGTGACATCCGTGCCGATCGTGATCGAGAACGCGTTCGACTACCTACCCATCATGGCGTACACGACGCTCCCCCAATCCGCGTACACGTTCGTGCGCGACTCAGCCGTGGCACTCGCGCCCAACAGTCACCATCGAGAGATGCTGAGTTACGCGCTCATGACCTTGTACCGAAGGCTCGGCTACACAGGGGGGCACATCGAGGACGTTGACCGATTCTTGTGCGCACACGATCGGTTTCTGGTGGTCGACTCGCCCGAGGCGAATTGGTACGATCGCCGCGTCGCCCACGACTCGGCCTTCGTGCGCACCGAGCTCGGCAGGACTGACCCTACGCCGTCCACCCCGGGAGCCGTGATCTGGCTCGTGCGCCGCGTGCCGGGCGCGAGCCCCGTCGTGTGTGGCCGGCCTGCGCAGTCCACCACCGGCGCGACTGCGGCCGGCAGTCGGGGGCCGGTGTGACGGCGCGACTCGAGGTCGACGCATCCACCGAGGTCCGTAACGAGATCTGGCACGGACCGGCCGCCGCACCGCCTAACCCGAATGGCAGTCCGCCGCTGTCGGCAGGTGTGACCGTGGTCGTGCCCGTCTACAACAGCGAGCACACGCTCGGCGCGCTCGTCGAGCGTCTCGAGCGCGTCTTTGCGACGGTTGGCCTCGATCACGAGATCATTCTCGTCAACGACGCGAGCCGCGACCAGAGTTGGGCGGTGATCTCCGAGCTTGCCGCCGGGAACCCGCACGTTGTAGGCGTAGAATTCACGCGCAACTTCGGGCAACACAACGCACTGCTGTGCGGCGTACGGGCCGCGCGATTCGCGACCATCGCGACGCTCGACGACGACCTCCAGCACCCCCCCGAACACCTGCCTGCTCTGCTGGCCAAGCTGGACGAGGGGTACGACGTGGTGTACGGCGCGCCCGAGCGGATGCAGCATGCGGGGTGGCGGAACGTGCTCTCGCGCGGCACTAAGCTCGCGCTCGGGCGGGCAATGGGCGTGAGCCGCGTCGTAGACATCAACGCGTACCGGGTGTTCCGTACAGATCTGCGATGCGCGTTCGAGCAGTTTCGGAGTCCAAACCCGATGCTCGACGTCTTGCTGTCTTGGGGCACGGCCCGGTTCGCGTCCGTGCGGGTGCCGCACGCCGCGCGCGGCGCCGGGCAGTCGAACTATACGGTGGGCAAGCTGTTCAATCAGGCGATGCTGCTTCTCACTGGGTTCAGTACCGGCCCGCTCCGGTTCGCCAGCATCCTTGGGTTCGCGTTCACGCTCTTCGGGATCGGGGTGTTCGTCTACGCGGTCACGAAGTATTTCGTGTTCGGGAGCGTCCCCGGCTTTCCCTTCCTCGCCTCCATCATCTCCCTTTTCAGCGGTGCCCAACTCTTTGCGGTTGGCATCATGGGCGAGTACCTGGCGCGCATCTTCAACCGCACAATGGAGCGGCCCGGATACGTGGTACGACGCGCCGTCTACGCTGATAACCCGGAGCCGTTCGGCCGCTCAACCGGTCGTTCGGTGACTCGTGAATTGGCGGACGCCGGAACGTGAGAGACGAGCGCTGGCGCGCGACGAGGACTGAACTGCCTGCCGTGATCTTCGGCGCGGGCGAGATGGCGGATCACGTCGTGCGCCTTCTCGATTGGATGGAAGCGCCGATCCGGGATCTCGTGTGCTTCGATGACAACTACCCGGCGAAGCGCACGGGCCCGGCCGGACTGCCGGTGCTCGGAACGATGGCAGACGGCGTACAGCAGTGTGCTCGCACATCGGCGCGGGCAATACTCGCGATCGGAACGCGGGGGGCGGCGTTCCGCTACTCACTCTACTGCCGCCTTCGCTCCGCAGGCGTGCCGCTCGCCACGGTGGTACACCCCGACACAGTGTTCGCGCCCGGCGCTCGCGTGGGCGCGAACGTAGTCGCGATGTCGGGTTGCACACTCGCGAAGAACGCCGTGGTTGGTGATTTGTGCTTTCTCTCAACCAACGCGGTTATCGAACACGACACCGTGATAGAGGAAAACGTGTTTGTTGGGCCAGCTGTTGTCACGGGAGGGCACGTCCGGGTGCGCCGTCACGCGTTCATCGGGGTCGGCGCTGTACTCGCCCCGGGCGTCACTATCGGCGAGCGCGCGTTGATCGGCGCGGGGAGTGTGGTCGTACGCGATGTGCCGGACGGCGTCATTGCCGCCGGCGTTCCGGCGCGCCCCATACGCGACGTCCCAGAGGGGGCTGACGCTCCCACGCCCGCACAACTCGCGGCGTTCGGATTCCACTGATGAACGCGGCCCAGATGGATCGATGATCTTCTCCGAGGCAGGTATTTCGACGACGCCGCCGGTGCTCGGTCCGGCGGAGGCCGCGCTGTGTGGCGACACCGGCGGAGTGGGTGTGCTGTGGTGTGGTCGCGGTGCCACGGCGCTGTACTGGGCGTTTCGAGCCGCCGTCGCCTGGCACCGGACCGAGCCCGCACCGGCCGTCATTCTCCCGGCAGTCACGTGCGAATCCGTCGCACAGGCTGCGCTTGCGGCCGGCCTCGCGTTGCACTTCGCCGACGCTGATCCGGCGACCGGCATGCCCGGCCGCGCCGAGATCGAACGCGCGTACACGCCCGGTGTGGTCGCGGTCGTCGTTGCCCACCTGTACGGACAGACAACGTCGCTCACCGACCTGGCCGGGTGGTGCTGTGCGCGCGACGTCATTCTCATCGAGGACGCCGCACACGCCCTGGGTGGGTACCTGCCGGACGGCTCGCCAGTGGGCTCCGTCGGCGGGATGACGATCTACAGCTTCAACCGCACGAAGATCATCGAACCCGGTGGCGGCGCACTCCTGGTGCGAGACGCGGCGTTGTGGGACCTCGTACGTGACGACGTTACCATCCACGAACCGACCGGCGCGCGCGACCCGCGACGCACCGAACTCCTCGGCCGGAGCGCGAACCAGATCGAGCACGGCTTGGGGGCGCTGTTTCGCCTCGGTTTGGGCTCGGGCGCGTCGGAATTCGTCCGACGGATCGCCCCGGCATACCGGAGCTTGTACTTGCAGCCAATCCGCGACCCCGCCGTGCTCGCGTCCGTGTGGCCCTCGATCCCGGGCGTGGCAAGGCGAAGGGCCGACAAGGCAGCCATATATGCGGACACGCTCGCCGAGGGACCGTGGCGCCTAACGACGGCGTGGGCACACAGCCGCACCTGTTGGCGCTTCAGCCTCGTGGCCGAGCGGTCTGCCTATGTGCCGGCGTTCGTGGACGCGATCCGGGCTCGGGGCGCGCTGGTGTCGACACTCTATTGGACACTTACCGACTACTTCGGCCCGGAAGGGACGTGTCCTGCCGCCCGCGAATTCGGCGCCGGCGTGATCAATCTTTGTGTGGATGATACGGTATCGGAGGGGTGGGTTCGCGACCGAGCCGCCGACGTCCTCCAGTGCGGACGAGAACTGTTCGCCGCACCCGAACCGGCGGAACATTGATGTCGTCCACCGCCGCCCGATCCAGCGATAGCTACAAACCCATGGCTGTTTCACGCAACGTCCCCGCCCACCTACTCATCCTCGGCACCGTGCTGTTCACGGTGTACGGGCAGCTCGTGATGAAGTGGCAGGTCGGCCGGATTGGCCCAGTTACCCTCACGAGCAGCGGGGCCGTCCGGTTCTTGGTCGCGGTCCTCTCAAACCCCTGGATCGTTTCAGGGCTCGCGTCCGCTTTCCTCGCATTTTTCTGTTGGGCAGGTGCGGTGAGCAAGCTACCGCTCAGCTACGCGTACCCGTTCACGAGCCTGTCCTTCGTGCTCGTCGTATTTCTGAGCGCGGCGCTGTTCGGCGAGGCGCTCACGGCCCCACGCGTCATCGGACTCGCGCTCGTTCTCCTGGGTCTGTTCGTCGGCAGCCGCACGTGAGCAAGCGAGTCGCCGTTCTCCAATCGAACTACGTGCCGTGGAAAGGCTACTTCGACATCATTCACGATGTCGACGAGTTCGTCTTCCACGACGACCTGCAGTACACGAAGAATGACTGGCGTAACCGGAACCTGATCAAGACACCGAAGGGGACCGAGTGGCTGACGATCCCTGTGGGGACGCGCGCGGACCGGCTCATCTGCGAGGTCACGCTGCCCGACCGCTCATGGGCCGAGAAACATTGGCGACTCATCCGCGAGCACTACCGCCGCGCCCCCTATTTCGCGCACTGCGCCCCGTACTTCGAGGACGTGTACCTGCGCCGCGAGTGGAAGAGCTTGTCGGAACTAAATCAGTCGCTGGTCGCCGAGATCGCGCGCGACTTCCTCGGGATCCGTACTCGCTTCGCTGACTCGCGGCAGTACGCTCCGACGGGGGGGAAACTCGACCGGCTGATCGATCTGCTGCTGCGTGCCGGGGCAACAACTTACGTGTCCGGGCCGGCGGCCAAGGCGTACATCGAGCCACAGCGGTTCGCCGACGCAGGCATCGAGTTGGTGTGGAAGGACTACACCGGCTACCCCGAGTATCCGCAGCTCCACCCGCCGTTCACGCACCAGGTCTCGGTCATTGACCTGTTGTTCAACGTCGGTCCGGCGGCACCCAGCTACGTCTGGGAATGGCGGTCGGCCCCCGTCAGCACTCGCGTCCCAAACGCCGCCTTCCCATGACGATTCCGTTCAACCGGCCCGCCCTCGCCGGCCGCGAACTCGAGTACATTAGCGCCGCCCTCGCCTCGGGCCACCTCTCCGGCGACGGGGCGTTCACGAAGCGCTGCCACGCGTGGCTCGAAGCGCAGACCGGAACCGCGAAGGCCCTCCTCACCCACTCGGGCACCGCCGCGCTCGAGATGGCCGCCATCCTCAGCGAGGTCGGCCCGGGCGACGAGGTCATCATGCCGTCGTACACGTTCGTGTCGACCGCCAACGCGTTCGTGCTGCGCGGCGCCACGCCGGTGTTCGTCGACGTCCGCGAGGACACGCTCAACCTCGACGAGCACCTCGTCGCCGGCGCGGTCACCGAGCGCACGCGCGCGATCGTGCCCGTGCACTACGCCGGCGTGGCGTGCGAGATGGACGCGTTGCTCGACACCGCACGACGGCACGACCTGCTGGTGGTCGAGGACGCCGCCCAGGGGGTGCTCGCCACCTACCGCGGGTATGCGTTAGGCGCCCTCGGACACCTCGGCGCGCTCAGCTTCCACGAGACGAAGAACCTGATCTCGGGCGAGGGCGGCGCACTGCTCGTCAACGACGCGCGGTTCGCGGACCGGGCCGAGGTCATTCGCGAGAAGGGCACGAACCGCAGCCTGTTCTTCCGCGGCCAGGTCGACAAGTACACCTGGGTCGACGTGGGCTCGTCGTACCTCCCGAGCGAGGTGATCGCGGCGCTGCTGCTGGCGCAGTTCGACGCGGCCGAGACGCTCAACGCCCAGCGCATGGCGGCGTGGGAGTACTACCACGCCGCGTTCGCCGACCTCGAGACGGAGGGACTCGTCCGCCGCCCGATCGTGCCCGCGCACTGCGGCCACAACGCGCATATGTATTACTTGCTCCTGCCGAACCTCGACGCGCGGCAGGGCGTCATCGCGGACCTGAAAGCCGAGGGGATCGGGGCCGTGTTCCACTATGTCCCGCTACACAGTGCACCCGCGGGACGGCGCTTCGGCCGGACGTTCGGAGAGCTGCCGGTGACCGATGCGGCGAACGAGCGGCTCGTGCGGCTGCCGCTGTGGGCCGGCGTCGGCGAACACCTGGAACGGGTGGTCGACACGGTGCGGCGCGCCGTGCGCCGCCAAACGTCGAGCGCAGCCGGACTCGCGGGGCGGACGGTGCTCAAGCCGCCCGCGCCACTCGCGAGCGGCGCGGCCTAGGAGGCCCGGGCGAACACCGTCGTGGCCGCGGCTGGCGGTCGCGAGCGCTCGTCGGCGCGCTCGACTACCCCGTCAAGAACCTCGAGGGCCAGCTCCGCCCGCCCGAACGGCGCGCTCACCTGCACCCCCTGCACGACCCCTCGCACGCGCTCCAGCATCTCGCGCGCGATCGCGATCCCTTCCTGCACCGCGTGCTCCTTACTCCGCGCGTTCGCCCGCCGCATCCGCTCCAGGACCACGTCCGGCACGGTCACGCCCGGCACCTCGTTCGCGAGAAATTCCGCGTTCCGCGCCGATACCAGCGGCCAGATCCCGGCGATCACCGGCGGCCGCGCGGCCCCGAGATCCGCGTCGACCTCGCCCAGGAACCGCTCGAGCTGCGCCGCGTCGAACACCGGCTGCGTGATCGCGTACTCCGCCCCCGCCTCGACCTTGTAGCGAAAGCGCTCGCGCTCGTGCGCCGGATCGACCGCGGCCGGGTTGACGCCCACGCCGACGACGAAGCGCGTCGGCGCGCCGATCGCGTTGCCACCAGGATCGAGCCCGCGGTTGAGGTTCGCCACGAGATTCGTGAGCCCGATCGCGTCGACGTCGAACACCGCCGTCGCGTCCGGATACGGCCCCATCTTCGGCGGGTCGCCGGTGATGACGAGCAGGTTGCGCAGGCCGAGCGCCGCCGCGCCTAACAGGTCGCTCAGCATGCCGAGCAGGTTGCGGTCGCGGCAGGCGTAGTGGGTGACCGCCTCGATGCCGACGCCCTGCTCGATGAGCAGCGCGGTGGCGATCGCGCCCATGCGGCTCTGCGCGCGCGGACCGTCCGGCACGTTGATGGCGTCGACCCCCGCCGCGTGCAGCGTCCTCGCGTCGGCGAGCAGCTTGGCGCTGTCGATCCCCCGCGGCGGGACGATCTCGACCGACGTCACGAACGCGCCCGCCGCGAGCTTCGCGCCGAGCCGCGACCGCTCGGCGAGCGGCACCGGCGTCGCGCCGGCCGGGTGCGCCGAGGCGCCGCCGTCCGCCCGTACCTCGCCACGCGGACGCCCCGCCGCCCGCGTGCCGCCGACCGATCGCTCCATCGCCCGTTCCACACGCAGCGACTGGCTCATCGCGCGCACGTGCTCGGGCGTGGTGCCGCAGCAGCCGCCCACCACCTTCGCGCCCGCCTGCACGAGGTGCCGCGCGTAGGTGGCCAGATATTCCGCGCTCGCCATGTACATGCGGCGCCCGCCGACGTCGCGCGGCAGCCCGGCGTTCGGCATCGCGGAGAGCTTGCGGCGCGTGACCGCGGCCATCTGCTCGATCGCGTCCAAAATGATCTGCGGCCCGACCGAGCAGTTGAGCCCGATCACGTCGGCGCCCCACGCGTCGAGCGCGCGCGCGACGTCGGCCGGCGTGGCGCCGAACGGCGTGCGCAGGTCCGCCCCCACCGTCATCTGCGCGATGACCGGGAGCGCGGGGTCCACGTCCCGCACCGCCTGGATCGCCGGCTCGATCTCGTGCAGGTCGCCGAACGTTTCGAGGATGATGCAGTCCGCCCCGCCGGCGACGAGCGCCGCCGCCTGCTCGCGGAAGAGTGCGCGCGCCTCCTCGCGGCTCGTCGGGCCGTAGGGCTCGATGCGCACGCCGAGCGGGCCGACCGCGCCCGCGACGAGCACCGTGCGCCCGTGCGGCGCCGCGTCGGCCGCCGCGCGCGCCAGCTCCGCGCCGCGCCGGTTGATCGCCTCGACCTGCCCCTCCAGCCCGTAGTGCGCGAGCTTCGTCCGGCTGGCGCCGAAGGTGTTCGTCTCCAACACCTCCGCGCCCGCGGCCACGTACGCGTCGTGCACACTCCGCACGAGCTCCGGCGCGCGCAGGCACAGCTCGTCGTAGCACTGGTTGATGAACACGCCGCGCGCGTACAACTCGGTCCCCATCGCGCCGTCGAAGAGCACGATCTGGTCGGGGGCGAGCAGGCGGGCCAGGGCGTCGGAACGGGCGGCAGTCATGTCGTGAAAGTCGGGCGACAACAGGCGAGCGGCCGGAACCGCGCAGGCAGCGGCGACATCGCGGCTGATTGATATTACCGGACCCGGCGCATCGGCGCGACGGACCCGGAGTGGATCGGTTCTCCGTGCGCTGGTCGATCGTCCTTCGATGCGGTACCACGCGGCCGGCGCTCGTCGGCGCGGTTTGCGCTCGATCGTTCTCGCCCCTCGTTCCGTCCTCATGGAGTCCGAAGCGTCACCGACCGCCCTCGTCACCCTCCCCCACTCGCCGGTCCCGCTCCCGGACGAGGCGACCACCGTGCCGCCGTTCGCGGCGGCCGCGGAGGCGGAGCCGGTAGCGCACGAGGGGCCGGCGCCGGGCGGCGCGCCGAGCGTCGGGCGAGACGTCGCCCGCGGCGTCCTCTGGACCGCGGCCGCCAAATGGGGCTCCCAACTCGTCGCGTGGGCGAGCACGATCATCGTCGCGCGCATCCTCACGCCATCCGACTACGGCATCGTGGCGATGGCAGGCATCTTCACCGAACTGGTCAGCTACGTCTGCGAGCTCGGCATCGGGCAGGGAATCCTCGTCCACCGCGAGCTCGAGCCCGCACAGATCCGGCAGCTCAACACCCTGGCCGTGCTGCTCGGCGTCGGCGGCGCGCTGCTGACCATCCTGCTCGCGCTCACCATCGCGGGGCCGCTCCTCGGCAACCCCAAGCTGCCGGGCGTGCTGCTCGTCCTCAGCCCGATGTTCGTCGCGACCTCGTTCCGAACGGTGCCCGCCGCGCTGCTCCAGCGTGACCTCCGCTTCGGCCGGCTCGCGGTCTACGACACGGCGCAGGCCTTCATTCTCGCCGCATCGGCCCTCACGCTCGCCACCATGGGGGCGGGGTACTGGACGCTCGTCGTGTCGATGCTCATCGCCAGTACGCTGTCAGCCATCGGCGTGGTCTCAGCCCGCCCGACCGGCTTCGCCCGCCCGCGCCTCGCGGGCCTCGGCGCCGTCCTCCGCCTCAGCCGCAACGTCCTCGCGTCGCGCCTCATGTGGTACACCTACGCGCGCGCCGACACGTTCATCGTCGGCCGCGTGCTCGGGAGCGTCGCGCTCGGCAGCTACTCGCTCGCATGGACGGTCGCCAACGTGCCCGTCGATAAGGCGAGCGCGGTGCTCTCGCAGGTCGTCCCGGGCGTGTTCGCCGCGGTGTCGCGCGACCGCCGCACGCTCGGCCAGTACTTCTTGGGTTTCACCGAAGCCGTCGCGCTCCTGCTCGCGCCTCCCTGCATCGGGCTGGCACTCACCGCGCCGGTCTTTGTCCAGGCCATCCTCGGCGCACGGTGGGCGACGATGGCCACGCCGCTCTCGGTGCTCGCGGTGTTCGCGGCCACCCGCGCGCTGATGCCACTCGTCTCGCAGGCGCTGATCACCTCCGGACAGAGCGGGCGCGACACCCTCTACAACCTGCTGCTCCTACTCGTCTTCCCGCCGGCACTCTGGTTCGCTGCGCCGCACGGCCTTCTCTGGGTCGCCCGCGCCTGGCTCATCGTGCTGCCGCCGCTTTTCATGTGGCAGATCGGGATGGCGGTACGCGCCGTGGGCCGCACCCGGCTCGAGTACCTGCGCGCGCTCCTGCCCGCATTCGAGGCCTGCGTCCTCGTCGCCGCGGCCGTGCTCGGGTCGAAATTCCTGCTCCCGGCTGGCGCGTCGGCCCGCCTGCAACTCGCGATCGCCGCGCTCGCGGGCGCGGCGGTCTACGTCGCTTTCGTCCTCCTCCGGCACGGTGCCCGGCTCCGCGCACTCCGCGACCTCACGCGCGCACGCCCCGCCGCGCCCGCGCCGGCGGCGGCCTAACGCTTGGCGGTTACCCCGCCGTAGAGCCGGCCCGCGAGGTCCCACCACCGGAGCTCCCGCTCGAAGCGCTGCCACCGGAGCGCGGCGGGACCACTGCC
>JAABUZ0100002972.1_pt1 | contig 26594 bp, 27 predicted proteins | sample 5562091 | NCBI WGS metagenome assembly JAABUZ01 (sample SAMN12813069, study PRJNA571459) | rock metagenome | isolation source: Antarctica rocks | place: Antarctica: Victoria Land, Linnaeus Terrace sud | collected 2015-12-21 | reverse complement strand
CCCTGCGCTACAATCGAAGGGCTGCGGACGGGCTTCCGGCGAGGCCGATGTGCTCCCCTCTGCAAATTCACACGGACAATGTCTAGAGGTTTTTGTATATGTCGATTCCCGCAACACAGATGCGCCCGGGCATGATTATCAAGTACAAGGACGACCTCCACATGGTGTTTTCGGTGGAGCACAGAACACCGGGCAATCTCCGGGCGTTTATCCAGGCGAAGCTGCGAAATGTACGTACGGGGGCGATGTTTACGGAGCGGTTTCGCTCGCCGGACCCGATCGACCGGGTGATCGTGGACGAGGTGAAGATGGAGTTCCTGTACAACGACGGGGACGACTACTATTTTATGGACGACAAGTTTGAGCAGACGATGTTGAACCGCAATACGCTGGGCGATGCGGTGGAGTACCTGCTGCCGAATCTTTCGATCAGCGTGAGCTTCCACGATGGCAAGGCGGTTGGGATCGAGCTGCCGGGTGTGGTGGAGATGACGGTGGTGGAGACGGAGCCGGGGATCAAATCGGCGACGGCGAGCAGTGTGACGAAGCCGGCGAAGACGGAGACGGGCCTGGTGGTGCAGGTGCCGCCGTTTATCAATGAGGGCGAGAAGATCCGGGTGGATACGGCGGAAGGCGCTTATATGAGCCGGGCGTAGGTGTGGCTCTAGCTTCTAAACGTTGCGTATGACGGAGCGCACGGTATGGCGCTGTTTCGCGCTGCTCTTGAGAGATCGAGGTTTTCGATGGTGGAACATTATCTGGTGAAGGGGCGGGTGCAGGGCGTGGGGTTTCGCTGGTTTGTGCAGCGGGAGGCGGCGGAGTTGGGGCTGCGGGGGTGGGTTCGGAATACGGTTGAGGGGCATGTGGAGGTAGTGGCGGAAGGCGAGGAGGCTGAGCTCCGGGAGCTGCGGTCGGCGGTGGAGAAGGGGTCTCGCGGAAGCCGGGTGGATGCGGTGGTGCGGCACGAGCTCCATGAGAGTGAAGGCGCGAAGCTGGGCGCATTTGAGATTGAAGGAGCGTGGTAGAGGATGGCGAAACTTATCAATTGCGAGGCGCTGAAGCCGCTGATCCGGACGGTTCCGGACTTTCCCAAGCCGGGGATTTTGTTTTATGACATCACGACGCTGCTGAAGGATAAACGGGGGTTTGCGCAGCTGATTGACGCGTTTGCGGCGTACTACATCGGCAAGGAGATCGACCTGGTGCTGGCGATTGAGGCGCGCGGGTTTATCTTTGGGCCGGCGCTGGCGTACCGGCTGAACGCGGGCTTTGTGCCGGTGCGCAAGCCGAAGAAGCTGCCGGCAGCGACGGCGAAGGTGAGCTACGAGCTCGAGTATGGGACGGACTCGCTTGAGATCCACGTGGACGCGATCGAGCCGGGCCAGCGCGTGATTATTGTGGACGATCTGCTGGCGACGGGCGGGACGATGCAGGCGACGGTGCAGCTGGTGCGGCAGCTGGGCGGGGAGATTGCAGGGTTGGGGTTTGCGATCGAGTTGGACTTCCTGAAGGGGCGCGCCAAGTTTGGGGAGTATGACGTGTTGAGCCTGCTGCACTATGACGAGTAGATCCCACGTTCCCTCCTATTGTTTATGCAGAGTCTTCCGCGGGCAGGACTTAGGCTCGGACGAGCTTCCCGTACCTCCTTGGAAGAAGAACGCTGGGGAGCTCGCATCGTAGCAACTGGCGCTCAAGGTGTCTCGAGGTTCGTTCTTAAGCAGGATTCCCTTTTCAGGATAAGGCATGGCGGGCTTCGGTACGCCAATGCTATTTCCATGCTGTTTCTGCTTTCTTTACGCAAGGGGCTGGTGGTAGAAGAGCTGTGGGCTTGGCGCGGGTGCATGATTCACCAAGGGACGAGGTAAGAACGGAGTGATGTTCAGGCGATTGAGAGTGTTGGTTGGGATGTTCGGATTTCGGGGTTTATTTGGGCTTAGGATTCGACGGTGCCGGCAGATTTCGGACATGATCGGTTCGTTCTCCAGAAGGTTGTGGGAGTTTACGGGGCTGTGTGCTGTTCTGGTGGTGATTTCCGCTGTGCAGGCGGAGGCGGAGGATCTCCGGCAGTTCTATGAGCAGATCCATGCTGCCAACCGGCTTGATGCGAAGGGACAGACACCCTTTCACATCAAGATCGCGGCCCAGCTTTACGATTTGAATGGGAAACCAGCTGGGACAGGTACGGCAGAAGAGTGGTGGGCTGCGGGACGCTATCGTATTGAACTCGAAGGACCTAACGGTAAGGAGATTCAGACGAGCGATGTCGCCACTTCTGAGGCGACACCCTCTCATGTACAACGATCAAATTATCTACTGCATGTTTTGCTTGACCAGAATGTGAATCCTCTGTCCGACCTACCAGAACGAGCCAAGATTCTCAGAGTTGATCGTGAGTTCGAACAAACAAAGTTCCGTTGCCTTTCTGTCGATTTGGATGATTCCTTGTACTGCACGCCTCTTGCAGGCACCGACCTTCGCGTTCTAGCGAAGAACGCCAGCTATGTTGGGCTGCGTAATCAGATAGGCCGTTTTCACGGCTCCACTGTTGCGTTAAAGACAGCGAGCATGTACGGCAACAAGCCTGCGGTTACGGGTGAGGTTACTTTGCTGCAGAACTTCGATTCGAGCAGCAGCTCATTTCCGGAGTTTCAAGTGGCAGGCGTGCCTGTAGACGAGCCCAAGAGCACTGCCAATGGACAGCGTGGGGTTACGGCTGGCCATCCGTTGTCGCATCCGTCTCCCGAGTACCCCGAAACAGCCAAACTTGGACATATCAGGGGTACGGTTGATCTTATCGGCATCATCACACGCGAGGGTCGCATTGGATCGATTGACGTACTTGCAAGTCCATCTCCCATTTTGTCAAACGCGGTTCTTGACGCAATTCGCAAATGGACTTTTACGCCCTATCTCTTGAACGGGAAAGTCACGGAAGTCACAGAGGTGTTTCAGTTCAATTTCCTCGGTCATTGAAGCAGGGCATTCCCGCTACATGCTTGGGGTGAGCGCAAGTATCACGTTACTGGCATCTCATTCTTTGCACGACAATCGAAGGAGAGTTTGATGATGCAGTCGAAGGGGTATGCTGCGCGGGATGCGACGTCGCCGTTGGAGCCGTTTTCGTTTGAGCGGCGGGATCCGGGGGCGAAGGATGTGGTGATGGAGATTGCTTTCTCCGGGATCTGTCACTCGGATATTCACCAGGTTCGGGATGAGTGGGGCGGGTCGATATACCCGATGGTTCCGGGGCATGAGATTGTGGGCCGGGTGACGGCGGTTGGGGCGGAGGTTTCGAAGTTCAAAGTGGGTGATCTGGCTGGTGTCGGGGTGACGGTCGAGACGTGTCTGGAGTGCGAGAACTGCAGGGCGGGGGCAGAGCCTTACTGTCTGAAGGGCATGGTGGGGACGTACAACGCGAAGACGTACGGGGGCGAGCCGACGTACGGCGGGTACGCAAACAACATTGTGGCGCCGGAGCACTATGTCTACTCGATCTCGCCGAAGCTGGAGTTGGCGGCGGTGGCTCCGCTGCTGTGCGCGGGGATCACGACGTGGAGTCCGCTACGGCACTGGGGTGTGACCAAGGGCAAGAAGGTCGGGATCGTGGGTCTGGGCGGGTTGGGGCACATGGGTCTGAAGTTCGCGCACTCGCTGGGGGCGGAGACGGCGCTGTTTACGACGAGCGAGAGTAAGGCGGCAGATGCGAAGCGGCTGGGTGCGGACGAGGTAGTGGTGACCAAGGACAAGGACACAATGAAGAAACATGCGGGCAAGTTCGACTTCATCCTGGACTGCGTTTCGGCGCCGCACGACCTGAACGAGTACCTGAGCCTGCTGCGGCTGGATGGAACGTTGTGCCAGGTGGGCCTGCCGGACCAGCCGCTGCCGGTGTCGGGATTTTCGCTGGTGAAGAACCGGCGGTCGCTGTCGGGATCGATGATCGGCGGGATGAAGGAGACGCAGGAGATGCTGGACTACTGCGCGGAGAAGAACATCGTCTCGGATATCGAGATGACGACGTTCGACCAGTTGGATGAGGCGTATGAGCGGGTGGTGAAAGGCGACGTGAAGTATCGGTTCGTGATCGATGTGGCGTCGCTGGGGTAGGCATGGAGTGCATGGTCTGCATCCCCCCTTCCCTCTGTGCATCACCGGTGCATTGATCCCGGAGGAGATTACCCGGTCTATTTAAGAAGGCCTTTCAACAGGGACGCTTTGCCGCTGGTCCGGATGGCCTCTTTCAGCAGGTGACGACCCCGCTCGAAGGCGATCATGCTGTCGTAGAAGTGCATGGACAGGGTGGAGCGCGTGAAGGCGGTGGGAGGGAGGGAGTCCCGGCTGTGATCCGCGTTGAGTTCGTCGACGAGGGTCTTACAGAGTTCGATAAAGGAGCCTTCGCGCCGCACGCCCCCGCCATACTCGTCCCAATAGGCGGTATGGAGATCTTCTACCACGTACACGCCGTCGGCCGCGGTGCGCGGGTAGAGGAAGCGAAAGGTCTCCGTGAGATCGCTCATGCGATGGCTGCCGTCGTCGAGGATGACATCCGGCGTTCCGAATTCATCGAGCAGACCTCCGAGAAAAGCGACGTCGGATTGATTTCCGATGCGAACGGCGATTTGATCTTCTTCAAAGTCTTTCGACTTGGGGTTGATATCGATGCCCACGATCTGGGCGTGAGGTCCAAGATAGCGTTTCCACATCTGCAAGGAACCGCCTTGTCCGCAGCCGATCTCGAGGAAGAGCATGGGGCGGTTTACAAAGCGGCCGAAGTGAGCTTCGTACGCCGGGAAGTAGTGCTTCCACTTATGAATGGTGCGCTGTTTGTTGTTCAGGAACTCAGACCACAGACTCAACGAACTCTCCCTCTCGACAACGCAGGGTAAGACTCACGCTTTTTTGGAATTGACGGACTGGACTTTCATCGTGAAGCAGCGGACGCCATGGTTTGACCGCCGGGGACGGCGATGGGCCAGGATCAGGCGAAGAGGAGAAACATGGGCGCGTCGACGGCGAGGCTTTGGACGGGGCCGGAGAGCTTGCCGGTGGCGGCATCGCGACGGAAGGAGGCGACGGTGTCTCCGTCCTGATTGCCGCAGAGGAGCCAGTTGCCGGTGGGGTCCAGGGTGAACTGGCGAGGCGTCCGGCCGCCGCAGGGGATGCGCTGCACGAGTTGGAGCGCGCCGGAGGCCTGGTCGACGGCGAAGACGACGAGCGAGTCTTCGCCGCGGTTGCTGGCGTAGACGAAGTAGCCGTTGGGCGAGATGACGATTTCGGCGGCGGTGTTTTTGCCGGGGGCGGCGAAGGCATCGGAGACGGTTTTGACGGGCGGGCCGGCGATGACGAGGAGGGCCTGCGGGGACTGCTGGCTGTGGGTGGTGGTCCAAAGGTAGTGATCGATGGTGGAGTCGAGCTCGTTGATGCCGTAGACCCAGCGGCTGTTGGGGTGGAAGGCGACGTGGCGCGGGCCGGAGCCGGGGCGGTTGTTGGAGAAGAGAAAGGGGTCAGAGGTGGTGAGGCGGGCGGTGGCGGGATCGATCGAGAAGATGGAGAGCCTGTCGTTGCCGAGATCGCAGACGACGAGGAAGCGGTTGTCCGGCGAGATGGTGGCGCAGTGGGGATGAGGCGCGTCCTGGCGGTCGTGATTGGGGCCGGGTTTGCCGAACTTGGCCGCGTCCTTGAAGTCGATGCGTTCGACGGGGTCGCTGAGGGCGCCGTCGGGCTGGACGCGGAAGGAGGAGATGCCGCTGCCGGAGTACTCGGCGGCGAAGACGGCGTGGCCGGTGGAGTCGATGGAGACGTAGCAGGGGCCGGGGAAGCCGGAGGAGACTTTGCCGATGGGATGGAGGGCGCCGGGGGTTTTGCCGGTGGACGGCTGGACCTCGAAGGAGGTCATGCTGGAGGTGGAGTCGGAGGTCTCGTTGCCGACGTAGAGGATGCGCCGGTTGCCGGAGGCGGCGAGGGCGAAGAAGGAGGGGTTGGCGGTTTCGGCGGCCAAGGTGGGCGAGGTGAGGGTGCCGGTGGCGCTGTCGAAGGTGCTGAGGTAGATTCCTTTGCCGGAACCGTTGGAGGTGCTGACGCCGATGTAGACGGGGAAGAGATGGGTTTGCATTGGGGGTTTGCGGCGATGCGGGAACTGGAAGGCGAAGGCGCGGAGGTTGAGGGAGAAGGCAGAGAGCGTGAGGAGAAGTTTGCGGCGAGTGAGCATGCCTGGAGTGGTCCTTTCAGAGCTGCCCCGACGGGAGGAGAGGTGTTAGAGCTTGACGGTCTCGTTCTGGTTGGGAGCCGGTGAGCCGGCGTAGGCTGGGCTGCCGGGGTCTCCGGGGAGTCGGCCGAGGAAGGACTCGGGCTTGATGTCGTCGGAGATGACGGGGAGGGAGGGGAGGTTGTCGGTGCGGCCCGCCTCCTTGACGACGGCGGCGGCGTGCTCGAGGACCTCGTCGACGGTCATGGTGTAGAGGTCGCGGCCGTTGTCGTAGCCGGACTCGATGGCCATTTTGAGGTAGCGGCCGGCGGTCTGCGCGGCGAGGTAGTCGGTGATGACGTGGCCGGAACGACGCTTCTGCTCGATCCAGGCGGTGTTGGGCATGGCGATATAGAGGCTGCGGCCGTTGACGGCGAAGCGGATGTCGGTGGCGTCGGCGTGGCGGGTGGCGATGGCGACGATGGTTCCCTTCCACGTGATGTGGAGGGACTCGCCGGTCCAGCGGTCGGTCACCGTGAAGTCTTCATACATAAGGATTAGAGTAGCGGACGTGTGGGGGTGCGGCAAGGTGGAGGAGCGGGGTTGGCGGTTTGCGCGAGTGCGGAGGCTTGGGCGGAGGTGCGTGCCGGGTGGAGGTGGCGAAGGAGGATCGGGGGCGAGCGGGTGAAGATTTGTTGCGCCGGGATGTTTCCGTCGGGGCGATCTGCATCCTAATTAATTAGGATGTGAGCAACATTGCTGCATGCTCGAGACCTAACGCTGCTGCTCACTGACCAAGGAGAGAGTTATGTCGATCGTCGTCATTCTGCTGGTGCTGCTTCTGGTGTTTGGCTTTGGCGGTTACCGTATGGGGCCTGGGATGGGGTATTACGGTGGAGGCGGTATCAGTTTGATTCTGCTGATCGTGATCCTGCTTCTGCTAACGCATGTGATCTAGGGTTGAGGACCATCGGCCACGAGGAGGGAGCCAGCGTACTCGCTGGCCCGTTCTGTTGAGAATAGTCCGGAGATGGGGAGATCGAACTTCACTCTCCGGGAGTAGCGGGAGTCAACCTGTAGGAGCTGCCGGGATCTGTTGAACCGGCAGGGATGTGCTGCTACCCACGAGCAGCCTTGGAGATGGATATGAGATTTCTTTCAGGAACGGCAGTTTTTCTATCCCTGACGGCACCGATGCTGGCACAGAGTACGATCGTCTGCTCGTCGAACGGAAACGCGCGGCGCGTTTGTCCGGCAAATACCCGGAATGGCGTGGTTCTGACGCACGAGCGGAGCGACGGTGTGTGCCAGCAGGGATCCACCTGGGGGTATAACACCCGAGGCATCTACGTGAGCGGCGGATGCAGCGCCGAGTTCCAGGTAGGCGGCTCCAGCGGCAATGACCAGGGCGGGAACCAGGACAGGGATAACGGCAACGGCAACGTAAACGGTTACGGGAACAATCGGAACGGCAACAACGGCAATCGGGACGGCTATGGGAACAATGGGAACGGGAATGGCAACCGAAACAGCGGAAACCAGAACCAGGATCAGAATGGGTACGGGAACAACAGCAACGGAAACGGCTACGGGAATAATGGGCAGCGCCGGGGAGGTGTGATTCCTTCTGGAACGCGGATGGACGTGCGCCTGGAGCAGACGGTGAGCCCGAGCAATGCGAAGGTCGGGGACGTCATTCCGGGTACGCTGGTGAACGACGTTGTGGCGGATGGGAGAACGATTGCGTCGTCCGGCACCCCGGTGCAGGCGCGGGTGACGGCGGTGCAGGACGGCCGGCCCGGAACGCTCTCCTTACAGTTGGATAGCTTTTCAGCGAATGGGCGCGACTACAAGCTGAGTTCGAACTCGGTCCACAGCGTCCGCGATAGCCAGACGGCTCAGAGTGGGAACGAGGGTGGCGGCGGTGGCGCCCTGGGAGCGCTGCTGGGAGCGGTGACGAATGCGAGGCAGACCGGCGAACTGCCTTCCGGTTCGGTTTACACGTTCCGGCTCACGAGTGCGGCGCGGACGAATGGCTCGGGTGGGAGCCGGGACAATCAGTAGAAGACGTGGTGTCGAGCCTTGGCGGAATGGGCTGAGGCTCGACTGTGGTGGTGCAAGCTTTCCCTGCTTCCAGGTGTCGGTCGTTACACGCCGATTTCGTGGCGAATGGCGTTCGCGATGTTTTCGGCGTGGGTTCGCATAGCGAGTTCGTTTTCAGCCTCGATCATGACGCGCGCGAGGGTTTCGGTGCCGGAATAGCGAATGACCACGCGGCCCGAGTCGGCGAGGTCGACCTCGGCAACTCGGATGGCTTCGGCCACCGGAAGGATGGTGTCGAGGGGTTTTCGCTCGCGCACCTTGACGTTGACGATGATCTGCGGGAAGACCTTGAGGTCGGCGGTGAGGTCGGCGAGGGATTTCCCTGCCCGGTGAATGATGTCAAGGACAAGCAGCGCGGTGAGAAGGCCGTCGCCGGTGGTGGATCGCCCGGAGAAGATGATGTGTCCTGACTGCTCACCGCCGAGCGCCGCGCCGGTGCGCTGCATCTCCTCGAGGACGTACTTATCGCCGACCGGTGCGCGGAGCATGGCGATGCCGGAGCGTTTGAGGGCGGCCTCCAGGCCCATGTTGGACATGGTGGTGGCGACGACGGTGTTTCCGGTGAGGAGGCCGCGGGCCTGGAGGTCACGGGCGGCGAGAAGGAGGATGGCGTCGCCGTTGACGACTCGACCGTGCTCGTCCGCCAGGAGGCAGCGATCGGCGTCGCCGTCGAGGGTGATGCCGATCGAAGCGTGCTGCTCGACGACTTCGGCGGCAACGACCTGCGGGTAGAGCGCGCCGCAGTCCTGATTGATATTGCGACCGGTGGGAGAGGCGTGGGTGATAACGACCTCGCCGCCAAGACCGGCCAGGAGCTGCGCGGCGACGGAGCTGGCGGCTCCGTTAGCGCAGTCGACGACGACGGTCTGGTTGTCGAGCGAGAGGCCGGGGACGGCGGCGAGAAGGAAGCGGACGTACTCGGCGCGGTCGCTCTCGTTGACGGGCGGGGGTACGACGTCGGTTGGCACGGAGCTGTGGGGGTGCGAGCCTTCCCTAGTGCTTTCGAGGGCGCGGAAGATCTCCTGCTCGATGGCCATCTCGGTGGCGTCGGGAAGCTTGTAGCCATCGGGACCGAAGAGCTTAATGCCGTTGTCTTCCCAGGGGTTGTGGGAGGCGGAGATGACGACGCCGGCGGCGAAGCTGTGCGCGCGGGTGAGGAAGGCGATGGCGGGCGTGGTGATGACGCCGGCGTTCTCGACGGAGGCTCCGCCAGCATCGAGGCCGGCGGTGAGCGTGGCGGCGATCCAGTCGGAGGACTCGCGGGTGTCCTGGCCGAGGAGCACCTTGGGGACGGGTGCGGAGGCTTTGAGGGAGTGCGCGAGCGCGAGGCCGATGGCGTAGACGGTTTTGGGATCGAGGGACGACTGGCCGGCGATGCCGCGGATGCCGTCAGTGCCGAAGAGCTTCTTCATTGCGGTGGTGTCTCCACTTCTGTTGCCGAATCTGTTTCGAAGTCAGCTTCAAGGACCTGGGCGGCGAGGGTGCCTTTGCCGAGGCGCGCACGGATGCGCTGGCCAGGGGTGATCTCTCGAGTGTCTCGCAGAAGTGTGCCGGGAAACACACCGCTTTCGAGGTAGACGAGGGCGTACCCGCGAGAGAGGACGGCGACGGGCGAAAGGGCGTCGAGGCGGGCGGAGGCGCGGTCGAGGCGGGTGCGGCGGGCAGAGACGATCTGCCTCCTGGCGCGATCGAGACACTGGCGGGATTGCGCGAGGCGATGCCGACCGGTAAGAAGGCGGTAGGCGGGATCCTGCCTCCCAAGCCGGACGCGGAGAGCGGCGAGACGCTGGCCACGGATGCGGAGGAGGCGGGCGGAGGCGGTTTCGAGGCGCAGGCGGAGGTCGTCGAGGCGCTGTTGGCGGCGGGCGATGGAGTCGTAGACGCGGGCGAGGACGTGCGCGGAAGAGAGGCGGGCGAAGCGCTGGCGGGCGTGGAGGAGGTGGAAGCGGCCGGCGCGGAGGACGGAGCGGCGGAGATCTTCGACGCGCTCCCCAATGCGGTGCTGGGCGGCGGTGACGATCTCGGCGGCGGCGGAGGGAGTGGGGGCGCGGAGGTCGGAGACGAAGTCGGCGATGGTGAAGTCGGTCTCGTGGCCGATGGCGGAGACGATGGGAAGCTCGGAGATGGCGATGGCGCGGGCGAGGGCTTCGTCGTTGAAGCCGGCGAGGTCTTCGGGGGAGCCGCCGCCGCGGGCCAGGATGATGAGCTCGACCCGGCCGGGATTGCGATTGAACCAGCGGATGCCTCGGGCGACGGAGCCGGGGCAGTTGTTGCCCTGCATGGTGGCGGGGTGAATGAGGAGGTTGAGGCGGGCGTGGCGGCGGCGGACGACGGTGAGGATGTCGCGGATAACGGCGCCGCCGGGCGAGGTGATGATGCCGATGCACCTGGGGTAGGCGGGCAGCGGGCGTTTGCGGGCGGCGTCGAAGAGGCCTTCGGCGAGGAGACGGGCTTTGAGCTGGTCGAAGGCGAGTTGGAGGGCACCGGCACCGCGGGGTTCCATGGTTTCGGCGATGAGCTGGAGCTGGCCGCGGGACTCGTAGACGGAGATGCGGCCGCGCACGAGGACGGCGAGGCCGTCGGTGGGGCGGAAACGAAGGAGCTGGGCCTGGCGGCGGAAGAGGACGACGGGGAGCTGCGCCTCGCCATCCTTAAGCGTGAGGTAGATGTGGCCGGAGGGGGCTGGGCGGCAGGCGGAGATTTCGCCCTCGACCCAGAGGTCGGGGTAGCCGAGCTCGATGCGCTGGCCGATATCGGCAACGAGGGAGCGGACGCTCCAGATGCGGCGTTCGGGGGCGGGTGATGCAGGAGAGGCTGCTGCGTTGCGGGGCGAGACGAAGCTTGGCGTGGCGGGATGGAGGGATGCGGGTTCGGGGGTGCGGGCGGGCTCGGGGGCTTCCTGGAAGAGGAGCCCAAGCTGAGGGGGTGTGTGGCTGGGGCGCGAGGTTATGGCCGGGGGCGTACGCTGACGACGGGGCTGCAGACGAAGACCAGCGAGGGTACCGGGTGTTTCGTCGTGGTCCGCCATACCGCCTTGAGTCTAGCATCGCGGGCGCGCTGAGGGCAGATTAGCGGACGCTGCGGATGCCCCAGAGGACGAGGCTGAGAAGGATGCTGAGAAGAAGCGATGCGGCAAGGGGGAGGGAGACGGTCCAGGTGCGCCCGCGCCAGGCGAGATCTCCGGGAAGGCGGCCCAGACGGAGACCGAAGCGGCGGAGAGCGGCAAGGAGCAGGCCTACGGTTAAGGACAGGATTGTAAGGAATACCAGGAGGCGGGCAACAGGGGGCATGATGCCGACTCAGGCGCCTGCGGCAAGGAGCTCGCTCGCGCAGCGGAGTACCTCGGCCGGATTGCAGGGCTTGGTGAGGACGGAGAAGCGCTGCCCGACCTCGGACGCACGGATGCGGACACGATTGAGGCTGGAATAGGCTCCGGTGAGCACGAGCACGCGACAACCGGGCTGCTCACGATCCATGCAGTCGATCAGATCCAGCCCGTCTTTCTCGGGCATGCTGATGTCGCACAAAAGGAGGTCAGGCGTGAAGGCGCGGGCGCAGGTCATGGCTTCGTCGGCGGAGTAAGCGGCACGCGTGACGAAGCCGTGCTTCTCGAAGATGAGACTAAGTGTATCTGCGACGATGTGCTCGTCATCCACTATAAGAATACGCATACGAGAAGGCCAGGAATCGTCCTAGGAACTTTCTGTATCTTCGTTCCTTGTTCGGGAGCTTGTCCAGCCCATAAGGGTGGAGTTTTGATGAGGACGAAGGTGGGATGGAGACTTACATCTTGCCGTGCTGCTTGCCGTGCAGGAACAGCGGGTAGACGTTGAGACTCAGGTTGGGCGGGAACGGCCGCGACCGGAAGAACCGGGTAAGGTCGGGACCTTACCCGGCCAGGGAGAGGAGGTCTGATGCGTGGTGTGGCTTTTGTGTTTGGTTTGATCTTTGGCGGCGGCGTGATCCTGGATGCGTTCCAGACGATCATCCTTCCTCGGCGGCCCACGGGACGTCTCCGAATCACGCGCTTCTTCTACATCATGACGTGGAGGCCGTGGGTCTGGATGGCGGAGCGTATTGAGAACCGGAGGGTTCGCGAGCAGGCCTACAGCATCTTCGGGCCGCTATCACTGCTGGTACTGCTGGTGCTCTGGGCGGTTTTGCTGACGTTCAGCTTCGCTTTGCTGCTTTTTGCGATGCGGTCTCCGTTCCAGGACGGGAGCCTTTCCGCGGGAGCGGGTGCCCTGCTGCACTTCCGCACAGACCTTTATGTGAGCGGCACCACGCTGACGACCCTGGGGCCGGGTGATGTGGTGCCGCGGAGTGAGTGGGCGCGGGCGCTGATGATCGCGGAGAGCGGGACGGGTTTGGGGTTTGTGGCGCTGGTGATCAGCTATGTCCCGGTGCTTTACGGTGCCTTCAGCAAGCGTGAGGTGAGCGTGGCTCTGCTGGATGCACGGGCCGGATCTCCGCCGACGGCAGCTGAGCTTCTGCGGCGTCATGGATTCGAGGGAGGGCCGAAGGCGTTGGGCACGCTGCTAGAGGAGTGGGAGCGTTGGTCGGCGGAGATCCTGGAGTCGCACATCTCGTACCCGATTCTGTGCTACTACCGGTCGCAGCATGACAACCAAAGCTGGCTTTCGGCGCTGGTAAGTGTGCTGGACGCGTGCGCGCTGCTGATTACGACGATCGAGGGTCCAGCTTCGCGGCAGGCGCAGCTGACGTTTGCGATGGCGCGGCATGCACTGGTAGACCTGGGGCATGTCTTTCAGCTGGAGGGCAAGGAGGCGAAGTGGATCGAGCCGGGGCACCCGGAACGGCTGCCTCCCGAGATGTTCGACCGATTGTGCGAGGCTCTGGGGGATATCGAGCTACGGTTGTGCGGCGATCCGGCGTCGATGCGCCGGCTGACGGAGATCCGGCTGATGTATGAACCGTACGCGCAGGCTTTGTCGGATTTCCTGAAGATGCCCTTGCCGCTGTGGGCCGCGGAGCCAAAGAAGAAAGATCAATGGAAGGCGGTTGCGGATCTGCGGTCGCAGGCGGCCGGGATTGCGGGGGCGCGTGTGAACCACGTGAGCGAGCTGGCGTATACGACGCATCTCCATGACGACGACCACTGAGAAGTGGATTTCGCGGATTTGGAGACGAGGCCGCCGCCTCGCTGTAGGGGGCGGCGGGGGTTCGGCGCGGGTAGTTACTGGGGGAGGGCGGGGCCGGCCTGGGGGTTTAGCTTCTGGGCGGCGAGGACGCCGGCGGGACCCTTGGGGTCCTTGTCCTTGAGCTGAGCGAGGATCTTGCGGGCGGCGTCGGTCTTGTTCTGGGATTGGTAGAGCTCGGAGAGCTGGAGCTGGGCGGTGCCGGCGGGGACGGAGCTGGACGGCTTGGCGGTGAGCTCGTTGTAGAGGTCGACGGCCTGGCTGTCACGGCCGGTCTGGCGGTAGAGCTGGGCGAGCGAGAGCTTGGCGAGGTTGGAAAGGTCGTGGTTCCAGCCTGAGGCGACCTCCTTGAAGGTGCTCTCGGCGGTCGCGTTCTGCCCGGCTTCCATGGCGGTGAGGCCGGCGAAGTAGCGGGCGTTTCTGCCGTCGGGGGTCATGCCGTACTGGTTCGCGGTCTGGACGAAGAGGTCGTTGGCGGCCTTGGCGCGCTCGGTGACGGAGTTGTAGGTCTTGATGCCGGGCGGTACGGCCTGGCCGGGGTTGGCGATGGGAGTCTGGTAGGCCTGCATGGCGGCACCGAAGGCGACGGAGGCGGCCTCGGAGCGCTTGTTGTAGATGACGCCGATGAGGACGGCGAGCACGATGATGGCAAGCAGGATGGCGCTGGAGACGATGACGGAGCGCCGGTTCTCGCCGGCCCATTCGAGGCCGCTCGAGGTAGTGGTGACAAAGGCGTCGTTCTGCTTGAGGGCTGCTTTGGTTGTCTGATCCACGATGGTGTTTGGTCTTCCTTTGCCTTGCTGCTGCGTGCAGAGGTTCAGTTTATCAGGGTGTTCCGGGCGGTTGCGGGGTACCCTCCCCCCCCGGGTACCTGCCAGGTAAGTTCTTTGTTTCCCCAACTTGCGAAAACGTGTGCCGGCAAAGTCTTGCTATCACAGGTTTTACAGGCAAAGTCTTCAAAACAAATGGTTTCGTGAGCGGTCGGGAAGCAGCGTGCGGTGCGGTGCTGTTTTCGGCTGTATCCAGTTTAGTGGATGGGTGGGGTGGTTTGCGCCACGAGTGGCTGCGGGGAAGATGGTGCATCCGCTGGGTTTGCGAAGATGACGGAACGAATAGGGATTGACGGCGAGGGAGCTGCGCGGCAAGAGGGTCTTCGAACGAACGGAAGGTTTCAGGGCTAACACGACACGACGTTTCGGGTTGCTAGATGTTGCAGAGGTTGAAGGCGTCGCGGAGGGAGGAGATGGGGTCGGCCCCTGGGCGCGGGACGAACTCGTGGGCGACGTAGCCGGTGAAGCCGGTGGCGGCGATCGCGTGGATGACAGCGGGCCAGTTGACCTCCTGAGTCTGATCGAGCTCGTGCCGGCCGGGGACGCCGCCGGTGTGGAAGTGGCCGAGCCAGCGCGCGTTCGCGGTGATGGTGGAGACGAGGTCACCTTCCATGATCTGCATGTGGTAGATGTCGTAGAGGAGCTTGACGTGGGGGCTCCCGACCTCTTCGAGGACGCGGACGCCCCAGGCGGTGTGATCGCCCATGTAACCGGGATGGTCACGTTTGCTGTTGAGCAGCTCCATGTGGATGGTGACGCCGTGGCCGGCGGCGATGGGGGCGAGGCGGCGGAGGCCGAGGACGGTGTTGTGGGCGCCGAGCTCGTCGGTGAGATCGGGTGCGCGGAGGCCGGAGAAGGTGATGACGTTGCGGATGCCGGCTGTGGCGGCGAGGGGGATGCCGGCTCGCATGGCGGCTTCGAGGGCGGCGTGGTTTTCGGTGCGGTTGAGGCCCTGGTTGATTTCGCCGCCGCCGGCGTAGGCCATGGTGCAGCGGAGGCCGAAGCGGGCGGGAACGCTGTACTCCTCGGGCTTGAGGAGGTCGATGCCCTCGAGGCCGATGGCGGCGGCGGCTCGGCAGAGGTCTTCGAGGGGGATCTTTTGATAGCACCAGCGCGAGACGGACTGGTGGATGCGGTGGTTGGAGGGGAGTGCGGGCGAAGTTTGCGCGAGGGTCTGCGCGGAATCGGCTATCGCTGCAGCGGCCAAGAGGGATTTTGTGAGGAGCTGGCGGCGACTTAGCATTTCAGCGATTCATTGTAAGAGCATCCCTGTGGGAGGCGCGAGAACGTCGTGTAGAAGCTGGATGTTGGAGGTTGCGCAGATGGGGTCGAGGGAAGGTTCAGCGCAGATCGTCTGGAAGTTCATCTCCCGGCATGGGCGCGAGGTCGGGAGCCAACTTCAGGATCTCGTGAAGACGGTCCGGGGTGACTCCGCGTGACCTGCGTTTGAAGAACTCCGCGGCGCTCTCGACCGAGCCGATCTTTTGGGCGACGGCGAGGGAAACCCAATGTTCCAGAGAGACACCGTCTTCCCGGGCGAGTCGCTCGGCTTCCCTTTCGAGCGATTTCGGAAGATGTATTGCTTGGGTCGCAGCGCTCATATTGAGACCTCTCTAAGAAACTCAGCCGGGGATAGTATACGAAGGTCGAACTGTTGACTTACAGGAGTGAAGTCTCGTGTGTTGTGGGTGATGAGCACATGGGCTCGCCCGTTGAGGGCTGTTTCCAGAACCATCTCATCATCGGGATCGAGAAGTTGCGGTCTCCAATGGAAGTAGACGCTTATCGGCTCGATGATGTCCCCGAAACCGTTCAGGAACTCTTCCACAAAGCCGCGCGGAATGCGATGTGCCGCGAGTTGATCGGGACGAACCAGCACCTCTTCGTACTCGAGAAACAGTGCGGGTGTGGCGAGGGTCTCGAATCCACGATCCAGGGCGAGTCTTAGCACGCGATTACTCGCGCCGTTCTGACTGCGGAAGGCGGCAACAAGAACAGACGTATCGAGGACGGCTCTCATTGTGCTTCAGCCTTTACTTGATGTCGCGCCAGTTGTCCCCTATGCCTACGTCGGCGGTGATGGGGATGGAGAATTCGGCGACGTGTTCCATCTCGTATTTGACGAGGGCTTGCAGATCTTGGGCTTCTTCGGGGACGACGTCGAAGAGGAGTTCGTCGTGGACCTGGAGAGTCATTCTGGAGCGGAGATTTCGTTCGGAGATTTTGGCGTCGAGGGTGATCATGGCGAGTTTGATGAGGTCGGCTGCGGTGCCCTGGAGGGGGGTGTTGACGGCGGTGCGTTCGGCGAAGCCGCGCATGTTGGGGTTGCGGGACCCGATGTCGGGGATGGGGCGGATGCGGCCGAAGTGGGTGGAGACGGCCTGGTCGCGGCGGACGGTTTCGAGGGTGTGCTCGATGAAGCGGCGGATGCCGGCATAGCGCTCGTAGTAGCGGTCGATGTACTCCTTGGCGGTGCGCTGGTCGATGGAGAGCTGGGCGGCGAGGCCGAAGGGGCTGATGCCGTAGACGATGCCGAAGTTGACGGCTTTGGCGCGGGCGCGGGTCTCCTTATCCATGGTGAGGGGGTCTACCTGGAAGACCTCGGCAGCGGTGAGGGTGTGGATGTCCTTGCCGGTGCGGTAGGCGTCGAGGAGGAGGGGGTCCTGGGAGAGGTGGGCCATGAGGCGGAGTTCGATCTGGGAGTAGTCGGCGGACATGAGGACGTTGCCGGGGGCGGCGATGAAGGCGGCGCGGATCTCCCGGCCGAGGGCGGTGCGGGTGGGGATGTTTTGGAGGTTGGGGTTGGTGGACGAGAGGCGGCCGGTGGCGGTGCCGACCTGGTTGAAGGTGGTGTGGACGCGGCCGTCGCGGTCGGCGAGCTCCGGGAGCTGGTCGAGGTAGTTGGACTTGAGTTTGGCGAGCTGGCGGTACTCGAGGACCTGGGCGGGGACGGGGTGGAGCTGGGCGAGATCTTCGAGGACGTCCTGGGCGGTGGAGATGACGCGTCCCTTGCCGTACTTGATGGGCTTGGCGAGGCTCATTTTGTTGAAGAGGACGTCGCCGAGCTGTTTGGGGGAGTTGATGTTGAAGCGGTGGCCGGAGCCCTCGTAGATGGTTTCGGCGAGGGTGTCCATGTCGACGGTGAGGCGGGAGGACATGTCGCGGAGGATGGCGGGATCGACGCGGACGCCGGCGGTCTCCATGCGGAGGAGGACGGGGACGAGGGGAAGGTCGATGGTGTTGTACACGTGCAGGAGTGGGTTCGAGGCGGTGTAGTCGGGGGTTCGGGCGGCGGGCTCGGCGAAGAGCATTTCGCGGGTGACGGCGCCGCCGAGGGTGGGTTCGTCCTTGGGGATGTGGTGGGGGGCGGGAGCGGACTCGGCGATCTGCTGGAGGAGGATGGGGACGAGCCGGCTGATGGCGGATGCGGCTTCGGGAAGGAGGGTTTCGGGGGCGTGGGTGAGGGCGCGCGAGGAGGAGCGGGCGGCGACGTCGGCGAGGGTGTGCGAGCCGTGGGTGGGGTTGGTGAGGTAGGAGAGGAGCATGACGTCGGTGACGGGGCCGGCGAGGGTGATGCCGTGAGGGGCGAGAGCGCGGGTGACGGCTTTGAGGTCGTGGACGTGCTTGGGGAGGGTGGGATCTTCGAGGGCGGCGCGGAGGGAAGGGCTGTAGGCGGGGTCGTCTAGGCTGGCCTGGAGGGCGTGGGTGGGTGAGGCGGAGAGGCCGAGTTTGCAGGCGGCGGAGGCGAGCTCCTGGGCGGCTTCGGCCGGGGTGGGGGCGGGTGGGGGCGCGCCGAAGAGGGACATGGTCTCGGGCTGCGGGGCTTCGGGCTCGGGGTCGCCGTCTTCGGGGTTATCGGCGGGGTCGGCGGAGGTTTCTTCGGCGATGGCCTGGGCGGTCTCGGTGATGGCGATGGCGAGGCCGCGCGGAGTGGCTTCGGGAGTTGACGGTTGACCGTTCTCCGATCGGAGTGGGGGTGCGGGTTGGCGGGCTTCGGCGAGGAGGGCCTGGACGTCGGCGGGGGTGGGCGAGGTGTTGAAGGTGATGACGGTGTTGTCGGTGGCGGGGGGAAGATCCTTGAGGAGGGTGGTGAACTCGAGCTCGGAGAAGAGGGCGCGGCAGGCGGCGTTGTCGACGGGCTGGGTGCGCATGTCTTCGAGCGAGAACTCGATGGGGACGGAGGTGTGGATGGTGACGAGGTCTTTGGAGAGGAGGATGTTGTCGCGGTTATTTTGTAACGATTCGCGATACGTTTTCTTTTTGACCTCGCCGGCCCGGTCGAGGGCGGCTTCGACGGTGCCGAACTGCTGGATGAGCTCGACGGAGCCTTTGTCGCCGATGCCGGGGGCTCCGGGGATGTTGTCGATGGCGTCGCCGCGGAGGGCCATGACGTCGATGACGCGGGCTGGTTCCACCCCCAGCGCGTCTTTGACGCCCTGTGGGTCCAGTATGAGATTGTCCTTGGTGGGGTTGAGGATGGAGACGTGTTCGTTGACGAGCTGCATCATGTCCTTGTCGGAGGAGACGACGAAGACCTTGTGGCCGAGGGCGGAGAGCTGACAGGAGAGGGTGCCGATGACGTCGTCGGCCTCGAAGCCCTCGTAAAAGAGGATGGGGATGCGGAAGGCCTCGAGGGCGCGGCGGATGTAGGGCTGCTGCTGGATGAGGTCGGGCGGGGTTTCGACGCGGTTGGCCTTGTAGCCGCCGTACTCGACGGTCTCGAAGGCCTGGGTTTTGATGTTGAACTTCTGGACGTCTTTGAGCTGGGAGGCCTGGGCGTTGCGGTGGACGGGGGCTCCGACGTCGTAGACCGCGGCCAGGAACTGCGGGGAAAAGTCGGAGCGCAGCTTGTTGATCATGTTGACGAAGACATAGGTGGCGGCGGTGGGGATGCCGGTGCGCGTGGACATGGGTCGCTGGCGCTGCATGGCGTGGTAGGCGCGGAAGATGAAGGCCATGGAGTCAAGGAGGTAGATGGGGGGTTTGCCGGTGGGGCTGGGCGCGGGCGCGGGTGGGGCGGGGGATTTGGGGGCGGGCGTCTTCTTGGGGGCCATGGCCCTTTGATGGTAGCGCGCCGGCTAGAGGACGAGCATGCAATCGCCGTAGGAGAAGAAGCGGTAGCGCTCGCGGACGGCGTGGGCGTAGGCGCGGAGGACGCGGGCGGTGCCGGTGTCGGGGCCTCCGGCCGGGCCGGCGAAGGCGCTGACGAGCATGAGGAGAGTGGACTCGGGGAGGTGGAAGTTGGTAAGGAGGCCATTGATGACGCGGAAGGTGTGGCCGGGGGCGAGGAAGATGTCGGTCGATTGCTGGACGGGGCTTGGGGGTGGGCTTGGCTGGGAGTTTGGGGCGTGGACGGCTGCGGCTCGGTGCTGGGCGTCGGCCTCGAGGGTTCGGGCGGAGGTGGTGCCGACGGCGATGATGCGGCGGCCGTCGCTTTGGGCTGCCGCGATGGCGGCGGCGGTGGCGGGGGGAATGAGGAAGGGCTCGGCGTGGAGGCGGATGTCGCGGAGGTGTTCGACGCGGACGGGTTGGAAGGTGCCGAGGCCGACGTGGAGCATGACGGTGTGGACCTGGACGCCGCTGGATCGCAGGGTGTCGATCATCTCGGGGGTGAAGTGGAGGCCAGCGGTGGGGGCGGCGGCGGAGCCGGTTTGCTGGGCGTAGACGGTCTGGTAGCGGTCGCGGTCCTCGGGGGCTTCGGGCTGGTTGCCGGGGCGGTGGATGTAGGGGGGCAGGGGCATGCGGCCGATGCGGTCGAGGATGGCGAAGAGGTCAGGGGTGGGGGAGAAGCGGAGGGTGCGCTCGCCGAAGTCTCCGGCGGCGATGACCTCGGCTTCGAGGATGGGGGTGGGGACGTCGGGGGCGAAGAAGAGGAGGCGTTCGCCCACGACTACCTTGCGGGCGGGGCGGACGAGGGCGGTCCATAGGTCGTTTTCGAGCTGCTGGGTGAGGAGGACTTCGATGCGGCCGGAGGGATGGGGGGACCCGGGCTGCGCTTGACGGCCGGCGCGCACGGCGAAGAGGCGGGCGGGGAGGACGCGGCTGTTGTTGAGGATGAGGAGATCGCCAGAGCGGAGGTGGTGGGGGAGGTTGCTGAAATGGTCGTCGGCGATGGCGCCGGTTTCGCGGTTGAGGACGAGCATGCGGCTGGAGCCGCGGATGGCGGGCGGGGCTTGTGCGATGAGATCTTCGGGGAGATGGAAGTGGAAGTCTCGGACGCGCACGGATTTTAGTTTACGGTGTGGGCGTGGGCGTTACGGAGTGGACGACCGGTGTTCCGGCGGGGGCGGCGTGTGACTCGCGGCCATGCGGACGGAGCGGTCGAGGGCGGCCTGGACGGCGTGGAGGGGGATGGTTCCCTGCTCCGCGGGGACGTGGGCGGGCCAGGTGAGGAGGACGCGCGACCAGGGTTTGGGGATGAGGAAGCGGTCCCAGGAGCGGAGCTGCCAGGCGCGCAGGGGGAGGGCGTAGAAGGCGCCGATGCGGGGGGCTTGGACGAGCTCGGCGAGCTGGGCGGCACCGGGCTTGGCGACCATGGCGGGGCCGCGCGGGCCGTCGGCGGCCATGGCGCAGATGTGGCCGGCGGCGTAGGCGTGCGCGAGGTTGCGGAGACCGGAGGCGCCGGCGCGGGAGGAAGAGCCGCGGATGGCGAGGAAGCCGAGCCGCTCCACGGTGCGGGCGATGAGTTCGCCGTCGAAGGACTGGCTGATGAGGATGGCGATGCGCTGGTGGCGGAAGCGGTGGGCGCAGGCGAGGAGCGAGCGGTGCCAGAAGACGAAGATGGACGGGCCGGGGATCTGGTCGCCGGGGATTGTGCCGGGATCGGTCACCTCCTCGTAATGGAGGGTGGAGCCGAGGAGGCGGATGAGGGTGGCCGCGAGCGGTGGGATGAGAGCGAGGGCGAGTCGCTGGAGGCGGGTGTAGGGCGGCACGGGTTTGAGTGTACGTCGGGGCTTGCGGCGGGAGTGGGGCCGGGGAGAGGTTCGGGGAAAAGTGCATCGACGTTTGCGGGCGTCGGCGTGTATGTTAGTCAAACGTTTTTCTAGACGGTTTCTGAGGTGTCGAGATGGATCTGGGCGTGACGGCTGCGATGGCCGCGAATACCGGGCGGATGGAGAGGGAGGGATCTCGCCTGCTGTCGCTGGATGTGTTTCGGGGCGTGGTGATCGCGGGGATGATCCTGGTGACGGACCCGGGGACGTACAGCGCGGTGTACTGGCCGCTGCGGCATGCGGAGTGGAACGGGGCGACGCCGACGGACATGATCTTTCCGTCGTTTCTGGTGATGGTGGGGATGGCGATGACCTTGTCGTTCGCGTCGCGGATTGCGCGTGGAGGCAGCCGGAGCCGAATGTTCCGGCATGTGCTGCGGCGGAGCGCGGTGCTGTTTGTGCTGGGTCTCCTGGTGAACGGATTTCCGGACTACGATCTCCACACGCTGCGGATTTCGGGCATTCTGCAGCGGATCGCGGTGTGCTACCTGCTGGGTGGATCGCTGTACCTGCTGGTGAGCGAGGTGGGTGTGGGGCGGGAGCGGCGGGTGGTGCGGGCGGCGGCTGTGGGCGGTGTGCTGGTGGCGCTGCTGGCGGGGTACTGGGCTCTGCTGCGGTGGTATCCGGTGCCGGGGTTCGGGGCGGGCCGGCTGGATTCCCTGGGGAACGTGGCGGCGTATTTGGACCGCTGGGTGTTTGGGGTGCGGCACATGTGGGCGTACGGGCTGACGCCGGGCTATGGGGTCACGTTCGATCCGGAGGGGATCCTGTCGACGTTGACGGCGCTGGCGACGCTGCTGATGGGGGTGCTGGCGGGGGAGTGGATGGGGACCGATGGGACGCGCGAACGGAAGGCGTTGGTGCTGGTGTGTGCGGGGGCGGCGCTGGCGGCGATTGGGTACGGGCTGCAACCATGGCTGCCGCTGAACAAGAAGATGTTGACGAGTACGTTTGCGATGTTCAGCGGCGGGGTAGCGCTGATGGCGTTCTCGTTGTTGTACTGGGTGCTCGATATACGGCGGTGGCGGGGGTGGGAGGGGCCGGCGATGGTGCTGGGGACGAATGCGATCTTCGCGTTTGCGCTATCGACGGTGGTGACGACGATGTCGGACCGGATCCACGTTGGGGGCGGGGGTGCGGGGTTGACGCTGCACAGGTGGGTCTACCAGGTTGGATTTCTGCCGTGGCTGGCGCCGGTGCGGGCTTCGCTGGCGTATGCGATTGCGATCGTGGTGCTGAATGTGGCGCTGGTGTATCCGCTGTATCGGCGGAGGGTGTTTTTGCGGGTTTGAGGGGAGCAGAGTGAAATCAGGCGAGGGGATGGAAGTGCAGGTCCGGGATGGGAAAGTCTTTGCGGTTGTCCGTCATGAGTGTGAGGTTATGTTCGATGGCAGTTGCCGCCACGATCATGTCCGCAAGCGTGAGCGTGCGTCCCTTTCTGGCGTGGAGTGACGTCAATAGACCGGCGCGACGGGCGATGGCAGCCGTGATGGGGTAGCAATCGAGGCTGCTCAAAAAGGAGTTGGTCTTTGTCTCCTCTTCTGGCCGCATACCCGCATAAACCTCGGCCAAGTTGATGGCCGCGATGGTGAGCGTGTGGCCCTGTTCCACGAGCCGGGTGAGCAGGTCTCGGCGATCTGTCTGGCACGGAGCACATCGATCAGAATGGTTGTGTCGAGCAGGACCGTCATTTTGGGCGCTTGACGGCAGGCGAGGCAGACTGTGCGGGTCGGCGCTCGCTCCGTTGGCGCAGGGTTCGGATCCAGGGAAGGGCGCCAGAGACTAGTTCAGGGTGATCCTTATCCTGCCAGGTGGGCTGGACCTCGCGGAGAAACGCGAGGAGACGACGGCGGCGAAGTTCGGCTCTGGCTGTTTCGACCAGGAAGGCGCTGCGTCCGCGCGGGCCGACGACCGAATCAATCTCCTCGATCAGGTCGTCGGGAAGGAGGATGTGTGCTCTGTGTGATCCCATAAGGATATCCCATTCTCAGTGTGCCATACGAATGGGTGATGAAGGACAGCGGCTTAGCGCGCTAACTGTACTTGAGCCAGCGAACGATCTCGGGGAGGTTGGGTTTTTTGCCGTACATGAGGATGCCGACGCGGTAGATGCGGGAGGCGACCCAAAGGACGGCGTAGATGGTGACGGCCATGATGGCGATGGAGAGAAGGATCTGCCAGGCGGGGGGCATGGCCATGGAGATGCGGAGGTACATGATGAGGGGGGTGCAGAAGGGGATGAGCGAAAGGACGACGGCGGTGGTTCCGCTGGGGTTGTTGATAACGATGCCGAGGGCGAACATGCAGGCGGCGAGGGGCATGACGAGGAACATGTTGAGCTGCTGGAGCTCCTGCTCGGAGTTGGTCATGGCGCCGAGGGCGGCGGCGACGGAGGAGTAGAGGAGGAAGCCGAGGAGGAAGTAGAGGAAGAAGAAGCCGACCTGGGCGGCGGAGAGGGAGATGTGGACGGAGCCGCCGGCGACGGACGAGACGAGCGAGGTGCCGGTGAGGATGACGGCGGTGAGGAGCCAGATGCCGACCTGGGTGAGGCCGACGGAGCCGACGCCGATGACCTTGCCGGCCATCATCTCTTCGGGGCGGATAGTGGCGAGGAGGACCTCGAAGATGCGGGAGGTTTTTTCTTCGATGATGGAGCGGGCGACGTTCATGCCGTAGAGCATGATGACGAAGTACATGAGGAAGAAGAGGACGTAGGCGCCGATGAAGGCGGAGGTGGTGTCGGCGTTTTTGCCAGCCTGGGTGGTGTCGACCTTGACGGGCTGCATGAGGGCGTCGACGTCGGTGGCGACCATGCCCTGGTGGGCGAGGCGCTCGCGCATGAGCACGGTGCGGAGGGCGCCGGTGACGTTGCCCTTGGTGGCGATGTCGCCGGTGGAGCGGGGGGTGTAGGCGAACTGCGGGCGGTCGTTGGAGCTTTTGCCGGGGGTGATCCAGAGATATCCGTCGAGGGCTTTGTCGGCGAGTTCGCGGTCGAGGACGGAGCGGGTGTCCTTGCCTGGGGGCGAGATGACGTCGACGGTCATCCTGGAGTCTCGGCCGTTGGTGAGCTCGGCCTGGAGGTCGGTGGCGAGCTGCTGGTCGCGGGAGACGACGGCGATGTGGGAGGTGGACTTGGATTTGGCGGACGACAGGATGCTGCCGACGATGCCTCCGCCCATGAGCAGGGGGATGAGGATGGTGGTGAGGAGGAAGGCCTTGGTGCGGACGCGCTCGAGGTACTCGCGCTTGGCGATGAGCCAGACGTTATGCATGGAGGGTGCCTCCGGCGGTGAGGGCTTCGGCGAGTTGTGGAGAGGCGGCAGCGGGTTGGGCTTCGAGGCTTTGGCGACCGATTTTTTCGATGAAGATCTCTTCGAGGGTGGGCTCCATGACCTCGAAGCGGGAGATGCGGGCGCCGCGGCGGACGGCCTCGGCGAGGAGGGGTTGGGCGTCGGGGCTGGGGACGGCTCCGCTGTGTGAGTGGGTGAGGGAGTCGGGGCTGTGGAGTTTGATCTCGGCGTGGCCGTTGTAGTTTTTGGCGGACTCGATGGAGGGGTGCTGGAGAAAGGTGTCGTCGCCCTCGAAGATCATCTGGACGCGGTTGCGGGGGTAGCGGGATTTGACCTCGCGCATGGTTCCGGAGAGGACGAGGTTGCCGCCGGCGATAAGGGCGATGGAGTCGCAGAGCTTTTCGGCCTGGTCCATGCGATGGGTGGAGAAGAGGACGGCCTTGCCCTGCTTGCGGAGGTCGACGAGGGTGTCCTGGAGGAGGGTGGCGTTGACGGGATCGAGGCCGGAGAAGGGCTCGTCCATGATGATGAGGTCGGGCTCGTGGAGGAGGGTGGCGATGAACTGGATCTTCTGCTGCATGCCCTTGGAGAGTTCTTCGGTCTTTTTGGGGATGGCCTCGGTGATCTCGAGGCGCTCGCACCAGAGGTGGGCGCGTTTGGAGGCAGTGGTGGCGTCGAGACCGTGGAGCTGGCCGAGGAAGATGAGCTGGTCCATGACCTTCATCTTCTTGTAGAGGCCGCGCTCTTCAGGGAGGTAGCCGACGCGCTTGAGGTTGTCGCGGGTGAAGGGCTGGTCGAAGAGGCGGACGGCGCCGGAGTCGGGCACGGTGATGCCGATCATCATGCGGATGGAGGAGGTTTTGCCGGAGCCGTTGGGACCGAGGAGACCGAACATGGTTCCGGGCTCGATCTGAAAGCTCATGTCGTTGACGGCGACCTTGGTGTCGTAGGCCTTGCGGACGTGTTCAAGCTGGACTACGGGCATGCTTTGGTTTGCTCCGGTCGCGGGCTTTTATGGAAAGAAGCGCGGCTTGGAGGCAAGTTTAGCAGGGGCGATTGGGCGGGATGGACGGAAGCGGGCGAAGTTTCGCCCGCTTGCCGGTCAGAGGAGGGCGTTAGAGGAGGGCGGCTTTGCAGAGGGGTTCGGAGCGGATGTCGGTGAGCAGGGGACGGGTGTCGAAGTTGGCGGAGCGATTGGAGACGGTGAGGCGGAGTTCGGGGAGGGCGACGAGGTAGCGGAGCAGAACGGGGGTGTTTTCGAAATTGGAGGAGTGGAAGCCGGCGCTGCTGTAGCGGAGCATGCCGGAGGGGTCGGGGAGGCTTTCCCACTGGCGCTTGAGGCCGTTGATATGGGTATAGCCGGAGAAGTCGAGGGTGACTTCTACTTTGTTCGGGCGCGGTTGGCGGGGGAGGTTGGGACGGGAGCGTGGAAGTCGAGATCGGAGGTGTCGCCGAAGGTGGTGAAGAGATCGAAGGAGAGTTTGCCGGAGGTTTGGCGGGTGCACTGGGCGATGAGGGTGGGGGCGTTGCCGGTGAGCGCGATGGGGGTGGACGGGGAGCCTGAGGAGAGCTGGCCGCGGAGCAGGATGCGGGTGTACTCGGTGCCGGTCTCGGGGTCGGTGCCTTGGATGTGGCGGAGGTGAGAGGAGGGGGCCTGGGCCAAGGCGCCGGTGGTGGGGAGGAGGCTGAGAGCGATGAGGGGGAGGAGGCACCGGGTCAACATCATGCAAGGAGGTTTGGTTCGGCGTATCGATGAGGTTAATCACCTGATTGGGGGAGGCGCCGGTTCTTTTTGGGAAGGGAGGTTACTTCGGAGGTGGAGCGATGACTTCGAGGAGGAGGTCGTCGCCAGCGCGCAGGAGGACCTTGTTGGGCGGGCCGACGAGGGTGATGACGCCGTCTGCCGAGTGGAGGGTCATGCCTGGATCGACGCCGTAGAGGCCGGCCGCGGAGGAGGAGAAGACGCCCAGAGCGAGGGGGAAGTCGGGTGTGTTGGACGGGGTGTTGGACGGGGGTGGCTGGGGCGGATCGCGGTA
>JAABUZ0100002971.1_pt1 | contig 26602 bp, 25 predicted proteins | sample 5562091 | NCBI WGS metagenome assembly JAABUZ01 (sample SAMN12813069, study PRJNA571459) | rock metagenome | isolation source: Antarctica rocks | place: Antarctica: Victoria Land, Linnaeus Terrace sud | collected 2015-12-21 | reverse complement strand
CGGGGTTGTTGACAGGCGGGCGATGGGGCGGAAGACTGGAAGCATTCTGAAATGAGGTGACGGTCTTGGGGCGAGCTCTTTTGCTGGCGGGTGTGGTGGTGTGCGGGGCGGCGTCTTTGATGGGCGCGCGGACGTTTGGGCAGGGGAGCGGCGGGGCGGCGGCCGAGGGGCGGGTGGAGTATGTGAAGGCGGGGCATCTGTTTGACAGCGTGGCGGGGCGGTATCGGGAGAACGTGGTGCTGGTGGTGGAGGGTGGGCGGATCCGGTCGGTGGAGGGGGCGGGTTTTGCGGTGCCGAGCGGGGCGACGGTGGTGGATCTTTCGGCGGAGTATGTGCTGCCGGGGCTGATCGACTGCCACACGCACCTGGGTGCGCGGGCGGACAAGTATGACCCGATCAACTCGTTTCTGGAGACGCCGTTTACGACGGCGTTCAACGGGGTGAGGAACGCGCGGACGACGCTTGAGGCGGGGTTTACGACGGTGCGGGATGTGGGATCAGCGCCGTTTCTGGCGGTGGATCTCCGGAACGCGATCAATGCGGGGGAGGTGGTGGGACCGCGGGTGGTGGCTTCGGGGCCGATTCTGTCGATCACGGGCGGGCATGGGGATTTGAATAACTACTCGCCGGAGGTGACGGTGACGATGTATCCGGGGAAACGCGACTTTTCGATCGCAGATGGGCCGGAGCAGGTACGCGAGACGGTGCGGGAGCAGGTGAAGTACGGGGTGGACGTGATCAAGATTTCGGCGTCGGGCGGGGTGCTGAGCAAGGGGGACCAGCCGGGGGCTCCGCAGTATACGGAGGAGGAGCTGAAGATGGCGGCGGATACGGCGCACCAGGCGGGGCGGAAGATTGCGGCGCACGCGCACGGGGCAGTGTCGATCAAATGGGCGATCGAGGCGGGGGTGGATTCGATCGAGCATGCGTCGCTGGTGGACGACGAGGGGATCCGGCTGGCGAAGCAGCATGGGACGTACTTTGTGATGGACATCTATAACGACGATTACATTCTGGGGAATGCGAAGAACTTTGGGATACCGGAGGAGATGCTGGTAAAGGAGCGCGGGGTGGGGAGGCTGCAGCGGGAGAACTTCCGCAAGGCGTGGAAGGCGGGGGTGAAGATGGCGTTTGGGACGGATGCCGGGGTGTATCCGCATGGGGACAATGCGAAGCAGTTCCACACCATGGTCGAGTTTGGGATGACGCCGGCGCAGGCGATCCAGGCGGCGACGTCGAGTGCGGCGGATTTGATTGGGCGTGCGGGGGATGTGGGGGTGTTGAGTGCCGGGCACTATGCGGACCTGATCGCGGTGCGGGAGGATCCGCTCCAGCGAGTGGAGGTGCTGGAGCATGTGGGTGTGGTGATGAAGGGCGGGGTGGTGGTGAAGGACGAGCGGACGGGTTTGAAGTAGCGGGTGTGGGAGCGGTGAGGGTGGCGGAGGCGTGCCGGGCTGGTGATTTCGCCGGGTCGGGTATGAGGTTCGCCGGGCTGCAGGAGGTTCATCGAGGGGGAGTCCGAGGCGTGTTCGAGCCGACGATCGGAGATGGCCTGAAATTGACTCGGGTGTGAGTCAAACAGATCAGTCTTCACGCCGTCCCGGCGAGAAGATCAACGCCACTCGCGTCGAGTCGAGGCGCCTCCAATGCCTGATGCGCGACCCCCAAGCAGGGACAGCGAACGATGCTGAACCAACCGCTGAGACGTCAGCTCCCCTGACAGGGGACGCTTCCGTTCCCGTCGTTTTGGTTGAACCTGACCTGATCTGCGTTCCCGACCGAACTCTGCTCCTGACCGAAGCACGGTATCGGGTGACGACGGTGAGGGACGTGCGCGAGCTCTTTTTTCTGCAGGGGAGCGAGCCCTTCCAGATGGCTGTGCTGAGCGACCTGCTGGGTCCATTCGCGCTGATGGCGGCTGCCCAAGCTGTGCGGAGACATTGGCCGAAGGCATGCATTCTGGTTCTGGGGTGTGCTGCGCTGGTGCTCGAGGATAATTTGTACGACGAGACCTTGAGCCACAGCTGCGGCGGGCGGGATTTCCTGGAGGCTCTGGCGCGGCTGGTGAGCGATCCCTGGGGAGGGAGGGCGAATGTGCTTCCGTTTGCGGTTTCAACGCGCCCGTTGGAAGCGGCCGCGGCTGAGGGTAGCGCGGCTGAGGGTAGCGCGGCGGATCGGGAGTCGACGGAGCGCGTCCCGATCCCGGCACGGAGAGAGCTTCCCTTCCGCGATGGCTCGGAGGGGCATGACGGGCCGCGACGGGTGAGGCAGGTGCTGGCGTAGGGGCTGGGGGCGGCCGGGTCAGGGCTGAGGGAGGGACCCGCTGCCTGAAGCGGAGGGTGTGTCCCGTGATAGGTTGCTGGGTGAGATGCCTGTTGAGAGACCTGCTTCGCCCCTGCGTGTTACGCGTACACCGTTTGCGATTGCGACGGTTCTGCTCGCGGGCGCGGCGGCGACTCTGGTTCTGCCCTACTTTGTTCCTGTGTCTCCGGCTATTTCGGAGTCTTACCTGGTCGGGTTCAACAACCGGGTTTGCTTCGTGGTCTTTGTGCTCTTCTTTTCTTGGTGGACCGAAGGGTTCGGCCTCACATCTCCGGGATGGGAGATGGGCGCGTATCGAACGAAGCCTGCGGTGGGACTGCTGCTGGGGGTGTTGACCGCGTTTCTGGGCGCGACGACGGTTGAGTGGCTGTTGGTTCGGGCGCACCCGGCGATGAACGAAGCGATCTATCTGCTGGATCGCCTGCAACAGCTTGAGTCTGGCAGGCTGCCGTTTGCCGAGTTTGAGTTTGCGTATGGACCGCTGCTGCTGTACGTTCCGCTGCTGGTTTCGCGTGCTTTGCATATGTCGGTCTCGGACGCGTACTACATCTCGTGGATTGCTGAGTATGGGGTGGGGGTGGCGATCGTATACGGAACCGTGGCGATGCTTCCGGCGCTCCGGGCGCAAAAGAACGTCATCTTCTTGTTGCTTGCATGCAGCTGGTGGGCGGGACCGCTGTCGTTTGGTTGCAACTACACGCCGATCCGATACTTTCTGGCTCCGCTGCTCGCGCTGGCGGCGACCCGACGTATTGCTTCGCAGCGGGGCGGGGTGAGAGTCGGCCTGGAGCTGCTGGCGGGGTTGGGGCTGGTGCTGCTGGTGTCGCCGGAGCAGGCGCTGGCCTTTTGCGGCGCGATGCTGGTGTTTCTTGTTTTGGCATGGTGGCATGAACGATCGTTGCGGCTGGTGGGGGTGGCTACGGTATTTGCCCTGGGCTCTGGCCTGGTGCTTGCGGTTTGCGATCGTGCCGGCTTGTTTCTGACGCTGGGGACGATGCAGCACGGCGGATACAACTTTCCGTTGCTGCCGGTGGTGCAACACATTCCGATTGTGGCTCTGCTGCTGGTGGCTGGCGCTGCCTTGGTGAACAATCGCCGGCTCGGGAACAAGCCCGCGGAGCTGGATATGCTGATCCTGCTCGGGCTGTTTGTGCTTCCGGCGGCTTTTGGGCGGTCGGACATAGGGCATTTTCTCGTGAACAGCACGCCGGCGCTGATTGCGGCGTGGTGCCTGCTGGCGCCGCACCCGATGATCTTTCGGTCCATGTCGGTGGCGTATACGGTGCTGGTGCTCCTGCTTCCGGCACCCGGGATTCTGCGCGGCGCTGCCTTGGCGCAGAGGGGCGATCGCCGGACGGCGCTGGTGCACTTCGCGGTGAACGAGGGACGTGCCGCGGAGGCGCCGCTGGCACCGCTGGGGCGACCGATGGCGAACTCCTCGGGGCTGCCGTCTCCCCGCGCGGACACGGGATATTATTACGGCCTGATCAACGTGACTCTGCCCTTCCAGGTGGAGCAGAAGATTCGGGAGATGGAGGCTGCGCCGGGACGGGAGCTGTTATTGCCGAACGAGTTTTCGTGCGGGTACGCGCTTGACCGAGAGGCGCTGCGGAGGACGCTATCGACGATTTATGTTCCACCGGCGCGGAGGACATCGGGGATCTACGATCCGCTGTGCGCTTATATCCACCTCCACTACAAGAGATCGGAGGGGGTGAGCTCCCTGTGGGGGTACCAGACGTGGCAACCGCTCGTTGGGGGTAGACCGTAGGCTTCGGTCTATCTGGTTGACGGGCCGGTTTGCGGCGGTGTGGTCGACGCCGGTGCGGGCGGTGTTTCTTGACAGCCGAACGGGCTTACGCGATGCTTAGGGGCTAGGCAACCTCGAGGATGTCTTCGCCCTGTTGCGGCTTTGGCAGGCTTTCACTGTACACCGTGATGAATGGGCGTGCGGGCGAGGGCTCCGGATTTCGGGGAGGATGCCGGATGTCGGGCGAGAGCTCAGGTCTTTTGGCCGATTGCCGATAGGTTCTATGGATTGGAGTTTTGCGTGTTGATGGCGGCGATGTGGTTGCAGGGATTGAGTGTGCCGGGTCTGGGCAGTTTAAGTGGGCTGGCTCTGCCGATCCTGTTTTTTATCGGTCTGTACGTGTTTCTGATTGTGCCGAACCAGAGAAAGCAGAAGAAGTGGCAGGAGATGTTGTCGCAGTTGAAGTCTGGCGACCTGGTGACGACGAACGGCGGGATGCGCGGGACGGTGCTGACGGTGAAGGACGACGTGGTGATTGTGCGGTTGCAGCCGGATGGTGTGAAGCTGGAGTTTGTGAAGAGTGCGATTGCGGCGGTGACGACGGCGGCGGACGCCTAGACGGCTAATACCGTGTTCCTCTGGGAGGGCGAGATGCGACGGCTGAGCCTGGGCCACCTCGAGGCAAAGATAGGGAACGATCGACAGCAGGGTTGAAGAAGGATTATGGGAAAGAATCTGGCCGGTAAGACGGCATTTATCGTTGCGGTGCTGGTGGTTTTCGTGTTCGGCATCGTGGGCATTCCGCAGGGCGGGCTGAAGCAGTCGATCACGCGACGGATCAACCTTGGGTTGGATCTGAAGGGTGGAACGCACCTGGTGCTGGAGGTGCATGTTGCCGAGGCGATTGCGTCCGCGACGGACCGGGATGTGGCGCGGCTGCAGGCGGATCTGGAGAAGGCCGGGGTGACCGGGGCGACGGTGGGGAAGACGGACGCGGCGCATCCGCAGACGATTGTCGTCTCAGGCGTGCCGGCGGCGAAGCTGAGCGATGCCCGCGGGATAATGGGCGGGAACGACTACGGGAGCTACGACGTGGCGCGGCTTCCGGATGGAAGCACGACGCTGACGATGAAGCAGGCGGCGGTGCGGGACCTGGAGACGCGGACGCTGGACACGTCGATCGAGACGATTCGCGAGCGGATCGACAAGCTGGGCGTGGCGGAACCGGTGATCCAGAAGTACGGGCTGGGCGAGAATCAGATTCTGGTGGAGCTGCCGGGCGTGGAAGATCCGGCGCGGGTGGAGGAGATTATCCAGTCGACGGCGAAGCTGGCGATCCACGCGGTGGTGGGCGGACCGTATGCGAATGACCAGGAGGCGATGCAGGCGAACAACGGGTCGATTCCGCCGGATGCGATGCTGCTGCACGGATCCGGGGCAGCGGGCGCGCCGGACTCGGCATGGGTGCTGAAGCGGGCGAGCGAGGTGGAGGGTACGGACTTTCGGGATGCGCAGCCGAGCACGGACCAGAATGGACGGCCGAATATCCGGTTCAACCTGACGACCGAGGCGGGCGAGCGCTTCTATAAATACACGAGCGAGCATACGGCCGGCAGTGCGACGCCGGGGTCGATGGCGATCGTGCTGGACAACAAGGTGCGCGAGGTCGCGGGCATCCAGTCGTCGATCCGGGACTCGGGCGAGATCACGGGCGGGTTTACGAAAGAGCAGGCAAACGACCTGAGCCTGATGCTGAGGACAGGGGCGCTGCCGGCGTCGATCTCCTACCTGGAGACCCGGTCGGTCGGGCCGAGCCTGGGCGCGGCGTCGATCCACCAGGGCGTGCTGGCGGCGGTGTTCGGGATGCTGGCGGTGATGGCGTTCATGCTGATCTACTATCGCGGGGCGGGGATCAACGCGGATCTGGCGTTGATGCTGAACCTGCTGATCCTGCTGGGTTTTATGGGGTTCTCGCGGGCAACGCTGACGTTGCCGGGGATTGCGGGCGTGATCCTTACGATCGGTATGGGCGTGGACTCGAACGTGCTGATCTTTGAGCGGATCCGCGAGGAGCTGCGCGCGGGCAAGACGGCGGCGGCGGCGGTGCAGCAGGGATTTGCGCATGCGTGGATCACTATTATTGATACGCATGTGACGACGATTGTGTCGGCGGCGATTCTGTTCCTGTTCGGGACGGGGCCGGTGAAAGGGTTTGCGGTGACGCTGGTGTTTGGCCTGCTGGCGAATCTGTTTACCGCGGTGTTTGTGTCGCGGGTGATCTTTGACGCTTTGCTGGCGAAGAAGGAACGTGGCGCGGCGCTGTCGATCTGACGGAGAGCTGTTAGCTTCTAGCTTTTGGCAAGCGCGTTGGGTTCGGTGAGTGAGGCCTTCTGCGGCTCGGATCTTTTCTCCGGATCGCCCAGCGGCGAGGACGAGAGCCGGATGGTCCACGCCGCGGGCTAAGAGCGAACGGCTAGAAGCTGGAAGTGGATTTGGAAAGAGGTTAGGACGTGGAACTGTTTCGAGGCGTCAATATCGATTGGCTGGGGAAGAAGTGGTATTTCCTCGGTTTTTCGCTGATCTTTTCGGTTGCCGGTCTGTTGAGCCTGGCGTTCTGGCACCATCTGCCGCTGGGCGTCGACTTCAAGGGTGGGACGCAGATTCGGGTGCGGTTTGACCAGGCTCCGAACGAGGACCACATCCGGCAGGCGCTGAACCGCGCCGGAATCCGCGACGAGCGCGTGCAGCGGATCAGCAACTCGATTGGGGATACGAGCGGGCAGGCGGCAAACAAGGTGATTATCTCCCTGCCGCAGTCGACGGCGACGGATGCGGCGCACGATGCGGGGCGGCAGAGTGTGGAGAGTGCGCTTTCGGCGAACTACCACGACTCGGGGTTTGCGGTGGAGCAGGTGGATATTGTGGGGCCGACCGCAGGCAGGCAGCTGCAGAAGCAGGCCTGGCTGGCGACGGCCTACTCGCTGATTGGAATGCTGGTGTACCTGTGGTTCCGGTTTGAGCTGATCTACGGCGTGGCGGCGGTGGTGGCGGTGTTTCACGACACGCTGATCACGGTGGGAGCGTTCTCGCTGACGAACCAGGAGATTACGCTGACGGTGATTGCGGCGATTCTGACGTTGATTGGCTACTCGATGAACGACACGATTGTGGTGTTTGACCGAATCCGAGAAAATCTGGCGCTGAGCCGGCGGGAGTCGCTGGCGGACGTGGTGAATCGGTCCATCAATCAGACCTTGAGCCGGACGGTGCTGACTTCGGGGTTGACCTTTCTGACGGTCCTATCGCTGTTTATCTTTGGCGGCGAGGTGCTGCATGGGTTTTCGTTTGCTCTGGTGGTGGGGATTTTGATTGGAACGTACTCGTCGATTGCGGTGGCGGCGCCGATGCTGGTGGCGTACCAGGGCTGGCGGCAGAGCCGGGGCCGGGCGGCGGTTCTGCCGGCGAAGCGCGTGAAGGCATAGGGGCGTGGCTTGGCTAAAGATTAATGAATCTGCTCGGGAACATTCTTCATGGCCGCGGTGTCTAAGGTTGTATCTCTTCTCCCCACGAAAGAGGCAGGCCATGTTTGAAGACTCGTTGATGGAATCCGGCGGCAAGATCAAGACCAAGTCGAAGTATTGGATGATCGGCACCTTTATTTTCAACGGTGGAATTCTTGCGATTCTTATCCTGATTCCACTGCTTTATCCGGAAGCTCTGCCGAAGACAGCGTTGACCGCGATGCTGGTCGCTCCTCCGCCTCCCCCGCCGCCGCCTCCACCGCCTCCACCGGCCGCGGTGGTGAAGCCGATCAAGATGGTGTCGGAGATCGATCAGGGTCTCCATGCGCCGACGAAGATTCCAAAGGACATCAAGATTTTGAAGGAGGATGCTGCGCCTCCACCGCAGGTTGCGGGTGTGGCGGGCATGGCGGGCATGAGCGGTGGATCAGCTGGAGGCGTCCCGGGAGGCGTTCTGGGTGGGATTGGAACGGCCCCCGCCCCAGTGGTCAAAGTGGAGAAGCCGAAAGGTCCAGCGCGTGTTTCGAGCGGCGTTGTCAACGGCCTGGCGATCTCACAGCCCAAGCCGGTGTATCCGCCGATTGCAAAGGCTGCCCACGTTTCCGGAGCTGTTGTGTTGCACGCCCTGATCTCAAAGAGCGGTACGATCGAGAATCTAACCGTGGTTAGCGGGCCTGAGATGCTTCGGTCAAGCGCCTTGGAGGCGGTCCGGAGCTGGCGATACAAGCCGTATGTCCTCAATGGCGAGCCGACCGAGGTGGATACCACGGTCACGGTGAACTTCAACATCGGTGGGTAGCTGCTCGCGCAGCTTTCCCTGAACTCCAAGGACACGTCTTCGGCCCGAAATCCTACTGTAATGAGTAGGGAAGGGGAGAGTAAGACGTGTCTCTCATGAACGTAGTTCTACGGTAACCAGGAGGAAAGATCCAGTGATTCTCGCTCATCTCGCAAACTTCACTTATGCACCCGCTTCGCTTGCCCTGTACTTCCAGGAGGCGCAGGTTGGATTCAGTCCGCTGCAGCTTTGGGGCAACATGGGAAATCTCGCTCGGGCCGTCGTCATTCTGCTCTTTATTATGTCCATCTGGTCACTGGCAGTCATCATCGACCGCGCTCTCTACTTCTCCGCTGCACGCAAGCAGTCGCGGGAGTTCGCCCCGAAGGTCGCCGGTGCGTTGAAGGATGGGCGACTGGATGAGGCAATCAAGGTTGCGGACCGCAGCAAGAAGTCGCACCTGGCTGAGGTCGTTACTGCGGGCCTTCAGGAGTTTCGTAGCTTTGGCTCGGGTGGCAGCATCACCGAGGAGCAGGTCGAGAGTTCCAAGCGCGCGCTTGAGCGTTCGGAGGCGATTGTTCATGCCAAGCTGAAGCGCGGCCTGGGGGGCTTGGCAACGATCGGATCGACGGCGCCATTTATTGGTCTGTTCGGCACAGTGGTCGGTATTTTGAACGCGTTCCAACAGATTGCTACGCAGAAGACCTCTGGGATTGGCGCGGTTGCCGGTGGTATCTCTGAGGCCCTGGTGACGACAGCGTTCGGTCTTCTGGTGGCGATTCCGGCCGTGATGACCTTCAACTACTTCACGGGTAAGGTCGAGGCGTTTGACGTGGAGATGGATAACAGCTCGAGCGAACTGGTGGATTACTTTATTAAGCAGAGTCACCGGTAGAGCGACGACGCCGTTCCGAGCATGTTGGGATGTGTACGAATCAGCAGGAGTCAGGCATGACCTCCCCGGGCGCAAGATACGGCGGTGTCCGGGGAGAATGGTTGACCGCTACAGCAATCTGCAGAGGTGATTTATGGCGATGGCGAAGCGTGATGAAGGAAAGAAGGTCAACTCCAATATCAACGTGACACCGATGGTGGACGTGATGTTGGTGCTGCTGATCATCTTCATGGTCATCACACCGATGTTGAACAACAAAGTGAATGTGGATTTGCCCAAGGCAGACGCGGCGACGGTGATGGAAGACGCGAACAAGGAAGACGCTGTGACCGTGGCGGTAACCAGGGATGGACGTGTCTTTCTGGGCGGAGATCAGGTGACGCTTGACGACATGGGATCGAAGATTTCAGCCAAGCTTGAAAATAAGACAAATAAAGAGGTTTTCTTCCGCGGCGACATGCGGGCAAACTACGGCAAGGTGATGGATGCGGTGGATGGTATCCGATCAGCGGGCGTGAGCCAGCTTGGACTGTTGACGGAGCGAACGGAAGAGAGCAGCTCGGCGGCCAAGAAGTAACTGGTGGTAGTATGCAACGTTAGTAAGTAAGGCAGTATAAGGAGATATGATATGGGAATGGGCGGCGGTGGTGGTCACGGCGGAGCGGTTTCGGAGATTAACGTCACTCCGCTGATCGATGTTCTTCTAGTGCTTTTGATTATTTTCATGGTGATTGTTCCGGTGACGCCGCGTGGCCTGGATGCGCTGGTGCCGCAGCCGCCGAAGAACAAGACACCGGAGCAGGTGAACGATCGAACGATCGTGGTGCAGGTACTGTCGAACGGAGCTGGGGCACCGGCCTACAAGATCAACGAGACGGCGATGAACAAGGCGGATATTACGCCGAAACTCACCGAGATCTTCGCGACTCGCCAAGAAAAGGTCATGTTCGTCAAGGGCGACAAGGATCTAGATTTCAACAACGTTGCCGAGGTGATTAACTTCGGGCATGCGGCAGGGGTCGACAATATTGGTTTGATTACACCGCGGGTGGAAGCCGGTCAGTAGCTGGCGCGTTTCCCCTGAAGGGCAGCTCTAAAGGGCTGCTCTTCGTGTTTTAAGCAGCATGGCTGCTGATTTGCGCGTGGCGTCTCGGAAGGTTATTGCCGTAGATTTATGGGCCCGAGCGATCGATAGCCGTAAGTGAAGCGAGTACGGACAGGATGTTGCGGGGGCTGGGTATCATCCCTCGGAGCGGGAGCATCGTACGGACAAGCTGGTTGTGATTCGAACCGCACTGATCAAGTATTTTCTGTTTCGGCGCTCAGCATTTTCTTGTTGAGCCTCTGTAGGCAGCAAAGGCCATGTACCATTACAATCATTCGACAAGTGAAGAAGTGATCGACCTTCAACTCTTTGCGCCCCATTCCGAAGGAGAAGAGACGCCCCATGAAATTAACCGCTCGGATTCCGGTTACAGCCGCATTCGTGGCATTGCTCTTGGTTTCTGCTACCGGCTGCAACCAGCTCAAGGCGCGTGATCAGATCAACAAGGGCGTTCAGTCGTTCAAGAATGCCCGGTATGAGGAGGCGGTAAACCACTTCCAGAACGCGATTGAGTTGGATTCCAAGTCCGAATCGGCGAAGCTGTATCTTGCGACTGCTTACTCTTACCAGGTAGTCCCGAATCTGGACACGCCTGAGAATCTGAAGACTGCCCAGAAGGCGATGGACGGGTTTAACGCGGTGCTGGCTAAGGATCCGAACGATCTGACGGCGTTGAAGCAGATTGCCTCGATCAATCGGAACATCGGCAAGATGGACGTTGCCGAAGAGTACGAGAAGAAGGTGATTGCGCTTGCGCCGAAGGACTCCGAGGCTTACTACACGATTGGGTTTGTCAACTGGACCAAGTCGTATAAAGAGGCGCGTATTATTCTGGCGGCGGACGGCCTGACGGACGACGGCAACGGTAACCCGAAGAAGAGCAAGGGCGCGTGCCAAAAGCTGGTCGCGGCAAATACTGCGCCGGTGACGGAGGGCCTGCAATACCTGCAAAAGGCCATCGCGATCAACCCCAACTATGACGACGCAATGCAGTACCTGCAGCTGACATTGCGGCGAAAGGCTGATCTTGAGTGCGGGAACGATGCGGCGCGAAAGGCTGATCTAGCGCAGGCGGACGAGTGGACGCAGAAGGCGATGGGAGCCCGGAAGCAGAACGAGATCGATAAGGAAAAGAAGAACTCCGGCGGTATCGAGATGAAGTAGCCGACTCGGCAATTGTGCGTTGGAGAGGCCCCCTGATCATGGGGCCTCTTGTATTTGGGGGTCTGTGTTTCGCTTGTTGTCCCTTGGTAGCCGCTCTTCCTCGGCAGAATAAAGCTGCCGGGATATGGAAGTACGGCTACAATCCGTATCAATCGACAGGGAAAATTGATAACAGGACTGGGGAGGGTGGCATGGCGGAGGTGTCGGTTGTACCAACGGGTGGGCGCGGGCTGAGTGAGGTGGAGCGGGTTGTAGACACATTTATCGCACCCACGAAGACATTCGCGGACATCCTGCGTAAGGCGAGCTGGTGGGCGCCGTTCGTTCTGTTGGTGCTGGTGACGCTTGGGACGACGGTGGTGGTCGACCGCCAGGTAGGTTTTGAGAGGGTGGCCGAGAATCAGATTCATCAGAATCCGAAGCAGGAGGAACGCATGTCATCCGCGACGCCGGAGCAGAAGGCGGCGCAGCTTCGGGGGATGGCGAAGGGCTACCGCTATGCGAGCTATGCGTCGTTCGTATTTATCTTGATCTTTGTGGCGATCGGGGCGCTGGTGTATTGGGCGACTTTTAACTTCGGGCTGGGGGCGAGCACAACCTTCGGGCAGATCTTCGCGGTGTGGATGTACGCGTCGCTGCCGAAGCTGCTGACGGGTTTATTGACGATCGTGACGCTGCTGGCCGGCGGGAATGCTGAGTCGTATGACATGCGCAATCCGGTGGGGACAAACCCGGCATACTTCATGCCGGATGCGGCGCCATGGCTGAGGGCGGCGCTGGGGTTCTTCGATGTGATCGGGCTGTGGCAGCTGGTTCTGCTGGTCATCGGGACGGCGATTGTGGCGAAGGTCTCGAGCGGCAAGGCAGCTGCGATGGTGGTGGGGTGGTGGCTGGTGGGGCTGATCGCGAGCGTCGGGTTTGCGGCCGCGACGAGCTGACGATCGCGCTTCCAGGCGCCGCAGTGCAGACCTGCGCTTTGGCCGGCTGCATGAGTGTGGGTCACACATGCTCCGGGTATAGGCAGCAGGTTGCACTAGATTCCAGAGACACGGAAGTTCAAGGCGGGCCAGCCTACGCTATGGAGGGACCATGCTTCGGAGCCGAGAGAGCGTTTCCAGAATACGGATGTTCCATGTTGCGGCGATCTCTGCCTTAATGGTGCTGCTAGCTGCGGAGTTGCTGCTGTCGATCGGCCATCTGTCGCAGACGGCGGATGAGGGCGCGCATCTTTACGCCGGGTACCAGCATTGGCGGGCGCATGATTTTGGTGTGAACCCGGAGCATCCACCGTTGGTGAAGCTGGTGGCGGCGGCTCCGCTGTTGGGGATGCAGCTGCAGCAGCCACAACCTCCGAATCCGTTCTTTTACGCGGAGGAGTATATGGGCGGGGATCAGCTGCTGGACGGGAATGATGCGGACAGGCTGCTGAGGCTGGGGCGAACGGCGGTGACGGTGTTTCCGCTGCTGCTGGCGCTGCTGGTGTTTGCGGCGGGGGCCGAGATGTTCGGGCCGGATGCGGGGTTGCTGGGCATGGCGCTGTTTGCCTTTGAGCCGACGGTGCTGGCCCATGGAGCGCTGGTGACGACGGACATGGGCGTGACGATGTTTGTGTTTGCGTCAGTGTATGCGTTCTACCGGTATGTGAAGCGGCCCGGGGTGGGGAGGCTGGTGCTGCTCGCCTTCGCTGTGGGGTTTGCGCTGGCGACGAAGATGAGCGGCGTGATCGTGCTGCCGATCCTGGTGGTGTGCGCTTGCGTGGAGCTATGGCGGGAGCGGGGGCCATGGCGTGCGGTTCAGCTACTTGGCGCGATTGCGATTGCGGCTGCGGGCGGGTACGTGGTGCTGTGGGCGTTCTATGGATTTCGCTACACGGCGAGACCGGCCGGACTTACGCTGATGCCGCCGCTGGCGCCGTTTGCGATGCTGCTGCCAAAGGCGATCCATGCGCCCATCCTGTTTCTGGCGCGTTGGCATCTGCTGCCGGAGGCGTATCTGTACGGGTGGACGAAGCTGCCGGTGGACCAGGTGACGCACCCGATGTTTCTGCTGGGTAAGGTATACGCGACGGGCGTCTGGTATTACTTTCCGGTGGCGCTCGCGATCAAGAGCAGCCTGACGCTGCTGGTGCTGACGGTGGCGGCGCCGTTGATGTTTCTTCGCGGTCTGCGTCCATTTCGGCGTGAGAGGACCTTCCTACTTGTGCCGCTGGCGATGGTTCTTGCCGCGAGTATGACATCGCACCTGGATATCGGCGTGCGGCATGTGCTGCCGATGTATCCGTTTGCGGCGGTGCTGGGGGGAGCGGCGGCCTCTATGCTCCTGAAGAGCTCGCGCGCGGCGCGGTACACGGTGGCGGCGCTGCTGCTGTTCCAGGTGGTCTCGTCGCTGCATGCGTTTCCTGACTACCTGCCGTATGCGAATGAGGCGTTTGGCGGATCAGGCCGGGCGTATCGGATGCTTTCGGACTCCAACGTGGACTGGGGGCAGGAGCTTAAGGAGGTGGGAGCTTACGTTCGGGAGCACTCCGGTGAGCATCCTGGGGAGCATGCTGGGCAGGATTGCTGGTTTGCGTATAGCCTGCCGACGATTCCGCTGACGAACTACGGGATCTCCTGTAAGCCGCTTCCGACAGGATTTGCGTTGTGGGTGGGGTTTCCACAGGCAGCTGTGCCGCGGCGGATCACAGGGACGGTGCTGCTAGGGGCTATGGATGCGACGGGAGTGATGTGGGGCAATGGCGAGATGAACCCTTACGGGCAGTTTCGGGATCGGCGGCCGGACGCGATGATCGGTAACACGGTGCTGGTGTACCAGGGGAGCTTCGATGTGCCGCTGGCGGCGGCAGAGGCGAGGTACAGCGGGGTGCCGATGCTGCTGCGGCAGGGGAGAGTGGAGGAGGGAGTGGCGGAGGCGCGGGCAGCGGCGGCTCTGGCACCGGGCTCAGCCCAGATGGAGGCGAAGCTGGGAGGAGCGCTGAAAGGCGCGCATCGAGGCGGGGAGGCGGAGGTTTGCTTTGCGGAGGCGAGGCGGATGGCAACGGCGCATGGGCCGGATGAGGCAGAGAGTGTGGGGAGGATGATCGCGGGATTTGACCGGCCCATGTTTTAGGGCTTTATGGGTGGGCTGGTTCGGTGAGATGCGGGACCTTCGACTGCGGTGCTCGCGATGGGCGGTGAGCAGCTTGGCTCAGGATGACAGATGGTGATCCGAAGTACGATTTGCGGGAGCTTACTCGGTCCAGCGTTTGAAGATGAGGGAGCCGTTGGTGCCGCCGAAGCCGAAGGAGTTGGAGAGGGCGAAATCGATCTTGGCGGGTTGGGGCTTATTGGCGACGTAGTTGAGGCGGCACTCGGGATCGAGCTCGACGATGTTCATGGTCGGGGGGGCGATCTGGTGCTGCATGGCGAGGATGGTGATGCCTGCCTCGAGGCCGCCGGCGCCGCCGAGGAGGTGGCCGGTCATGGATTTGGTGGAGCTGACGAGGAGTTGGTGATTGCGGGCGCGGTCGCCGAAGACGTTTTCGATAGCACGGGACTCGAGGGCGTCGCCGAGCGGGGTGGAGGTGGCGTGGGCGTTGACGTAGTCGATCTGGTCGGGGGAGAACCCGTCGACTTTGAGGGCGGCCACCTTGATGGCGGAGTTCATGGCGCGGGAGCAGCCTTCACCCTCGGGGGCCATGCCGGTCATGTGGAAGGCGTCGGCGGACATGCCGTAGCCGAGGATCTCGGCGAGGATATGGGCGCCACGGGCGCGGGCGAACTCGAGCTCTTCGAGGATGAGGATGCCGGCACCCTCGCCGACGACGAAGCCGTCGCGATCTTTATCAAAGGGCCGGCAGGCGTGCTCGGGGTCGTCGTTGCGGGTGGAGAGGGCCTTCATGGCGGCAAATCCTCCGACGCCCATGGGGGTGATGGCGGCCTCGGTGCCGCCGGCGATCATGGCGTCGGCGTCGCCGCGCTCGATGATGCGGAAGGCGTCGCCGATGGAATGCGCGGAGGAGGTGCAGGCGGTGGCGGTGGCCTCGTTGGGGCCGCGAGCGTTGAAGCGGATGGAGACGTGGCCGGCGGCGAGGTTGACGATGGAGCCGGGGATGAAGAAGGGCGAGATTTTGCGGGGGCCGCCGGCGAGCATGGCGGAGTGTTCGCGCTCGATGACGTCGAAGCCGCCGATGCCGGAGCCGATATGGACGCCGAAGCGGTCGCGATTGGTCTCGTCGATGACCAGCCCGGAGTGGTCCATGGCCTCCTGCGAGGCAGCGAGCGCGAGGTGGATGAAGCGTCCCATCTTGCGGGACTCCTTCTTTTCCACGAACTTGAGGGGATCGAAGTTCTTGACCTCGGCGGCGAATCGTACGGGGTGACCGGTGAGATCGAAGGCTTTGATCTCGGCCATACCGCTCTTTCCCGCGAGGAGACCCTCCCAGACCTCAGGAGCGGTATTGCCCACACCACAGATGAGCCCAATGCCGGTTACGACGACTCGCCGCGTTTCCCGTTGCTGCGAGGACATTCGTTTACTTCCCTACCTTCTGGTGCTTCTCGATGTACTCCACAGCGTCCTTGACGGTCTTGATCTTTTCGGCATCTTCGTCGGGGATCTGGATATCGAACGCTTCTTCAAACTGCATGACCAGTTCGACGACGTCGAGGGAGTCTGCTCCGAGGTCTTCCTGGAAGCTTGCCCCTGGGGTAACTTCGGCGTCATCCACCTGAAGTTGCTCGACGATGATCTGTTTCACCTTCTCGTCTACTGCGGCCATTGTGTGTTTCTCCTGTTTGTTCCGGTGGGATGTGATGCGCAAAGAGGGGCGATGCTGCATGTTGCACGCGCCAGCCCCCTTAGGATACTGAGCGCTTTATTGAGTGTAAAGCAACGCGGAGGTCACCGATGATTAAGACGGAACCGAGTTAACGGTGGGAATGGCGGTTTGGGGCTGGAGGGGCGGGGTAGTTGATTTACCAGATTGGATGCAAAATTGCGCTTACGCCTTTAGGAAGTTCCTCTTCTAGTAACCATCGCAACACAAGACAGGTACTTGGGTTGACTCCGTGCTTGCTGGTGCCTGAGGAGAACCGCAAAGAAGCGGGCTGGCGGCAACCTCGGACAGCCTAGCGGTGGTGAGCCAGATGAATGGAGGGACGGGTAACTTCTCGAATGCAAGGCCGGAACGGAACGGGCTCCCCTTTCAGGCCTGGACGCCTCCGTCAGGCGTTCCAGATGCTTTGCAGCGCGTAGGGGAGGGGTTGGTCCAGGGTCCAGCCGGGAGGTAGGGCGAGTCTGAGGACGGGGTTTGTGGGGTGCCGACCGTAGTGCCGCTCGGTGAAGACGAGATCGTTGCCGAGGAAGAGCTCGAGGACGGAGTTGTCGAAGAAGAGATGAAGGGGCGCGGCATCTGGAAGCTTGATGGGAACTTCCAAGGCGGCGGCGTCACCTCCGTCGAGGAGCAGGAGGCCGTCCGGGGCGTTGAAGTCAATCGCGAGGAGGAGGCCGGCGTTATCCGAGAGCCTGAACGGCGTTGCGGTGCGAGTGGCGCCCGGTTGCCGCAGGGTGACGGTGAACTCGTGAATGGCTGAGCCGTTTGGGGCGGGTGCGCGGAGCTGCCGAAGGGCAGGGAGGGGCTCCATGCGAAGCTGGCCATCGCGAAGGGTGAGGATGCGGGGGAGGGAGAGCATTCCGGACCAGCCGGCGGCGGCGAAGTCGGCTTCGGGGCGGGTTTCGGCGAGCCAACCCCAGAGGATGCGGTTGCCGTGGGCGTCGAGCTGGGTTTTGGGGGCGTAGAAGGAGCGGCCGAGATCGAGCTGGCCGGAGACGGTGGGGTGAAAGCGAAGGGTCTTGGGGTCGAGGTCGCCGACCTGCCAGAAGGTCTTTCTCCTGGTGGAGAAGATGAGGACGTGGCGGTTGCCCAGGGCGAAGAAGTCAGGGCACTCCCACATTTCGCCGGTATCGACGGGGTCTTTTGGGGTGTCGATGGGTGTGCTTTTGGTGGGATTCGGGGTGTCTGGACGCGGTGCGCCGCTGGTTCTGGATGGTGAGAATGCGGTGCCCTGCGCGAGAGGGTGAAGGTACTCCCAGCGGGTGAGGTCGTTGACGCCGCGGCCGAGATAGGGAGCGCGGTAGAGAAGGGCCATGCCGCCGACGCCACGCTGGCCCGAGCCGACCACGAGGTATTGCCGGCCGGCATGGTGGAAGGGGGTGGGGTCGCGAAAGCCGGTGACCTCGAGGCCTGGAGGAGGCGAGGGGATGACGGGCTGGGCGTGCTTGGTCCAGGTATTGAGGCCGGGGTCGGCGGCGATGGCGAGGAGCTGCGTTTCGCGGAAGTTGTGGGTGCCGTCAGAGAGGGTGGCCTGGGCGTGCGGAACGGTTTGGACGCCGGTGTAGAGGATGGCGGGAGAGCCGTTGTGAAGGATGGAGGAACCGGTGAAGACGCCCTCGGAGTCGGGGCCGCCGGGGGTGGGGGCAATGGCGACCGGCAGGCGCTGCCAGTGGACCATGTCAGGCGAGACAGCGTGCGCCCAATGCATATCTCCCCAGACGGCGGCATGCGGATTGTACTGATGAAACATGTGGTACCGGCCGCGCCAGAAGACGGGGGCGCAGGGGTCGTTCATCCAATTGCGGTCGGGGAGGTAGTGGAAGCGGGGGCGGAGGGGGTCGGTGAGTGGGGCGTCTTGCGCTGATGAGGCGGGCGCCTGGGCGAAGGCGAGGCGGTGCGCGAGGGTGGCCGCGGCGGCGGAGCTGGCGAGGGAGGAAAGGACGGAGCGGCGGGTTTGGATCACGGCGGGTCTGGTCTCCGGGGGCGTGAGTGTGCTTGTCCCTGCTTTTTGCTCGCTTTCGGGACGTCTTCGGCAGATGGAGTCTCTCATGGCGAGGCCGAGGTGGGACAGGCCGACAGTAATTTTCTGGGTGAGACGGGCCGAGGGGGAGGTCGATGGAGAGGCGCTGGCGGCTGCTCGGGAAGATTGATGCGCTCTGCCTGCGCTTCGTATTTTGTGAGGCAGGCTACACGATCGCCTACCTGGAAGGTGGAGCAGCCTTTCCCGTTGAGGAGCACCTTGCCGAGGATGCTGTAGCCCGGGGTGAGCGGGGCTTTTTTCTGGAAGGGATAGGTGCCGCGGCGCATGTTGACGTCGGAGCCGGCGACGATGGAGTAGTCCACGGCGACCTGGACCTCCCGTGCGGTGGATCGGGTAGATCGGCTTCGACGATCGCAAGCTTGCTTTCGTCGCCGAACTCTGTAATGACGACCTTCTTGATTTTCGACATGAACCGCACCTCCAGGGTTTCTCTTTGGGTATTGGAGACAGTGAAGCGAGATGCGATTTGGTGAAAGTTGTCGTTCAGGATTTGCTGACGTTGACGTAGTAGAGGTCGGTGGCGACGTGGAAGGTGTCGGGGCTGAGGGTGGTGGGCATGGTTTGCCAGGTCGTGGTGGGATGGATGGTCTGCCAAAGGGTGGGGTCGCCGACGCGGATGGGCATGCTGAAGGCGGGTTCGTCGGCGAGCCAGCGGTAGCGGACGGTGTGGGTGGCGTCGTCAAAGGCGAGGTCGAGGGTGGGGATGGAGGGGTGGCGGAGGTACTGGTTGAAGGTGGGTGTGAGGTCCTGGTGGAGGTATGGGCGGTCTGCCGGTTAATGTAGGCGACGATGTCCTCGGTGAGGATGTTCTGGTACTTGAAGTGCTGGAAGAGGTGGTGGATGAGCTTGAACCAGCGGGGGTCGTCGTCGATGACGGAGCGGAGGGTGTTGAGGAAGAGGATGCCTTTGAAGTATTGGTCCTGTGTGGGCTCGAAGTTGATGCCGTGCGGGCCGAGGATGGCGTGCTGGTTGTGGACCTTTGGTTTGTAACCGTTGATGTAGGTGAGGGCGTCGGCCTTACCCCAGCGGTACTCGACGTAGAGGCTTTCGAGGTAGGTGGTCCAGCCCTCGTGGATCCACATATCGGAGGGGTCGGCGGCGGAGACGGCGTTGCCGAACCACTCGTGTGCGGACTCGTGGATGATGATGAAGTCGAAGCGCGGGCTTATGCCGACGCCGGTCCAGTCGGGAGAGACGAAGTAGCCGTTCTGGAAGTGGTTGCCGTAGGCGACGGCGGACTGGTGCTCCATGCCGGCGTAGGGGACCTGGATGAGTTTGTAACCATCTTTGGTAAAGGGATATGGGCCGAAGTAGTGCTGGTAGGCCTCCAGCATGCCGCGGGCCTGGGCGAACTGGCGTTTGGCTTTGTCGAGGTCTTCGGGGAGGGCGTAGAAGTCGAGGGTAAGGGGGCCGAGTTTGTCGGCGAAGTGCTGGTAGTTGCCAATGTTGAGAGAGACGTCGTAGTTGTTGATGGGGTAGTGGACGCGCCAGTTCCACTGCGTGTAGCCGTCGCCGAGGTCGCGCTTGGAGACGAACCGGCCGTTGGAGACATCGACGAGGTTGCTGGGAATGGCGACGGAGAGGTCCATGTTCTGGACCTCGTCTTTCCACTGGTCTTTGTTGGGCCACCACATGCTGGCGCCGATGCCTTCGCAGGCGGTGTTGATCCAAGGCTGACCGGCGGCGTCGTGCTTGAAGGTGAAGACGCCGAAGCGACCAGTCTCGATCGGGTGGCCGGAGTAGAAGAAGTCGATGGACTGCGTGGCTCCGGCGCGAAGGGTTTGGGGGAAGTCGATGAGGACGGCGTTGCCGTCGCGGGTGTACTTGAGCTGGGTGGAGCCGAGGAGGATTTTGTCGACGTCTAGAGTGCTGACGAGATCGATCTGGATGCGGGTTGCGTCGGAGAGCATCCGGAAGCGGATGGTGTTTTTGCCGGAGATGAATTTCTTTTCAGGGTCGACCCGGATGTCGAGGTGGTAGTAGAGGAGGTCGTTGTTGGCGCGGTCGGGGCCATAGGCGCCACGGAGGATGTCGGCGCGGGTGGGGGTGGGCGGGTCGGTCTCGGGGCGTTGCGGGTGGAGTGGGGCGGGGGGCGGTGCGGCCACGGTCGGATTGGGCTGTGAGGTTTGGGCGCCAGCGGCCAGGGGGAGGCAAAGGAGGGCCGCGGCGGCGAGGGCGGCGCTGAGCGGGCGAACGGCGGGCATGTGGGTTAGGGTAACGCGGGTCGGTCTAGGCGTCTTCGCCGTTGGCGGCGAGGAGAGGGGCGATGCCGGGCGTCGTGGTGTCGAAGCTAAGGAGATTGTCGGGCGGGTTGCTGGACTCGCTCACGTCGCGGAGAACCCGGTTGATGGCGCGGGTGCGGATGCCGAGTTTCTGGATAGTGTTCTGGACGGTGCCGACCTGTTTTTCCATGGAGCCCATGAGGTTTTCGAAGTTGCTGAACTCGGATTTGGTCTTGTTGAGGACATTCCAGACCTCGCCCCCTTTCTGCTGGATGGCGAGCATGGCGAAGCCCATTTGGAAGGAGGAGAGGATGGCGGCGAGCGTGGAGGGGCCGGCGATGGTGACCTTGCATTTGGATTGCAGTTCGGCCTGGAGGCCTTCGCGGCGCATGACTTCGGCGTAGAGGCCCTCGGTAGGGAGGAACATGACAGCGTAGGGGGTTGTGACGGGCTGTTCGATGTACTTTTCGCAGATGCGCCGGCCTTCGGTACGGATGGCGGACTCGAAGGCCCGGCCGGCGGCGGCGATCTCTTCGGGCGAGCCGGTCTCATAGGCGGTCTCGAGGCGTTCGAAGTCTTCGCGGGGAAACTTGGCGTCGATGGGCATGAGAGTTTCCCCGGCGTGTCCGGGGAAGCGAACGGCGAACTCAACGACCTCGTTGGTGTTGCGCTTGACCCGGGCATTGCGGACGAACTGGGAGGGGGCGAGCATCTGCTCGAGGAGCATGCCGAGCTGGACCTCGGCGAAGCCGCCTCGGGATTTGACGTTGGTGAAGATGCGGGAGAGGCCGTCGACGCCTTCGGAGAGCTTGGCCATCTCGCCGAGGCCGGAGTGGACTTTGGAGAGCTGGTCGGTGACCTGTCCGAAGGACTCGGTGAGCCGGGAGTGGAGGGTGGCGTGGAGTTTTTCGTCGACGGTGGCGCGCATCTCTTCAAGCTTGCCGGCGTTGGTGGAGCTGAGGTGGTCGAGGCGCTGCTCGACGGTAGAGCGGAGCTTCTCCTGGTGGGCGGCGTGGGCGTCGCCAAGGCTGTTGAGGCGGGTATGGAGGGCTTCGCGGGACTCGGTGTGGGTGCGGTTGGCTTCGGAGATGAAGCTGGCGAGGCGGTGCTGGATGGCGTCGAGATCCTGCTTGAGGGCGAGGCGGAGCTGCTCGGCGGAGGCGGTGGTGTCGAAGCGGTGGGCGCCGAGGGTTTCGGCGGAGTGGGTACGGAAGTCGGCGAGGTGTTGGGTGAGGGTCTGGCCGAGGTGGGTGAGGTTGCGGGTGATCTCGTCGCGGAGGCCGGCGGCGGAACGGGTGCCGGCGTCGCGGTGTGCCTGAGCATCGGCGGCGGCGTCGCGGCGGAGGCTGGCGAGCTCGCCCTGGAGGTGGGCGATGGCGGAGCGGAGCTGGGTATCAAGCGCGACGAGGCGAGCTTCGGTGCCGGCCTCGATGCGGGTGAGGTGGGTAGGGAGGTTGGCGGCGAGCTCGGTGAGACGGGGATCCTGCTGCTGGGACGCCGCGGGCTTGCGCAGGAGGAGCGCGACAAGGGCGAGCAGGATGAGGCTGGAGAGGGCGAGGAGCGCGAGCAGCATTCGTGTTTCCTTCGCCAAAGGATAGCATTGCAGAGGCGGACTTCCACGAGGAAATCAGCAGCCGAAGAAGGGGAGGAACGATATGCCGGTTGCGAACTACAGCGTGTTGAAGGGGCGGCCGACGGCGGGGAAGGTGGTTAGGGGTGCGAGCAAGCACTACCAGATCTCGGTGGCGGCGAACGGGACGGCGTTTACGGTGGCGGTAAACATCCAGAGTATGGACGGGAGCGAGGTGCTCTATGCCATTGAGGGAGGATTTACGCCGCCGGATGCGGTTGGGCTGGCGAGGTTGGGGGAGGGTGTGACACCGTTGCCGAGCGCGCCGGGTGGTTTGGCGCTGGATTACGTGCGGGAGGAGATTGCGGGAAAGCCGATGATTACCAGGGCGCAGATGACGCTGCTGCCGAAGGTTGCGGTGGACCAGGTACGGGCGCGTTCGCTGGAGAATGCGGTGGTGGCGCTGCTGGATGCGGCGGTGGCGGATGGGTCGGCGACGGTGTATGCGTTTGGGAGCTCGTTCTCGGACAGGGGAGTGGTGGACGGGATGCACAACATCCACATGAACCAGGGGAACGCTCCGAACAATCATGGCGGAGACAACGGCGTCTGGCAGGATGGGGCGTTGTTTCTTGAGATGCAAGGGGTGTTTACGGCGGTGTTTCTGGCCTTCCAGACGGAGAGCTGGACGACGGACGCGGCCGGGAATCCGGCGGCGAAGGTGCATCGGCATCCCATGCTGGAGGGGTAAGCGCCAGCGAGAGGCAAGGGCAGGAAGAGGCAAAGCAGGAAAGGCAAAGGCAGAAAGGCAAGGTCAGGAAAGGCCAGCGAGGGGAAGGCAGGGCAGAAGAGTAAAAGACAGTAAAGAGTCGGTCCAAGGGCAGTGGAGAGAGAGACAGGCCCATGGAACTGGATAGCGGGGGTCGGCGAGGGTTGAGTGGGTTGGTGGGACTGCTTCTGCACTGGAGCGGTTTCGATTTTGAGAGGATTGAGGTGAGGTGGGGTGAGGCTGCGGACGGTGCGGGCGGTTCGGTATGTGATGCCGCTGCGTGAGGGCGGGTCGATGCCGGCGATTGTGGAGGCGGACGACCTGGGGCTGTATGTGCTGAAGTTCAGGGGCGCGGGGCAGGGTTCGCTGGCGCTGGTGGCGGAGATTGTGGGCGGGGAGGTGGGGCGGGCGCTGGGGCTGCGGGTTCCGGAGCTGGTGCTGGTGGAGGTGGACGAGGAGTTAGGACGGAATGAGCCGGACCAGGAGATTCGGGACCTGCTGAAGCGGAGTGTGGGTCTGAATGTGGCGCTGGACTTCCTGCCGGGATCGACGATGTTCGATCCAGCGGCGGGGGATGTGGCGGAGGCGGGGCTGGCGTCGATGGTGGTGTGGATGGATGCGTTTCTGTCGAATGTGGACCGGACGGCGCGCAACCCGAATCTGCTGGTGTGGCACAGGCAGGTGCACCTGATCGACCATGGGGCGGCGCTGTTCTGGCAGCATGACTGGGGGAGCCGGGAGCGCGCGGTGGGGTCTGCCTTTGGAGCGGCGACGGCGAAGCATGTGCTGCTGCCCTGGGCGAGCGAGATGGAGAGGGCGTCGGAGATCGCGCGGGCGCGGCTGACGCCGGAGGTGCTGGAGGGGATTGCGGAGGCGGTTCCGGCGGCCTGGTTTGTGCCGGAGGGCGGTGCCGGTGAGGGTGCTGATGCGGAGGAGCGCCGGCGGGGGTACGTGGAGTTTCTCGGGCGGCGGATGGGCTATGCGAGTAGGTTTGTCGAGGAGGCGATCCGTGTCCGGTCCGAGCTCGTTTGATTACGCGGTGATCCGGGTTGTGCCCCGGGTGGAGCTCGAGGAGTTCGTGAACGTGGGGGTGATTGTGTTTTGCCTCCAGAGGAGATTTCTGGAGGTTCGGGTTCGGTGTGACGCCGAGCGCCTGCTGGCGCTTTGGCCGGAGCTTGATGTGGAGCGGGTCGGGCGGCACATGGAGGCGTTTGCGCGAGTGGCGCGGGGGGACGAGGCTGGGGGACCGATTGCGCGACTGGGGCTGCGGGAGCGCTTTCACTGGCTGGTGGCTCCGCGGAGCACGATGATCCAGGTGTCGCCGGTGCACACGGGGATCAGCGAGGAGCCGGAAAGGGTGGTGGCGGAGCTGCTGGACCGGATGGTGCCCGCGCCTGGATCGGGTCGGCAGATATATAGGGATACTGCTTAGTGTGGAGGGACAACCTGTGAGCCTCTACACCTAGGCAGTTCGCGGCTTAGCGCTACGGCACGGCTGGATCTGCGGAATTTAGAGGGCGGCGAGGATGGCGTCGGCGACGGCTGCGGCTTCGATGGCGGCGGGGACGTCGTGGACGCGGATGATGTGGGCACCGGCGAGGATGGCGGTGGTGTTGGCGGCGACGGTGGCGTGGAGGCGTTTGGAGGCGGGCACGGGCGAGCCGGCTTGGGCGTTGCCGGTGGGGGTGGGTGAGGGGGCCTGGGCGAGGAAGCGTTTGCGGGAGAGGCCGACCAGGAGGGGGCGGCCGAGGCGGTGGAGGGAGCCGAGGTGGGCGAGCAGGGGGAAGTTTGCGGGGCCGAGTTTGCCGAAGCCGAAGCCGGGGTCGAGGAGGATGTTGCCTGGGGGGATGGCGGCGTTTGCGGCCTTTTCCAGAACGGCATGCAGATCATCGAGGACGAGGGTTTGGACGAGTTTGGGATCGAGGTGGGGGAGGGTGTGCCAGGTCTGTGGGGCGCCGCGGGTGTGCATGAGGACGACGCCGGGGGGAGGGTTTCCGGCAGCGAGAAGGGGGGCCATGGAGCTGTCCCAGGTAAGGCCGCTGACGTCGTTGATGATCTCGGCGCCGGCCTCCATGGCGGCGAGCGCGGTGGAGCCGTGGTAGGTGTCGACGGAGAGGATGGCGTGGGGGCGGGAGGAGCGGATGGCGTTGAGGACGGGAAGGAGGCGGGCCTGCTCCTCGGTGGGCGAGAGCGGCTGGGCGTTGGGGCGGGTGGATTCCGCGCCGATATCAAGGATGTCGGCGCCGCGGTCGAGGAGGTCGAGGCCGTGTTCGATGGCGAGGTGGGGGGAGAAGAACTGGCCGGCGTCCGAGAAGCTGTCGGGGGTGACATTGAGGATGCCCATAACGAGGGTGCGCTCGCCCAGGTTGAGGGTGCGGGTGCGGAGGCTCCAGGTGTGCCAGGGGCGAGGGCTGAAGGGCATATGGAGGGATGTTAGAGGATCGAAGCTGGTGGTCGTTGGGCGGGCTGGATGCTCCGGGTCGCGATGCTAGACTCCGCCCATGCGATTGAGGTGTGTTGGGGTTGGGGTGCTGGTGTGGGCTGGGGTAATGCTGGGCGGGAGCGTGGGGGCGCAGACGGGGACGGGTTCCGCGTTGGGCCGGCAGATTGAGGCGATGATCGCGGAGCCGGCGGTAGCGCGGGCGCACTGGGGAGTGATGGTCCGGGCGATGGATGGGACGGCGGAGGGCGGGGTGATCTATGGGTTGAATGAGGGCCAGTTCTTTCAGCCGGCGAGCAATGCGAAGTTGTTTACGACGGCGGCGGCGATGGCTCTGCTGGGCGGGGAGAGGAGGTTTGAGACGGAGGTGGCCAGGGTTGGCGTGCTTTCTGAAGACGGAACGACGCTGCGCGGGGATGTGCTTCTGGTAGGCGGTGGGGACGCGAACCTGTCTGGGCGGGAGCTGCCGTATGTTTCGCCGGCGCTGCGGCCAAAGCGCACGGTCGGATTCGTGAATCCGTCGGATGTGCCGGCGGCGGATCCACTGCGCTCCCTGGCGGCGATGGCGGATGCGGTTCGGGCGAGTGGGCTAAAGGTGGTGATGGGCGATGTGGTGGGGGACGACAGACTTTGGCCATGGGAGCCGTATCCGCAGGACTGGTCGATCGATGACGCGGTCTGGGGATACGGAGCGCCGGTGAGTGCGTTGTCGGTCCAGGACAACCAGATGCGCTTGACGGTGACGCCTTCCCGGGAGGTTGGCGGTGCGGCGGCGGTGGATCTTGAGCAGGCGGCGCCTTACTACAGGGTGGAAGGGCAGGTGGTGACGGCGCCCGCGAAGAGCACGGCGGGGGGTGTTCAGGTGGAGCGTGCGCCGGGCTCCCGGGTGCTGCGGGTGTACGGGCAGATTGCGGCGGACGCGGGCGTGGATGTGGAGGAGGTGGCGATCGCGGATCCGGCGGAGTATGCGGCCATGGCGCTGAGGTCGATGCTGGAGGCGCGTGGCGTGGAGGTTCGGGGGCGAGCTTTGGCGCGGCACTCGATGCCGGAGATGGCGGGTGGGTTTCTGGAGATGGTGCGGCGTCCCTTGCCGGAGCTTGTGCCGGATGCGAGTGGGAGGTATCGGCCGTCGACGTTTGTGCCTTCGCTGCTGCAGGATAGCTGTGCTGGTTGTGGTGCGGCGGATCCGCAGAGGGTGACGGTGCTGGGGCG
>JAABUZ0100002970.1_pt1 | contig 26609 bp, 17 predicted proteins | sample 5562091 | NCBI WGS metagenome assembly JAABUZ01 (sample SAMN12813069, study PRJNA571459) | rock metagenome | isolation source: Antarctica rocks | place: Antarctica: Victoria Land, Linnaeus Terrace sud | collected 2015-12-21 | reverse complement strand
CATTCCCGTTACTGTCTTGTTGAAAGCGAGCCGTTCGCGTATTGCGATCTGACCGATCGTATTGGGCCAACCCTCCCGGAGGGCCAGTGAGGTTACCTACGGGATCGTAGGTGTACGTGTTGGTCCCGTCGCTGGTCAAGCGATACAGATGGTCATAACTGTACGTGAGGTTGAACGTTGCTGGCCACAGGGGCGGCAGCTGGCCCAACGCCTCGGCCATCTGCGTCCTATTCCCCACAGCATCGAGTGTGTAGGTGTCCTGACTGATAGTACTGCTATTTAGCTGGTTCAAGACCTGTGTCAGCCGCCGGGCATTGTCATAGGTCTACTGGGCTGTCGTGGCGTTGACGTTCGTGGCTGTCTTGACCAGGCCGTCCGGGTGCACCGCGTCGAGGAAGGTCGCGAAACTCGGCGTCACCTCCTCCGGGTCGTGGCCCAACAGCTGGAACATCTCGTCCGACCAGTGCACCGCGTTGGTGACGAAGTCCCAGTGGAAACTGCCGAGGCGGGTGATCCACTGCGCTGTCTCCGTCATCGCATCACGCCCACGGAGGGCTCGCTCCAGCGCTTTCCGCGCGGTGATATCGGTGCTGATCTCCAGGATGGCGACCGGCCCTTCCCGTCCCGCTGGGGCGCCCAGCGGCTGGCCACCGTAATCGCCCGGCCGTCGCGTCGGGTATGGTCCAGCTCGCCCTCCCAATGGCCGTCGCGGCGCAGCGCCGCCTCGATCCTCTCCCGTGGCTGGGGGAAACGCGTCTGGAGAAGGGTACGTGCGGCCTTGCCCACGATCTCAGCGCGGGGCCAGCCGTAGACGGCCTCAGCACCACGGTTTCCAGAAGGCCACCACGTCGGTGGCTGCATCCCGGACCACGATGGCCTCCTGGGCGAGATCCAGCAGCACAGCCGCGCGCTGGAACGACAGCAGCGCCTGCTGGGTGTCGAGCTGGCACGCGGAGAACGGGTCGTCGCGGGTCATGGGATCGCCTTCCCCTGGTGGTAGCTCGGCGAAGTGGGGCTGACTGATGGAGCTGCTCGTCGCGAGGAGCCCGCGGAGTTGGGGCCTGTCCACACAACCCCCTTGGTGGCCTCAGCACGGGTCTTCGGACCATGCTCCCCAGCCGGTCCCTCCGCGACGCATGGTCTCAACGCGGCAGCGTGAGCATCTCACTTGCCGCAGGGAGCGGTGCCCGACGCCTGGGCACGCCGCCGGGCTACGGGTGGTTCGTCACACCCACACCAGGTATCGGATCGCGCGGGTCCCGACTGGGCGGGGGAAGGTCGGCGGTTTCCGGCTCTCAGGCGCTGTCGGCCCAGTGGCGCGACCGCTCCACCGCGCGCAGCCAGCCGGCGTGTAGGCCGTCCCGCTCGTCGGCGCTCATGCGCGGCTCGTACACCCGGGCGGCGCGCCACTGGGTAACCAGCTCGGCGGCGTCCGACCAGACCCCGGTCGCCAGCCCCGCCAGGTACGCCGCCCCAAGAGCTGTCGTCTCCTGCACCGCTGCCACGTGCACCGGCACGCCGAGGACGTCGGCCTGGAACTGCATCAGGAAGCCGTTCGCCGTCGCCCCGCCGTCCGCCTTCAGCGCGCCGATCGGCTGGCCCGCCTGGCGCATCGCGTCGGCCAGGTCGCGTGTCTGGTAGGCGATGCATTCCAGCGCAGCCCGGGCGATGTGCTCGCGGCCGGTCCCGCGGGTCAGGCCGATCAGCAGGCCGCGGGCGTGCGGGTCCCAGTGCGGCGCACCAAGCCCGACGAACGCTGGCACGAGGTAGACGCCGCCGTTGTCCCGTAGTCCCCGGGCCAGTGCCTCGGTCTCGGCCGCGTCCCGTATGAGCCCCAGCCCGTCGCGCAGCCACTGCACCGCGGCGCCGGCCACGAAGACGCTGCCTTCGAGCGCGTACCAGACCCCCGCTGCCGCGTCCCAGGCGATGGTTGTCAACAGTCCGGCGTCCGAGCGCTGCGGCGTGGTGCCCGTGTTGACCAGCAGGAAGCAGCCGGTGCCGTAGGTGTTCTTCGCGTCCCCCGGCCGCAGGCACATCTGGCCGAAGAGGGCCGCGTGCTGGTCGCCCGCCATGCCGGCCACCGGGATCGCCCGGCCGAAGATGTCGGCGTCGGTGTCGCCGCACACGTGGCTGCTGGCGACCACCCGCGGGAGCATCGGCCGAGGCACGCGGAGCGCGGCCAGCAGCTCGTCGTCCCAGTCGCGCGTCCAGATGTTGAACAGCAGCGTCCGCGAGGCGTTCGACACGTCGGTGCAGTGGACGCGGCCGCCGGTCAGCTTCCAGGTGAGCCACGAGTCGATCGTGCCGAACAGGAGCTCGCCATTCTCGGCCCGCTGCTGGGCGCCGTCGACCTGGTCCAGCAGCCAGCGGATCTTGGTCCCCGAAAAGTAGGCGTCGACGACCAGGCCGGTGCGGTCGCGGAACAGCGGCTCGAGGCCGTCCTGCTTCAGCCGCTGGCAGATCTCGGCGCTGGCGCGGCTCTGCCACACGACGGCGTTGTGGATCGGCACGCCGGTCCGCCGGTCCCAGACCACCGTGGTCTCGCGCTGGTTGGCGATCCCGATGGCGACGACGTCGCCCGGAGCGACAGCGGCGCGGTCGAGCGCTGCCCGGCCAACCGCCATGGTAGCCCGCGCGATCTGCTCGGGGTCGTGCTCCACCCACCCGGCTCGCGGATACGCCTGGTCGATCTCCTGTTGCGCGCTGCCCAGGATTGTTGCGGATGCGTCGAAGACCAGAGCCCGGGTGCTGGTAGTGCCCTCGTCGAGCGCCAGGACCACCGGGCCGGTCACGGGCCAGCCAGCCGCCCGTCGGCGGCGCGGTGGCGGCGCATGGGCGCTATCTCGGCCCGGTACTGCGCCATCTGGCGGCGCTGCTCGTCGCCGTCCCAGCCGGCGAGGGCGCCGACCCGCTCCGCGATGCTCGGCAGGCAAGCCAGCGCCTGGCCGGCGTCGAAGCCCAGGGTCGTTCGACGCAGCAGGACGTCGCTCAGAGACACGGCCCACTCGTCGTCGAGCGCCCGCGCCAGCTCGGCCATGATCGTCGGGTTGTCCTGACAGGCGCGCTGGCGCAGGGCCGGCTCCTGCTCCGCGCGCCGCAGCACGTCGGCGGCCAGCGCGCCATACACGTCGCCGAGGTGCTCGGCCTGGGCGCGCTCGAGACCGAGCACCGCGGCCCACGGCGCGATCTCCTCGGCGACGTACGTCTGGACGCGGCCCAGGCGACCGCCTGGCAGCTGGCGGCGGTCGCTGTACCCGGGCGCCGCGCGGCCCAGCTTCCGCGCCACCAGGTCGCCCACTTCTTCGGCTATGCCTCGGTAGGCGGTCAACTTGCCGCCGACAACCGATACGACTCCCGGCACGCCGTGGCGCACCTCATGGTCCAGAATGGCGTGCTTACGCGAGACCTTGCCTTCGGCCACACCGTCTTCGCGGACCAGGGCGCGCACGCCCGCCCAGGTGTAGTAGACGTGGTCGAACGGGGCCCCCGGGAACGCCCCACGGGCCTCGGAGGCCAGGTAGCGCACGTCGTCGTCCGTCGCCACAGCGTCGGCCGGATCGCCGGCGTAGTCCGTGTCCGTCGTGCCGACCAGCGAGTAGCCCAGCCAGGGCACGACGAAGAACAGCCGTCCGTCGCTCCTGGCGAACAGCACGTTGGCGTTCCGCGTCGCCGGCGGCGTCACCAGGTGGACGCCCTTCGTCAGCCGCAGCAGCGGCCGCCGACCTGGCCGCAGCTCGCCAGTGGTCACGTCGAGCCACGGCCCCGTGGCGTTGATGCACAGACGAGCCCGGATGTCGATGTCACCTCCTGCCACGTCGTCGCGCACGATGGCGCCGACCACGGCTCCGGAGGAGGTGTCGCGGACGAACCGCGTCGCTCGGGCGTGGTTCAGCACCAGCGCTCCCTGGGACGCGGCGTCGAGCGCCGTCTCGACGACCAGCCGCTCGACCAGCGGCACCTGCGCGTCGAAGTAGCGCCAGGCGCCCTGCAAGCCAGCCGCCTTGATGGTCGGCTCGGCCCGCAGCGTCGCTTCCCGATCCAGCCAGCGGCGCGTCGGCAGACTCTTGTCGTACGACAGGAGGTCGTACAGCTGCATCCCGGCGCGGAGACGGGCGCGCTCGAGCGCGCCCCTGTCGTACAGAGGGATCAGGAATGGGAGGGGCGCCACAAGGTGCGGCGCTACGCGCAGCAGGATCTCCCGCTCGCGCATGTCGCTGCGCACCAGGCCAAAGTCGAGCAGCTCCAGGTAGCGCAGCCCGCCGTGGATCAGCCGCGTGGGCCGTGAGCTCGTACCCGAGGCGATATCCGCCTGCTCCACCAGGGCGACCGAGAAGCCGCGCAGCGCCAGGTCGCGCGCGATGCCGCAGCCGACTGCGCCACCGCCCACCACCAGGACGTCGACGTGGCGCTTGTGGAGGTGCGCGACAACAGCAGCGCGACGCCCACCCGGGCGGCCAGCCGCGACGACAGCGTCGGACTCGCCTGCCAGCGGGAGTGAAGACACGAGACCTCGGCTAAGCGTAGCAGCCTGAGCAGGTGGTCTCAAGGCTCAAGTCTTGCTCGCTTCTGATCCATCTGGACTCCACCGGCGTAGGCTGGTGCCTTTGTTGGCGCTACGCGCTCAGCGGGCCACTGACCAGCTCAGGAGGGCGTCGTTGTAGGACAGATCGGCGCTCTTTCGCGCCACGATGCCCTGGACCTTCTTCGCGGCCACGCTCCAGGATACCAGCGAATACACGAAGTAGTCAGGCAGATCGTCCACGACGGTTTTCTGAATCTCATCGTAGATCTGTTTGCGTCTCGCCTCGTCCAGCTGGTTGGCACCCTCTTTGTACAGCTGGTCGACCCGCGGGTTGGAGTACCCGGTGACGTTCTGCTGGCCGCCAGTGACAAACTGGGGTTTCGCGCTGAGGTCCGGGTCGATCTGTCCGCCACCGTAGGTGCCGAGCGAGATGTCGAAGTCTCTCTTCGTGAACACCTGGTCGGTGTAGGCGCTGAAATCCAGCCCGCGCACGTCCAGCTCGATACCCAGCTCCTTGTACTGCTGCTGCATGTACGTAGCCAGCTTGCCGCGCGGGGCGCTCGATGTCGGGTAGTACGCGACCAGCGTGACCGGCTGCCCATCCTTGCCGATCAGCTGCTGCCCACGCAGCGTGTAGCCCGCGTCCGCCAGCAGCCGCTTGGCCCGCGCCACGTCGACGTCATAGTGCTCGAGGTGAGGGTTGAGCCACTTGGTGTTCGCCGGCGCGATGAAGCCGTACGCGGGTGAGCCGAGGCCTTGCTCGGCGACGTCCAGGATGTCGCTCCGGGACAGGGCTCGCGCCAACGCCTCGCGGACGCGATGGTCGCTTAGAAAAGGCCGCCTGAGATTGAACTCCACCACCCGGTACTGGGCGTTGGCAGCGTCCCAGCGGTACGTGGTGAGGTCAGGATTGGCTCTGGTGTCCTGGTACTGCGAGGGCGGGATGTGCGGCGCCCAGTTGGCGCGGCCGCTGCTCAGCATCTGGTAGGCCACCGTCGGCTGCTGAGCCGGCAACAGCTGCACCTCGGGCACCTTCGGGGCCCCCCGGTAGTACGTCTCCACGGGCACGAACACGCCGCGCACCGCGACGTCGTACTCCCGCTGCCTGAATGGGCCCAGCACGACGCTCGGGTTCAGGATCTCCGGGTTCGCGCTGGCGTCGTTCCACGGCTTGCCCTGCCACACCCTCCGGGGCACGGGCACGATGCTGCTCGCGATGCCGAGGGCGACGTCCGCCGGCTTAGCCTCGGCGAGTGTGACCTCGAGGGTGTGGCTGTCGGGCGCCCTGAAGGAGGCGATGTCCTGCACGACGCCCAGCTGGACGTAGCCGTTGGCCGGATCGCGGGCGTTGTCGTAGGCGAAGGTGAAGTCGTCGACGGTGACCGGCGTGCCGTCGCTCCACTTCACGTCGTCGCGCAGGGTAAAGGTGTACGTCTTGCCATCCGCCGACACCGCGGGCAGCGCTCGCGCCATCGCCGGCAGGTACGTCAGCGAGTCCCAGTCGAAGCTGAGCAGCTGGCCCCCGCCGAAACCGCCGCCCCACAGGAGGGCGGACACCGTGATCCAGCTGTCGGTGTACGACGCGCCGTCCGGGTACGGGTGGAGCGTCTTGCTCAGGTTGGACAGGGAGACCTCGATCAGCGGCAGGCTCTGATTGGATGGCGCCTGTACCCCCGCCACCGCCGGACTCGCCGGGGCAGTCGCGCTCGGCGCCGGGGGAGCGCCGCACGCGGTCAGGATGATGGCAGCCGCGACGGCAGCCCGCTTCGCCGCGACAAGCCCGGACACGGCGGCGCACGCTGTCACTCCGGCTCCTCGTCACCATCGGCGGCGCCCTCCTGGGGATCGTCGTCCACGTCGTCCGAGAGGACCACAACCTCGGAACCCCGGTACACGGTCACCACGAAGTCTTCGCGCGGGACGTCAGCGGTCACAACGAGGTCCTCGTCGATCATGTGGACGAGGCCGCGGACGTCGTCCTGGGACAGGTCGCGCTCGACGATCAGGACGGCGTGGACGAGGCTCGTGCCGAAGTGGAGGTCCACCCGGCCCAACGGCTGGTCACCATCGCTCAACAGGTAAGCCTCCGAGTGTGGCGTCCGGCACACGCGGTCGTACTGGAGCGCTGGAATGGGGGAGAACACGCCAGGTAGCGGAGCGCAGGGTAGCGATGCGAGAATGGCCGGGCTTCCCGTCCGCGCGCTGCGGGTGGCGAGCGTCGTCCCGTCAATGTTCCTTGTATCACGACGGCGGTCCTCCCGTCGACGGTCAGCGGTCGATCTGCTGCTGCTAGGCTTCGTCCTGCTCATCGCGGCTGCCTTTCGGCTCCACGGGCTGGACTTCGACCAGGGCAGCCACCAGCACCCCGACGAGCGCTTTCTGACGGACGTTGCCAGTCACGTCGCCTGGCCGCCATCGCTCGGCGCCTATTTCGACACCTCGTCGTCCAGCTTGAACCCCTACGCCCAGGGGTTCAAGAACTACGCCTACGGCCAGCTGCCGCTCACACTGACCCGCCTGGCCGCGGAGCGGGTGGGACGAACCGGCTTCGACGCCGTGTACCTGGTGGGGCGGTCCCTCTCCGTCGCCAGCGACCTGGGCACCATCCTGTTCGCCTGGCTTCTGGCCCGCCGCGTGTTTGGCGTGCGGCAGGCGCACCTGACAGCCGTGCTGCTGGCCGTGACTGTGCTGCACATCCAGCTGGCGCACTTCTTCGCCGTCGACACGTTCGTCGCCTGCTTCGCCGCGGCCAGCCTGTACTGGGGCCAGCGCGCCTGGCAGCGCGACAGCCTGCTGGACGCCGCCCTGGCCGGCACCATGATTGGCCTGGCCACCGCCAGCAAGATCAGCGCGCTCATCCTGCTGCCCGTGGTGTGCCTGGCGCTTCTGTGGCCCAGGGACTGCCGCTTGTCGCGCGACTGGCTGCTCGACAGGTTGGCCGGCGTGGGCGTCGTGCTGCTGGCGGCGGTGGTGGTGTTCCGCGTCGCCGAGCCGTACGCCTTCCTGGGCCCGACGGTATGGGGCATGCGGCCGAACGTCCAATGGATCGCCGACAAAGCGTACTTCGCCGAGGTGAGCTCAGGGACCATCGACGTCCCGTACATGATCCAGTGGGCCGGGACGTCGGCCTACGGGTTCGTGCTCCGGGCCGTCGTCCAGTGGGGCATGGGGCCGGCGCTCGGGTTGACCAGCCTCGCCGGGCTGGCGGTGCTGCTCTGGCGGCTCATGCGCGGCGCGCGGGCTGAGCGGGAGGCCATCCTGGTGGTGGCCTGGACCGCGATCAACCTGGCGTACTTCGGTGGCCAGTTCGCCAAGTTCCTGCGCTACCTGATCCCGGCGTACTTCGGGCTGGCGATGCTCGCCGCGTACGTCCTCGTGTTGCTGGCCGACGCCGCGCGAGCCCGACGCTCCTCTGTGGCTCGGGTCGGCGCCACCGCCCTGGCCGTGGTCGTCGTCGCGGCCACGGGAGCCTGGGCGCTGGCGTTCAGCGGCATCTACGACCTGCCCCACTCGCGGGTCCAGGCGTCCCAATGGATCTACGCCAACATCACGACCGGCAAGACGCTGGCGGTGGAGCACTGGGACGACCGCTTGCCTCTCGGACTGGCGAGCGGGGATGAGCGGCGGTACCGCTACCAGGAGCTGAAGCTGTACGACCCCGAGACGCCCCAGAAGCGCGATGAGCTGATCCAGTCGCTCGACCGGACGGACTACGTCATCCTGGCCAGTCGCCGACTCGCCGACTCCATCCCGCGGCTACCTGAGCGGTACCCCTTGGCCACCACGTACTACCGGCTGCTGGCCAGCGGCCAGCTTGGGTTCGAGCGCGTCGCCTACGTGCGCGTCCTGCCGCACCTGGGACCACTGGCCATCGACGACAGTGGCGCCCAGGAGGACTTCACGGTGTACGACCATCCGGCCGTGGAGATCTGGGCCAAGCGGGCGGACTACTCGCCGGCGGCCGTCCGCCAGCTGTTGGGCGCCGTCGCCATCGACCGGGCGGTCAACGTCCGCGCCGCCGACGGCGGCAAGGGCACCCTGCTGCTGGCGCCGGCGGAGGCAGCCGCTGCCACGGCGGGCGGCACCTGGAGCGCCCTGTTCCAGCGGACCAGCCTGGTGAACAGCCTGCCGCTGCCGGTGTGGCTGGCGGCAGCCGAGCTGGTCGCTCTGGCGGCCGTGCCCCTCCTATGGGCGACGCTGCGTATGCTGCCCGACCGCGGCTTCGCCGCTGCCAAGATTGTGGGGCTCGCCTTCGTCTGCTACGTCCCCTGGCTGCTCGCCAGCCTGAAGCTGGCGCCGTTCGGGCGGACGACGCTGCTGCTCGCCTGGCTGCTCCTGGCGGCGTCGTCCTTGGCGGCGGTGTGGCGCCAGCGGCGCGATTTCCTCCTGTGGCTCCGCCGCGAGGTCCGGCTCCTCGGGACGATAGAGGCGGTCTTCCTGGTCGGTTTCGGCGTGGGCCTTGGGCTTCGCCTCGCCAACCCCGACCTGTGGCACCCGACGTTCGGCGGCGAGAAGCCGATGAACTTCGCCTACCTCAACGCGGTCGTGAAAAGCGACTACTTCCCACCGTACGACCCGTGGTTCGCTGGCGGGATCATCAACTACTACTACTACGGGTTCGTCCTGGTCGCCGCGCTGATCAAGGCGACTGGCATTCTGCCGGAGATCGCTTTCAATCTGGCCCAGCCAACCATCTTCGGCGCGCTGTGTACCGGCTGCTTCAGCCTGGCGTTCGCCATGACCGCGCCGCTGCGCGCAGGGGCGCGCCGCTGGGCCAGCTACCTCGCCGGCGGGGCCGCTGTCTGCCTCACCTGCCTCCTGGGCAACCTCGACGCCGGGCTCCAGGTGGTCGACCGGCTCGGCAGGCTCGGCGCTGCCGAGGTCCCCACGTCCGGCGGAGTGACGCGCCTGCTGGCCGGTCTCCGCGCCGTGGCCGCGGGCGCGCCCATCGGCCCCCTGGACTTCTGGCGTAGCACGCGCTTCATTGGTCCCGAGGACGCCGGCCCGATCCACGAGTTCCCCTACTTCACGTTCCTGTACGGCGACCTGCACGCGCACCAAGTAGCCCTTCCTCTGACTGTCGCCACGCTGCTGGTCGCGTTGGACACCGCCCGGCGCGCCCGTGCGGCGCCGGGGCGCGTACCGTGGCCCGGCCTCGTGTGGGCGGGGCTGCTCGTCGGCATGCTGCGCGCCACCAATACCTGGGATTTCCCGACGTACGCGGCCATCGTGCTGTTCGCCCTGGTGCTCGGCTTCGCCCACGGGCTGTTGCGGGCCCGGCGCCAGTCCATCCAGGCGTTCGTCGTCAGCGTGGCCCTGTTCGGCCTGCTGAGCCAGCTGTCGTTCTGGCCGTACCTCCAGCGCTACCAGCTGTTCTACACGGGAGTCGACCCGGTCAAGGCGAAGACGGCGCTGAGCCAGTACCTGACCATCCAGGGCCTGTTCCTGTTCCTGGGCGGGTCGCTCCTGCTGTGGGAGCTGGTGCGCGCCCAGCGGGGAGCGCAGGCGGCCCGGCGCGCCCGCGGGCTGCTGCCCGAGCCGGGCTTCTACGGCGTCGTCCTGCCGCTCGGCAGCACCGGCGTGGTCGGCTGGAGTCCGAGCTCGGCCGCGGCGTGGGCGGCGCTGGCCGGGGTGGCGGCGGGCCTGGCTTTCTCGCTGGCCGGCTACCCGACGCGCGGGCTGATCTTTGTCGGAGTCGGCAGCGGCGTGGCGCTGTGCCTGGCGCACTGGCGCCGCCCGGACCGGGCGTTCCAAGGTGCGCTCCTGGCGGGCGGACTGCTGGCGACGCTCATCCCCGAGTTCGTCGCGCTCAAGGGGGACGTGGGCCGCATGAACACGGTTTTCAAGTTCTACCTGCAAGCGTGGATCATGCTGGCGGCGGCGGGCGCCGTGGCGGTGGCGTGGCTGGCGAGACGGGCCGGGCGGGACCCAGTGCTGCGGGCGGCCCGCCTGCCGTGGCTCGCCGCCGCGGCGGTCCTCGCCGGCGCGGCGCTGGCGTACCCGCTCTTCGCCACCGAGGGCAAGGTGGGCCTGCGCTTTGCCGACCTGCCGCGGACGTTGGACGGCATGGCGTACATGGACCACGCCCACTACAGCGACCAGGATCAGGATCTGGGCCTGCCCGCCGACGCGGCGGCGATCCGCTGGCTCCAGGATACCGTCGTTGGCTCGCCCACCATCCTCGAGGGCCGGTCGCCCGTGTACCGGTGGGGGTCGCGGGTGTCGGTGTACACGGGCCTGCCGACAGTGCTTGGCTGGGACGTCCACCAGGCGCAGCAGCGCGCCGGCTACGTGGCGCAGCTCCAGGAGCGGGCGACTGACGTGCAGCGCGCCTATGCGTCGCCTGACCCGGCCGACGCGCTGGCGGTTATCCGTAGGTATGGGGTGCGCTGGGTCTACGTGGGCGGTCTGGAGCGGGCATACTATCCGGGCCCTGGGCTGGACAAGCTGCGGGCGATGCCCGAGCTGCGGCTGGCGTACGACCGCGACGGGGTGCAGATTTTCGAGGTGGCGTCATAGCGCGTCTGATCCAGCTAGTCGTCGGGTGTGGCGTCAGCGCCCTCGCCATCTACCTTCTCGTCCAGCAGGTGTCGCTGGCCGAGCTTGGCGCGGTCCTCCGCCAGGCCCGACCCGTACCCATGGCCCTCATCGTGGCCACGGTCCTGGGCACCATCGCGACGCGAGCCATCCGCTGGCAGCTGTACTTCCTGCCCGACCGGCGGGTACCGCTCCGGCCGCTGCTGAGCACGCTCACGATCAGCTACATGGCCAGCACCTTCCTGCCGTTCCGCGCCGGCGAGCTCGTCCGGGCCGTCTTCCTCGGCCAGCGGCAGGCGCTGGCGGTACCACGGGTGATCGGCACCATCGTGTTGGAGAAGCTGTTCGACTTCCTCGCCATCGGGGTGATGCTGGCGTTCCTGGTCGCCACGACGCCGCTGCCGCCGCTGGCGCTGGTGGTCGGCTCGTCGATCGTGGCAGTCATCCTGGGCGGGTTTGGCTTCGTCGTCGCGTTGGCGGTGTGGCGCACGCCGACGCTCGCGGCGGTGTCGTGGGCGGAGCGGTCGCTGCCGCTGGGGCTGGGCGCCCGGCTGCGGCTCACCCGGGCCGCCGCCCAGTTCGCGGAAGGGACCGACGCTTTGCGCGTCGTCGGCCTGTGGGGCCCCATGCTCGGCTGGACGGCTGTCATCTGGCTCCTGTCCATCGGCACCGGCTGGGCCGGCACCCAGGCGGTCGGGTTGCCGGTCGGCCTGGCAGCGCTGACCTTCATGACCGTCGTCACGAGCAGCGGCCAGGCCGTGCCGTCGAGCCCCGGCTACGTCGGGGTCTACCACGGCGCGGTCGTCGTGGCGCTGGCCGCGTTCGGCGTCGACCGCGCCAGCGCCCTGGGAGCGGCTGTCCTCACGCACGCACTCTCGTACGGCCCGCTGGTGCTGATCGGCCTCGCCGCGCTGTGGGTCGGCGGCTATGGCGCGAAGGACCTGGTCGGCGTGACGCAGTGGAACCGCGCTGGCCGGGGTGACGGGGCGAGCCCTATGCCGCCGTCGTCCGACCCGGCCCTGCCAACTGCCAACCCCTGAGCGCGTAGCGCGAACAAAGGGAGGAGTCTAAGCAGGTGGAGTTGAGATGAGCAGAAACAAGCCAGAATTCCGACCACCTGCTTAGCCGGCCACATGCTGGAGGCGTTTGCGTGGTACGCGACCGTCCAGCTGGCGGCACTGGCGATCTGGCCCGTCGCCGCCCGGGCTTTCGGCCCCCTGTCCGACCGCGGCTGGACGGCCGCCAAGACGCTCGGCCTGCTGACGCTCGTCTGGCCGGTGTGGCTCGTCTGCATGCTGTCGCCGCTGCCGTTCACCCGGGCCACCCTGGCCGTCGGGCTGGCGGCCGTCGCGGCCCTGGCCTGGCTCGGGCCCTGGCGCCGCGTCGACAGCGCGGCCATCCGCGCCTGGACCCGCTCCTGCTCCCGCCCGCTCCTCGCCTGGGAAGCGCTGTTCCTGCTGCTCTTCGGGCTGTTCGCCGTGCTGCGCGCCCATGCGCCAGCGATTCAGGGGACCGAGAAGCCCATGGACATGGCGTTTCTGAACGGCTTCGCGACCGCGGAGCGGCTGCCGACCGACGATACCTGGCTGTCCGGCTACGGGGTGCCGTACTACCACTTCGGCTACCTCGTCTTCGCCAGCGTGACCAAGCTGAGCGGCGTGCCGGTGGGCGTCGGGTACAACCTGGCCGCCGCCACCATTCCTGCCCTGGCCGGAGTCGGACTCGGTGGCCTGGCCTGGAACCTGGCTCGGGCGTCCCGGTTGACGGCCCGCGTCGCCGCCTGCGCGGCGTGTCTGGCGCTGCTCCTGGCGCTCGGCGTGGGAAACCTCGCCACGCCGCTCGAGCTGCTGGTGAGCCGCGGCTGGCTGACCGCCGCCGCGGGCGGCGCGCTCGGCATCAAGCACTTCGCCGACGGCGTCGTGCCCGCAGTGTGGCCGCCGCCGGACGGCTCCTGGTGGTTCCGCGCCTCGCGCATCATCCCAACCACGCAGCCGGACGGGATCAACGAGTTTCCGTTCTTCACCGCGTACCTGGCGGATCTCCACCCGCACTTCATGGCTCTGCCGTTCGAGGTGCTGGCCCTCACCTGCGCGGCGACCCACACGGTCAGCCGCGGCGCGACGCTGCGCTCGCCATGGACAGCGGCGGCCACCATGCTGGCTCTCGGAGCGCTGCTGGTCATCAACACCTGGGACATCGCCCCGTTCTGGACCCTGTGCTGTGGGCTGGCGCTCCTGATGGCGGAGCGGCTGACCTGGCGCGCGGTCGGCGCCGTCGCCCTTGGGCCGCTGGGCGGCGTGGCGCTGATGGTGCCGTACTTCGTGGGCTACGGCGGGCCGCCGCTGGGGCTCGGGCTCGTGTCTGAGCGGACGCCGCTGCCCTCGCTGCTGATCCTTTTCGGCCCGCAGCTGGTGCTACTGGCGCTCTGCGGGCTCCTGGTGCGCTGGCGGGTGGGCGATCGCCGGGGCTGGCTCCTGGTCGTCGGCGCCGTGGCGGTCGGCCTGGCGCTCGGCAGCCAGGGCGAGGGCTCGGTCGGGCTGCTGGCGGCGCTGGTCCTGCTGCTGCTGCCTTGGCCAGACCCGCGGCGCTCGCTGTTGCCCGCCGCGGCCATGACGCTCGGAATTGCCTGGTTCGCGGCGGCCATGCTGCTCGGGGTGGAGCTGATCTTTCTGGACGACGTGTTCCACACCCGCATGAACACGGTATTCAAGCTGCACGAGAACGTGTGGCTGCTCGCCGGCCTGGCCGCTGGCGTGGGAGTGGGCGTCGGCCTGGCGAGCGGGGCCGCGCGCTGGGCGCGCCTGGGCACCGGCGCGTGCGCCGCGGCCGCGCTGGCGCTGGGCCTGGTCTACCCGCTGTCGGCCATGGCGACCCGTCTCGGCGAGTCACCGCCGGCTGGCCCGGCTCTGGACGGCACGACGTTCCTGAGTCAGGACGACGCCGGCGCCATCCGCTGGCTGCGCGACCAGGCCGGGCCGGCGCGGGTCGTCCTCGTGGAGGCTGTCGGGGGCGAGTACAGCTTCGGCGCCCGCGTCGCCACGTTCTCGGGCGGCACCACGGTGATCGGCTGGGTTGGCCACGAGCTGCAGTGGCGTGGTCCGCTGCCGGTCCTGAGCCAGCGCGAGGCCGACGTCGAGCGGCTGTACCGCGAGACCGATCCGACAGCCCTGCGGGCCATGCTCACCAGGTACGGGGTCCAGTTCGTCGTGGTAGGCGACGCCGAACGCGGCCAGTATGGCGAGCAGGCGGAGACGAACGTGCGCGCCGCGCTGCCGGCCGCGTACCGGTCCGGACGCACCACCGTCTACCGGGCGCGCTGAACGCGGGCCCAATACGGTTGGCCGGATTGTCGTTCGCTATACTCCGGGGAACCAGCTTCGGGCCGCCCGCCCGGTAGGTACACCCCCGGAGGACGACGCACCATGGTCCAGGTGGGGCCGACAGCCGGCGCCGACGTGCGCCGCCCGCCCACGTCCGCACCGCCGGCGCCCGAGAGCGGGAGCGAGAGCGGCAGCGGGAGCGGATTCGGATTCGGATTCGGATTCGGATTAAAGTACCGTCTCGGGCTCCAGCCGCGACGGCGGTACAGCGTCGAGATCCCTTTCGACCCCGAGCTGCTGCCGTACGTCGGGCTCATGCTCCTGGGGCTGGTGCTGCGCTTCTACGACCTGGGCGCCAAGGCCCTCCACCACGACGAGAGTCTGCACGCCTTCTACGCCTGGCGGCTGTACGCCGGTGAGGGGTACGTGCACGACGCGATGATGCACGGGCCGCTGCTGTTCGAGCTCAACGCGCTGGCGTACCTGCTGTTCGGCGCCAACGACTTCACGGCTCGCCTGGTGCCCGCGCTGCTCGGCGTCGCCCTCATCGGCCTGCCGTTCTTCCTCCGGCACGAGCTCGGCCGCAAGGGCGCGATTGCGGCCGGCGCGCTGTTCACCATCTCGCCCGCCTACCTCTACTTTTCGCGCTTCATCCGGCACGACATCTACGTCGACGTCTTCACCCTGCTCATGGTCATCGGTGTAGTCCGCTACCTGGCCACCGGCCAACGGCACTGGTTCTACGTGGCCGCGACCGCTACGGCCCTCCTGTTCGCGACCAAAGAGGATTTCTACATCAGCGGGTTCATCCTTTTCGCCTTCCTCGTGGGGGCCTGGTTCGTCCTGCGCGGCGACCGCCGGAGCCTGTACCGGGCGCGCGTCCGCGCCCTCGGCTGGAGCTCCTGGGCCGTGGCGCTCATGGTGTTCCTGGCCATCAACCTGCTGCTGTACACGACGTTCTTGACGAACCTGCGGGGCCTGTGTACTGCCGTCGTCAGCCTGCCATTGCAGGGCTGCGCTGGCTCGAAAGGCGCGCTGAGCTACTGGCTAGACCAGCACGAGTTCGCGCGGGGTGGGCAGCCGTGGTTCTACTACCTCATGCTGCTGCCGCTGTACGAGTTCGTGCCCCTCGTGCTGGCCGTGTTGGCCATGTTCCTCGTCCGCAGTCGGCACCTCTTCTTCTGGTTCACCGTGTTCTGGGCCGTTGCGGGGTTGGCCATCTACAGCTGGGCAGGCGAGAAGATGCCGTGGATGCTGCCCCAGATCACCTTGCCGCTCGTCCTGCTGGCCGGCCGGCTGCTTGGCCAGTGGGGCGACCAGGGCTGGGGGGGACGGGCATGTGCGCCGCGGGGCCTGGCCGTCGCCGGCCTGGTCCTTCTGGCGACCGTGTCCTTTCTCGCCTGGGTGGGTCTCGGGGCGGCGCCCCTGGCCACGCCCGTGGAGCAGCAGAGCGCGACGCTGCAGCGGCTTGCGCTCAGCGTGTTGATCGCGGCGATCGCCGGCGGCCTGATCTACCTGGCCCCGCGCTGGGGCCGCACAGCCGTTGCCCCCGGAGTGGCGCTGGGTCTGCTGGCCATCCTGGGCATCGGCTACCTGCGCACGGCGCTGATGGTCACCTACGATCATCCGGACACCCCATCCGAGCCGCTGATCTACGTGCAATCGTCGCCCGACGTCGTCTTCATTGCCCACGAGATCGACCGCATCGCCCAGCAGACGGGCCAGGGCAAGAACCTGAACATCCTGCTCGACAACGGCTGGGGCGACGCCGAGCACGAGGCGGTGTCGTGGCCGTTCGAGTGGTACCTGCGGGACTACCACAATCGCCGCTACTTCACCAAGACGATAGATCCGAGCATCAACGTGGCCGACTACCCGGTGCTGATCGCCAGGTCGACCAACCTCGAGCCGATCTCCGACGCGCTGATGCAGTACACGGGGCAGCAGTACAAGCTGAACTGGTGGTTCCCGGAGGATTACAAGCAGTTCGCCACGCCCGGACCCGAGTTCACGGTCGGCGGCAAGCGGAGCGAGCTGCCGGGGTTCCGGATGGATGCTCTCCTGGCCACCCTGTCGGTACAAGAGAATCGGCTGTCGCTGCTAAAGTTTCTCATCTACCGCCAGGCGCCGGGCGAGATGGGCGCGCGCCAGATGTACTTCTACGTGCTGAAGTCGATCCCGTCGCTCGGCCCGGCGCCGGTGGGCGGCGGCCCGACGGGCGGACCATCCCCCCAGCTGGCACCGGCCGCCGAGGCAAACTTGCGCTCGGCCGCGGCCATGCCCGGCCCGGATGGCTCGCTGGTCTACGGCCGCGGCGCTGACGGCAGCCCTGTGCTGACGGACCCGAAGAACGTTGCCTACGGCCCGGACGGCCGGCTGTACGTCGTCGAGGGCCGGACGTCGCGCGTGGTGGTCTTCGACCGCGACGGCAAGATCAGCGCCACCTGGGGCTCGCGCGGCGGGGCGGACGGCCAGTTCCAGGAGCCCTGGGGCGTGGCGGTCGCTGCCAACGGCGACGTCTACGTGGCGGATACCTGGAACCACCGTGTCCAGCGCTTCGACAGCTCCGGGCAGTTCCTCGGCAAGTGGGGACGGCTGGGCGACGCCAAGGGGCGCGCCGACGCTGACGACGGCGTCTTCTGGGGGCCGCGGTCCATCGCGATCACCGCCGATGGGGAGGTGTACGTCACCGACACGGGCAACAAGCGCGTCCAGGTGTTCGGGCTGGACGGCACCTTCCGGCGTATGTTCGGCGGCGAGGGGAGCGACCCCGGCCAGTTCCGCGAGCCGGTTGGCATCGCGCTGGACGCGGCGGACCACGTGTGGGTCGCCGACGCCTGGAACCACCGCATCCAGGAGCTCGACACACGGGGCCAACCGCTGGCCGCGTTCCCTATGGCGACCGGCTGGGAGAGCCAGAGCGTGTCCAACAAGCCGTACCTGGCGGTGGACCGATCCGGCCGCATCTTTGCCACCCTGCCCGACCTTGGCCAGGTCGCCGTCCTGGGTGGCGACGGCGGGTTGGTCAAGACGATCCAGCTCGGCCCAGCCAGCAGCGCGGTCGGCGTGGCCTTGAGCCCAGACGGGCACGTCGTGGTCGCCGACGCGCGCGGCAACGTGGTCGTGGCCGAGCCAGCACCTTGACCCGCGGCCGCGTCATTGGCCTGGTCCTCACGGCCGTATTCCTCGTCCTGGCACTGAGGCGGGTCGATCTCGGGGCGTTCGCCGACGAGCTGCGCCAGATGAACTACCTCTGGCTGCTTCCGTCCGCCGCGTGCACGCTGCTGGGCTACCTGCTCCGCACGGTACGCTGGCAGGTCATCCTGAGTGGCGCGGCGCGCGCCCCGCTGCGGACTCTGTTCCCGATCTTGATGATGGGCTTCGCGACGAACAACCTCCTGCCCGGGCGCCTGGGCGAGTTCTGGCGCGCCTATCTGCTGGGCCAGAAACGGAACGTTCGCAAGACGTTCGCCCTGGCATCTGTCTTCGTCGAGCGCGTGTTCGATGGCCTCGTCCTGATCGGGCTGCTGGGCATCGTGTCGCTGCGGGTGCCGCTGCCCGCCTGGGGGGCTCGCGTCGAGCAGCTGGCGGCGGCGGTATTCCTGGGCGCCACCGTCGCGCTAGGGCTGCTCCTGTGGCAGCCGATCCGGGCCCGGGCGGCGCTCGGCGTCCTGCTTCGGCCAGCGCCTCGGCGGGTAGCCGCCTGGATCGACGAGGCGTTCGACGGCTTCGTCGACGGGCTGCGTGTGCTGCGGCAACCGTCGGTCCTGCTGCTGGCGTCTGGCCTGTCGCTGGGCGTCTGGCTGCTCGAGGGGTCGTCGTACCTGCTGCTGAGCCGCGGCATCGACCTGCGCCTGCCGCTCGGGTTGGAGCTGCCAGCTGTCGGCCTCACGCTGGTGACGATCAACCTGGGCATCATGGTGCCGTCGGCCCCGGGGTACGTGGGGACCCAGGAGTTCTTCGGCACGGCCGCGCTGGCGGTGGTCGGCGTCGGCGCCGAGACCGCCCTGGCCCTTGTGCTCGTCTCCCACGCTGTCCAGTACGGCCTGGTCACGGCGCTGGGCCTGTTCTTCTTCGCCCGCGAGCACCTGTCGCCGGCCGACCTGGGTGCGGTGACGGTCGAGCCGAACGCTGTGGCGGCAGTGGCCGTTGACGCCGCGGACCGGTCCTTCTGACGTGCCGCGTGTCCCGTGGCGGCTCGTCCTGGGCTTCGCTCTGAGCGCGATCCTCGTCGTGGCTCTGACCCGCGGGATGGACCCGCGCGCCCTGCAGGCGGCCCTGGCGGCCGCCGACGTGCGCGTCCTGCCGGGCGCGATCCTACTGTACTTCGTGGCGGTGTGGGTGCGCAGCGTCCGCTGGCGTCTGCTGCTGCCGCCAGGGAGCGCCTCAACGCCAGTGCTGTTCCGCGCCCTGATCGTCGGATTCACGGCGAACAACGTGCTGCCTGTGCGTATGGGCGAGGTTGCCCGCGCCTACCTGCTGGCCCGGTGGTGCGGCCTGCCCTACGGGACGACGGTGGCGAGCCTGGTCGTCGAGCGGGTGCTTGACGGTCTGGCGCTGTCGCTGTTCCTGCTGGCCTCGCTCCTGTTCGTCCCGGCGCCGGGCTACCTGCTGGGGGTCGGGCTTCTGGTCGGCACGGGCTTCTGCGCGGTGGCCGCGCTGCTGGCGTTCGCGGCGTGGAACGAGGCCGCGCTGACGTCGAGCGTGGCCTGGCTGACGCGACCGCTGCCACCGGGCGCGCGCGCCCGGGGTAGCCGCGTGGTGGCCGGCTTCGCGCGCGGGCTGCGGCTGGTGCACGGCACCGGCCTGATCGTGCGTCTGGCGGCGCTGTCGCTGCTCGGCTGGCTGTGCGAGCTGAGCGTGTTCCTGGTGGTGATGCTCGGCTTTCCGCTGCCGCGGTCGCTGGCCCTGGCGCTGCTGGCCGGGTCGGCGGCGAACTTCGCCACCCTTGTGCCGTCGTCGCCCGGGTACGTCGGGACGTTCGACGGCGCCCTGGCCCGGGTGCTGCACGACGCGGCCAACGTCGCCCCCGAGCCGGCGCTCGCCTACGCCATCGTCGTCCACGCCACCCTGTTCCTGCCGGTCACACTGGCCGGAGCGGTGGTGCTGTGGCGCTCCCGTGTCTCCCTCGGGCAGGTCAGCCGGGCGCCAGCGCCGGCGTGAGCCGCTGGCGGACTTTGCACCAGCGCGCGGCCCGCGGCCGTTATGGTCGGGACAGGTCAGCTATGCACTACTATTCTCACGCTCACGCTCACGCTCACGCTCACCCTCTCCGGGCCGCGCGGCCGCTGGCTCGCTGGCTCTGCGCCATCGTGCTCCTCGGCGCTGCGACCGCCGCCAGCGCCGCGCCCACCGCCGCCGAGCCGGCCACGACCTGGACGGCCGGCCCCGGCGCCACTGGCGACGCCAGCTACGACGGCTACGTCGACGCGCCGGCCAACGGCGCCACCGTCGGCCTGGTCGCCCCGTTCCAGGTGTCCGGCTGGGTCGTGGACAAGACGGCGCAGGGCTGGGCGGGTGTCGACGCCGTGCAGGTCTTCCTGGGAACCATGGACGGTGGCGGGACGCGCCTGGCGAGCGCCGTGGTCGCCCAGAGCCGCCCGGACGTCGCGGCGGCGCTCGGCGGCGACCCGACCTGGGCCGCGTCCGGCTTCACCGCCGACGTCGGCCCGGCCGGACTCGCCGAGGGGCCCGCTACCCTGACGGTCTACGCCCACACGCCGAACAAGGGCTGGTGGTACAGGCAGGTCAACGTCACGTTCGCGCGGCTGAGCTACCTGGCCGACCCGATACACGTCATCGTCTCGCCGCGCCTGCGCGAAGAGATCGTGGGCCAGAGCAGCTACACAGTCACTGGCTACGCCCTGGACCGCAACGCTACTCCGAATCAAGGTAGTGGCATCGACCGCGTCCAGGTCTACCGGGATGGTGACCGCGACTACGGTGTGTATCTTGGCGAGGCGACGCTGGGGGTCGGCGGACTCACGCCGGCCACGTACGGGCCGCAGTTTGCCCGGGCCGGGTACCAGATGACTGTCAGCCTGAACGGTCTGGCGCCCGGGCCGCACGACTTCTCCATCTACGCGCGCTCGGCGGTCAGCGGCCGCGAGACGCTGAGCGACGTGTCGTTCACGACGTCTCACTGATGACCGATGACTGATGACTGAGCGCGGTCACCGGGGACGCGCATCTGGGATACTGAACGTCGCGGTATGGGTGGACGCGGCGGACGATCTGAGACGCTGGCGCTGCCGGGGCTGGAGGAGGCGGCGCTGTCGCCGATCCGGCGGCAGTACCTGGAGCTGAAGCGGCGGCGGCCGGACGCGCTGCTGCTGTTCCGGCTGGGCGACTTCTACGAGACGTTCGAGGACGACGCGCGCCTCGCCGCGGCTCTTCTTGACATAACCCTGACCTCCCGCGAGATGGGCCATGGCGAGCGGCTGCCCATGGCAGGTATCCCCGCCCACGCCGCCGCCGGCTACGTCGCCCGCCTCGTCGCCCACGGCCACCACGTCGCTATCGCCGAGCAGGTCGGCACCCTGGCCCGCAACGGCCTCGTCCCTCGCGAGATCGTCCGCGTCGTCACCCCGGGCACCATCGTCGAGGACGACCTGCTCGCTCCTGGACTGAACAACTTCCTGCTGGCCCTGGTCGCCGACGCCGGCGCCGTCGGCCTGGCCTACGTCGACGTCAGCACCGGCGAGCTGTTCGCCACCGAGGTCCGCGGTCCTGGTGTGGCGGAGGTCGTCGCCGCCGAGCTCACGCGCATCGGGCCGGCCGAGTGCCTGCTCGCCGAGGGCGACGCCAGCCTCGACACGGCGCTGCCCGCGGGCGCCCAGACCACCCGCCGCGGCCCCGAGCTGTCAGCCCCCCACGCCGCGGCGCGGGCTGTCACCCGCCTCTTCGGCGGCACCGTGGATGCCCTCGGGCTCGAGGAGGCGCCCCTCGCCCTGCGCGCCACCGGCGCGCTCGTCCAGTACGTGCAGGAGGCGCGCCCGGGCGCCGCCAGGACGCTCGGCTACCCGCGGCTGTACGCCGTCGCCGGCACTATGGTCCTGGACCGAGCTACCCGGCGCAACCTCGACCTGCTGGAGTCGACGGCGGGTGGCCCGACCCTGCTGTCGGTCGTGGACCGCGCTCTGACCGCCATGGGCGCCCGCTTGCTGCGGGCCCGCCTCGGCCAGCCGCTGCTCGACGCCGCGCGCATCGGCGCCCGCCTCGATGGCGTCGAGGCTCTCCACGGCGACCCCGGCCTGTCCGCCCGGCTGGCCGAGATCCTCAGAGGTCTACCTGATCTCGAGCGCCTCGCGGCTCGCGGCGGCCAGGAGATGCTCGCTCCGCGCGAGTGCCTGGCCCTGGCGACGGGGCTGGCGCGCGTCCCCGATCTGCTCGCTGCGCTCCGAACGCGCGCCTCTCTGCCCGACGTCCTGGCGCGCGCCGCCGCCCGCCTCGACCCCGTGCCCGAGGCCGCCGGCGACGTCCGCGCGACAGTGCGCGACGATGCGACGGTATTCGAGGAGGGGGTTGTCAGGGCCGGCGTGTCGGCTGAGCTGGACGAGCTCCGGGCGCTCGCCGGCGATACCCGCCAGTGGATCGCCGACCTCGAGGGCCGGGAGCGCGAGCGCGCCGGTGTCCGCGGGGCCCGCGTCGGCTACAACCGCGTCTTCGGCTACTACCTCGAAGTCTCGGCCGCCCAGTGCGCCCAGGGCACCGACTACTACCAGCGCCAGGCCACCGGCGCGGACACCGTGGGCGCGCATCTCGAGCGGCTGGGCTGGATCCGCAAGCAGACCCTGGCCAACGCCGAGCGGTTCGTCACCCCGGAGCTGAAGGAGATGGAGGCGCGCGTGGCCCGCGCCCGCGACGAAGCCGGCCACCTCGAGCGCGAGCTGTTCAACGCGCTGCTGGCGCGGCTCGCCACCCTGGCGCCGCGCGTGGCCACGACCGCCAGGGCGGTGGCCGAGATCGACGTCCTGCTCGGACTGGCCGAGACGGCGCGGGCCAACGGCTACGCGCGGCCAGTGGTCGACGAGAGCGACGCGCTGACGATCGTGGACGGGCGGCACCCGGTGGTCGAGCACGGGCTGCCGGCGGGCCAGTTCGTCGCCAACGACGCGTGCCTGGCGGCGCCGGCGCGCCTGATGCTGCTCACCGGCCCCAACATGGCCGGCAAGAGCACCTTCCTGCGTCAGGTAGCCCTTATCGTGCTCCTGGCCCAGATCGGCAGCTTCGTGCCGGCGACCTCGGCCCACATCGGCATCGTGGACCGGGTGTTCACCCGGATCGGCGCCCACGACGACATCACCTCTGGGCGCAGCACCTTCATGGTCGAGATGACCGAGGCGGCGACCATCCTCCGCGCCGCCACGGCGCGCAGCCTGGTGGTGCTGGACGAGGTGGGCCGCGGCACGAGTACTTTCGACGGCATGGCGATCGCCCAGGCCATCGTCGAGGAGCTGCACGACGCGAGCCGTCCAGGCGGCTCCCCGAAGACGCTCTTCGCCACCCACTACCACGAGCTGACGGCCCTCGCCGACTCCCTGCCGGGCCTGCGAAACTTTCGCATGGACGTGCTAGAGCGCGGCGACGACGTCGTCTTCCTCCACGCCGTGGTCGCCGGCGGCGCCGACCGCTCCTACGGCGTCCACGTCGCCCGCCTTGCCGGTGTGCCGGGGCGCGTCACCCGTCGCGCGTCGCTGCTGCTGGCGGAGATGGAGGCGAGGCGCGCCTGGCCGGCCCAGGAGGAGCTGGCCGAGCGCGCCGTCGGCGACGCGCTGCGCGCCGAGCTGTCACGGCTGGACGTGCTGGCCATGACTCCGCTGCACGCCCACGCCGAGCTGGCCCGGCTCCAGCAGCTCGCGGCCGGCACCTAGAGGCGAGGCCGAGTCAGCCGGTGATCCGGGTCATGGAGCCGCATCTGGCGGCCAAGATAGCCGCCGGCGAGGTCGTCGACCGGCCGGCGTCCGTCGTCAAGGAGCTGGTGGAGAACGCGCTCGACGCGGGTGCCACCGCGATCCGCGTCGACGTCGAGGGGGGCGGTGCCGACCGCATAGTCGTCGCCGACAACGGCCGGGGCATACCGGCGGCGGAGGTGGAGCTCGCCTTCCGCCGCCACGCCACCAGCAAGCTCAGCCGGGAAGAGGATCTGGACACGCTCTGCACCCTGGGCTTCCGGGGTGAGGCGCTGCCCAGCATCGCCGCCGTCGCCGACGTCGCCTGCGCCACGCGCAGCGCGACCGAGCAGGTCGGTCTGGAGTTCCGCATCGACGGCGGCTCTCTCGAGGAGCGGCCCCTGGCGCGCCAGGTCGGGACGACGATGGTCGTGGAACGGCTCTTTGCCCGGTTTCCGGCGCGGCGGAAGTTCTTGCGGTCGCGGGGCGCCGAGGCTGCCGCCTGCGTCCAGGTCGTCCAGCCCCTGGCACTGGCCTTTCCCGAGGTGCAGATGGCCGTCCTCGTCGACGGTCGGGAGGGCTTCCGCTCGCCGGGTGACGGCGACCTCCGTGGCGCGGCGCTGGCGGTCCTCGGCCGCGATGCCGAGCGCCACCTGCTCCAGGTGCCGGCCACCGTCCTGGTCGATGACTCGGGTGGAGACGCCGTCGAGGTCAGCGGCGTCTGTAGCGCTGGCGGCTACCACCGGTCGAGCCGCACCGCTATCCACGTGCTGGTCAACCGCCGACCGGTGCAGAATCGCTCGCTGTCGTTCGCGGTCGTCGAGGCGTACGGCTCGGCGCTGCCGGTGGGTCGGCAGCCCGTGGCGGTCCTCGACGTCCGGGTGCCGCCGTCAGCGGTCGACTTCAACGTGCACCCGAGCAAGCTGGAGGTCAAGCTGCTGCGTGAGCGCACCGTCTACGCGGCCATCCAGCGGGCGGTGCGGGCAGCGCTCGCCCGGGAGGAGTGGGCTGTCGCCAGCTGGTCGGACGGGGGCGGGCACGCCGAGAGCACGGTGAGCATGGGCGGCGAGCGGCTGGCGGAGCTGCGCCTGCTCGGCCAGGCCGGCGGCACCTACCTGATAGCGGAGGGCGATGCCGGCGTGTACCTCGTGGACCAGCACGCCGCGCACGAGCGCGTCCTGCTGGAGGCGCTGCGGGCGGGCCTGGTCCGCCGCTCCGAGCGCCAGCTCCTGCTGGAGCCCGTGGTCCTGGACGTCCCGCCCGAGGCGGTGGGCGTGATCGAGAGTGCCGCCGCCGAGCTGGACCATCTCGGCTTCGACCTGGACGTCTTCGGCCCCCGCCAGCTCCTGCTGCGGGCCGTGCCGGGCGTCCTCGCCGCGCGCCAGCCGGAGCGGGTGCTGGCGGCTGCGCTGGCCGCCGTGGGCAGCGGCGGCCACGGCCTGGTGGTCAAGGAGGGAGCCAGCTGGGTCGAGCAGCTGGCGCTCGTGCTGGCCTGCAAGACGGCAGTGCGCGCCGGCGACCGGCTGAGCGAGACGGAGATGCTGGCGCTGCTGCGCCAGCTGGGCGAAGCCGAGCTGTGCCGCACGTGCGCTCACGGCCGCCCGACCGCCATCCTGCTGAGCCACGCCCACCTGGAGCGCCAGTTCGGCCGCCGCTGAGCCATCCCAAGAGCCTTGCTGCCCTCGACGCGCCGGCACTGAGGCACGCGGGCTCGGCCGGCATGGATGACCCAAGCCCATGCCGCCACCCAACGGCGCGACGACCATGACGAATCACAGCAGCCGTCAGGAGGCTGGGAAATGAACCTGGAAGACCGCGCCCTGTACCACCAGATCCATCCCGCGAAACTGGCGGCCGACTGGCTGACCACACCCATCGCCCTCCTCTTCTTCTGGCGGCACCGCCTGCTGCCCGGTTTGCTGGCGACCTTCGCACCTCCGATAGTGGCGTCCGTCATCGTCATCCGCTTCGTCGACCTCGCACCGTACGAGCGCTCACGGGGCGGGCGCTATATCAGGCGCCACATGACGCCGGCTATGATGGCTGTCCGGCTGGCGGGCGCGGCGATCATGGCGGTCGCCGCCTGGCTGCATCGGCCCGTCGGGCTGCTTGTAGGCTTGCTCGTGGTGCTGGTCGGCTGGTCCCGCGGCCTTCTGCTCGCCCCCCGGGCGTCTGCACCAGCATCGCCGTGGGAGAACCGATGACAGACCTCGACTTCGTCGAGCGTCTGGCCGTCGGGCTGCTGTGCGGCGTGGCCATCGGCATCGAGCGCCAGTGGCGCGGGCGCACGGCCGGGCTCCGGACCAGCGCGCTGGTGGCCACCGGTGCCTGCCTGTTCGTCCTGTTCTCCGCCGCCCACACCGATGCCGCCAGCTACGACCGCATCGCCGCCCAGGTCGTCTCCGGGGTTGGCTTCCTGGGCGCTGGCGTCATCCTGCGGCAAGGCTCCGGTATCCGCGGCCTGAAACACCGCTGCCACCCTGTGGTGCGCAGCCGCCGTTGGCACGCTGGCCGCCAAGGGCCACCTGCTCTACGCCGTCATCGGCGCGGGCGCGGTCATCCTGGCCAACCTGGTGCTCCGCTCGGCCGCCCGCCGGCTCGACCTGCTGGCCAGCCCAGCGGCCGCCGCGGAGACAACTTACGAATTTCACGCCGTCAGCCGCGCCGCGGAGGAGGCGCACGTCCGAGCGCTCCTGGCCCAGTTTCTCGCCGGCAGCGTCTTCACCCTGCGCGGTCTGCACAGCGAGGACATCGACGGAGCCGACCGCGTGGAGGTGCGCGCCATCCTGGCGGGCCACGGCACGGACCAGGCGCAGCTGGAGTCAGCCGTGAGCCGTCTGAGTCTCGAGCCAGCGGTGAGCTCCGTGACCTGGCAGATCGTGGCGCCCGACCTGAGGCCCGCGGACGACGGCGACGACGCCGACGAGCCGCCGAGGCCGACGTCCCGCCGCTGGCTGCCTTGGGCACGCAGCGGAAGGCCCTGATCCGGCACCCCAGCCTGTCGACGCTTTCCCCCGATCATCTCCGTCTGACCTACCAGCACATGGATGTCGGGGCTCGCTAGCCGATCTCCACGAACGACAGCAGCGCAAGAGCACCGCTACCGGCAGCAGCAGCGGCGCGAAGTCCGTGCCGACCGCAGTGTCGACAACCATGTCGAGGCCCGGCCGCTGGGCGCGGCTGACTCCCCGGGGGCTGGCCCCGCTCAGAAACGACGCCGGCGGCGCTTCGCGCCGGGACGGCATGCAGTACGCTGAGACGACCATGGCCCGGTCGCGCACCTTCTACACGGTGCTTCCCAGCCCGTTCGGCGACCTGCTGGTGGTCGGCGACGGGGCT
>JAABUZ0100002966.1_pt1 | contig 26628 bp, 25 predicted proteins | sample 5562091 | NCBI WGS metagenome assembly JAABUZ01 (sample SAMN12813069, study PRJNA571459) | rock metagenome | isolation source: Antarctica rocks | place: Antarctica: Victoria Land, Linnaeus Terrace sud | collected 2015-12-21 | reverse complement strand
GGTCTTGGGCGACGTTGGTACCGAGGATGCCCTGAATTTCGACGATGGTCCCTTTGTTGTTCATTCCTTTAGCGAGTGCGTCCGCTGCGTTGCGTCCGGCCTGGATGGCGTCGTAGCCGACGAAGGTAGCGAGCTTGCCCCCGTCGGGGTGACGGTCGAAGGCCATGACCGGGATGTTCGCCGAGTTGGCGGCGTTGACGCTGGCGGTGGCGGACTGGCTGCCGACGGGATCGATGATCAGGACGCCGGGCTGCTTGGTCAGTGCGGTGGTGGCGAGGTTGAGTGCGGTCCCATCGCTGTTGTTGGCGTTCTGCACATCAAGAGTGATGCCTTTGGTGGGGGCCTGCGCCACTGCTCCGTTCTTGACGGAGACGAAGAAGGGGTTGTTGAGGGTGCTCATGATCATGACGGCGCTCTTGCTCGTGGATGCTGATCCGGAGGAACTGCCGGTGGCGGCTGAACCGCCTCTACTGCAGCCGGTCAAGGCCAGGGTTGCGGTGCCCAGCACCGCGACGGTGATCAGCACATTCTTGTGGTTGCGCATCGGATTCTCCTTGTGAATTGGATGAACTTGGGGGTAGCGGCGGAGGGTCCGCCCGTTTAGTGCTGATGGCTGCGCCCCGCTGGCGCGGCTGGTGGTAACGCTCAGGAGGACACGAGTGTGGGGACGTTCGACTCGTCGGTAGCGGCGGCGGTTCGGGGTTTGCGGCGGATCCAACCGCGAATGACGTCAGCGTTGCGGTCAAGCAGGACGGCGAAGAGGATGACCAGGCCTTTGACCACATCTTGCAGGAAGGGGTTGACGTTGAGCAGGTTCATGCCGTTGTCGATGACGCCGAGGATGAGAGCGCCGACGATGGTGCCGAGGAGATCACCGCGGCCTCCGGCCAGGCTGGTGCCGCCGATGATCACGGCGGCGATCGCTTCGAGTTCTAGCCCGGTTCCGGCTGTCGGTTCTGCGGTAGACAAGCGCGCGGTGACGATGAACCCGGCCAGAGCAGCGAGGGCACCACTGATGACGAAGGCGAGGATCTTGACTCGATCCACCGAGATACCGGACAGTTTGGCGGCCTCCGCGTTGTCACCGGTCGCGTAGGCGTAGCGCCCAAATCGGGTGCGGGCCAATAGGATGCCGAAGATCACGAAGACCACGATCATGATCCACACCGGCGTCGGGATGCCGGCGATTCTGGCCTGTCCGATGTTTTGGAAGTTGTAGTCGCTCACCGAGACGGGGTTGCCTTGGGTGAGTTGGAGTGCGAGCCCGCTGAGGATGGAAAGTGTGGCCAGGGTGGCGATGAAGGACGGCATTCGGGTCTTGGTGACCAATAAGCCGTTGATGAGTCCGGCGGCGGCACCGACCGCGAGCCCCACAACAATGCCGGTGATGGTGGAGTGGTGCCGTAGCACCATCGCGGTGATGGCAGCTGAGAATCCCAAGATGGCACCGACGGAGAGGTCGATCTCGGCCAGGATGATGACGAAGGTTTGGCCCGCCGCCAGCAATGCTGTGACGGAGGTGGCCAGCGCAACGTTAAGCAGGTTGGCCGAGGTGGCGAAGACAGGGGAGGCGATCGCGAGGATGACGCATACCGCCAGGAGCATCCAGGCTGCACGGAGTTGGTGAAGAACGCGGCGCAGGGTGGGGTTCATGGCACTACCTCCAGGGCGTGCTCGAGGATGGTTCGCTGGGTAATGCGGTCACCGGTCAGTTCTGCGGTGATGCGGCCGGCGCGCATCACCAGTACCCGGTCGGACATGGCCACGAGCTCGGGCAGATCCGAGCTGACCAGGACGACCGCGACGCCGTCGGCGGTGAGCTCGTTGATGATCCGGTAGATCTCCGTTTTGGCGCCGACGTCGACGCCGCGGGTCGGTTCGTCCATCAGCAGCACTGTGGGGCGGGTCAGGACCCACTTGCCGAACAACGCCTTCTGCTGGTTCCCGCCGGAGAGAGTGCTGACCGGCGCATCGCGCGAGGCAGCCCGCACCCGCAACCTGCGCATGACCCCGTTCACGGCGTCGCGTTCGTTGCGCTTGCGGACGAAGCCGCCGACGGCGGTGAAGGACGGCAGGGCTGCGAGGGAGATGTTCTCGGCGATTGAGCGTTGCGCACACAGGCCGTTGGCTCCGCGGTCCGGGGTGAGGTAGGCGATGCCCGCGCGGATGGCAGCGGCGGGTGTTCGTGGTCGCACATCGCGACCGTTGACCGTGATGGTGCCGCTGTCGATGGGTTCCACCCCGAACAGGGCGCGCAGAAGCTGGTCTCTTCCCGAGCCCAGGACTCCCCCGATTCCCAGAACCTCACCTGCGTCGAGGGTGAGGCTGATGTCTGCGAACGCTCCTGTGCTGCTCAGGTCCTGCACGTGCAGGGCGGTGGCCTTTTCACGGATGTTGACGTCTTTGGGATAGAAGTCATCAACGGTGCGCCCGACCATGGCCGCGACAACTTGGTCTTTGGTGAGCTCTGCCGCGCGGCCCGTCAGCGTGACAGTGCCGTCGCGCAGGACGATGATGCGGTCGGCGAGCGCGAATACCTCTTCGAGTCGGTGGCTGATGTAGACGACCCCCACACCGTCATCACGTAACCTTCTGACCTGGGTGAACAGTGCCTCGGACTCCCGGTCATCGAGGGCGGCGGTGGGCTCGTCGAGGATGAGGATGTTCAGGTGGTGGCCGATCGCTTTGGCTATCGCGACCATCTGTTGTTCGGCGACGCCGAGGTGCCTGACGGGTGAGTTCGGGTCGATCTGCATGCCGAGTTCAGCGGTGAGCGCGGCGGCGCTGCGGGCCATGCGCCTTCTGGAGACCAGGAGACGCCCGAACTGTCGTCCTTCTTCTTTGACGTAGAGGTTCTCGGCGACGGACAGGTGGGAGAACAGGTTCTGCCGGAACTCCTCGTAGATCACTTGGATGCCACGGGCCATCGCATCTTTAGGTCCGCGGAACGTCACCGGCTCACCCTCAATTGCCACGCTGCCACTGTCGGGGCGGTAGACACCGGAGATGACTCGGGTCAGCGTGGACTTTCCTGCCCCGTTCTCCCCCACCAGTGCAACCACCTCACCGGCGTTGATGCTGAGGTCGATGCCCTTGAGGACTTCGGTGGCGGCGAAGGCTTTGTGGATGGCCTGCACGCTCAGTTTCATAACTGACCCTTCCTGCTCAGTACACGACGCCCGCGGTCAGCAGCACGTTGGCGTAGGGGGTGAACTCACCCGAGCGCACAGCCGCGCGCGCGTTCGCGGTCGCTGCTTTGAACTCGGCGTGCGGAACGAACGTCGCGGTAACCCCCCGGGCGGCGAGGCGCTGGCTTATCTGGTCGAGCATCTGCGGGCTTGCGCTGCGGATCTCCTCGCTGAGGACGGCTCCTTCGATCTGGAGTTCATCGAGGACGACATCGAGGACGTCCAGAAAAGCGGGCAAGCCCGCTTTGATTGCCAGATCGACCCGTTCAACGGGCAAGGCGATAGGCAGCCCGGCATCGGTGACGACAATCTGGTCGGTGTGCCCGGCCTCGGAGATGATGCGGGCAAGCTGGCCGTTGAGCGTTCCGTGGTTGCGACGCATCAGAAGACGTTCCTCCAGGGGTGTCAGGCGGTCGGATTGGTGGCCATCAGGTCCAGGACGTCCTGGCGGACGGGAAGACACGGACTGGCCCCTGCCTTGGTGACGGCCAGGGCACCGGCGGCCATTCCGTGGCGGACCGCGTCCGCCAGCTCTGTCCCCTGGGCGGGCGCCGCCCCGAGCGTCCCGGTGAACGCATCACCGGCGGCGGTGGTGTCCACGGCACGCACCACGAACGACTCGAGAGCCGCGGTGTGCTCGGCATCGACGGCGACCGCGCCGTGCGCACCCAAGGTGACGATCGCATGACGCACACCACGGTCGATGAACCAGCGGGCGGCCTTCTCCGCGCTCGGTGCGTCGGTGACCATCATCCCGGTGATCAGGGCGGCTTCGGTCTCGTTGGGGGTGACGATGTCGATGTCGCGCCAGACGTCCTCCGCGATCGGGACGGCGGGTGCCGGGTCGAGGATGACCGTCAATCCCGCCGCGTGACCGGCGTGGGCAGCATAGGCCGTGATGTCGGAGCGCACCTCGAGCTGCAGCAGGAGCACACCGACTTGTCCCCGCAGAGCAGCCAGCGCCATGTCCACATCGGACCGGTCCAGGTGGGTGTTCGCCAGGGGCGTGATGACAATGTCGTTCTGGCCGTTTGCATCCACCCGGATGTGGGCCACACCAGTAGGGCCGGGAACGGCGCGCACCAGGTCGGTGCGCACGCCGTGCTGACGAAGCCCATCGCCGGTGAGCTCGGCGAAGGTGTCCTGCCCGACGCACCCCACCATCCAGGTCGGGGTCCCGAAATGAGCTGCCGCCACCGCCTGGTTGGCCCCCTTGCCGCCCAGCACGAGGGTGAAGTCGTTACCAAGCACCGTCTCTCCCGGGGAAGGGAGACGGTCAGTGAAGGCAGTGACATCGGCGGTGATGCTACCGATGACCAATACCCCGGTCTCATGCATGGACACTGTCCTTTCCTCTCCACGTAAGGGCCCCGGCCGGGGCGATCCTCGCCAGCGCCCCAACCGCAGACAGAACGTTGGTCTGGTCACCGGTAGGGACGCTCGATGTCGACGCGGGCAGACGCTGCTCCGAAGCTGTGACATTCACGAGAGGGCCGTACTCGTCTGCTGACCGGCTCGCTTGGGCTGGTGACGAGCGGTGTGCTCCCGAGGTGCGGCGGTGCTGCCCCGCACCTCAAGGCAGGTGCCCAACACGACACGGCGCGGGGGGTCTTCCGCCCGGTCAGCAATACGCGACAACAGCAGACGCATGGCCAGTGCACCCTGCTCGACGTCCGGGCGGGACACGCAAGTCAATGGCGGTTGCAGCAACGATCCCAACGTCAGATCGTCAAACCCCACGATCGACACATCCTGGGGAACCCTGACACGCATGCTTTGAAGTGCTTTCAGCGCGCCCACAGTCATCAGGTTGTTCGCGGTGAAAATGGCGGTGGGCGGCTGGGGCAGGCCGAGGAGCTGCAAAGTCAAGTTCCGCCCGGAGGCCTCCCGGAAATCGCCCGTCAAATCGTACTCAGGGCGAAGGTCCAAGTCGGCCTCAGACAAGCCTGCAAGGAAGCCGCTGCGCCGTTCGCGACCCGGGGTCGTGTCGGTCGGACCGTTGATCATCGCGATAGCGGTATGTCCCAGGCTGCTCAGATGCCGCGCCGCGGAGGCCGCACCCCCGACGTTGTCCACGACCACGACGTCGAACAGCTCCCCCCCGGTAACTTCGCGGTCGAGCAGCACCGCCGGGATCCCCGCCTCGCGTAGTCGCAGCGGAGCACGGTCGTGCTCATGGGCCGGAGCAAGAATGAAGCCATCCACACGGCCCGTCAGATCGACCAGGATCTCGGCTTCGCGCTCGTTGGACTCATCGCTATTGGCCAGCAACAGCCGAAAGAACAACTCCCGGCTGGCCTGCTCCAGTCCCTTGACCACGGCGGCGAAGAACGGGTTCGAAATGTCGGGCACCACCACGCCGATCGTCCCTCGCCGACCGGACTTAAGGGACTGCGCCATCACATTCGGTGTGTAATCCAACTCGTCGACGGCCAGGCGCACCGCCTCAGCAGCCCGAACCGGCTGGCCGGACAACCACCGCGAGACAGTGGAGACCGACACGCCAGCACGCGCCGCAACGTCATTGATTGTGGTCATCACCCATCCTGATAACGATTTCTGAGAACGATCTCAGTAGAGGCGCATCATGTCAAGAGTCCTTGCCATGTGCAGTCAAGGCGCATGGTGCGGGCACCAAACCAGTCCGCTCGCCGCGCGAACCATGACGACCACAGCGAGCGCAGAGCCTGCCCCGCTGCGCTTTGCTAGAGCACCGAAGGTGGCGACCGGAGGGAGCCCATCAAAGCGGTGCGGCAAGGCGACCGTCCGACACTGCCCTCAACCCACGGCGTTACCGTGAACAGAATTCGGCCCTTCCGTGAAAGAGGAACCTCGTGTCCCCTGCAGCATCTGACATCCCTGCGCCCAGACTCAGCCGGACAGCCCTAGCGCGAATGATCGACCACACCCTGCTAAAGCCGGAAGCCACCACCGCTGACGTCGCCGCACTCCTCCACGAGGCCCGCGAACTCCGTGTCCTAGCGGTGTGCGTCTCACCCACGATGCTGCCACTTGACCACTCAGGACTTGTCCTGGCAACCGTGTGCGGCTTCCCTTCCGGAAAACACACCAGCGCGGTCAAAGCCACCGAGGCGGCGGCAGCAGTAGCGGCGGGAGCCGACGAGGTGGACATGGTCATCGACATAGGAGCTGCGCGGGCGGGCGAGTGGGCAGCCGTCCAAGCCGACATCACAGCAGTCCGAAGCGCCGTACCCGCACCACGCGTCCTCAAAGTAATCATCGAGTCAGCCGCTCTCGACGACGCGGCAGTAGTGGCCACCTGCCGGGCTGCGGAGGCTGCGGGCGCCGACTTCGTCAAGACATCGACAGGTTTCCACCCCGCCGGCGGCGCCAGTGAGCACGCGGTGAGAGTAATGGCCACCACCGTAGGGGATCGTCTCGGCATTAAGGCCAGCGGAGGTATCCGCACCGCCCAACAAGCGATGGGTATGGTCGCAGCCGGCGCCACTCGCCTCGGTTTGTCCGCCTCCCGGCAAATACTCAGCGAGCTGCCCGACTGATCCTCATTGGACGCCTCGAGATACGCCTCCGATTGACCAGCGCCGTCGCTGCAGGCCGAACGCACCAGCCAAAACGTCCGGTGCAACGTCCCGTTGGGCTGCGGCGTCCGGTTGTTTTGGCCGGGCACCGAAGTGCTGGGATCGAAAGAATCTCCCCCGCAACGCAATTCACGTGCCGGTAAGCGTCCTTATGACAAATAGGTTAGCGCGTATTGCATCTGATGAGGTACTCGCAGCCCGCTGCGCGGGCAGTCCTCCGCAGGAACGCCACGGCTTAGGGTCGACGGACGAGACTGCCCGGGAGTTCGAAGGCCAGACCTACGTGCTGGAGCGGGCCATCTGGACCGAGTTTGCGCTGGTGCACGCCTGGAAGGGTGATCGGCACGGCAACCTCGTCTACCGGCACTCCGCTGCCAACTTCAACCCGGTGTGCGCCAGTGCCGGTGCGATCACCATCGCCGAGGTGGAGCAATTGGTGGAGCCCGGCGAGATTGACGCGGCGCAGGTGCACACGCCGGGAGTCATGGTGGCGCGGGTGGTCCACATTTCTGATGCCCCCAAGCGGATCGAGAAGAGGACGGTGCGCCCATGAGTTTGGACCGTAATCAGTTGGCCGCCCGGGTGGCCGCCGAGCTGCACGATGGGCAGTATGTCAACCTGGGGATCGGCATGCCGACCCTGGTCCCGGGTTTCATTCCTGATGGGGTGACCGTCGTGCTGCATTCGGAGAACGGGGTGCTCGGCGTCGGCCGCTACCCCAGCGAGGATGAGGTGGATGCGGATCTGATCAACGCCGGCAAGGAAACCATCACCGTCCGTCCCGGTGCGTCCTACTTCGACTCCTCCGCTTCCTTCGGGATGATCCGCGGTGGGCACGTCGACGTCGCGGTGCTCGGTGGCATGCAGGTCAGCGCCAACGGCGACCTGGCGAACTGGATGGTCCCCGGCAAGATGGTAAAAGGCATGGGCGGGGCGATGGACCTGGTTCACGGTGCGCGCCGTGTGCTGGTGATGATGGATCACCAAGCCCGCGACGGCAGCCCCAAGATCCTCGACGAGTGCTCTTTACCGCTGACTGGTGTGGCTTGCGTCAACCGCATCATCACCGACCTCGCGGTCATCGACATCACCCCGGACGGACTTAAGCTCGTTGAATGCGCACCCGGCGTCAGCGAGGACGAGGTCCGCGCCGCCACCGGTGTCCCAGTGGCTTGATCCTGCCCGGCCGCTGCCCCAGCCCCACTCTCGCCGAGGGCCCGCGGCGGCGCGGGGATCTGAGTGCTGCGGGGAGGTTCTAATCATCGCTCGGAGCCCTGACCAGCAGACCGACGCGCAAGGTAACGTCGAACCTGGCCGCCACCCCCAGCGACCACTGTGGTCGCGCCAGCACGAGCGTTGCCGCCGAGAGGAGTTCCCGGGTGACCGCTGTAGCCGAGGATACCGACACCGCCGCCGCCGACATCCTGGCCACGGCCCGTGAGCAGGTACTCGAACGGGGCGAGGCGTTGAAAACCGAGCAGGTGCTCGCCGTGCTGCGCCTGCCCGACACCCAGCTGGACGAGCTGCTGGCCCTGGCCCACGACGTGCGGATGCGCTGGTGTGGCCCGGAGGTGGAGGTTGAGGGCATCATTAGCCTAAAGACCGGCGGCTGCCCCGAGGACTGCCACTTCTGCGCACAGTCCGGCCTGTTCACCTCCCCGGTGCGCTCGGCGTGGCTGGACATCCCCAACCTGGTCGAGGCGGCCAAGCAGACGGCGAAGACCGGGGCCACCGAGTTCTGCATCGTCGCCGCCGTCCGCGGCCCCGACTCCCGGCTGATGGCCCAGGTCGCCGCCGGCATCGAGGCGATCCGCGCCGAGGTCGACATCCAGATCGCCTGCTCGTTGGGGATGCTCACCCCAGAACAGGTGGACGAGCTGGCCGCGATGGGTGTGCACCGCTACAACCACAACCTCGAGACGGCGCGGTCGTACTTTTCGAGCGTCGTCACCACGCACTCCTGGGAGGAGCGCTCGGAAACCCTGCGGATGGTGCGCGAGGCCGGGATGGAGGTGTGCTGCGGTGGCATCCTCGGTATGGGGGAGAGCCTGGAGCAGCGTGCGGAGTTCGCCATCGACCTCGCCGCCCTTGAGCCCGACGAGGTGCCGCTGAATTTCCTCAACCCCCGTCCGGGCACACCCTTCGGCGACCTCGAGGTGCTCTCCGGCCCTGATGCGCTGCGTGCTATCGCCGCGTTCCGGCTGGCGCTGCCCCGCACGGTGCTGCGCTTCGCCGGCGGCCGGGAGCTCACCTTGGGCGACCTCGGCGCTCGCAAGGGCATGCTCGGCGGTATCAACGCCGTCATCGTGGGCAACTACCTCACCACCTTGGGGCGGCCGGCGGAGAGCGACATCGACCTGCTCGGCGAGCTCCAGATGCCAATCAAGGCCCTCAACGACACACTGTGAACGAATTTTGTGTGCCGGAGGGTCACTCGACTTTCGCAGTTTTGCAGGCTCGGACTTGAGCGAGGGCCTTTGGCGTGATCGCCCGGGGATGTCCGCGGGCTGAGGGTGGAATGGAGGCCTCCGGTGTGTCTGCGTGCTGTGATGTTGGTGTGACGATTGTGATGGCGCGGCGAGTTGAAGGCTGTGGAGCGAGAACGCCGAGCTGCGGATGGAGCGCGATGTCCTCAAGCGCTCTGTGGTGTGCTGCGCGGCCTCGGGATCAGCATCTCGTGGCAGTACAAGTGGCTCGACCGGCCCGGCCACGCCACGTCAGGTGCGGCGCGGCGAGCTGGACGCCGAGGTGTGCCGGTTGTTCGTGGAGTCACGGCGCAGCTACGGTTCGCCGGCTCGAGGCGGGCGGGGTTGGACGGTGAACACGGTCGCCGACTCGATGCGCCGTCAGGGCTTGCAGGGTCGCAAACCCAAGCACAGCAAGGGATTGACCCACCACGACAAGAAGGCGGCGAAGTTCCCCGATCTGCTCAAACGCGACCTCAGCGTCCCGGCACAGACGTGAAGTGATGCGGGGACATGACCGAGATCCCCGACCGACGAGGGCAAGCGCTACCTCGCTACCGTGCTCGACTTGTTCTCTCGTCGCTTGCTGGCCTGCCCGACGTCGGTCCACCCCGTAGTACCGACCAAGACCCAGCCCTCCGTCGCTGGCATGCTCACCAAGCTCCGCCGCGTCATGTTTCACTGCCTTGGGGTCAGCAAAACTGCTATACAACGGCGCCTCAAGATTACTTAGCCGTCTCACCGCCGTCTACGCGGAGCTCTAGCCCAGAACAATTGAGGCATCGCGGCCACTGCGCAGTAAATGAGGAATGGCGGCTTTATACGTACAGAACACGCCAGTCAAATTGATATCAATCATCGTCTTCCCGTTAGCACGGTAACTCAGGTCGGGGCAATCGCGGCGGCAGTCCGAGACCGTTCGTCGGTCACCTTGTTCACAAGCACACCTCCCGAACACGCCAAAGCCACGGCACCGGGAAGAGCCACATGCTCGTCGCGCTCGGCATCGCCGCGGTCGGGGCCGGGCACACCGGGTCCGCTACTTCACCGCCGCCGACCTCGTCGAGACCCTCTACCGAGGCCTGCCCGACAACTCCGTCGGCAAGGTCATCGACACCCTGCTACGCAACCACCCTTGCTGGTCGACGAGCTCGGCTTCGCACCACTAGACGACACCGGAGCGCAGCTGCTGTTCCGCTTCGTGGCCGCCGCCTACGAACGCCGATCACTCGGCATCGGAAGCCACTGGGCCTTCGAGTCCTGGGGTCGGTTCCTGCCCGAACACACCACCGCCGTCAGCATGCTGGACCAACTTCTGCACCACTGCCACACCGTGGTCCAGTGGGGGACTTCCAACCCGACCACCAGCGGGGACCACGAAGTGGCCGTTGACAACGCGGGCATGTCAGCGCGAGTCGGCGCTCGACGTTGACATCAAGTGGCAGTGATCGATAACATATGGTGGCGGATGTCACATGGTGGAAGGGTGTTATTTGGGGCAGAAGCTGCTCATACGGAGCGCAGGGGGGTCGGTGACGGTGATGCGGCAGGGCAGATCAGACGGTGCCTCATGCCTAATACCGCTGCGTACCTGGTCCGTAGCGCGCGCGACAGTCGCCAAGAAGGTTGTATCGACAAGTGTTGATCTATCTCGGTGGTGTTGAGCCGCGCTACGGCTCGTGTTGTGGCGCTGCCCTACTGGAAGGAGTTGCCGCATGACGGACGGCTTGTCGTTCACCGAGGTGAGCGAAATTCTTGCCCTCATCGAGCGGATTGACTGCGAGGCGCTGACGGTTGAGTACGGCGACCTGAAGATCTCGGTCGGGCGGGGGAAGACCGCGAGCCTTAGCGGTGCTGGTGACCTGGCCGACGACCTAGCCCAAGCGGCGCCGACTGTGCATATCGCTCAACCAGCACCGCCGGCTCAACCAGCACCGCCGGCTCAACCAGCACCACCGGCTCAACCAGCACCACCGGCTGAAGCTGCAACTACGCCCGCGCATTGGATTTCGGTCACGGCGCCGATGGTGGGGACGTTCTACCGGTCCGAGGCGCCGGACAAGCCCCCATTCGTCGAGGTGGGGGACCACGTCCAGGCCGGGCAGACGGTTGGGTTGATGGAGGTGATGAAGCTTTACAGTAATTTGAAGGCGGACGTCGAGGGCACGGTGGCACGGGTGGACGCGGCGCACGGTCAGCTCGTGGAGTACGACGAGCCGTTGCTGTGGATCGAGCCCGCCTCGTGAGCGGCACCGAGGCGAGACGCCGAGTCGGGTTTGTGGATGTCACCACGCGCGATGGTCAACAGTCGTTGTGGGCGACCCGGATGACGAACGCGATGATCTTGCCCTATCTGGGCCGCATGGACGCGATGGGCTTCGACTGGATCAACCTCGAGGGCGGCGCCGTCTTCGACGTGTGCGTCCGCTACCTGCATGAGGATCCCTGGGAGCGGATGCGGCTGGTCGCCGAGCGGGTGCACCGCACGCCGGTCGATATCATGACCCGCGGACAGAGCCTTTTCACTTTCCGCTTCTACGCCGATGACGTGGTGGAGCTGGCGATCCGGCGTATCCGGGCCAATGGGATGCACCGGGTGACGATCTATGACGCCCTGAACGACGTACGCAATCTGGAGCTGTCGGCCCGGGTCGCGCACGAGGAGGGCCTGTACGTCTGTGCAGGTCTGGTTTACACCGTTTCACCGGTACATACCGATGAGTACTACACGAAGGTGGCGGCGGACCTGGTCGCACTGGGTGTCGACTCGGTCTTCATCAAGGACCCGTCCGGACTGCTGACCCCGGATCGGGTGCGCACCCTTGTCCCGGCGGTCAAGAAGGTCGTCGGCGAGCTTCCCCTCGAGCTGCACTCGCACTCGCTGTCCGGGCTCGCCGAGCAGTGTTACCTGGAGGCCGTACCGCTCGGGGTGGATGTCATCCACACCGCAGCAGAGCCGCTGGCCAGCGGGGCGTCGCTGCCGCCGACGGAGTACTGCGTCCGCCACCTCGAACACGCCGGGTTCGATACCCGGCTCTCCCGTGCCGACCTCGCGGAAATGACCGACTACTTCACCGGCGTCGCGCGGCGGCACGGGTTTCCCCTCGGTGCCCCGCTGCGCTTCAACCCGGCGTTGTATCGGCATCAGGTGCCCGGCGGGATGATATCCAACCTGCACAACGACCTCCGCCGAATGCAGATGGAGGACCGTGAGGAGGCGATCCTCGAAGAATGCGAACAGGTACGGGTCGACCTCGGCTACCCGATCCTGGTCAGCCCCTTCGCGCAGTACGTGGTCACCCAGGCGATGCTCAACGTCGTCCAGGGCAAGCGCTACGCGACGATCCCGGAGGAAATCCGCCGCTACGTGCTCGGCTTCTACGGTCGGTTGGCCGGCCCGGTGCTGCCGGAGATCCTCGACCGGGTACTCGAGGAGGCGCCATCGGGGGCCGAGGTCATCACCGGGCGGGCCGGTGAGCTCATCCCGCCCGCGCTCGACCAGCTGCGCACGGACCGCGGGCCATTCGACTCCGACGATGACCTGCTGCTCGCGGCCTTCTACACCGATACCGAGCTCGAGCCCCTGAGAACGGCCAAGGCCCGCGGAGACGGCCACCCAGCTGCCACGGGCACACCCGTGGCGCAGCTGCTCGAATACGCCGCCTCGCGCAACGACCTCGGAGAACTCGACGTCCGGTATCCCGGTATGCACCTGCGGGTCCGGCGGTGACACCGATGATCAGCCGGCTGCTCGTCGCCAACCGGGGCGAGATCGCGGTCCGCATCATCCGGGCCGCCCGCGACCTCGGCATCGCGACGGTCGCCGTCACCTCGGCAGCGGACCGGCACGCCCGGCACGCGTCATTGGCCGACCAGGTCATCTGCCTCGGACCGGGGCCGGCGACGGCGAGCTACCTGCGGGCGGACCTGTTGTTGCACACCGCGCTGGCCACCGGCTGCGACGCCGTCCACCCCGGCTACGGGTTCCTGGCCGAGGACGCCGCCTTCGCCGCCCGGGTCCGGGCGGAGGGCCTCGCCTACGTCGGCGCCTCGGTGGAGGCCATTGCGCAGATGGGAGACAAGGCGATCGCCCGCTCGGTCGTGGCCCGGGCCGGGGTTCCGGTGGTGCCGGGCTCCGAGGGCGTCGTCGGCGATGCCGAGGAGGCCGTAGCGCTGGGGCAGGAGTACGGCTTCCCGGTGCTGCTCAAGGCCCGCGCGGGCGGCGGCGGCAAGGGCATGCGCATCGCGCAGGAACCGGCAGAACTCGCCGCCGCCTTCGTCCTCGCCCGGCAGGAGGCGGTCGGGGCCTTCGGTGACGGCGGACTGTACGTCGAGAAGTACCTGCAGCGGGCGCGGCACGTGGAGGTCCAAGTCCTCGCCGACACGCACGGGCACACGGTGCACCTGGGCGAACGGGACTGCTCGATCCAGCGACGACACCAGAAGGTGTTCGAAGAGGCACCCTCCCCGGTGGTCGACGCGCGGCTGCGCTCGGCGATTACCGCGGCCGCGGTGCGCGCCGCGGAAGCGGTCGGCTACCACGGTGCCGGAACCGTCGAGTTCCTCGTCGACCTGGACGGCGGGCCGGACACCGACCGGTTCTACTTCATCGAGATGAACACCCGGATCCAGGTCGAGCACGGACTCACCGAGGAGCTCACCGGCATCGACCTCGTCGCCTGGCAGCTGCGGATAGCCGCCGGGCAGCCGCTGGACTTCACCCAGGCCGACATCCACACCCGCGGCCACGCGATCGAGTGCCGCATCAACGCCGAGGATCCCGCACACGAGTTCGCCCCCTCGCCCGGAACACTGAGGGGCTTTGATCCCCCGGCGGGCCCCGGGGTGCGGGTGGACACCCACTGCTTCCCCGGCGCCGTCGTACCCCCCTACTACGACTCGCTGCTGGCCAAGCTCGTCGTGCACGGCCGGGACCGGCCGGAGGCGTTACGCCGGACCCGGCGCGCGCTCGCCGAGTTCCGGGTCGATGGCCTCGCGAGCACCGTCGGACTGCATCGATGGCTAGTCGACCAGCCTGGCATCGTCGAGGGCGACTACACCACCGACTCGCTCGAGTCATGGTGGATGCGCGAGACCGAACCGCCCGAACCGACTGTGTAGGAGGACACCATGACCACGCCCGCGATCATCACGGTCGCCATCACCGGCGCCGTGCCGACCAAGAAGGACACCCCCGCCGTTCCGGTGGTGCCGGAGGAACAGATTGCCTCGGCGGTGGAGGCCTTCGATGCCGGTGCAACGGTCTGCCACGTCCACGTACGCGACGACCAGGAGCGTCCCAGCTCAGACCCGCAGCGCTACGCCGCGGTGCGAGACGGTATCCGGGCGGCCCGCCCGGCCATGGTGGTCCAGCTCTCCACCGGAGGCCGCGGCCGGTCGATCGAGGAGCGCTTCTCCTGCCTAGATCTACAGCCGGAGATGGCCTCGCTCTCCACCGGATCAGTCAACTTCCCCGACCGCATTTACGACAACCCGCCGCAGGTGGTCGAGGAAGCAGCCAAGCGGATGCTCGAGCTCAAGATCAAACCCGAAATCGAGGTCTTCGATCTCGCCATGCTCTACAACGCCGCCGGACTGCTCCGACGAGAGCTGCTCGCCCCGCCGCCCCACATCCAGCTCGTGATGGGCATCAAGAATGCACTCCCGGTACGAGAGTCGCTGGTGGACTTTTTCGTCTCCGAGCTGAGCGAGCTGATGCCGGAGGCGACCTGGAGCTGCATCGGCACCGGACGGTTCCAACTGGACGCGAACCGGTGGGCACTCACCCGAGGCGGCCACGTTCGGACCGGCCTGGAAGACAACATCTACTACGAGAAAGGTCGCCTGGCCCAGTCCAACGCCGAACTGGTGGCCCGAGCGGTCACCATTTGCCCCGAATACCACCGGCACCCCGCATCACCCGAGGAAACGAGGAGACTGCTGCACCTCGCTCCCGCCGCGGCATGAACACCGGTGGGCCACCGTTGCACCGACGCGGGATGGCGGCGCTCACCCCGGACATCGACGACAGCCTACTGAACGCCGCCGCGACGCTACTTGCTCCGCTCCGCGAGACACTTGACGGGATCGACCTGGCATCGCTCGACGGGGTCGCTCCGGCGGTGCACTTCGAGCCCTACCTCACCGGCGGAGCGCGGACGTGGCGTACCTTCCCCCTTCCAGAACCGCCGCTGCAGTCGCCCCCTAACGTGCCGACAGCCGACCAACTGCCGTGGACTTCAGCGGCGGACCTCAGTGCGCTGATCCGGGCGCGTCTACTCTCACCGATCGAGGTCGTCGACGCGTTCCTCGCGCGGATCGACGTGTTGGACGCGCGGTTGGGCGCATTCCTCACGGTCACCGCCGAGCAGGCCCGCGAGCGTGCGCGAGACGGCGGCCGCACCGGGCCGCTTGCCGGGGTTCCGGTGGGGCTCAAGGACCTCATCGAGGTCGCCGGCATCAGCACCACCTGCGGGTCGTCGATGTTCGTCGACCGCGTCACCGACCGGGACGCGGCCTGCTGGACCCGACTCCACGACGCGGGTGCCGTCCTGCTCGGCAAGCTCGCGACGCAGGAGTTCGCGGCGGGCGTCACCGGGGCAAACGACCACTTCGGTGCGGCACGCAACCCCTGGGACGCCGGCCGGATCGCAGGCGGGTCGAGTGTCGGCTCGGCTGTCGCGGTGGCCGTCGGCATGCTCCCGGTCGCGCTCGGGACCGACACCGGCGGCTCGATCCGTATCCCGGCCGGATGCTGCGGGACGGTCGGGCTCAAGCCCACCTACGGCCGCGTCCCCACCGACGGTGTTTACCCCCTGTCTTGGACGCTCGACCACATCGGCCCTCTGGCCCGGACGGTGCGGGACGCGGGACTGGTGCTCGACGTGCTCGCCGGCACCCGGTGCGAGCCGGCCAGTCGGTCCGGCGCCGCACACGGTCTGACGGATATCCGAATCGGGGTACCGCGTCGCTGGCTGATCGAGGTGCAGCCCGCCGTCGCAGCGACGTTCGGCGCTGCGCTCGGCGTCCTCGAGCGCCTCGGTGCTGAGCTCGTCGAAGTAACCGCACTGCCTGACCTCGACGAGCTGACGGCGATCAACCGGGTGATCGCCTACGCCGAGGGCTCCGCCGTACACGAGCGGCATCTCTCGACGCAACCGAGCTACGGCCCGACCGTGCGGCCAAGGATGGAGGCCGGCCGCTCGCTGCTGGCCGGCGAGTACCTCACCGCGCAGCGCCTGCGAACCGGCGCCTGCGTGGCATTCGCCACAATGTGGCGCGACATCGACGTCCTTGCCATGCCGGTCCTGCCGTGCACCGCACCCCCGGTCGGAAGCACCACAGTCGGCCTGCCTGGCCGCGTCGAACCCGTCAACACCGCGCTCATCCGGCTGACCGGACCCGCCAACCTCACCGGACTACCCGCGCTCACCGTCCCCAGCGGGCTGGCCCCCGATGGCCTGCCGACCGGACTGCAACTGCTCGCACCACCCGGCGAGGACGAACGGATATGTTTTGTGGGCGCCGCGTACGAGGCCGCCGCCGACCACCGGCAGTACCCACCCATCGATTAGGAAGCAGGAGCAGCTGACCGCGCATTACGGGGCACACTCCGGACCCCTCGGTCTATGGAGACCACCCTGACCAGCGTCTCGGCCGAGCCCGGCCCATCTGGACAAGGGCACCGCCGACATCGGGGCTGGCGAGAAGGGGGTGCCACCGTGGCCATCGCCGGAATTACTAGCCTTGATCCTTCATGCCGCCGTGAATCTGCCGGTTGAGAGCTGATTGTTTGTCGGCAAGGACTGGATCGGTGGTGCGGGCATGGCGGAGGCCCGGCTGCGGCTGGCCCGGCCGGGTGCAGGTCTCCGGGGCCGTTCGGGCGGGCAGAAGGGGGTTTGGGGGCCTCAGGTGGCCAGGGGCCCGGCGCGGAGGACATCACCGCACATCGGGTCACCAACGCTACAACGAGATTGACAAGTACCACCTCGGGCACGCTGAGATCCTCGAACAAACATCGGCGGTGTCTCGATGAGAGCGGTTCCGAAACCGGTTGCCCCACCGATGATGGAAGCGAAGCCAACACAGACGCAGCCGCGCGAACGTCAACAGCCAGCCTCAGAGTTGGTAGCCGGACGGCATGATGGCGGCGATCGCTCGGGCCGTCTCGATGACGAGGACGCCCAGCTCCGCCACCCGGTCGTCGGGTATCCGGATCTCCGGGCCTTGCACAGCAAGGGCAGCAGACGCGATCCCGTCCGTGCCCACGACCGGAGCCGCGACGCCGCAGACGCCAGGGAATCGCTCGCCCTTGTTGATGCTGTATTGACGATCCCGGACCTCCTCGAGGTCACGCAGCAGATCCCTCGGTGAGGTGATTGTCGTCGAGGTCAGTCGCTTGAGCTCACCGAGCCGGGCCACCTCGGCATGCAGGTCACCCGCGAAGGCGAGCAATGCCTTACCGGTGCTGGTGCAGTACAGCGGTATCCGCGCACCGACCGGTTGGGTGAACCGCAGCGGCTGCTGGGACTCGACCCGCAGCACTACCAAGCCCTCGTCGCCGTCGCGGACCACCAAGTTGACCGACTCGCCGGTGGACCCCGCCAACTGCTCCAACAACGGCATGGTCGCATCGAAACCTAAGGTGCGTCCCGCGGCCCGGCCGAGCAGAAACGCGGCGTGCCCCAATCGGTAGCGTTCGGTTTGGGTGTTCTGCGCGACGTAGCCAGCGGCCACCAACGCCCGCACGATGCGGTGCGCCGTGCTCGCATGCAAGTTCAACGCACGCGCGAGCTCCGTAACTCCAACGTCACCCTCGGCATCGCGAAGCACCCGCAGTACCGACAACGCCCGGGTGATCGTCTGGGTGCCGGCGACCTGCTCGCTTCGAGACAGCGATAGTGCCGTGCTCACGCCCTTCCCTTCCCGCATGTCCACCGCAATCTAGCAGGATCCCTCAGGCGTTGACCCGCACGCCGCTCGGAGTGACGCCGCGTTCCCGCAGGGCCGCCGCCACCTGGCTGGGGACGTCGACCACGACAGCTCCCGCATTGGTCAGTGCGTCGACCTTGGACTGTCCGCCGCCACGGTGGCCGGTCACGATCGCGCCCGCATGCCCCATGCGCCGGTCGGGTGGGGCGCAACGCCCGGCGATGAATGACACTACCGGCTTGCGCATGCCGGTGATCAGCTCGGCGGCGTCCTCTTCCATGGTGCCGCCGATTTCGCCCACCAGCACGATCGCGTCCGTACGAGGGTCGGCATCCAAGATGCGGACCGCATCAAGGGTGGTGGTACCCAGGATCGGGTCCCCGCCGATACCGATGAACGCGGACTGGCCGTATCCCGCGGTGACCAGGATCAGCGCGACCAAAGTGCCCAGGCTGCCGCTGCGGGAGACGACGCCGATGTTGCCGGGTTGGAAGATGTTCTTGGCGAAGCCGGGCATGATGCCCACTGATGCCTCGCCGGGCACGACCAGGCCGGCGGTATTGGGCCCGAGTACCTGGACTCCCCGCTCGCGGGCCTCGGCCAGCACGTACATCACGTCGTGGTAGGGCACATGCTCGGTGAGGAAGACCACCTTGCGCACCCCAGCGTGGATGGCGTCGAGTGCCGCCGCCTTGGCGGCCAGCGGCGGCACGAACAGCACGCTCACGTCGAGCCGATGCGCATCCGCCGCTTCCGCGACCGAGTTGTAGACCGGCACCCCGGCCACCGTGCGTCCGCCCTTGTTGGGACTGGCGCCGGCGACGACGGTGGTACCGCAGTCGGCCATCCGTTTGGTCCAGAAGGACCCTTGCTTGCCGGTGATTCCCTGAACGACGACGTTGTCTTTCCCGGTGATCAGCATCAGCGTGCTCCCCCGTCGACCAGGACCTGCTCGGGCACAGCAGCGGCCACCGCGGCCTGCACCGCATCGTCCATGTGCTCATATGGTTGCCATCCGAGCCGGTCGCGCACCAAGGCGACGGCCTCGTCCTCGCCGGTGCCGTGAATGGAGAAGAACACCGGGATCTCGGGGCGCAGCGCCTCGATTGCGGTGACCACTCCTTCGGTCATCACGTCGGTGCGGGCGAAAGCCCCGCAGAAGTTGACCAGCAAGCTGTGTACGTTCGGGTTGCTCAGCACCAGGCGGAGTGCGGGGGTGGCCTTGGTGTAGGCGTCGCCGCCGATCTCCAGGAAATTGGCCGGGCGCCCACCGTAGTGGTTGACGGCGTCGAGGGTGGCCATGGTGAGCCCGGCGCCGTTGGCGAGGACGCCGACGTTGCCGTCGAGCTCGATGAATTGCAGGCCCAGCTGGGCACCTTCGTCTTCGAGCGTGGACACCTCCGCCGCGCCCGGTGCGCTCGCCAGGCTCCGGAGGAACTCGGCGGGTTGCCGCGCCAGCGCCCCCGGATCCAGGGTGACCTTCGCGTCCAGCGCGACGACGCGGGCATCGTCAGTGAGCACCAGCGGGTTGACCTCCACCAGAACAGCCTCCACCTGCAGGTACACCGCATACAGCCCGACCAGGGCGGCACCCACGGACGCCTGCTCGGTCTCGGTCAGGTTGGTCCCGGCCAACATCGCTGCAGTGTCTGCGGGTGAAAGCCCGGATCGGATATCGACCGGCAGCCGCAGCACCTTCTCCGGGGCACTGGCGTTGACATCCTCGATGTCCATCCCACCCTCGACGGAGAACAGCACGAGCGGGCCCTTGCTGGCTGGGTCGTCGAGGACGGCGGCGTAGAGCTCGCGAGCAATCGGTAACGCCTGCTCGACCAGCACCTCGGCGACCGGGAACCCGTTGATCGGCGTCCCGAGGATGTCGGCCGCGGCCTGTTGCGCCTGCGCTGGGGTGTCGGCGAACCGGATGGCACCGGACTTGCCCCGCTTCCCAGTTGGAATCTGCGCCTTAATGACGACCCGTCCGCCCAGGGCGCCGGCGATCGCGGCGGCCTCGCTCGCCTCCCCCGCCACCGCACCGTCGGGCGTGGCGAGCCCTCCTTGGGAGAGCAGGCTTTTGCCCTGGTATTCAAGCAGTTTCACGGTTCACCGTCCGTAGGTGTCGAAGTAGTGGCCCCACAACTGCTGCTCGGTGGGAACGCGCGGCGCGATGACCCGCGCCAGCCGGGTGATGTTCAGGAAGTGCCGGTAGGAGAGGTTGTCGCTGATGCTGTTGCCGGCCCAGGTGCCGGCACCCATGGTCAGGGTGAAGCCGAGGCCGTTGTCGAATCCGCCGCCGGTACCGAAGCAATGCGCCTGGTTGACCAGTACCCGTGCCACCCGCAACCGCTCCGCGACCGCCCGAATGCGCTCTTCGTTGTAGGTGTGGATGCCGCAGGAGTGGCCGGCGCCTTGGAAGTCGAGCAAGTCCTGGATTCGCACCAAGGCCGCGTCGAAGTCCTGGTAGCGATACACGGTGAGCACCACGGACAGCTTCTCCCCGCTGAAGGGATGCTCAGGGCCGACGCCATCCTCTTCGACCATGAAGAAGTCAGCCTCCCGCGCCTCGGCCGAATCGAGCCCGGCGAGCGCGGCGATCTTGCCCGGCGGCTGGGCGGTGACTGCACCACTGAGCTTGCCGTCGGGCCACATCACCGCCTGCAGCCTGGCCTTCTCCGGCGCGGTCAACAGGTACCCGCCGTGGGCACGCAACTCCAGGATCGCATCGTCGTACACGGTGGCATTGATATGCACCGAGTTCTCCGAGGAGCAACTCGTCGCGTAGTCGAACACCTTGCTGCGCTTGATTTTATCGGCGGTATCGGCGAGGTCCGCATCGGCCTCGATAATTACCGGGGCATTACCGGCCCCCACGCCGATCGCCGGCGTACCGCTGCTGTACGCCGCCCGCACGTTGCGCTGTGAACCGGTGACGACGACCAGGTCCGCCTGGCGCATCAGTTCGGTCGTCAACGGTTTGCTCGGTTCGTCGATGAACTGCACGAGGTCGCGTGGCGCGCCGACCTTGTCCAATTCCGCATGGATGTAGCGCACCAGCAACGCACACGTGGAGGCACCCTTGGGCGAGGGCGAAAGGATCACCGCGTTGCCGCCCTTAAGCGCCATCATCGTCTTGTTCGCCGGGGTGGCCGAGGGGTTGGTGGACGGACATACTGCCGCTACCACGCCCACCGGCTTCGCATACTCGGTGATGCCGAGTGCCGGATCCTCACCGATGACCCCGACCGAGCGCGCCCCCGTCAGATCGCGCAGGGTACCGATGGTCTTGCGCTGGTTCTTGGTGATCTTGTCTTCCACCCGCCCCAGGCCAGTGGCTTGCGCGCCGAGCACGGCCAGCGCCCGGGCACGCTCAGGCTCGTAGATCGCCCAGGCGGCAGCGGCCACCACGTCGTCGACCCGCTCCTGGGTGTACGTCTCGAACACCGCCTGCGCGGCGCGAGCCCTGGTGATTAGACGACCGATCGAGGCGGCCACCTGGCCCGATTCGGTCGAGTCCAACTGTTCGGACATGTCCGATCCTTCCGCATGATTTCAAGGAACGCCCGACGGTGGCGGCGAGCCACAGAACGCCGGCTCGGACACATGCGTGGAACTGATTCCATGATATGACATCGAGTTTTATCCAGCCTAGCAGCGCTACAGTCGCCGTCAAAGACTCAAAAGTCGCCGTCAAGAGACTCAAATTTTTACTCACATGTGACCGTTGACACACAACTTGTGCCTGTCATATCGTTGTTTGGTAGCAGATCGCACAATGTGGAACAAAAATTTGAAGGGCGAGAAGACACCCGTGGCGGAACCGGTCACCGAGGACGAGCCCGGCCCAGTGGAGCGAATCTGAGCGAATCCACCGCACCGAAGAGCGCGACACACACACCCACCTGCGTGGGGCGCGCGAACCGTCCAACTTCGTCACCACGCCCGACGCCGTTCTAGTGGCTGAGCCACCGGGTGCGGACCGAGGCCCTGGTCCCACAAGCGACTCCGCTTGACGGTGCCGCTATCGCCTCCATCGTCTGAACTAGAGACCGACCAACCCGAAGGAAGTAGCTGTGAGTGATCCAGATCCAACGGCCATCTCACATGGTTCCGACGTCCAGTCGGACGCCAACCTGCTCAGCCGACTCGACCGTGCGCCCGTCACGACAACGCTGAAGGTCGGGCTCGGTGTGCTGATCTTGGTGTGGTTGATCGAGTCGTTCGACATCGGTGTCGTCAGCACATTGGTGCTGGTGCTCAAACCGCAATGGGACCTGGATGCCACCCAGGTCGGCCTGCTCGGCGCGTCCGGCACCATCGGGCTCGTGTTAGGCATCATCCCGGCCGGCCGGTTGGCGGACACGCTCGGCCGTAAGACCGTCATGCTGATCGGCACCACCGAGTTCGCCGTATTCACTGTCCTCGGGGCGGTCGCCCCAAACTTCTGGGTGCTCTTCGTGCTGCGGTTGCTCGCCGGCCTCGGGGAAGGTGCGATCTTCCCCGTGCCGTACATGATGATTTCTGAGCTTGTCGGCAAGAAACTGCGCGGTAGAGTCATGGGCTACGCACAGTGGGTGCTCAATGCTGGGTACACGCTGCCAGCGTTGGCGGGCCTGTGGACGACCACTTCCTTCTCGCCGCAATGGTCATGGCGGGTGCCGTTGCTGCTCGGCGGCTTCCCGCTCCTGCTAATCCCGGCCCTGCAGCGCTGGGTACCAGAGAGCCCGCGCTTCCTGCTGAAGCGAGCCGAGCTCCGCACTCGGCCGCAGGATCGGAGCACCGTTCGCGCGCTCGTGGAACGAATCGAGGACGAGGCCCACCTGCCGCACGACCGCAAGCTTCTCGACCCTGCGGTGCTGGATGTGCTATCAGTTACGGCGACGCGCGATGTTGGCGTCCGGACGCTGTTCTCCTCGCCGTACCTGCGCCGCAGCATGATTGCCTATGCCGCCCTGACGTCGTCGTTCGTGATCTGGTACACAATGCTGACTTACGCTCCCACGATCTTCAAGACGCTGTTGCACGCCTCATCGCACACGAGCCTGCTCTATACCGCGATCATGATGTTCATCTCGGCCTTCGGCGTGTTCTACCAAGGACGATGGGGTGACCGTTGGGGCCGTAAGAAGGTATTCGGGTCTTACATCCTCCTGGCCGCCGTCGGCATGGTGATTCTGCCGTTCTACGACGCCCTTGGCACCGGCCCAGCGATCGTCGCAGGTGTGCTCATCGCATGGTTCGGGCTCGGCAGCTTCTCCCTGTCCAAGCTGTACATGGCTGAGCAGTACCCGACCCGGCTCCGCGGCTTCGGTACCGCGACCGGAGAGATGACCAGCCGCGCACTGACCGGTGGCGTGCTCGTCTTCTTCCTGCCGACGCTGTTCAGCAGCTGGGGCGTCAAGAACGTTTTCATCGCCGCCGCGGCAGTCATGATCCTGCTCATGCTTCCCATGCTGTTATCCGGCACCGAGACCGCCGGGCGCAACATGGAGGAACTCGGGACAAACACGACAGGTGAGGTAGCCCCGCAGGCGCACCTGCCACAAGACGAGGAGTCGATCCCAGCGGCGCGCGGCAAGAGCGCACAGTGACCGAACGCCCACCGTATTGGTGATTAGCTCTAGTGGCTGGCCGGACCCCCCGAGAATTGATCCACGCGGGTGTGAGAGTCGTTCATCGGTGGGTGCAGGTGCCAGCGTAGACGGCTGGGGCTTGGTAACCGAGGGAGCTGTGCCGTCGGCGGTGGTGTCGACGTCACGGGGGTAGGTGGCCCGGGCGCGGAGCACTAGGAGCAGGCCGCTGTGCAGTGAGCCTCAAGATCGGTCCGTGTCCCATCCGCGTGGCAGTCGCAGTGGTTCGGGTTGAGAATTTGCGGAGGCGCAGGTCCTACCGCGGGAGGCATCATGACCGTTGCATCGTCGGTGCTGGCTGGGTTGGGGGAAGTGCGTTCCTGGCAGGGAGGATTTCTACCGGGGTCTGCACCAGCATCCGGAGTTGTCCCATCAGGAGTACAACACGGCCGTCGAGGTCGCCGAACGGCTCGAGCGGTTCGGTTACCAGGTGCACCGGGGCGTGGGGGGCACCGGGGTGGTGGGGGTGTTGGGCAACGGGGACGGGTCGACGGTGTTGTTGCGGGCGGACATGGACGCACTGCCGGTGGGGGAGGCGACCGGTCTGGCCTACGCCAGTGCGGTCAGGGCCACCGACGGGGACGGCAACGAGGTGCCGGTGGCGCATGCCTGCGGTCATGATGCGCACGTGGCCTGCCTGCTCGGCGCCGCCCAGTTGCTCGCGGAGGCCACCGACCGGTGGCAGGGCACCCTGGTCGCACTGTTTCAGCCGGCGGAGGAGACCGGCGACGGGGCCCGCGGCATGGTCGAGGACGGTCTCGCCACGATCATCCCGACCCCGGATGTGGCGTTGGCTCAGCACGTGCTGCCTGCCCCGGCCGGCCAAGTCGGCACCCGTGCGGGCCCGGTGTTGTCGGCGGCCGACAGCATGCGGGTCACCGTGTACGGGCGCGGTGGGCATGGTTCGATGCCGCAGGCCACTGTCGATCCGGTGGTGTTGGCGGCGATGATCGTGGTCCGTCTGCAGACCGTGGTGTCCCGGGAGACCGCACCAGGGGAGACGGCGGTGCTGACTGTCGGCAGTCTGCGGGCCGGTACGAAGAGCAACGTCATTGCCGACCACGCTGTGCTGCAGCTAAACATCCGCACCTACAGTGAGCAGACTCGCACGGCGGTGCTGGAGGCGGTGCGCCGCATCATCACCGCCGAGTGCCAGGCCTCCGGGTCCCCGAAGGACCCCGAATTCGAGCTGTTCGACCGGTTCCCGGTGACCGACAACGATGCCGCGACCACCGAGCGGGTGGCCGAGGCGTTCGCCGAATTCTTCGGTGATCGTGCCCAGCCGATGGGGCAGCAGAGCGCGAGTGAGGACTTCAGTGATGTCCCGACCGCGTTCGGCACGCCTTACACCTACTGGGGTGTGGGCTGCGTCGATCCCGATGCCTATCGCAGGGCGGTGGACGCCGGTCGGGTAGCCCAGGACATTCCGGTGAACCATTCCGCCACCTTCGCCCCGCTCATCCAGCCCACTTTGGACACCGGTACCCAGGCACTCGTGGTCGCCGCCCTGGACTGGTTGGCTCGGTGATCGGGCCGGCGCACCGAGACGTCATTCCGGCTTTTCCGGGTGACCGCGCGTCCCGGGCCGGTGCGGGGCGTTGAGGCGGAAGCGAACTCCGAGCATCCGGAGGAGGAAGCAGGTGGCGGCCGCGGCCAGGGCGGCGGGCAGGCCATAGATTCCGGTACGGATGGTGGTGACCGTGATCGCGGCCCCGAGGAGGGCGGGCACGGCCTAGAGCCCGCTGCGCAGCACGGACGGGACCTGACGAATCAGGACGTCGCGCAGGGTCCCGCCGCCTACCCCGGTGATAGCGCCGAGGATCACCGCCTGCCCGACGCCGAGCCCGAAGTCCAGGCCTTGCTGGCCCCGGTGACGGTGAACACGCTCAGTCCCACGGCGTCGAGCACGGTGATCGGGCCGGACAGCCGATCCAGCCGTTGACCGAGGGCGAAGGCGATCAACGCGCCGCCGGCGGCCACCGCCAGGTAGGGCCAATCGCGGAACGTGGCCGGTGGCAGGTCGTTCAACAGAATGTCGCGGATGATGCCCCCGCCGAGTGCGGTGATCATCCCGAGGGTGATGCCCCCGACGATATCCAAATGGGCCGCCCGCACCGCCGTCAACGCCCCGTTCAGACCGAACACGAACGTCCCCGTCAGATCCAGGGCAAGCAACAAAGGGGACTCGGCGCTCATACCCGAGGTGCAGGTCAGGTGGGGATGCTGAATTGGACGCGGGCGAGATGCGCGCAGATGGGGGCGATCATTTAGTGGCGGAGCCGGTTGTGTTCCGTGTCGGTGTCATAGGCCCGGTAGAAATCGGTGTCGGCCCAGTCATTGGTGATGGCGAAATCCCACCCGCCTTCGCGCAGGTCTAGGTCGCGTCCGGTTTGCATGCTCAGCTGGCCTGGGAAGCCCAGGGCGGTGAGCGCGGTGAGTGCATCGTCGAGTTGGGCAGAGTCCGCGGCGGCCTGGGTGGGGTCAGCGGGTGTGCGCAGCGGTCCGAGGACCACGTTGCGAATCATCGAGGCACCCACGCATGCACGACCGGCATTCTTAGATCCAGCATGAGGTGATGGTCCCACGCTGTCGGGGGTGGGTGTCCGTGGTGGCCCGCCTAGCGGGGGTTCGGCGCAGATCCTGGTGTGCAGGGTGCCGCGGCGGGCCGGTGGTTTTGCGGTCGTGACGGGATGTGGCGGGTGGGTGGTGTCTGGTGGCGGGGGTCGTTTGCGGCGGCGAGGGCTTGTTCGCGGAGGGAGCGGTGGGTGGTGCGGCTGGCGGTGAGTGCGGCGTCGGGGGCGTCTTCCAGGGCCAGCAAAGTGTTGTCCGCGTGGGGCAGGGCCCGCAAAATTTCGTC
>JAABUZ0100002964.1_pt1 | contig 26648 bp, 29 predicted proteins | sample 5562091 | NCBI WGS metagenome assembly JAABUZ01 (sample SAMN12813069, study PRJNA571459) | rock metagenome | isolation source: Antarctica rocks | place: Antarctica: Victoria Land, Linnaeus Terrace sud | collected 2015-12-21 | reverse complement strand
CTGCGCCTCCACGCTGACAGCACACACCGGGTCAGAGCACACCGCGCAGATGCCTTCTCGCCACCCTGGCGGGCCCTAAGCCGAGTGTGTGCGCGCGCCAGCATCCGTCACCCCGGGCTGTTGATGGTTCAGCGGGCCATACGACCGAGGCCCCTCCCGGGCTCCCACCCAACAATGGCCCGCCCCTCCCGAGGCTCATCCGACGGCTGAGGACACCGCCACGTTGCTGGCCCCCGAAAGGAGGTGGCGCCAACCGGCGGCGCGCACGGCTCGCTCGCCGCGCGGTCGGTGGTGCACGTCGAGCGGCACACCCCCCCAAGCCCAAGGGGCTCACGAGACCACAGCTGAGCGCAGGATGTCGGTGGGCACGGCGTCGACCACCTCGGAGCCCTGCACTGATCGGGTGTAGCTGGAGCCGTCTCCGGTCGTAGCCTCGTCGATCAGCTCGGCGGTGACCGGGTCGAACGACAGGGCCTGCACCACGCCGCGTCGCCGCGCGTCGTCGACGTAGTCGAACTCCTCCACTGCACGGCCGAGCTCGTCGCGCTTCGTCGCGCTGAGAGTGACGTGGTCGGTCAGGGTCAGCACGATGATCATGGCGGAGCGCAGGGCGGCCGGCGCCCCCCCGTCGCGGAGCGTGTCACCGATGAAGACGAAGACCGCCTCGTCGGTGCTGTTCGAGCCGCTGACGTGCGACCGCAGGTAGCGCCGGAGGCCGGCCGGGTCGGTCGGGAGCGACGCCAGGAACGCGCCACGGTCGAAACCCCGGGACGGGAAGTACGACGTCGACACATGCGGCGCCGCGCCGTTGTCCGTGCCGGTGTCGCGGCGCCAGAGGTCGCCGCCAGGTGCCTGCCAACTCTCGGAGACCGTCACCAGGTCCAGCGGGTCCCCCGGGTTCTCGGTGCTGCCGACCTGGTGTGCGCGCACGACCCGGTGCAGGAACTGCCCGGCCGCCGGGTCAGTCCCTCGGGTCGCGGCGGCCGTGCGTGAGAGGCGGTGCAGCGCGGCGGCGGCGGCGGGGCTGGCCGCGCCGGGGGTGCCGTCGGGAAGCAGCGCGGGTACGGCGACGACGCCGGTGACCGCTGCCGCGGCGAGCGCTGTCACCAGGACCAGGCGGTGCCGCAGCCGGGGTGGGTCAGCCGACGGGGTCAGGAGCAGCCGGTGCAGCAGGTCGGCGCGGTCTGCCGGGGGCCAGGCGGCGTCGAGGTCGGCGGCGGCGGGCTGGACACGGCGTAGCTGATCGAGGATGTCGGTGCTCATGCGCTTGCCTCTCGGACACGGGCGGTTTCGGGCTGGGCGGGCGGTGGGGGAGGGGGATCGCAGCTGCGTTCCAGCCGGTGCCGGGCGCGATGCAGCCTCGCGTCGAAGGCGCCGCGGGAGCAGCCGGCCACCCGTGCCGCGTCGACCGGCGTCAGCCCGTCCCAGGCCACGAGCAGGATGGCCTCCCGCTCGGCCTCGGTCAGGTCGAGCAGCGCGGTGAGCATGCTGCTCCGGTCCACCGCGTAGTCCTCGGCGGCGGCCGTCGTACCCGTGCCTGCCACGTCGGCCAGCCGCCTGGCGAGCTGGTCGCGGCGGGTCGCGGAACGGCGGCGGTTGGCCAGGGTGTTGCGGGCGACCACCAGCAGCCAGGGGAGCGGGTCGTCGGGCAGGTCCGCGATCCGCCGCCAGGCCACCAGGAAGACGTCGGCGACGACGTCCTGGGCTGCGTCGCGGTCGGTGTGCCGCAGGACATAGGCGAGGACCCGGGTGGCGGTCGCCTCGAACGCCTCGCGGAACCGCTGCTCCGCGTCGCTGGGAGTGGTCACGACACGCAATGTCCACCCGGACGCCGATCTGACGGCCGGCTACAGGACCGGCACCACGACCTCGTCCGGCGCGGCGGCCTGGCGCACCTTTAGGACGCGAGCACCTGCCGGTAGCAGGCCAGCCACCGCCTGCTCCGGTGTCGCCGCGGCCGCGGCGGTAGGCACCGCTGGAGACCCGCTGGACGCGCAGGGGCATCCGCTGGTGAGGGTGATCAGATGCTCAGCGGTGCATCCGGGGTCAGGTGTGGAGCTCGCCGTCCACGCCAGCCGTGGTCGCGGGGGGCAGCTCGGTGACCGGACCGCTGGGTGCCGGCGGCCCGGAGATCGCGGGGCCGCTCGCCGCACCAGGGCCGCCATCGGGCACGGGGTCGGCCAGGGAGGGCAGACCGTCGGTGCTGCCGCCGACGTTGCGGGTGGTCCCGGGGTGACCGGGGGCGACCGGGGGGCCGCCAGCGGACACGATCGGGCCTGCCTCGGACCCCGGGGGCGTCGACGGCGCGGACCGGCGCCGACGAGACGCTGCGGCGGCACCGAGTGCAAGGCCGGCAACCACGCCGAGCGCGAGCAGCGGCCACCTGCCGCGCCGCTGCCGGGCACCAGCGGCAACCAGCGCTGCGCGGGCGGCGACCTGGTGCGCCGGCCCGGACTCCAGCACTGCATCGCGGGCATGCGCGGCCGCGACCGTCAGGGCGGGCAGCACGGTGTCGGTGGCCACCCCCGAGGCCCGGTCGGCCACTGTCGTCGCCGCCGCCGTCACGGCGGGCAGCGCCGACCCGGTAGCCCAATCCTGGACGGCAGTGCCACCCCGCTGTGCCAGTGCCAGGGCGGTGCCCACGGCCGCGCGACCGCGCAGGGCGGCCGTGTCGGGATCGGTGGTGGCGTCGGGGCCGACGGGCAGCGAGCTGGTCATGACCACCGGGCTCCCCCCGCAGACTCGTCGTATGCCTGGTTAGGCTCGTCGGGACGGTCGCGACCCCAGTGACCAGCGCGACCAGCGCACCGACGAGAGGACCATCGTGGCCGAGGAGCTCTACGCGACGTTGCACACCACCAAGGGCGACGTCGAGATCAAGCTGTTCCCCGACCACGCTCCCAAGACGGTGAAGAACTTTACCGACCTCGCCACCGGCGGCCGCGAGTGGACCGATCCCCGCACCGGGGCCAAGAGCACGGCGCCGCTCTACGACGGCACCGTCTTCCACCGGGTCATCAACGGCTTCATGATCCAGGGCGGCGACCCGCTGGGCACCGGGACCGGGGGGCCCGGGTACCGCTTCGCCGACGAGTTCCACCCCGAGCTCGGCTTCGACCGGCCCTACCTGCTGGCCATGGCCAACGCCGGCCCCGGCACCAACGGCAGCCAGTTCTTCATCACCGTGGGCAAGACGCCGCACCTCAACCGCAAGCACACCATCTTCGGTGAGGTCACCGCCGGCACCGGCGTGGTCGACGCCATCGCGACGGCCCCGACGGCACGCATGGACCGCCCGGCCGAGGACATCGTCATCACCGGGATCGACGTGGAGACCCGCACCGCCTGACGGCCGCCCATGACCACCCCCACGACGCCAACGACCCCCGCCGGTCCCGCCGCGCCCGTCTGCTACCGACACCCCGACCGCAGGACCTTCATCCGGTGCACTCGCTGCGACCGGTCGATCTGCCCGCAATGCATGACGCCGGCGGCGGTGGGCTTCCAATGCCCCGAGTGTCTGCGGGAGGGGCGCGCGACCGTGCGGGGCAAGACCACGCCGTACGGCGCCCGGGTGGTCGAGCGCGCCTACGCGACGTACACGCTGATAGCCGTCAACGTGCTGGTCTTCCTGGCCACCCTGGTCAGCGGCGGCAGCAGCGTCGCCTTCGGCGGCGGCAGCTCCGGGCTCTACGACGACCTCGCCCTCACCACGCGGTCCTACCGCTACCAGGACGCCGACGGCCTGGTCCACACGGTCGGCTCGGTCTCCGGCGGGCAGTACTACCGGCTCGCCACGAGCGCATTCATGCACGCCGGGCTGTTGCACCTGGCCTTCAACATGCTGGCGCTGCTGCAGCTCGGTCCGCTGCTCGAGCGGCTGTTCGGCTGGTGGCGCTTCCTCGCGGTCTACGCCGTGGCCGGGCTGGGCGGCTCGGTCGCGACCTACCTGTTCGCCGGCGAGGGAACCGCCACGGTCGGGGCCTCCGGCGCGATCTTCGGGCTGTTCGCGGCGTACTTCGTGGTGGCAAGGCACACCAGGAGTGACACCAACCAGATCCTGCTGACGATCGGGATCAACCTGGCCATCACCTTCGCCGTGCCGCAGATCAGCAAGACCGGTCACCTCGGCGGGCTGGCCCTCGGCGCCATCGCCGGTGCGCTCGTGGTCTACGTCCCGGCCGGTCCCCGCCGTACCGTCGTGCAGGTCGTCGGGTTGGTCGTCCTGGCGGCAGTGCTCGTTGCGGCCACACTTGCCCGCACCGCAGCGCTCACCGGTTGAGTCTGTCCACAGGCGTTGTCCACATTGGGGACGAATGACACGCGCGTCACTCGCTGGCGGTGGCGTGCTCGGTTAGCGCCAGCGGGTCAGCAGACCCACCCCACCGACCGCCAGGCCGATCGCAATCGCGTAGTTCCACGAGCCGAGGCGGTCCTGCAGCGGAGCCGGCCCAAGCGTGTAGCTGACGATCCAGACCACAGCGAGCAGCAGCAGCACCAGGATCGTGCGGCCAACCCATGGGGCGGACGGCGGCAGGTTGCGCGCGGCGGTGGTGGGCGGCGTGGTGTACGCCGGTTTCCGGTTCCTGCGGACCTTGGACTCGGGCACGCCTTAGCGTAGGGCCAGACCTGGCGTGCGGTCAGGCGAACCGGAAGGGGCTGGCGTGCTCGGGCGGATGCTGCGCGGGACGGGCGAGACCTTCATCACCGCCGGCGTGGTCGTGCTGCTGTTCGTGGTCTACCTCCTCTACTGGACCGGCTTCCAGAACAGCCGCACCCAGGACCGGCTGGGGCGGGATCTGGAAAAGGCCTGGGCGCAGGGGTCACCGACCACCGCTGGCAGCACCGGGACGATTCTCGGCCCAGGCGTACCGCAGCCGGTGGTGGCGCGCCTGCCGGCGCTCGGCGCCGGACTGGGCCGCATCTACGTCCCGCGCATCGCCCTTGCCCGGGTGATGGTGGAGGGCACCACGACCGCCGACCTGCAGGAGGGTCCTGGTCACGTGCCCGGCACGCCGATGGCGGGGGAGCTGGGCAACTTCTCGGTCAGCGGGCACCGCACGACCTACGGGCAGCCATTCAACCGGCTCGACGAGGTGCGTTACAAGGATCATGTCGTGGTCGAGACCCGCACCGACTTCGTGACCTACCGCGTCATGGGACAGACCGACGTCGACCCCAACGACGGCATCGTGGTCACCGATTCCACGCCGGCTATCGGCGCCCAGCCGCCGACGGCGACCCGGCTGCTGACCTTCACGACCTGCACCCCGAAGTACTCCGCCGAGCAGCGGCTCATCCTGCGGGCGGTGTGGGAGCGCACCGACGCGAAGTCCGCGTTGAGCCGTGCGCCGTACCAGCGGCCGCCGGCCCTGCAGCCAGGGGCGGTTTAGGACAGGTGTACGCCGCGATCTGGCGCCGCCTCCCTGGCCCGGCGGCCGTGCGGGCGCTGACCTGCCTGGTGCTGCTCGTCGCCGTGGTGCTGCTGCTGTTCACGGTGGTCTTCCCCGCGGTGGAGCCGCACCTCCCCTTCAACGGCGTCACCGTGGACCCCGGCCCGGTCGGCTCCTCCGCTGCTCCCGGCTGATGGATCGCACGCCGGAGCGACGGCCATGACCCGGGTCCTCGTCGTGGACAACTACGACTCGTTCGTCTTCAACCTGGTGCAGTACCTCGGCCAGCTCGGCGCGGCCACCGAGGTGGTGCGCAACGACGTGGTCGACCCCCGGGTCGTCGGTGGCTTCGACGGTGTGCTGATCAGCCCCGGGCCGGGTACGCCGGAGGCGGCGGGCGCCAGCGTCGATGTCGTGCTCGCCTGCGAGGCGGCGGGCGTCCCGCTGCTCGGGGTCTGCCTCGGCCACCAGGCCATCGCGGTCGCGCACGGCGCCGTCGTCGACCGGGCGCCCGAGCTTCTGCACGGCAAGACGTCGCTGGTGGAGCACGACGGGGCCGGCGTGCTGGCGCCGCTTCCGTCGCCGTTCACCGCGACCCGCTACCACTCGCTGGCGGTCGAGGAGTCGACGGTGCCGGCCGAGCTGGAGGTCACCGGGCGGACCACGGGCGGGCCCGGGGTGGGCACGGTGATGGCCTTGCGGCATCGGACCCTCCCGGTGGAGGGCGTGCAGTTCCACCCGGAGTCGGTGCTCACCCAGGGCGGGCACCTGCTGCTCGCTGCCTGGTTGGCGGGGTGCGGTGACCCGGCGGCCACCGGCCGCGCCCCAGCGCTGTCCGCGCGGGTCGAGGAGCTCCGCGCCACCGCCTTTGCCTGAGCTTGCCTGAGCTTGCCGATGTGCTGGGCTCAGGGCGTGGGGGCCGGCGCAGTCGTCGGGGCCGCCGTGGTCGGGGGAGGGGCCGGGGCCGACGTGCCGGGCGCGGCCGTGGTGGGCGCGGCCGTCGCCGGAGCGGAAGAGGTCGCAGCGGCCGTGGTGGGTGCGGGCGTGGTGGGTGCGGGCGGCGGGATGGGGCTCGGTGTCGGCCTCGGGGGGGGCGGCGACACGGCCAGGATCAGCGCGACCGCGGTGCCGTACGGCTGGCCCGTACGCCCCTGCCCGGGGTTGCTGGTGAGGATCTGCCCGGGCTGCACCCCGGCGTCCGGCCCCACCGCGGTCTGCTTGACCCCGCTGACGACGTAGCCGGCCTGCCGCAACGTCGCCACGGCGTCGTCGAGGGACAGCCCGCGGATGGGCGGGATGGTGCCGGCACCGCTGGCCACCGTGAGGGTGATGGTGCTGCCGACCGCGACGGTTGCCCCCGGCTTGGGGCCGACGTCGGTGACCTGGCCCTTCGGCACCGCCGGGTTCGGGTTGTCCTGGACGTTCGGGTTGCCCTGTAGGTGGGCGAGCGCGAGGTTCTTCTTCGCGTCGTCCACGCTCTGCCCCACCACGTCCGGCACCGGCACCTGCTCCAGGCCGTCGCTGACCGAGATGTTGATCGTGTAGCCCCGCTGCACGGTGAACGGTGCCCCCACGCTCTGCGAGAGCACCTGGTCCTTCGGGGTCGCGGCAGCGGGGTCGGTCTGCGGCACCCGGTCGACCGTGCCGAGGGTCAGTCCGGCCGCCGTGAGGGCCTGCTGGGCCTGGGTCAGCGTCCGCCCGACCAGCTGGGGGGTGCGCACCTCGCGTGAGCCGCCCTTGTCGAAGGCGTTGCGCGCCACCAGCGCCGCGACGACGAAGACCGCGACCACCCCGAGGGCGAGCAGGGCGTACGCCGCACCCCGGCCGGCCCGGCGCTCGGGCGAGGGGGTCAGCGGCACCGCGGTGCGGACCGGCGGCGGGGGCGCGACGACCGTGCGCACCGCACCGGTGCCCACCGCGCCCCCGGCCAACACCGGGGTCGCCGCCACCCGTCGTCCCGCCGCCACCCGGTCCAGGTCCGCCCCGAAGTCCGCGGCGCTCTGATAGCGGTTGGCCGGGTTCTTCGCCATCGCCTTGAGCACCACGGCATCAAGATCACCGGTGATGTCGGGGTCGAGCGCAGATGGCGGGACGGGGTCCTCGCGCACGTGCTGGTAGGCCACCGCCACCGGCGAGTCGCCGGTGAACGGCGGCTGCCCGGTCAGCAACTCGTAGAGCAGGCAGCCGGTGGAGTAGACGTCGGAGCGGGCGTCGACGTGCTCGCCGCGGGCCTGCTCAGGGGACAGATACTGCGCCGTCCCCATCACCGCTGCTGTCTGGGTCATCGCCGAGGACGACACCGTCACCGCCCTGGCGATGCCGAAGTCCATCACCTTCACCTCGCCGGTGGAGGTGATCATCACGTTGCCGGGCTTGATGTCGCGGTGCACGATCCCGGCGGTGTGGCTGTATTCCAGCGCCGCGCAGACCTCGGCCACGATCTCCACCGCGCGCCGGGGCAGCAGCCGTCCCTCGGACTGCAGCACCTCGCGCAAGGTGCGCCCCTCGACGTACTCCATCACGATGAACGGCACCCGCTGACCGGCGAGGACGTCCTCGCCGGTGTCGAAGACGCTGACGATCGCCGGGTGCGACAGTGCGGCGGCGCTCTGCGCCTCACGCCGGAAGCGGGACAGGAACGACGGGTCCCTGGCCAGGTCGGCGCGCAGCACCTTCACCGCGACCTCGCGGCCCAGCCGGACGTCGTGCCCCCGGTGGACCTCGGCCATGCCGCCGTAGCCGAGCACCTCGCCGAGCTCGTAGCGCCCCCCGAGGATGGGCGGGTCCTGCTGTGTCACGTGCTCCCCCTCAGCAGCCGGCCGGACGGGGCGGGTGCCCGCAGACGAAGGCCTTCATGACCGCCCCGGCGACAGGCGCAGCGACCGCCCCGCCGGTGGCATCGGACCCGCTCCTGCCACCGTCCTCCACGATGACCGCGACCGCGATGCGCGGCGACTCCACCGGCGCGAAGCCGGCGAACCAGGCGTGCGGCGGCTGGGCGCCGGTGCCGTGCTGCGCCGTCCCGGTCTTGCCGGCCGAGGTGACCCCGCCGAGCGTGCGCTGGATGAAGCCGAACGCCGTGCCACCCGGCTCGGAGGTGACCGCCTGCATCATCTGCGTCAGCTGGGCCGCGACCTGCGGGGTCACCGGCTTGCCGAGCTCGCGGGGGACGGCCTGCGACAGCATCGAGCCGTCCGGCGCGTGCTCCTGGGCGACGAGGTACGGCGCCAGTTCGCTGCCCTGGTGGGCCACCGCCTGCACGATCATCGCGGCCTGGAGCGGGGAGAAGGCGTCGTCGTACTGCCCGATCGCTGAGAAGGCGAGGTTGGGCGCGTTGACCGTCTCGGGGAAGGTGGACTTCTCCTGCGGCAGCGGGAAGCCGGCGACGGTGGACCCCACGCCGAAGGCGGCGGCCTGCCGGCGCAGCGCGTCGGCGCCGAGGTCGAGTCCGAGCCGGCCGAAGGCGGTGTTGCAGCTGATCTTCAGCGCCTGCCTGAGCGGGATCTGCGGGCCGCCACAGCTCTCCCCGCCGAAGTTGGACAGCTTCGCGGTGGTGAGCGGCAGCGACAGCAGGTCGGGCGCGGCGATCGGCGTGTCCGGGGTGCGGCCGGCGGCGAGTGCCGCCGCAGAGGTGACCACCTTGAAGAACGAGCCGGGCGGGTAGTGGCCCTGCGTCGCCCGGTCCAGCAGCGGCATGCCGCCGTCCTTCACCAGCTGTTGGTAGGCCGCGCCGACGACCTTCGGGTCGCGGGCGGCGAGCGGGGTGGGGTCGAACGACGGGGTGCTGACCAGGGCCAGCACCGCTCCGGTCGCGACATCCAGCGCCACCACGGCCCCGTGCACGTTCGGGCCGGCTGCCCGCAAGGCCGCCCAGGCGGCGTCCTGGGTGCGGTGGTCGATGGTGGTGGTGACGTAGCCGCCCTGCTGCGGGCGGTTGCTGAACACGTCGACGAAGTTGCGCACGGCGAGGCGGTCGTCGTTGCCGGTCAGCAGGTCGTCCTCCGCCTTCTCCAGGCCGGTGGTGGACGAGACGCCGGCCCAGCCGGTCAGGGCGGCGTACTCCGCCGGATCGCTGGCGGCGTAGCGGCGACGATAGGTCTTGCCGTCCGGACCGTCGGGCACCGAGCTGGCGATCACGGCGCCGTCGGCGAGCACGATGTTGCCCCGGTCCCGGGAGAAGCGCTGGAACAGCGGGCGCGGGTTGGTCGCGGAGTGGTCCAGCCGCTTGGCCTGCCCGACCTGCACCCAGCTGGCGTTGGCCAGCAGGGCGGCGAACAGCACCAGGCAGGCGACGGCGACCCGGCGCATGGGGGCGTTCACCGGACTGTCCTCACGATGGCAGCCGGACGAGCTCGGTGAGGGCGGTCGGTGGCTCCGGCCGCAGGGCCGGCGGGGGACGCCGGGCCGCGTCGGACACCCGCAGCAGCAAAGCGATCAGCGCATAGTTGGCGACCAGCGAGCTCCCGCCGTAGGACAGGAACGGCGTCGTGATGCCGGTCAGCGGGATCAGCCGGGTGACGCCGCCGACCACCACGAAGATCTGTAACGTCAGCGACGTCGCGAGCCCGGCCGCGAGCAGCTTGCCGAAGCTGTCGCGGACGCCGAGGGCGGCCCGGAATCCGCGGGCGACGATCAGCGCATAGATCACCAGTACGGCGAAGACCCCGACCAGGCCGAGCTCCTCGCCCAGCGCGGCCATGATGAAGTCGGTACGCGAGAAGGGCACCGTCTCGGGGTTGCCCCGCCCCAGCCCGGTGCCGAACAAGCCACCGCTGGCGAGCCCGAACAGGCCCTGGACCAGCTGGTACGACGAGTTCGTCGGGTTGGTCCCTTGGAATGCGTGCAGCCAGATGTCCACCCGCTTCTGCACCACGGGGAACAGCGAGTACGACGCGGTGGCGCCGCCGGCGAACAGCATTAGGCCGATGACCAGCCAGCTCGCCCGCTGGGTCGCGACGTAGAGCATCGAGACGAAGATGCCGAAGAACAGCAGGCTGGACCCGAGGTCGTGCTCGACCACGAGCACGGCCAGGCTCGCCAGCCAGGCCAGCAGCACCGGCCCGAGGTCGCGGGCGCGGGGCAGCGGCAGGCCCAGGACGCTGCGGGTGACGACGGAGAGCACGTCGCGCTTGGCGACCAGGTAGCTGGCGAAGAAGACGACCAGCAGCAGCTTGCTGACCTCCGACGGCTGGAAGCTGAAGCCACTGAAGCGGATCCACACCTTGGCGCCGTTGACCTCGCTGAACCGCGCCGGCAGCACGGTCGGGAGCAGCAGCAGGACCAGGCCGACGAGCGCGCAGGTGTAGCCGTAGCGGGCCAGCACCCGGTGGTCGCGCACCACAGCGAGCACCGCGACGAAGGCCACCGTGCCGATGGCCAGCCAGATCAGCTGCAGCGGGGCGACCGGGTCGAACCGCGGGCTCGCGTCGATGCGGGCGATCAGCGCGAGCCCGATGCCGTTGAGCAAGGTGACCATGGGCAGCAACAGTGGGTCGGCGGCCGGGGCCAGCCGGCGGACGGCGAGGTGGGCGACCAGGGTGAGGGCGAGCAGGCTGCCGGCGTAGCGGGCGACATCAGTGGTGATGGCGTTGGTGCGCCCGATGCTCTGGGCGACCTGCGCGGAGGCGGCGAGCAGCGCGGCGAACAGGATCAGGGCGAGTTCGACGCCCCGCCGGGCTGGCTTGGGAGGCAGCGACGGCTGGGCGGCCGGGTCGGCGCCGAGGACGGCGGCGGTCATGGGGTCGCCGCCGCCGGGGTGGGAGGCGTCGGCGGCGGCGTGGGGGCAGGCGGCGTGGGGGCAGGCGGCGTGGGGGCAGGCGGGGTGGGGGCAGGCGGGGTGGCGTCCGGGTCGGGGATCCGCTGCAGGGCGGTCACGATCCGCTCGGCGTCGCCGCGGTCGTGCGCGGGGATCCCCTCCTGCACCCGCTGGCGGTCACCCTCGGTGAGGTCGGCGAGTGCTCCCCTGGTGCTGTCACGGGAGTGCAGGTGCAGCCCCGCGACGCTGCCGGGCACACCGTGGTAGACGACGACGTCGGTGTCGTCGGCCCCGACGTACCACTGGCCGCTCAGGTAGAGCCAGCCGCCGAACGCGGCGGCGGCGAGCAGGACCACCACCGCGGTCGGGACGAGCACCAGCGGGCGGAGCAGTCGCGCCCGCAGCCCGGCGCGCCCGGCCGCCTGGGCGGTTGCCGCTGGCGCGGACTCCGAGCCGTCGCGCCCTGGCCTGCGGCGCATCATGGCGGCCCGGCCGGCCGCCGACAGCAGCGACGAGCGGGCCGAGGGCAGCGTGTCGGCCACCGCGGCCGCCCCGGCGACCTGCGGAGGCGTCTCGACCTCGTGCTCGACGACGTCGGCCACCACGGCGGTGACATTGTCAGGACCTCCTGCCCGCAGGGCCAGGTCGACCAGCCGGTCCACCGCCTCCTGCGCGGTCCCCTCGCACAGCACCTCGCGCAGGGTGTTCTCGCTGACCACGTCGGTGAGGCCGTCACTGCAGAGCAGGTAGCGGTCACCGGCCACCGCCTCGCGGACCCGCAGGTCTGGCTCCATGTCGCTGCCGTCGAGGGTGCGGGTGATCACCGATCGCTGCGGGTGGCTGGCCGCCTCGTCACCGGTGATCGTGCCGGCGTCGATGAGGTCCTGGACGTAGGTGTGGTCGCGGGTGATCCGGGTCAGCTCCCCGTCCCGCAGGAGATATCCGCGGCTGTCGCCGATGTGCAGCAGCGCGAGCCGCCGCCCCGCTGACAGCAGCGCGGTGACCGTCGTGCCCATGCCGCTCAGCTGGCTGTCGGCAGCCACGAGGCTGCGCAGTCGCTCGTTGGCGTCGGCGAGGGCGTCGCGCATGGTGCCGAGCAGGTCCGCGCCGGCGGCGTCCTCGTCGAGGGGGGCCAGGGCGCTGATCGCCACGTGGCTGGCGACCTCTCCGGCGGCATGACCGCCCATGCCGTCGGCGACGGCCACCAGCCGGGGCCCCGCGAAGGCGGAGTCCTCGTTGCCGGAGCGCACGTGCCCCACGTCGCTGCGGACCGAGGCGGCGAGCGAGAGGCTCACGTCCGCAGCTCGAGCGTGGTCTTCCCGACCCGCACCGGCACCCCGACGGGCACCGGGGTGGGCCCGGTGACCCGGGTGCGGTCGAGGTAGGTGCCGTTGGTGGACCCCATGTCCTCCAGCAGCCACACCCCCTCCCGGGAGGAGAGCCGCGCATGGTGGCTGCTGGCGAAGTCGTCGGTGAGCACCAGCGTGCTCGCGTCGTCGCGGCCGATGGTCACCGGCTGGCCGGTCAGCGCCAGCGACGTGCCGGCGAGCGCCCCCTCGGTGACCACGAGACGTGGCACCCCCTTGCCCACCCGTGCGCCCTGGTCCCGCCGCCCGCCCGCCCGCCCGCCGCGAGCCGGTGCGCTCTCGGTGGCCCGGGTGGCCCGGGTGGCCCGGGTGCGGCCGGGGCGGGGACCGAACAGGTCGGTGCGCAACGCGAGCACGACGGCGAGCACGAACAGCCACAGCAGGGTGAGGAACCCCAGCCGCAGCGCGAGCAGCGCGACGGGAGGGACCACGTCAGGCCCGACCGTCCGCCGGCGGCCCGGTGCGGTAGACCAGCGTCGCCGCGCCGATCTCGATGCGGTCGCTGTCGTGCAGCTCTGCGGTCTGCACGCGACGGCCGTTGACCGAGGTGCCGTTGGTCGAGCCGAGGTCGACCAGCAGGTGGGAGCGGCCGTCGGGCAGTCGCCGGATCTCGGTGTGGTGCCGGCTCACCGCCGTGTCGTCCAGCCGCAGGTCGACATCGTGTGCCCGGCCGATGCGGGTCACGGCTGCGGTGAGGGTGAACGCTCGCTCCAGCCCGCGGGCCTCGGGGCTGTCGACCGGGGCCGAGCCGTGGGCCACCACGACCAGGCGGGCGTCGGCGAGCTCCTCCCGGGCCGGCGCGAGCGCGGAGCCGGCGGTCGGCAGGGGAGTCGGGCTGACCCGCGGGTCCGGTGCCGAAGCGCCGGGCTGGTGCGCGACCGGCTCCCAGCCGGCGACCGCGCCATCCGTACTGACCTCGGCGTGGACCCGGAAGACCCCGGTGTCCAGGCCCACGTCGTGGGCCAGCCGGACGGTCACCGGCCCGGCGAAGGTGTACCGCTGCTCGGCCGCGTGCTCGCGCACCATCGCGGCGAGCTCGGCCGCCAGCGGTTCGGCGTACGGGGTGAGGCGGTCGGAGTCGGCGTCCCCGAGGTCGACGACGAAGGCATTCGGCACCATCGTGCTGCGCGCGCCGATGACCTTCTGCGCGTCGCACTCCCTGGTGAGGGCACCCGCGATCTCCACCGGCTCCACCCCGCCGCGGAAGACCTTGGCGAAGGTGCCTTCGACGAGGGAGGACAGGCGTCGTTCGAACGACGACAGCACGCCCATCCCGCCTCCTGCCGGCTCGCCCGGGTCCGGCCCGGTGGTGGTTCTCCACGGTGATCGTAGGTGCGCAACCCTGTGTGTCCGGCCGGGACCTCGCTGTTAGGCTTCTCGGGTTGCTCGGGCGAGTGGCGGAATGGCAGACGCGCACGGTTCAGGTCCGTGTGTCCGTAAGGACGTGGGGGTTCAACTCCCCCCTCGCCCACCCACCCACCCACCCCGAGGGCAGGTCTCCAGCGTGCCGGTGTGGGAGCGGGTCGGGTGGGCGGTGGCCGCCGCCCTGCTCGTGTCGCTCGCGGTGCGCTCGGCCGTCGGCACCATCGTGGTCCCCCGCGGCGTACCCAATCGACTGACCCGGGTGGTGTTCGTCGTCGTCCTGTCGGTCTTCCGGCTGCGGGTACACCTGCTCCCCCGGCGCCGCAGGGACAGCGAGACCGGTCGCGACCGGGTGCTCGTCTTCTTCGCCCCCACCGCGCTGCTCACGTTGCAGGGCGTCTGGCTGCTGATCACGGCGGCAGCCGCCGTCTGCGCGTTCCGGGCGCTCGGCACGCCTCCGGTGCGTTCGGTGCAGTATGCCGGGTCGGCGCTGACCACCCTGGGTTTCAGCGAGCCGGCGGGGCTGGGTGGCCACCTGGTCGCCTTCGGCACCGCCGGGACCGGCCTGGCGCTGCTGACCCTGCTCATCACCTACCTGCCCAGCCTCTACGCCGCCTTCTCCCGTCGCGAGCAGCTCGTGCGCAAGCTGGAGGTCAGGGCGGGCTCACCGCCGTCCGGGGTGGCGCTGCTCGAGCGGTCGGTGGAGGCCGGCCGGGAGGCGGCGCTGGCCCAGGTCTGGCGCGACTGGGAGGACTGGTTCGTCGACCTGGAGGAGTCGCACACCTCCTTCGCGGCGCTGGCCTTCTTCCGCAGCCCGACCGCCTCGCTGTCGTGGGTGACCGCCGGTGGCGCCATCCTGGACGCTGCCGCGCTGCTGCTGGCGGTGCGGGGGGACCCCCGCCGGCTGCGCGTGACCACCCTCGCGGAGGAGGACCTCGACGTCGCCGACCCGGTCGGCGCGGAGGTGTGCCTGCGCTCGGGAGCCCTGGCACTGCGCCGCATCGCCAGCTACTACGCGCTCCCGCTGCCCACACCGGGTCACGTCGAGCTGTTCGTCTCGCGCGAGGAGTTCTGCGAGGTCTACGACCGACTCGCCGCGGGTCCGGTGCTCGTCGACGTGCTTCCCGACGACGCGTGGGAGGCCTTCCAGAACTGGCGCGGCCGCTACGACGCACCGCTGGTCGAGCTGGCCGCCCTGGTGCAGGCCCCCCCGGCGCCCTGGTCGGGTGACCGGGCCGGCCGCGCGCGCGGACGGGGCCTCACCCTGCGGGTGCGTCAGATCGACGAGGACCCCCAGGTCGAGGACCTCGTGCTGCACCGCGAGGACTGAGCGGCCACCGCTGGCCAGTCGGTGCCGGCGGCGAGCTGGCCGAGCTCGACGTGCGTCGCCAGCGACGGCTCGGGAGCTACCCAGACGCGGGACCGCAGGCCGGCCAGCAGGTCAACGCCGGCCCGGACCACCGGTCGCCCCAGCACGCGGCGGGCGCTGGCCCGGGAGGCCCGCAGGTAGAGGTCGTCGTAGAGGTGCCGCCAGGGGTACGGCGCGACCCCCTGCACCACGCTGACGGTGGTGTGGTCCCACGGGCCGCCGGCCCGGCTGCACAGGCGCAGCAACGCAGCGTCGGCCCGCAGCACGGGGGCCCGTAGACCGAACGTCGACGTGCTGGCCCAGCTCCGGATCCACCGCACGCCACCGACGTCGCAGCCGCACGATCCGCCCCGGCGCCCCGGCTGCGACGCGTGGTCGGCGTGCCAGGCGGCGTTGTCGGGCGTGTAGAGGCTGAAGTAGTCGGCACCCGGCAGGGCCTGCGCCGCGCCCACCAGCGCGACGAGGGCCTCGGGCCGATAGAGGTGGTCGTCCTCGCCGAACCACACCAGCCCGCGCTCCCGCGCCGCGGTCCGCGCCAGGGCGACGCCGAGCAGGGCCCGGTAGCTCCTGGACGCTGAGCCGCCCTGCACGGCGACCACCTCGTCCCCGCGCGCAACAGTGTCGGCGAGCTCCGCTGGCACGCCCCCGTCGGCGACGTAGACCAGCCGCGTGGGGCCGGGCACCCGGTCCAGGGCGCTCAGGAACGACGCCAGCGCCGCCTGCCGGGAGAACCACGGTGGCCGCGGCTTGTGGTTCGTCGCCTGCGTGACCCGCCAGTACGCCGTCAGGACGGGTGCCGGCACCGGATCCTCAGCCAGCGTCGTGGACGTGGCCCGCCGGCGAGTCGGGACCGCAGGTGGCGCACACCCCGAAGACCGACAGGTGCCCGGCGTCGGGCAGGAAAGCGTGCCGCTCGGTCAGCCCGACGAGGAACCGACGGACGAGGTCGGGGTCGACCTCCGTGACCGCCCCGCACGCGCGGCAGACCAGGTGGGCGTGGTCGGCATGGGTCGCCAGCTGGTAGGTCTTGCCGTGGCCGCCCAGGTGGGTGTGCCCGACGACGCCGTGCTCGGCGAGGGTCTCCAGCGACCGGTAGACGGTGGACAGCGACAGCCCGACGAGGCGAGTCTCGACCCGCGCGTGCAACTCCTCGGGGGTCCCGTGGCCGAGCTCGTCGAGGGCGTCGAGGACGAGCTGGCGGGCCGGTGTCGCCCGCAGTCCGGCACGGTGCAGCACGTCGTCCCAGCGCGGGGAGGTGGGGACGGGCACAGCCACGGCCTCATCCTGCCGCAGCGCGAACCGTCCGGCATCCTCCTGCGAAGACCTTGCACGTGCCACTTCTTCGTGCCATCGTTTGCGCAGATGCCCAGCCGGGCTCCCGACCAGCCTCCGAGGTGCACCCCATGACGACAGAAGTGGTGACCCTGCCCGCGTTGCGAGGCGACGGGTCGGCGGTGACGGACCAGCAGCGGGTCCGCTTCACCCGGGACGAGATCCCCCGGCTGGCCGGCCTCTTCGGGGTGGTCGCAGCCCTGCACGTTGCGGGGTTCGGTCTGTTCACCTACTACAACAACCAGCCGAAGTACCACGCGCTATCCGACGGCCACGGCAGCCTCATCTTCGCCGGGGCAGCTGCCGTCGCCTACGGCTTCGGCCTCCGGCACGCCTTCGACGCGGACCACATCAGCGCGATCGACGACACCACGCGCTATCTGCTGCAGAAGGGCAAGCGCCCGCTCGGAGTCGGCTTCTTCTTCTCCCTCGGCCACTCCACCATCGTGCTGGGGCTGTCGGTGGGCATTGCCTTTGCGGCGAAAGCGGCGAGCAGCTTCCAGCAGAGCTTCTCCGACACCGGGGGGATCATCGGCACCAGCGTCTCCGCGACGTTCCTCTACCTCATCGCGGCGCTGAACCTCGCCGTGCTGGTGGGCATCCTGCGCATGTGGCGCCAGGTCAAGCGGGGGGAGTACCAGCAGGAGGAGCTCGACACCCTGCTCGCCAACCGCGGCTTCATGAACCGGATCTTCAAAGGGCGGTACAACCGCTTCATCAACCACTCGTGGCAGATGTATCCGGTCGGCGTGCTGTTCGGGCTCGGCTTCGACACCGCGACCGAGGTGGGATTTCTGGCGCTGTCAGCCACCGCGGCGACCGCGAGCGTGGGCGCCGGCGTCTCGCTCCCCCCTCTGGCCATCATCAGCCTGCCGCTGCTGTTCGCCGCCGGCATGAGTCTCATGGACACGCTCGACGGGGTGTTCATGAGCAAGGCCTATGGCTGGGCGTTCGTCACCCCGATCCGCAAGATCTACTACAACATCACCACCACCGGGCTGTCGATCTTCGTGGCGTTCGTCATCGGCACCATCGAGGTGGTCAGTCTGCTCTCGGACAAGCTCGGCCTGACCGGCCAGCCCTGGGACTACATCGCCAGCATTGACATCAACACCGCCGGTCGGGTCATCGTGGGGATCTTTATCGCCACCTGGATCGGGGCCGTGGCCTACTACAAGATCCGCAAGATCGACGAGCGCTACGGGCCCGCGATCAGCACCCCCTTCGAACCGCCCCCTGAGGCTCAGGCCTGACGCGGGACTCCCGCCGCGAACCCTTCGCACCTGAACCCCGTGGCGTGTCGCCCTCTCGCCGTCAGCGAAGGTGGAGCGGCGGGTCGTGTGCCCGCCGGCGTACTGGCTGCGGCCCCTGGAGGTCTGGTGCCCCACCCCTGTCCCCGCGTGATCACCCGCGGGGCGCTGGTGGCCGCCGCCGCCACCGCGCTGCTGGCAGCGAGCGCGATGGCCGCGTCGGCCCACCCGCTGGGTAACGCGACGGTCAACCAGTACAGCGGGCTGCGCCTAGGCGAGGACCGCATCGTCGTCGACCATGTGCTCGACGAGGCCGAGCTGCCAACGCTGCAGACCATCCAGTCGATCAGCGGCGGCGGCACACTTGCCGCCGCCGTCACCCCGGCGGAGCGCGACAGCTACCGCACGAGGACGTGCGCCAGCCGGGCCGGACGGCTCACCCTCACCGTCGACGGACGGGCGGTCCCGCTCACGGTGGACAGCTCGATGCTGGGGTTCCTGCCGGGCGTCGCGGGCCTGTCGACGCTGCGGTTGACCTGCACGCTGTCCGCGCCCGCCTCGCTGGGCAGCGGTGACCACGACGTCTCCCTTCGTACGGCGAACGACGAGGGCAACCTCGGCTGGCGGGAGATGACGGCGGTCGGGGACCACACCACCCTGACGTCGAGCAGCGTGCCCACGACCTCGCTGAGCGACCGGCTCCGGGCTTATCCCGCCAATCTGCTGAGCTCTCCCGACGACACGCGGTCGGCCGACCTGCGGGTCCGGCCCGGTGGTCCGGCCGCGACCCCACTCGGCGGTGAGAAGCCCTTCCTCGGTGTGCAGACCCGTGGGATCGACGTGCTGTCGAGAAAGTTCCAGGGCCTCGTTGCTGGCAAGTTCACCCTCGCGGCGGCGCTGCTGGCCCTGCTGCTCTCGCTGGTGTTGGGGGGCGCGCACGCCCTCTCGCCCGGTCACGGCAAGACGATCATGGCGGCGTTCCTGGTCGGTCAGCGCGGACGGTGGAAGCAGGTCGGGATCATCGGGGTCACGGTCACGGTGACGCACACCATCGGCGTGCTGATCCTCGGCCTGATCCTCTATGCCACCAGCACGGCGATCGGCCCGTCGCTGTATCCGCTGCTCGGCGTCCTCTCCGGTGTGCTCGTCATCGGGCTGGGCCTCGGGCTGCTGCGCACCCGCTATCGCGCCGGTCGGGCGCTCGTCGCCGCCGGTCACCGCCACGACGGCGACGAGGTGGTCGTGCACGGGGCGGCTGCCGCCGACCACGACCACGACCACGCTCACGGTCACGGTCACGACCACCCTCACGGGGATCGCGACCATGGTCACGACCACCCTCACGAGGATCACGCTCACGGCGGGCTGCCGGGGCCGCGAGGGGGCGGCACGGCGCTGGCCACCGCACCGGCGCCGACGGCGCCCGCAGCGGTCGCCGTCACAGAGCAGGTGGAGCCCGACGTGACCGTCACCCGCACTGACGAAGGCACGGTGATCCGGCACCGGCACGGCGCCCGCGTCCACACCCACGTCGTCCCGACGATCACCGCCGACGGCCGGGTGCGGATGCCGAGCCTGGTCGGCATGGGCCTGGCTGACGGCCTGGTGCCCAGCCCCTCCGCGCTCGTCGTCCTGCTCTCGGCACTGGCCCTCGGTCGGGCGTGGTTCGGCGTGCTCCTCGTCGTCGGCTACGGCGTCGGGATGGCGATCACGCTCATCGGCGTGGGGCTGCTCCTGGGCCGATTCCGCGGTCGGCTGGAGCGGGCGGATCGGGTGCGTGGCGCCATGGCGGTGTTGCCCGTGCTGACGTCGGTCGTCATCGTGGGCGTCGGCTGCTATCTCGCCGGTCGCGGGCTCCTCCAGCTGGCCCGGGTGTGACGGGCCGGGCCCGAGTGGGCGGGCTCGTCCTCGCCGCCGCCCTGGTCATCGGGGCGGTCGCGTCAGTAGCGGCCGGCAGCGGCCCGCGCAACACCAAGCCGCCGTTGGACCGGACCCGACTGCGCGCCGGACCATGCGCGGACGCCGGAGCCGCGCTGGCGGACAGCCACCGTCGCGTCGGGGACCTCCTCGCGGGGGTGGCGACACCGGCGGGGGTAGCCGACCCGCTCACCGCCGACCAGGACCCGCTGGCGGCACTCTCGCAGGACCGGGGGGCCGCCGGGCCGGCCGGGGACCTGGTCCAGGAGATCGGCCTGCTCCGCATCGGCGTGGACGCTGGGAGCTACGTAGCCAGCGTCGGCGCCGACCTGCAGGCGGCCCAGCACGCGACGGAGGTCGCCTGCGGAGCTGCCACCTGATGACAGCCTGAAAAATGCGAATCGTTCCCGGTGAACTTCTGTGATCGACTCGCACGAACTCTCCATGAGCCGCCGCTAGGCGGGCGGAGCGACCTGACCGAAGGGGAACCACCAGATGGCACCAAGCACACCGCAGCGCAGCGCCCGGACCCGGCGGGCTGCACTGTTGGCGGTCGTCGCCGCCAGCGCCGGGGCGGTGGGCCTCTCCGCCCTCGCGCCCTCGGCCACGTTGGCGTCCAGCCACCGGGAAGCGCCGCTGATCAGCCAGGACCCGCTGGTCGACAACACGGACACGTACACGTTCGTCGACCCCAACGACAGCAGCAAGGTCGACCTCGTCGCCGACTGGAACCCCTTCGAGTTCCCCTCCGGTGGACCCAACTTCTACAAGTTCGCGACCGACGCGCAGTACAACATCAACATCGACATGAACGGTGACGGTTTCGCCGATAAGATCTACACCTGGACGTTCGCAGATAAGCGGACACCCAAGGGGACGTTCCTCTATGCAAACGGCCCTGTCACCAGCCTGACCGACCGTAACCTGCTGTTCCAGCAGACCTACACGGTCACCGAGTCCGATGGCGTCGGGCGCAACAGCCACGTCGTGCTCAAGAACGCGATCGCCGCTCCTTCGAACGTCGGCGAGGCCACCATGCCGGACTACCGCAAGCTCCGGGACCAGGCGACCATCAATTACCCCGGTGGCGGCATGACCTTCGCCGGCCAGGCCGACGACCCGTTCTTCCTGGACCTCCGTGTGTTCGACCTGCTCTACGGCGGCAAGATCGCCAAGGGCGCGCCGGTCGAGACGGGCACCGACTCGCTCGCCGGCTTCAACGTGCAGACCATCGCATTGCATGTGCCCAAGAGCGCCCTCGTCCTTAACGGCGACACGAAGAACAACCCGGTGATCGGCGTCTGGAGCACCACGAATCGTCGGAACTTCATCATCGCCAACGGCAAGAAGACCAACATCGGGCCGCAGGTCCAGGTCTCACGACTGGGTTCGCCCCTGGTCAACGAGGTGGTGTCGCCCTACGAGGCGAAGGACCTGTTCAACTCCTCGCGCCCCGGCAACGACAAGCAGTTCGCCGGTGCGATCCTCAACAGCCACGTGGCCGTCCTGCTCAACACGATCTTCAAGACCAAGTTCCCGACCACGAACCGCACCGACCTGGTGGCGGCGTTCGCGACCGGCATCGACAAGGTCAACGCGTTCACCGTGAACAAGGACCACGTCGCCCACCCGGCCATCGCCGAGGAGCTGCGGCTGAACACGTCGCTGCCCTACACGCTGGCCAGCAAGGGCGGCATTAACGGCGGGGCCAGCCCCTTCGGTGCCATCACGGCGAACTCCGACGGCACGCTCAACATCCCGGGTGACACCGGGTTCCCGAACGGTCGTCGTCTCACCGACGACGTCGTCGACATCGAGCTGCAGGCCATCGCCGGCGCTCTCACCACCAAGAAGTACGTCCCCGTCCTGACCGACCGGGTCGGCAAGAACGACGTGCCGTTCAGCAGCACCTTCCCCTACGTCGCGCTCCCGCACAGTGGTGGAAAGCCGATCAACGTCGGGTGACAACCAGCACCTCCCCGCAGCCGGCGGCAGCCTCTGGTCACACCAGCGGACCGTCGGCTGCGGGACCCCCACCGCAGCACCGACCGCACCGGTCCCGCGTCACCCGCGGCGCCGGTGCGGTCGCTGTCGTCGTGACCCTTGTCGTCGGCGGCACGCTGGCCGCCGCAACCCTCGGTGGCGGCACCACTCGCCCGGGCCCGGCGCCCGTCGTGAAGCTGCCTGTGGCCGGCGCTCCGGTGGGCAGCACCGACGCGCTCGCCCAGGGGATTGCCAAGCTGCAGGCACAGCTGGCAGCCGTCCCGGATGACCCGCGTGGTCTAGCCCAACTGGGGGCGGCCTACGTGCAGGAAGCGCGGCTGACCAGCGACCCGAGCTACTACCCGAAGGCCGACCAGGCGCTGCACCGCTCGCTGGTCCTGCAGCCGCTGCGCAACATCGACGCCGCCATCGGGCTGGGGTCGCTGGACGCCGGCCGGCACGCCTTTTCCGATGCCTTGCGGGAGGCCAGGCTGGCGCTATCGGTCAACCCGCAGTCGGCCCCGGCCTACGGGGTGGAGGTCGACGCGCTGACAGAGCTCGGCCAGTACGACGCCGCCCGCGATGCGGCGCAGCGCATGCTCGACCTGCGCCCCGACGTGTCGTCGCTGACGCGCGCCTCCTACCAGCTCGAGCTCCACGGCCAGCTGCCGGAGGCCCGGCAGGCGCTCGAGCGTGCCCTGCAGGACGCCTCGTCCACCGCCGACACCGCCTTCGCCGACTACTACCTCGGCGAGCTTGCCTGGAACGCCGGCGACCTCGCCGCCGCCGCCGCGGCGTACCAGGCGGGCCTGGACGCTGACCCGATCAGCGTGCAGCTCACCCAGGGTCGCGCGAAAGTGGCATGGGCACGCGGGGACACGGCCTCCGCCCTGCGTGACTACGCCACCGTGGTGGGCCGGCTGCCCACCCCGCAGTTCCTCACCGAGTACGCCGACCTACTGCGCTCGGTCGGACGCGCTCGCGAGGCGGCCGAGCAGGACGCCGTGCTGCAGGCCACCGTGGCAATCCTCAAGGCCAACGGCGTCGACGTGGACCTCGAGACCTCGCTGTACGAGGCCGACCACGGCCGGCCCGCCGCTGCGCTGACGGCGGCGGCGGCCGAATGGGGCCGGCGCCACGCGATCGTGGTGGCCGACGCCTATGCCTGGGCGCTGCACCGGTCGGGCCAGGACGCTGCGGCTCTCCCGCTCGCCCGCCAGGCGGCGGCGACGGGCTATCGCAGCGCCCTGTTCGCCTTCCACCGCGGCATGATCGAGCTGGCTCTCGGCCAGCGCGCCGCAGCGCGACGAGACCTGATGCTGGCGCTGGCGACCAATCCACACTTCTCGCCCGTGCAGGCACCGCAGGCAAGGGCCGCGCTCACCACTCTCGGGTAGCGGTCGAGCAGTGTGGGTCCGGCAGTGTGGGGTCCGGCAGTGTGGGTCGGGCCGGTGTGGTCAGGACAGGTGACGCCCGGCGGGCTCCCGCAACCGCACCTCGACGGCCGTGCCGGCCGGCCGCAGCTCCAGTGACTCCTCCAGTCGCCGCAGCGAGCCGCTCTCCACCTCGTCAAGCACCCCGGCGATGTCGGCGTCGTCGGCGACGTCGAGGCGCACGTCGATCAGCGGCTGCGCGGGGTCTCCCCGCATCGCCGCGGCGGCGTCCTCGACCCCGGGGATGGCGGCGAGGTCCGCCACGAAGGCCGAGGTGGCCACCCCGGTCGGCACCCGGGTGGTGCCCCGGGTGGCGTCATCCGTGAGGTCCACGGTGCCGGCCTTCGCCGGCCGCGCCCGCAGTGAGCGCCGCAGGAGCAGGGCGCCGAGGAGAGCCAGCAGCAGGCCCGCTCCGGCCGCGGACGGCCAGAAGACGTCGGCATGCGCCGAGAACCAACGCTCGACGTCGGGCGCGACCACCGGGGTGTCGGAGCGATCAGTGCCCCCCCGCGCGCCGGCGGCGCCGTCCCAGATGCCGAGTCCTCTGGACAGGCTGGCCCCGCCGGCGACGACGAGCAGCGTCCCGGTCACCAGCACCACCGTGCGGGCGAGGCCGTCGCCTCTGCGGTAGGTCGTGCTGCGGGCGCGCGTCATGCGTCGGCCTTCCGGAGCTTGACGTCCACGGACGGTTCCTTGGCCAGCGGCAGCCGGTGCAGACCGTTGCCGAGATGCTTGCCGAGATCGACGCGAGCCCGCTCGAGGTCGGTGGCAAGCGATGCACCCGCCACCACCACCTTGCCCTTGCGCACCCGGACCTTCACCGACTCGAGCCCGCCGTCACGAACGGCCAGCCGCCCGAGCGCGCCCTCGAGCGGCTTGCGGGCGAAGGTGACCTGCAACTGCGAGCGGCTGCTGCCGGCGATCGCGAGGGGAGCCCGCCGGCGCACGGTGGCGATCAGCATGAGCACGCCGACCACGAGCAGGACCAGGCCGCTGACCTTCAGCGCCTGCTGCGACCAGGCGTGCTGCTCGCCGTAGCGCAGCCAGCGGTCGTAGGGCAGCAGAACGTGGTGGCCGGCGGCGGAGGTGAGCGCCACCTCCAGGGCCACCGCAAGCCCACCCACGAGCAGCACCAGGCCGACGACCCCGGCCAGCAGGCGGGTCAGGCTGCGCACGCCGTCACCGGACCCGGCGGCCACGGCCGCCGGTCGAGGGGAGCTGTACGACGGCGAGGTCCAGGCGACCGACCTCGACCCCGGTCAACCGTTGGACCTCGCGGCCCACCTCGTCGCGCACCCGACGGGCGGTGGCCCGGACGGGCGACGGGTAGCGCACCGCGATGTCGAGCGTCAAGCTGGCAGTCGACCCGAGCACGCGGGCGGACGTGCGGAGCCGGTCCGCACCCACCCTCCGGTGCACCAGTTGAACTCCCGGGACCAGCCGCGCGGTGCCTTCGGCCACTCGCTCGACGACGGTCGGCGCAATGTCGAGGCCGCCGCGCTGGGCCGCCGGGGTGCTTCGGGAGGGCGTCGGGATGAGCGCCCCGCTCACAGCTTGTCCTTGACCTTCTGCTCGGCCGAGGAGACATAGCTGCTCACGTCGATGTCGCCCTGCACGACCTTGCCGATGACGAAGCCGATCGCCGCCAGCAGCACGGCGATTGCGAAGTCACCGAAGTCGCCCACTGCGGCGACGATCCCGAGCAATGTGCCGATGATGAGTCCGAGAGCTGCGGGGTTCATGGGGTGCCTCCAGGGATGGGGGTGCCGGCGGACCGGCGGGAACGGCGTGGCGTGGACGGGGCAAGCTCGGCGATCTCGACGTCGGCGATCTCCACGAACGTCGGTCGCCCCTCGGCGAACTGCTCCAGGGTGCTGTGGACGCGCTCGGCGAGCTCGGGGAGGCGCTCGCCGAAACGGGCGACGAGGCGCGCCGACAGGCTGTCGTCGTTGACGGACAAGCCGCCGACGTGGCCGGGAAGGCGTGCCTCGGCCTGGGTCCGCAGGTCGGGGGCGAGGCGCACGACCCCGCGGACCGCCAGCACCTTCCGTTCCACCGCCGTCAGGTCCACGGCGGGGGCGACCGCGGCCACCGCGGCCTCGCGGGCGGCTGCAGTCGCAGCGGAAGCAGCGGTGCCGGCCTGCTGTGCAGCTGCCGCACCCGCCTGCTTGGCGACGGCGCCGGCCTGCTTCGCGACCGCGGGACCGCGGTCGCGGACGGTGCTCGCGAGCTCCTTGCCCTTGGCGGTGGCGACCTGGCCGGCGGCCCCGGCGCGCTGCCCGACAGCCTTGCCGACAGCCTTGCCGACAGCCTTGACTGGCGGCCCCTCTGGCTTCTTGCCGGCCTTGGCCGGTGCGCTCGGCGCACTCGCCCGCCGCGCTCCGGTCCTGCGGCCGCCAGCCGCCGCCGCTGCCGATGCGGCGGCGTCGCGCTGGTCCTGGGCGGCGGCTCCCGCCTCCGTGGGCTGCGGCGGCAGGGCGGCCTGCCCCGAGGGCATCGCCCCGGTCGGCCCCGCGGCCGGCGCCCCGGCCGGCCGGGTCACGCTGACTCGTCGCCCTCGTCGAGGTGGACGTCGGTGACGTTGATGTTCACCTCGGTGACGGCCAGGCCGGTTAGCTCCTCGACGCTGGCGATGACGGTGCTGCGGACCTCCTCCGCCAGGGCCACGATCGGGTACCCGTAGTGGACGACCACCTTCAGGTCGATGGCCGCCTCGGTCTCGCCGACCTCGACGCCGATGCCGGCGCCAGGGCTTGAGGAGGTGCCGGGGAGCTTGTCCTTGACCTTCGACATCGCCCGCCCGGCCCCGCCGCCCACCGAGTAGATGCCCTCGACGGCGTGCACCGAGATCCCGGCGATGGTGGAGACGACCGAGTCGGCGATGGTGGTGCGCCCCCGGTCGGTCACCAGCTCGGAGTCCTCGTCGTAGTCCTTCTCGTCGTCCTGGCTCTGCAACGTCGCCTGCGACATGCCTGCTCCCCTGGTCGAGTCTGGGGGTCGACTCTCGTGCGGTCACCCCGTCGTGCCAGCGCTACCCCCGCGGCCCGCTGTCCACCCACCCCCGCGCATGTCACGATCGGGCCGTGCCCGAGCTTCCCGAGGTGCAGGCCCTCGTCGACGTGCTCTGCGAGCGCGCCGTCGGGCGGGTGGTCGCGCGGGTGCAGCCCGCGGCCGTCAACGTGCTCAAGACCTTCGATCCGCCTCCGTCGGCGCTCGCCGGCCTCGAGATCGAGGGCGTCGTTCGTCGGGGCAAGTTCCTCGACCTCACCGTGGGCGGGCTGCACCTGGTGATCCACCTTGCCCGCGCCGGCTGGCTCCAGTGGCGGACGACCCAGCCCGCGGTGCCGCCGCGGCCCGGCAAGGGGCCGCTCGCCCTGCGGGTGGTGCTCGACGACGGCTCCGGGTTCGACCTCACCGAGGCTGGCACGCAGAAGCGGCTGGCGGTCTACGTCGTGCGCGACCCCGCCGAGGTGCCCGGCGTGGCGCG
>JAABUZ0100002963.1_pt1 | contig 26657 bp, 28 predicted proteins | sample 5562091 | NCBI WGS metagenome assembly JAABUZ01 (sample SAMN12813069, study PRJNA571459) | rock metagenome | isolation source: Antarctica rocks | place: Antarctica: Victoria Land, Linnaeus Terrace sud | collected 2015-12-21 | reverse complement strand
CCGCGAGGTTCACCTCGCGCCCGTAGTAGTCGCCGTCGCGGTAGAGCGTCTCGCCGTAGTGGATCCCGATTCGCGGCAGCGGGCGCTCGGCGGACACGAGCGTCTGGAAGCCGACGGCCCAGTCGGTGAGCCCACCGCAGTCCGAGGAGACGATCATCACCTCGTCGCCGATGGTCTTGATGATGCGCGCGTCGTCGGGCAGCGTGTCCTCCACCGCCTCGACGAAGCGCTCGACCGCGCTCATAGCCTCCTCCTCGCCCTGGGTCTCGGTGAGCTTGGTGTAGCCGGCCAGATCGGCGAACGCGATGGCCACGCGCAGGCGTCCGAGATCGAGATGGCCGCCCTCGAGATCGGCCTCCATGTGGCCGATCACGTCCTGCTCGACGAAGTGCGAGAGGAACTTGTGGTGCACGTGGCTGAGGATCGGCGCGGCGAGGGGGAGCAGGTCGCGCGCGAGGCCCTCCATCTCCTCGGCCATCTCGAGCGCGGGCACGCCGTCCCGGATGAGCGGCTCGTGCACGTAGAGATGAAAGAGGCGCACCTCGGCATCCGCGATCTGAGCGACGGCGTGTCCGTAGACGCGCACGAGCTGCAAGAAGGCGACGAGGGGAAAGCCGGCCGAGAGCACCGAGGCGATGTAGCGCAGGAGCTCCACGTCGTCCTCGGAGATCTGCACCCGGGCCGAGGCCGCGAGCCCCATGGAGGAGAAGATCCGCTGGACGAGCGCCGGCTCCAGCCCGCTGCGCTCGGCCGCCTCCTCGAGGCTCAGCGACTCCCGCCCGACGGGAAAGATGTCCTCGATGTAGCCGAAGGCCAGGTGCCCGGACTCGCCGGCCGTCCGGATCTCCTCGAGGGAGTGCCCCCGCTCGCGCAGGCGGGCGACGAGACGGGCGTGCGCCGCGGCGGGGGCGGTCCAGCCCCCGTCGTACTGGGGAATGAGTCCGTCCCGCGCCCACCGGCGCAGCGTGTTCGGCGTCACGCCGGCGCGCCGCGCCACCTCGGCGAGGGAGAGCTCACCGCCTGCGTCGTTCACGTGCCGCTCCGCGTGCCCTACAGGCGCAGATGGGGGTACTCGGCTTCGACCAGCTCGCGGTAGCGCGCGAACACCGGCTTGGTGATCGGCATGAGCGCCAACGCCGCCTTCACGTCTCCCCCGGTCTTGATGCGTCGCCGCGCGATGGCCATGGGGACGTTCTCCTTGCCCTGGAAGTACTTGTTGGCGGTCTCGGAGGACATGGCCATCTTCACCTTGGGCTTCCACTCCACGTCGTCCGTCCACTCCCAGGCCAGGTTCGCGCCCTCGTCGGGACGCCCGGCGCGCACGTTCAGCACGAGGTCGACGTCGTCGAACTCGAAGCGCTGGGGCACGTCGGCGTCGCGCAGCTTCGGCCCCATGTCCTCGTCCTCGCTCATGAGGGTGAACACCTGGTCCATCACCTCACGGAACTCCTGGGCCGACCGAAATGCCGCCACGTCGGGCCTCCTCTCTGACTCTTCGGGGACGCGAGCCGCACCGGCACGGCCCGGGCGTCGGGAAGCGCACTCTAGGGCTCCCGGCCGCCGTCCGCGCGGACGCCGCCTCGCCGCCCTGCCTATCCTCGCCCGCCCCCGTGAGAGGCCAGACCCTTCACCTCCGGCCGACCGCCGAGCTCGCCGACCGCGTGCTGCTGCCCGGCGATCCCGGTCGTGCCCTGCTGCTCGCCCAGCGGCTGCTGCAGGCACCGCGCATGTTCAACCACCACCGTGGCCTGTGGGGCTACACGGGCCTCGCCGAGGACGGCGGGCTGCTCTCGATCCAGAGCACCGGGATGGGCGGCCCGAGCGCGGCAATCGTGCTCGAGGAGATCGTCCGGCTCGGCGCCCGGCGCCTCGTGCGCGTCGGCACCTGCGGGGCGCTGGCGGAAGGGTTGGAGCTCGGCGACCTCCTCGTGGCCGAAGCGGCCCTCGCCGGCGACGGGGCCAGCCGCGCGCTGGGCGCCGGCGAGCGGGTCGCGGGCGATCCCGAGCTCACAGGCGCGCTCCTCGCCGCATCGGCTCGGGACGGCGTGCGGACCGGTGTGGTCGCCTCGGTCGATCTCTTCTATGACCCCGACCCGTCCGCCGGCGCGCGCTGGCTCGCCGCGGGCGCCCTGGTGGTCGAGATGGAGAGCGCGACGCTCTTTCGCCTGGGGACGCTGCGGGGAGTGGCAGCCGCGAGCGTCCTCGCGGTCTCCGACCTCGTGGTGCCGGGCGCGGAGCCCCGGCGGATCGAGGAGGAGCGGCTCGAGGCGGCCGCCCAGCGCATGGGCGCCCTGGCGGTGGAAGCGCTCGGCGCGCCCGCGGCCGCCGCCGGCCTCAGCTAGAGGCCGCCTTCGCGGACTTCGATCCGCGCCGGCTCGAAGCGGGCGTCTTGCGCCTCTTCGTCGCACCCTTCCCGAGCTTGTCGACCTTCGTCCCCAGCTTGTCGAGCTTCTTGTCGACCTTCTCGATCTGGGCGCCGGTGCGGTCGAGCTTTCCGCCCAGGCGCTCGAGGTCGGCCTCCAGCGCGAGGAGCCGGCTCTCCAGAGCGGAGCTCGCTCCGAGCGACTCGACGCGCTCGTCCACCCGGTCGAGCGAGTCCTCGATGCCCTCGAGCCGCTGGGAGACCGAACGCAGCCGGCGCGTCAGGCGCTCGAGGTCGGCCGCCGAGGGCAGGTTGAGCGCCCCCATGGCGACGTCCTGGGCCTGCACCGCCTTCTCGCGGGCCTCGAACGCGCGCGTCAGGGCGCCGGAGACGAGGGGGTTATCGAGCAGCTCCTGAGCCACACGGCCGAGCGCTTCCTCCCCCTGTCGGGTCAGCCGGTTGCGCAGGCCGTCCTCTTCCTCGCTCATTCCACTGCCTTTCGGTCGCTCTCGGGCCTCCTGGCGCGGACTGTACCGGACGCTCCCAACTGGCTCGTGCTTCCGCAAGGCTGATGCTGAAGTCGAGGCTTAGGGTACGCGAACACATGGAGCGCGCTCCCTCGCGCGCGGGCACGGCCTCCCCCCGCCTCCGAATGGTTCCTCGTTGCAAAGGCTGCTCGCAGTCAGTAGCTTGCGGGTTCGTTCGCCGTCTGCGGGGAGTTCCGCCTATTCCGAACACCTCGCGAGCGCGCGGGGAGGAGCCTGCACTTGAGCCGTTTGAGGTCGAGGAAGTGGATCGTCTGGTTGGTCTGCTGCGCCGCTATTGCGGCCGCGCTGGCGGCCGTCGGGCCGGCCTCGGCTCAGGACCACCTCTACCGTGTAACGCTCCTTGGCCGGACGGTGGTCGTGAGAGCGCCTGCCGGTCAGGGGCCGCTCGGCAGTCTCGATCTCGGAGCGGTCCCGACGCTGCCACAACCCCCGACCCTCCCGCTCCCCCGCGTCCCGGGGTCCTCGCCTCCGTCCCCGAGTGCCCCCAACCCCCCCTCCTCCAAGCCCGCCCCGTCCAAGCCCCGGCCGGGCAAGCCCCGTCCCTCGAAGCCCCGGCCGGGCAAGCCCCGTCCCCATTCCGCGCCCAAGCACGGCGGCGGAGGGGGGAAGGCCCATGCGCCCAAGCCCGCGCCACGTCCGCCGGCGCGGCCGAAGGGCCCCACCGGCCCCGGCGGCGTCCCGACGCCCCTCAACCCCACCTTCTCGCTGGCCACGCCCGGTCCCGCCCCGATGGGAGTCCCGAACTTCTTCATCGACCAGTTCCGGATCCCGCCCTTCCTGCTCCCGATCTACCAGGCCGCGGGCATCCAGTACAACATCCCCTGGCAGGTGCTGGCCGCCATCAACGAGATCGAGACTGACTACGGGCGCAACCTGTCGGTCTCGACCGCCGGAGCGGTCGGGTGGATGCAGTTCCTCCCCGCCACGTTCAAGCAGTACGGGGTGGACGCCAACGGCGACGGGCGCAAGGATCCGTACAACCCGGCCGACGCGATCTTCTCCGCCGCGCGGTACCTCAAGGCGGCCGGCGGTGACAAGGACGTCCGCAAGGGCATCTTCGCCTACAACCACGCGGACTGGTACGTGCAGTCGGTGCTGCTTCGCGCCAAGCTGATCGGCGGCCTGCCGGCCGACCTCATCGGGTCGCTGACCGGCCTGACCCAGGGTCACTTCCCGGTCGCGGCGACCGCGCGCTACGCCGACGACCTCTCCGCCAAGCAGGCCACTCGGCGCGTGAAGGGCGCCAACGCCGCGGTGCCGGTCGACTCGAGCCCGCGCCGACGGAGCATCGACATCTTCGCGGCGCGCAAGGCGCCGGTCATCGCCGTGCAGGACGGACGCATCGTGAAGATGGGCACCTCCAAGCGCCTCGGGCGCTACGTGGTGCTCCAGGACGTCTCCGGCAACATCTACAGCTACGCGCACCTCGGCACGCTCTCGCGCCTCTACCCGGTGCCCAAGGAGAAGAAGGTCTCCGCCAAGGAGATCGCTCGCGAGCTGAGCCTGCCAAAGCGCGACAAGGCGCCCGCCAAGGCGGCGACCGCCGGTCGCCAGCCCGCTCGCCGTGCGGCGCCCGCGCCGTCGGGCTCGCACGTGCGGCCCGTGCGCCCGCGTCCCGCCCCGGCGCCCCCGGCGCAGAAGGAGCGGCTGTTCGCCAACCCGACCCGCCCGGGCGCCTACCGTGCCGGCGGTGAGCGCCAGGTGAGCCTCAGCCCGACCGTCTCCTCGTTCAAGAACTACTTCACGCAGGCGATCGGCCTGAACCGCTCCGACGTGGTGCTCAAGCCCCTGAAGGCCGGCTCGCAGGTCATCGCGGGCACGATCCTCGGTCGCATCGGCCAGACGGTGACCGGAACCGCTCCCCACATCTCCTTCGAGGTCCGCCCCGCCGGCCGCGGCGCCCCGCGCGTCGATCCCAAGCCGATCCTCGACGGCTGGAAGCTGCTCGAGTCGACCGCGATCTACCGCGCCGCGGGCAAGAACCCGTTCTTCGGGCCCGACGCGCGCAACCCCTCGATCGGGCAGATCCTGCTGATGAGCAAGGAGGCGCTCCAGCAGCGCGTCCTCGCCGACCCCAAGATCGACATCTACTCGTGCGGCCGCCGCGACATCGAGGCCGGTGTCATCGACCGCCGCGTGCTCGCCACCCTGGAGTTCCTCGTCGCCGACGGCCTGGATCCGAGCGTCTCCTCCCTCCGCTGCGGTCACTCCTTCCTGGCCAAGTCGGGCAACGTCTCCGAGCACTCGAGCGGCGACGCCGTGGACATCGCCAAGGTCAACGGGATCCCGATCGTGGGCCACCAGGGCCGCGGATCGATCACCGAGCTGACGATCCGGCGACTGCTCACCCTCCAGGGCTCCCTCAAGCCTCATCAGATCATCTCGCTCATGAAGTTCCCGGGGACCGACAACACGCTCGCGCTCCCCGACCACTACGACCACATCCACGTCGGCTTCCCCTCGCTCTTCGGGGCCAACACCCGGCTCGGGCGGCAGCTTGGCGCGATCCTCAAGCCCGGCCAGTGGCTGAAGCTCATCGATCGCCTCAACGCGATCCCCAACCCCAAGGTGAGCGTCAAGCCGTCCAAGTACTCGATCCCGTAGCGCCGGGCCGGCACGACCCATCCCGAGCGAGGTACCGGGCGCCGGCGCGCGCCTCTTCTCCTTCACCCAGTTCGAGTTCCCGTGGGCGCTCGGTCCCCCCGACGGCCGCTACGTCGTCCGCGGCGCCCCAGGCGAGAACGCGCGGTCGGTGCTCGTGCTGGCCACCCTCGGAGCGCTGGAACGCCGACGCCTGACCCGGCGACGCGGGCGCTCGGTCGAGGCCGAGCCGGATCCCACGCCCGTCCCGACCGCGCGCGCGACCGTGGTGGACACCGCGGCTCCGCTCGCGGACGAGAGAACCGGGCGCGAATGGGTGCGAAGCGCGGGGGAGCGCGAGGCCGGCGAGGCGATCGCGACGCTGAACCGCGCCATCCATGCGCACCGCCTCGCGCAGGCCGATCCCTACGTGCGGGAGGTCAGCGGCGAGCGCGCGCTCGTCGTACGGGTCGGCTACGGCGCCGGCGAGGAGGTGGCCGACGGCCGCTGGAGCGAGGCGCGGGAGCTGCCGCCGCTCGGGGCGCAGCGCCGGCGCCGCATCGAGGTGCTCCGGCCCCAGGAGCGACTTGCCGCGCTGCTCGGAGGCCGCGACGAGCCGCTCGCGTGCGAGGAGCTCGTGCTCAGAGCCCGGACCGACCTGGACGCCGGTCGGCCCCGCGAGGCGGCGCTGCAGCTCTCGCTCGCCCTCGACGCCGCCGTCGTCGAGCTCGGCCGGGACGGGCGCGGAGAGGGCATGGCCGGCCGGGTGGCGGAGCTCGACGGGCGCCGTGAGGAGATCGCCGCGGCCGCGCAAGCGGCGCTGGCCGGCGCGCCTCCCACAGCGGCGCAGAAGGCCGTCTCCGAGGTGCAGGAGCGCCTCGAGGCCGCCCTGCGCGCCCGGGCGGTCTCGGGCACCTGAACGAGGGCGCGGCGGCGCTACAACGCGTCCAGGACGCCCGCGAGCTCCTCGACGACGTCGCCGTGGAGCTTGACCGCCGCGCGGTGGTCCAGCGGCGTCGGCCCCTGCGTGACGATGGCCAGCTCTCCTCCCCCCTCCAGAGTGAGGAGCGGAAGCTGGGCGACCGGGTAGACCTCGAGGGATGAGCCGATGCAGAGCATGAGCCCGGCGCCGCGGGCAAGCGCGGTCGCGTGCTCGAGCGCCTTCTCGGGCAGGTACTCCCCGAAGAGGACGACGTCGGGCTTGAGCGCCTCTCCGCAGTCGCACCACGGGACGCCGTCCGCGCCGGCGGCCTGGCGCGCGCGCACCTCGTCGAGTGGATGCACAGCGCCGCAGGCCGGGCACGAGGAGGAGCGGATCGACCCGTGGACCTCCACGAGCTCCCGCGTGCCGGCCGCAGCGTGCAGGCCGTCGATGTTCTGGGTGATCACCGCGTCGAGGAGTCTGCGACGCTCGAGCTCGGCGAGGACGGCGTGCGCGCCGTTGGGCCGCTTGTCCCGGAGCGACTGGAAGCGGTCGCCGTAGAAGCGCCAGAAGCGCGCGGGCTCACGGCGGAACACGTCGATGTGCGCGACCTCCATCGGGTCGACCCTCTCCCACAGGCCCGTTCCGGGCGAGCGGAAGTCGGGGATCCCCGAGGGCACGGAGATCCCCGCCCCGGTGAGGGCGACGACCGACCCCGCCGCGCGGACGAGGTCGGCGAGGCGCTCCCTCACTTTCCTCGGAAGTGAGGCTTTCGCTTCTGCACGAACGCCCCGATGCCCTCCCTCGCGTCCTCGGACGCGAACGCCGCGGCGAAGCCCTCCTTCTCCCGCTCGATCCCCTCGTCGAGGTCGCCTTGCGCCGAGACCCGCTTGATCTGGCCCACCGCGATCGGCGCCTGATCGGCAAGCTTGCGCGCCCACGCCAGCGCGGTGTCGAACAGCTCGTGGTCGGCCACGACGCGGTTGACGAGGCCGTGCTCGTAGGCGTCCTCGGCCGAGATCGGCTCGCCGCTCAGGTTCATCTCGAGCGCCTTGCCCTCCCCCACCAGCCGCGGGAGCCGCTGCGTGCCGCCGAAGCCGGGGATGATCCCGAGCCCGACCTCGGGCTGGCCGAACTGCGCGGAGTAGGCGGCGATGCGCACGTCGCAGGCCATGGCCAGCTCGCACCCGCCGCCGAACGCGAGCGCGTTGACCGCCGCGATCGTCACCGTCGTGGAGCGCTCCCAGGAGCGCAGGAGCGCGTGCCCCTGGTCGAGGAGGTCCCTGCCCGCCTCGGGGTCCATCCTCGTGAACGCCTTGATGTCGGCGCCCGCGCAGAAGAGCATCGGGTTGGCCGAGGCGAGCACCATCGCGCGCACGTCCTTGCCTTCGATCTCCTCCCAGACCTTCCGGAGGCCCTCGATGACCTCGGGGGAGATCGAGTTGGCCGGCGGCCGGTCGAGCCAGGCGATGGCCACCTGGCCGCGCGTCTCGAGCTTGACCGGTCCCTCGTCCCAGCCCGGGTCGGGCTGGGCGTAGGGGAAGAAGCCCTGACCCGTCTTCTGGCCCAGGCGCCCCTGCGCCACCATGCGGCGCAGGATGAGCGGCGGCTCGTAGTACTCGTCCCACTCGGTCGCCGCCCGCTCGAGCTTCCTGACGACCTCGTCGAGGCCCTCGGCGTCGGCGCGCGCCAGCGGGGGCGGGATGATCCCGGCCCCGGCCATCATGCCGAGGTCGATGTCCTTGGCGGTGGCCACGCCCTCGTCGAGGACGAGGCAGGACTCGACGAGGAGCTTGAGCAGGAAGCGGTCGACCACCTCCCTGACGTCGGTGGACTGCTCACTTGCCGTGCTCATAGAAGCCCTTTCCGGTCTTGGCGCCGAGGTTGCCCTGCTCGACGAGCTCCTTCATGCCCTGGTGCAGGGGGAAGCGCTCGCCGTAGGAGTCGTGGAGGTGCTGGCCCACGTGGGCCACGGTGTCGAGGCCGAGGAGGTCCACGAGGTAGAAGGGGCCCATCGGCGCGGCCTTGGCCTCCGAGATGGCCTGGTCGATCTCCTGCGTGTCGGCGTCGGTCTCCTCCTGGAAGCGGAACACCTCGCCGAAGGCCGAGTTGAGGATCCGGTTGACCACGAAGCCCGGCACCTCGCCGCAGCGGATCGGCATCTTCTTGATCGTCTGGGCGAAGCCGGCCGCCGCCTGGGCGGTCTCCGAGGAGGTCTCCTCCCCCTCGATCACCTCGATCAGCCGCATCATCGACGCGGGATAGAAGAAGTGGAAGCCGACGACCTTGTCGGGCCGGCTCGTGACCTCGGCCATCTCCGAGATCGAGAGCGACGAGGTGTTGGAGGAGAGGATCGCGTGGCCGGGCGTGATCTCGTCGAGCTCGGAGAAGACGCTCCGCTTGAGCTCCATCTTCTCGGGCACGGCCTCGATGACGAAGTCGACGTCGCCGAAGCCCTCGTACTCCGTCGTGCCGGTGATGAGCGCGAGCTTCGCGTCCATCTCCTCCTGGGTCATCTTCTCCTTCTCGACGCGGGCCTCACAGAGGGAGCTGGCCTTCTCGAGCCCGGCGTCGACGAACTCCTGCTTTACGTCCTTGAGGATCACGGGGACGTCGACCGAGGCGATGGAGTAGGCGATCTCGCCGCCCATCGTGCCGGCGCCGACCACCGCGGCCTTGAACACGAACATGTGTGGCGTACCGTCCTTACTCGTCGTACTTCGTTGGCGGCTTGGCGGAGCGCGAAGGCTACAAGAGCGCTTCGCCCTCGGCGCTGAGCTCCGCGCCGAGGCGGGTCAGGGTGCGACGCAGCGAGTCGGCGAGGGCGCGCCGGATGAAGATCACGTCGATCACCTTGCGCAGCAGGCCGCCCCGCTTCAGCTCGTAGGAGAGCTCGAGCGCCACCTCGACGCCGTCCGCGAGCGCGGCGAAGCTCACCTCCTGGGTGCCGCGGAGCTGCTCGTCCTCGACCTCGACGGTCTGGCCGGCGCGCGGCTCGTGGCGCGTGGAGCGCTCCTCGACCCGTCCGCGACCACCGGGCAGCGACTCCCACACGAGCCACGCGCCGGGCTCGGGCCAGTCTCCCTCCGCGCTCACCACACCCCGGAAGCCGTCCACAAACGCGGGCCATCGGCGGAGGTCGTACCACACGGCCTCCGCCGCCGAGACCGACCCGGGAAGGTCCAGGGCGGCGCGCGCGCGGGTCATCGGGGGGCCGGGTCGGCGATCTCGGAGCGGATCGCCTCGATCGAGCGCGAGATGCGGTCGAGGCGGACGTCGAGCTCGGCGGAGAGCCGGTCGCGCTCCCACCGGCCCGCGGGGGTGATGCGATAGAAACGCCGCGTCCGGCGCCCGGGGTGCTCCCACGCACCGGTGATCAGGCCCCGGGACTCGAGCGTGCGAAGCAGCGGATACATGGTGTTCGGGTTGACGCTCAGCGCCCCGCCCGTGAGCTCGGCGATGCGGTCGCGCAGCTGGTTGCCGTAGCAGCGCCCGCGCGCGACGTAGTGGAGCACGAGAAGCGCCAGCAGGCCGCCGCGGCGCAGGTCGCCGATGAGCGGGTCGGCGCCCGCGGGCGGGGAGCCGCGCAGGCGAGCGGGGGGTCGGTGAGCGGCCGAGGGGGCGCGCGGTCGGGAGGAGGCCACGCGGTGGATTATCCCGGGCGGGTCGGCCAGAGCGCGCCGCGGCGCCCTGGTCAGCCGCAGGGACGGATGCGCCGCCTGATCGTCGCTCTGCGGCCGTCGCGCAGGAGCACCCGCGCGCTCAGGGTCGAGGCGTGGCGCGCGCGCAGCTCCGCCCGCCGGTAGCGGTAGCGGAGCGGTGGCCGGCGGTCGCCAGCCGCACGGCGAGCCCCGAGGAAGAACGTGGCCCGGGCGGCCGCGCCGGCGTCGCGGCCGACCACCGTGGCCAGCACGTTCGAGCGCGTGCAGCGCCCCGGTCCCCGGCGGTACCGCAGGCGCAGGGCGAGCCGCGGGCGCCCGGGAAGCGAGGGCTTAACGGCGTCCGCGATGCGCACGAGGCCGCCGAGCGCCCCGACGTAGGCGGAGCCGTCGGGACCCAGCGTGATCGGCGCGTAGTTGTTGTTGTAGCCGAGGCCCGTGCCCGCCAGCCGCCGGTACGCCTTGCGCCCGGAGCGGAACGAGAGCGCCGTGAGATACCAGGCGTCGTTGCCGTCGGAGCGCGGGGGCTTGGTGTAGGCGTAGACGAGCCCCGCACCCAACGAGAGCTTGGGCACCACCGTGGGGGCGATCTCGTTCGAGTGCCAAACCCGGTGGCATCCGCGGCCGCCGGCGTTCAGGTCCACCCGCTCGATCCCCGGCGCCGTCGTCCTGCCGTTCATCGTCGCCGTCGGGCCGCTGTAGCCGTAGTTGTTCTCGACGACCATCGAGGAGTCGGTCCCGATCAGCGAGTTGTCGGTGGCGCTCGCACCGCGGGCGAAGACCGGCTGCGTGCACACGAGCCGCGACCCGCTCACCCGGCGCGCACGGCGGTAGACCACGACGTCCATCGGATCGGCGTTGTCGGTGATCGCGACGTAGTCGCGGCCCATCACGGTCGGCGTGGTGCCCGAGCCGGCGTCGACCTGGCCGGGCTTGTGCAGGCCGGAGTTCGCGTAGCGCTCGCGCCACGTCACTCCCGGACCGCCGGTGCGCGTCGCGTCGAAGCGGTACATGGCATGGTCGGAGACGATGAAGACGCCGCCGGTCTCGTCCACGGCGAAGGAGTTCTCGATCTCCTCACCCGTCGCCCGGGCCTGCACTCGCCCGGCCGCCGGCTCGACCGTTCCCACCACGCCACCGAAGGAGACGAACCAGACGCGACCGGAGAAGTCGGGCAGCACCGAGGTGATCTTGTCCGAGGCGGGTACGGCCGCGCTCAGGTCGTAGGAGCGCTCGAGGTGGAATCCCGGGCCGCCGGCACCGTCGGTCTCGGAGATGACGTCGAGGTGACCGTCGGTCGTGGGCACCACGGCGCGGTCGTGGTTGTCGAGGTAGAAGTAGCCGCCGCCTGAGAAGTCCTGGAACGGGTTGAGGCTCGGGCGGCGCGGCGGCAGGTCGAACGAGGCAAGCGTGTCGAGCGTGCGCGCGTCGAGCAGCCTGAGCGTGACGTTGCGCAGCCCCACGCAGATCGTCACCAGGCGCCCCCGCCGGTCGAAGGTCACCGAGGCGCAGTCGGCGGAGAAGAAGGTGGAGGTGGTGCTCATCCCGTTGCCGAGCGGTCCGAGGCGGCGGTAGGCGTCGCTCATGTACGCGTCGTCGTGGATGTTCGAGCGCTCGTTCGGCGCCATGAACGGGTGGCGTGGAGGGACGGGAGCGACGACCGGGCGAGGGAGCACCGGAGCACCGGAGAAGAACGGCGTGACCGGGCGAGCGTCCTGGGGGATCGGCGTGGCGCCGGGCGCCGGCGCGGCCGGCGCCAGGGCCGAGAGGACGGCGAGGAGGCCAAGTAGACGTGCGAGAACTGCGGTCCTCACGCGCGCACGGTAGCGCCGCTCACCGGCCGCGTGCGCCGCTTCAGGCCGCCAGGGGCCGCAGGTCGCGCTCGGGCTCGATGCCCCAGCGGCGCCCCAGCTCCGCGAGCCCGGGCGTCAGCGGCCAGCGGTCGGGACGCTCCTCGCCCTCGAAGTCGGGCGCCGCGCCCTTGAGGGACATGCAGCCCGTGTTGTCCCCCAGGACGCGGAGCTCGGCCACCTCCGCGTCGCTCAGCAGCACCTCGTGCGGCACGCGCGCGAGCTCCTCGCGCTTGGCCTCGATCGGCTTCGCCGCCGGCCCCGGCTCCTGGATCAGGGTGGGGAGCACGCAGCGGACCGTGGGGTGCGCGAGGTTCCACTGGCACGCGAGCTGAAGCGGCGTGAGCCCGTGGCGCTCGGCGATGGGACGCATGCGCTCGAGCCGCTCGGCTCCCGCCTCGATCCACCCCTCGGGCCGGAAGGTGCGGTGGTCGCCGGGCGCGAACGCGTGACCGGGCCGCACGTCGTCGTGGAAGAGCCCCCCGTAGTCGACCACCCGGGTGATGACCTCGATCCCGGCCTCCGCGGCAGCCGGCAGGCAGAGCTCGCCGGGCCAGGGCTCGAGCGGGTTGAGGATCACCATCGCCCAGTCGATCGAGGCGCCGAAGCGCTCGAAGCAGGCCAGGAGGTCGAGCGTGAAGCCGTTGGCCGGTCCGGGGGCCACGCCGAGCAGACGCGTGAGCCCGGCGGCGCGCACCCTCTCGAGCGCCTCCCAGACCGCGGGGCTCGTGTAGCCGATGCGGTCGGGGTTGTGCAGGAGGAGCAGGTCGAAGGAGTCGACACCACAGCGCTCGAGCGAGCGCTCGGTGGCCATCCGGACGTAGTCGGCGTACCCCTCCTCCCCCCGCAGCGCCGGATCGGTGAAGCGCGGAAAGCCCCGGGCGCCGGAGCGCTCGCCCGCGTAGAGGTCGTGGCCGATCGCGCCCACCAGGCAGTACTCCTCGCGCGGAACGCCCCCCAGCGCGCGACCCACCACCCGGTCGGCCTCGCCCGCGCCGTAGGTGTCCGCGGTGAGCACCGTCCGGATCTGCTCGTCGGGACGCAGGAGAGCGACGAGGCGCTCGTCGGCCAGCGCCTCGCCGAAGCGCATGAAGCGCCCGCCGCTGAAGCTGCCGACGGCGACATGACCGGGATCGGGCATCGCGCCTCACTCTAGAAGCGAACGTCCATCCACCGCCCCTCGGGTATCGGTGCTGGGACGTTCGCTCCTGGGCAGGCGCTACACGGTCGCGGTGGCCGGCTCCTCCGCGCGGCGCGGCAGGAGCGTCTCGCGCGCGATGACCAGGCGCTGGATCTGCGCCGTGCCCTCGTAGAGCTGCATGATCTTCGCGTCGCGCATGAGCTTCTCGACCGGATACTCCTTGATGAAGCCGTAGCCGCCGTAGACCTGCACGGCGTCCGTGGCGATCTTCATCGCCGCGTCGGCGGCGAAGCGCTTGGCGTGCGAGGACTGGATCGTGTTGCGCTTGCCCTGGTCGAGCAGCACGGCCGACTGCCAGGTGAGCAGGCGGCTCGCCTCCACGTCGGTGGCCATGTCGGCGATGATGAACTGGATCGCCTGGTGCATCGCGATCGGCACGCCGAACTGCACGCGCTCCTTGGAGTACTCCGTGGCGAACTCGAACGCCGCGCGGGCGATGCCCGTGGCCATGGCCGCCACGCCCGGACGCGTGCGGTCGAGGGTCATCATCGCGACCTTGAAGCCCTTGTTCTCCTCCCCGACGAGGTGGCTGGCCGGCACCTCGACGTCGTTGAAGGAGATGGTCGCGGTGTTCGACGCCCGCTGGCCCATCTTGTCCTCCTTCTTGTCCACCACGACGCCGGCGTCGCGCGGGACCACGAAGCAGGAGATCCCACGGTGGCCGGCCTCCTTGTCGGTCTTGGCGTAGACCGTGTACCAGTTGGCGTAGCCGCCGTTGGTGATGAAGCACTTGGAGCCGTTGATGACGTACTTGTCGCCCGTCTTGACGGCGGTCGTGCGCATGCCCGAGACGTCGGAGCCCGCGTCGGGCTCGGTCAGGCAGAAGGAGGCGAGCAACGGCTCCTCGGTGAGGCGGCCGAGGTACTCTTTCTTGATCTCCTCCGAGCCGGCGAGCATCACCGGAGCGGTGGCCAGGCCGTTACAGCCCACGGAGGTCTGGATCCCCGAGCAGCCCCACGAGAGCTCCTCCTCGATCAGGCAGCCGTCGAGGTAGCCGACGCCCGGGCCGCCGTACTCCTCAGGGATGTGGGTGTTCATCAGTCCCACCTCCCACGCCTTCTGGATGATGCCCTGAGGCCAGGTGCCGTCCTTGTCGTACTCCCAGGCGACGGGACGGATCTCCTTCTCGGCGAAGTCGTGCGCGAGCTCGCGCAGGTTCTTCTGCTCGTCGGTGAGCGTGAAATCGACCACGGTTTCGTGACTCCTGAGTCGGGCGCGGGGCGGAGGGGCCAGGCCGCGCGTCAATAGATTGACTAGTCAGTCAATGTTTGGTTGCTACAGGGTACCGGAGGCCTGCGAACTGCACAACGAACGCCCGCAGGGGACGTGATCTGACGGGTCGCCGAGGCGCTCAGCGCGTGAAGAGGATCACCACGAGGGCGATCGACCCGACGAGCACGAGGAGGGTGACCGCGGCGAGGGGGATCTGCTCGGGCCAGAGCAGCGGCCGGTTGGGCGCGAACGTCTTGCGGCGCAGCCGGCGCCAGCGGGGCAGGGCCATCGGGCACACTGTAAGCGTGCAGGACGCCTTCGGGATCGTTGTCTTCGCGGTGGTCGGCGTCGGCGTGGTGGTCGCGCTCATCACCCTCGTCGGCCGCGACCGCCTCTACGACCAGATCGGGCGCGGTGGCCTGCGCGACGAGCGTGACGCGCCGCCGCCTGACCCCGCCCCTGCGTCGGCCGCCGGGGCGCGCGAGCGCGACGAGGAGATCCGGCAGATGCTCCATGCCCAGAACGAGCGCCGGGTACGGCGCGGCCAGCCGGCGCTCCACGTCGACGACGAGTTGCGCCGCCTCACGCGCCCGTCGATCGACGCCGGACTGCGAGCGGAGATTCGCGACCTCGTGATCGCCCGCAACCAGCGGCGCGAGCGACGCGGGCAGGCGCCGCTCGACGTCGAGGCCGAGGTGGAGAGGCAGATCGCCGACCTATCGGAGCCCGAGCCGGGATGATCTCGATGACCGAGTTCATCTACTCTCCGCGGCGATGGCCGATCCCCGCACGTTCGAGCTCGAGGAGCTCGTCAACCGCCCCGGCACCTACTTCAACCCGCAGACCGAGGTGGTGGTCGTCGTGGACGACTCCCCCGACGTCGACTCCGAAATCTTCAACATGGAGGAGTTCGAGGGCTCGGACTGGGTCCTGATCTCCGACGAGTCGCCGGTCGACGAGCACGCTCGGGACGAGCTGATCGAGCGCTTCCAGGTCCGGTATCACCCGGGCGGAGCGAACTCCATCACGGACGACGGCGACGAGCATGAAGACGAGCTCGAGGCCGACGACCAGGAGGTCGGCCGGGAGTAGAGCCCGCGTGGGCGCTCAGCCGACGCGCAGGCGCTGCCCGGGAAAGAGCAGGTTCGGGTCGCCCGTGCCGATGCGGCGGGAGTTGGCCGACCACAGGCGCCTGACCTCGCGCTGCACTCGGGCACCGGAGGCCGAGCCTCCGAGGCGGCGCTGGGCGATGCTCCACAGCGAGTCGCCCCGTCGGACGGTCACCATCCTCGCCCCCGCGCCGCCACCGGCGCCACGTCGCGCGGGCGTCGAGGCCCGGGGCGCCGCACGCCGCGAGGACGGGCGGTGCGAGCTCGCTCGCGAGCCGCCGTCCTGGAGCGCCACGATCCGCGTGGGCTGGCCCTTCGTGCCGAGGACGAGGCCGGTGGCCGCTTCGCCGGCGAGAAGGCGGATGCCGTCGCGGCGCACGACCGGGCTCGCATGGCCGGGAGGCGTCACGGCCACGGAGTGGATGCCGGGACGGACGAGGAGGTAGGGCGTGGCCTGGCTGAAGCGAACGCCGCGGGCGACGATGCGCCCGTCGAGGCGCAGGTCGGGCGCCCCGAGCTCGGGCGCGCCGTGGACCAGTCGCAGGCGCGCCCTCCCGGGCACGCCGGCGTGATCGTGGAGGAACGCGAGCGCGGCACCCGAGCTCTGGGCGAGCGCCACCACGGTGTAGGAGCCGTCGCGCAGCATCGCCCGCCCGGTCGCCAGGACCTTGCCCGTGCCGGCGCCGACCAGGCGCCAGGCGATCGGCCCGCTCTCCACGCCGCGGTAGGGGGTGGCGTCACCGAACGCCGCCCGGCCGACGGAGGTGCCGCCGCCCTTCGGGCCGCTGATCTGGAGCTCGGCTTGTCCCGCGCCGGGAACCGCGTGCACGAAGCGCACGACGGCGCGGGCGAGCGCCAGGGCCGGCCACAGGGCGCCGACGAGAACCGCGGAGGCGACGGAGACGACGGTGGTGCGTGCGCGCATGGTTCTGAGAGTATGGCGGAGAACGCCCTGCACGCGTGGCGGTTAAGTTCTCGAACCATGCCGATTCCCACCCGCCGCCTCATCGCCGCCTCCGCCGAACTCGACCCGGCCAGCCGGGCGATGCTCAACCTCTGGCTGCACCGGGGATTGAGCGACGCTCAGATCGCCGACTTCATCGGCGCTACGCCCGAGGGCGTCGCCACGCGCCGTGAGGCTCTCGTCGCCGCCCTCTCCATCCAGCTCGACGCCGCGCCGGAGGAGGTGCACGAGACGGTGGAGGAGCTCGCGGGGCGCGGTCGTGACCAAGTCGCGTCCGTCGCGGCACCCGTGGAGCCCGGGGCGATCACCGCGGAGCCGGAAGAGCGGACGGAGCCCGGCGAGGAGCACGAGAGCGCCGAGGCCGAGGCTGAGCCCGAGGTGTCCGAGCCCGTATCGGTTCCTCCCCCGCAGCCGGCCGGGACCCAGGCCGCGGAGCGCACCGAAGCAGACGGCGCCGCCCCGGCCGCACGGCACCGGCGGCGCCCGCCGAGGACCGTTCTGCTGATCATCGCTCTCTCCCTGCTCGCTCTCATCCTGCTCGTCAGCGTCCTGCTCACGGGGTCGAACAAGTCGACCTCCGCGCCGAAGACCACTCCATCCGTGCCCCCGGCTCCGCGGGCGGGACCCGGCCCGGGCTCCGCCGCGCCGCGCCACGCGCCAGCGAGCGCCCCGAGAGCGCTGCGCCTGCTTCCCGTTCCCGGCGGGTCGCCCCGGGCGAGCGGTGTCGCGACTCTCTCCCGGGTTGGGCGCGCCACGCGACTGCACCTGGTCGTGCGGGGGCTCACCCGTCTCCCTCGCACCGCCGTCTACGCCGTCTGGCTCTACAACTCGGTGCTCGATTCCTCGCCGCTCGTGCTGCTCCCCCGTCCGACGAGCACCGTCGACGTCCGGCTTCCGCGACGGTTCCCGCGCTACCACTTCCTCGACGTCGCCGTACAGCACGTCCCCAGCTACTTCCACTCGGGCCAGAGCGTCCTGCGCGCGCCGCTTTAACCTGCGCGCTGCGCTAGCCTGACGCCCTCCGGCGCCCGCCCGGCCCCTCTCATGGCCCTTGACCGACAGAGCATCGAGCGCAGGGACTTCCCGATCGCGCGCCGCGGCTACGAGCCCGACGCGGTCGACGCCCACCTCGAGGCGCTCGCCGACGGCGTCGAGGCGGTCCGGGCCAGCGCCCGCCGGCGCACGGAGCGCCTCGCGGCCGCGGCCAGCGAGCAGGTGCGCTCGATCGTCGAGGCCGCCGAGAGCAGCGCCTACGACCTCCAGCGCCGGGCGGAGAGCGAGGCCCGCGACGTCCGGCGCGAGGCGCGGCTCGAGGCCGAGCGCACGCGCAGCCAGTCACGTGAGCAGGCGCGGGAGCTGGTCGGCCAGGTCGGCGCGGCGAGCGCGCGGCTGCTCGGCCAGCTCGACGAGGTCGAGCGCGAGCAGAGCGCCCTCGTCGACTCGCTGCGTAGCGGCGGCCGGCGCCTGTGCTCCGAGCTCGAGGCGCTCGAGCGCTCCCTGGCCGAGGACGAGCGCTCCGCTCCCGCGCGCGCAGCAGAGGCTGCGCCCGCCCCGCCCCTTGCGCCCGAGCCGCCCGAGCCGCTCCTCCCGCCCGAGCCGCCAGAGCCGACCTTCGCCGAGCCGGGGGCGGCGTTCGAGGAGCATCCCCCCAACGGCACCGGAGCCCACCCAGAGGACCCCACCGAGCCCGTCGCGCTCTCGGAGGCTTCCGCCGCCGAGGCGCCCGCGCCCGAGCTGCACGAGCCCGTCGCCGAGGACGCCGACTCGGAGAGCGCCCGTCTCATAGCGCTCAACATGGTGCTCAACGGCACCCCGCGCGAGGAGACCGAGCGCTACCTCACCGAGAACTTCGGCGCGGCCGACCGCACGGCGATGCTCGACGATCTCTACGCCAGCCTCGGGGGCTGATCGCCGTCAGGCGAAGGCGAAGGCGAGCGCGAGCACGGCGTAGGTGGCGAGCAGCAGCACTCCCTCGAACCAGGTCGACTCCCCCTCGTTCGTCACTCCGTTGGCGATCAGCACCGCCAGCAGGACGGCGCCGAGCTCGAACCCGTTGAGCACGAGCGGCATCGGCCGCGGCCCGAGCACGAAGGAGGCCAGCACCAGCACCGGGACGACGAACAGCGCGATCTGCGCGCTCGAGCCGATGGCGATCCCCACCGCGAGGTCCATCTTGTCCTTGCGCGCCACGAGCACGGCGACCCAGTGCTCGGCCGCGTTGCCGACCACCGCGACGACGACCGCCCCGATGAAGAACTCCGTCAGACCGGCCGAGTGCGCGGCGCCGGAGATGGAGTGCACGAGGATCTCCGACATCCCCGCGACTGCGAGACCCGCGATCGCCAGCAGCAGCACGGCGCGGCGCACGCTCCACGGCACGTGGCCTTTCTCCTCCTCGTCGGTCGGCGGGTTGAACAGCTCCCGGTGGGTCTTCAGCGAGAAGACGAGCCCGGCGAGGTAGGTGAGCCCGAGTACGACCGCGAGCGCGAAGGAGAGCTGCTCGACCTTGGCGCCGAACGGCACCGCCTCCGCTCCCGGCGCGGGGAGCGATCCGCCCTCCACCAGCACGTAGATGGCGGGCAGGGTGAACGCCATCGCCGCGACGAGCAACATGGAGGACTGCGACGAGGCGGCGGCGCGGTTGAAGCGCTGCACGGGCCGTCCCGCGCCGCCGACGGCCATCGCCGCTCCCAGCACGAGCAGGATGTTGCCGAGGATCGAGCCGATCAGGGAGGCCTTGACCACCTCGTACAGGCCGGCGTCCAGGGCGAACAGGGCGATGATCAGCTCCGGAGCGTTGCCGAAGGTCATGTTGAGCAGGCCGCCGATGCCCGGACCCGAGCGCTCGGCGAGCTCCTCGGTCGCCCGGCCCATCAGGGCAGCGGTTGGGACGACCCCGAGGGCCGAGGACGCGAAGATCGCCGTGTCGGGCGCGTGGACAAGATCGAGCGCCACCGCGACGGGGATGAACGGCGTGAGCAGGTAGGGCCACCCGCCACCGCTCAGGAGGAATGAGCGGATGCGCCCGAGCACGCGCAGCGAGGCCGGCTAGGCGTCGGGGGCCAGGTGGCCGCCCACGTCGTCCGCTCTGCCGCGCAGGGCTACTTCCCGCCGAGCAGGGCGACGCACTGCTGACGCTTGGCGGGGTCGTTGCCGGCCTGCTGGATGCAGCGGGAGTAGCGCTGGATGTTCGGGGGGCTGGTCCCCGACCCGCCTCCGCTGCCGCCACCCGGAGCGCTCGGGGAGGCGCCGCCGCCGCCTCCGAGCGTGCCGCCCAGGCCGCCGAGCGACCCGCTCAGGTCGCTGAGCGGCCGCGGATTGGCCGGCGCGGTGACCGTCTGCGGCTTGTTCAGGTCCGCGAGCTCGAGCAGTATCGAGGCATCGGCGCCGCTCGGGCCGAGCTGGCCACCGGGAAGCTGCAGGTGCAGGTTGATCACGAAGCGGCGCAACGTCTTGTCGTCCTTGCCCGTGAAGACGTCGACCCTCGGGTTCCTCACCGCGCTGACGATCTTGCTCTTCTGCGCGGGCGTGATCTGGGGAAGCTGGCCGGTGTTCGGGAGGCCGAGCTGCCCGGCACGGCCGAAGACCTTTCCGAGGTCGTCGACGAGCGCGTTCAGGTCGACTCCTGCGGTGATGTGCGTGGTCGAGGCGCCACTGACGTCCTCGTCTCCGACGACCTTGGGGTCACGCAGCCACTTGATGGGATCGACGCCCAGCCGCGAGAAGATCGTCTTCTGCGACGGCGCCGAGGATGAGGTGCTCTGGGCGTAGCGCTGCTGGAACTGCGCGAAGCGATCGGCCGGCACGGCGAAGTCACCGCCCATGAAGTTCAGGAACGCCGCCCCGCCCGTCGAGGTGGCGCCCGCGTTGATCGTCTGTCCGCGGGCGACGATCGAGACGGCGAGCTGGAACTTCGGCACCTGCCCCTTGCCCTGCCGCTGGAAGGGCCCCGTCAGGTGGATGGAGGCCGGGGTCTGGCCGCCCTTCAGCGAGGCGTCGAAGGTCAGCTTGCCGCTGTCGGCCCGGTGGGTGCCGCCGAAGGTCTGGCGCAGGAGGGCCTGGGGGTCCTCGCTACTGCCGCACTCGCTGAGGACGAGCACGAGCAGACCGGAGGCGAGCAGCGCGAGGAGGGGACGAACGAGACGGTGGGACACGCAGGCTTCCTTTGGACGGCGCGAGACGGCGGGTTCGAGCGTACCATCCGCCCCGTGCGCCGGATCCTGCTCGGTGCGGTGCTCCTGGCCGCGCTCCTACCCGCCTCCGCTGCCGCCGCTCCGGTGGTCGTGCTCCACGGCTCCCAGGCGGTGCGCGGCGAGGACCCCTTCCTTCCGCGCGCCGACTTCGCACCCGTGCGCTCCCGCCGGGAGCTCCGGCTCCGGGCTCGCGCGAGCGCGGCAGCCGCGGCGCCCCGGAGGCGCGCAGCGGCGCGACCGCGGCGCACGCCGCTCTCCGAGCTCGGCCGCCTGGCGCGCGCCCATGCGATCTCGCCCGCGCGCTACGCGGCGACCCGCAGCGCCTACCTCGCGGCGCTCGAGACGGCCTCGCGGCTGCGCGGCACCCGGCGCGCCGAGCTCGGCGGCGCAATCGCGGCCGTGCGCCTCATCGCCGCGCGCGGAGCGCTCACCGCCTCGCGCGTGGGCCCGCTGCTCCTCACCCTCCGGCGTAACCGGCAGTGGTGGGTCGCGGGCCCGCTCCTCGCCCCCGGCGAGCGCGTCGAGTTCGCCGACAGCGGGCTCGTCTGGGAGCACTACCCGGGGCAAGGGATCCAGCTCCAGATGCTCGCCTCCTTCGGCCGGGCCAACGCGCTGTGGCAGGGCGGTTACGAGCGCTCGCTCCTCGACGAGCTGGTGCCGCTGGCCGCGCGCCGCGCCGGGGGCCTGGCGTGGGAGGAGTACTTCACCTTCGACGGCGGAGCGCCTCCGTGGGCGAGCTCGATCACGCAGGGCACGGCGGTTCAGGCGCTCGCGCGCGGCTCGCGCCGCCTGGGGAGCACCCGCTACGGGCGCGCGGCCCGCGCCGGCCTCGCGCTCTTCGACGCCGCTCCCCCCGCGGGCGTCCGGGTGCGAACGCGGGCGGGGAGCCACTACCTCATCTACTCCTTCGCGCCCCGGGTCCGGGTGCTGAACGCCTTCATCCAGGCGCTCGTCGGCCTTTTCGACGTCGCCGCGATCGACCCGGGAAGCCGGGCGGGCGCCCTCTTCTCCGCCGGCGATCGCGAGGCGCGCCTCGAGGTCCCGCGCTACGACACCGGCAGCTGGTCGCTCTACCAGCCCGGCGTGATCTCGAGCCTCTCCTATCACCTCCTCCTGCGCGACTTCCTGCACAACCTGTGCGTGCGCACCGGGACACCGGTCTACTGCCGCACCGCGGAGCGCTTCACGCGCTACCTCGCGCACCCGAAGGCCAGTGCCCGGCGCGCGCCGGTGCGCCGTCGATGACGCCGCGGACGATCCTCTACACGGGCAAGGGCGGCGTGGGCAAGACCTCCGTCGCGGCGTGCACGGCGCTGCGCTGCGCGGCCGCGGGCCGCCGGACGCTGATCCTCTCCACCGACCCGGCGCACTCCCTCTCCGAGTCGCTCGAGGCCGACCTCGGTCCCCGTCCCACGGCGGTGAGCGCGAACCTCTGGGGGCAGGAGGTTCAGGCCCAGGCCGAGATGGAGCGCCACTGGTCGGCCGTGCAGGGCTGGCTGGGAGAGCTGCTGATGGAGCACGGCGTCGACCGGGTCTCGGCCGAGGAGCTGACCGTGCCGCCGGGGATGGACGAGCTCTTCTCCCTCCTGCAGCTCAAGGCGCTTCACGAGGACGACGAATGGGACGTGGTCGTCGTCGACTGCGCGCCGACCGGCGAGACGCTGCGGCTGCTGTCCTTCCCCGACGTGGCGCGCTGGTGGCTCGAGAAGGTCTTCCCGTGGGAGAAGGAGATCCTCGCGGCCGCCCGACCGCTGGCGCGCTCGCTCTTCGACATGCCCGTACCCAGCCAGGCCGTCTTCGCCGACGTGCGCCGGCTCTCGGAGAACCTCATCGCCATGCACGCGATCCTCCGCGACCGCGCGCGCGTGAGCGTGCGGCTCGTGATGAACCCCGACAAGATGGTCATCCATGAGGCGATGCGTACCTTCACCTACCTGAACCTCTACGGCTACCTGACCGACGCCGTGGTGGTCAACCGGATCTTTCCCGAGGAGGTGGGCGACTACTTCGGAGCATGGCGAGAGGTGCAGCAGGAGCACCTCGCGCTGGTCTCCTCGGCCTTCGCCCCCGTGCCCGTGCTCTGCGCGCCGTTCTTCGGGCAGGAGGTCGCCGGCCCCGAGATGCTCGAGCGCCTGGCCGCGGCCCTGTTCGAGGGTCGCGAGCCGGGCGGCGTGCTGCACGAGTCCCTGGCCCAGGAGCTGACGATCGAGGAGGATCGAGCACAGCTCCGGCTCGACTTGCCGTTCGCGCGCAAGACGGACATCGCGGTCAAGAAGATCGGCTCGGAGCTCGTGATCCGGGTTGACGGCCAGAAGCGCACGATCCTGCTCCCGCCGGCGCTCGCCTCCTTCCGCCCGGGCGAGGCGTCGTTCAGCGAGGGCACGCTGCGGGTGAGCTTCCACGGCGACGAGCGAGGAGCCGAGGCAGGGGCGTGACCGCTCCCGCCGACGATCCCCTGGAGGAGCTGCGCGAGCGGCTCGAGCGCGCGCAGCAGGCGGCCGAGGGCCTGGCGCGCGAGGCCGCCGGAGCAGCCGCCCGCGCCGCGACGCCTCCCCCACGACCGCCCGCGGCCGGCTGGGAGGCGCCGGGGCCCGACGGAAGCGCGGGCGGCTCGAGCGCCGACCTCCACGGCCTCATCACCCTGGCCGAGGTCGTCCGCGGGCTCGTGCCCCACGAGCTCCAGCTCCAGCTCGTCGCCGTGGTGCGCGAGCTCCTCCTCGCCCTGAGGGCGCTCATCGACTGGTATCTCGCGCGCATGGAGGCCCGCCGCACCGAGCCCGTCGAGGTGGAGGACATCCCTGTCCTCTGAGCGCCGCCGGAGCCCGGCGAGCAGCACCGGCGCTCGCCTATCATCGGTCGCGTGCCCGGGCGCACGTGGATCCTGACCGGCTCGCCGGAGAACTACGCGGCCACGCGCGAGCGCGGCTTCTCCCTCATCGGGCTCAAGGAGCGCAACCGCAACCGGGCGCTCGAGATCACGCCCGAGGACCGGATCGTCCTCTACCTGACCCGGGTCAAGGGCTTCGCCGCTCGGATCCGGGTCACTGGGGAGCTGTTCGAGGACCGCGAGCCGGTGTGGCCTGGTAAGCCGGGCAAGGTGGATCCGTATCCATGGCGCTTCGCGACGGAGCCCGAGCTCGTGCTCGAGGAGGAGGAGTGGGTGGCGGCCGAGGAGCTGGCCGGCGAGCTCGAGCACGTCGCCAAGTGGCCGCCCGAGCACTGGACGCTCGCCTTCCAGGGACAGATCCGCCCGGTCTCCGACCGCGACGCCCGCACGCTCGAGAACCGGATGGGCGCCGCGGTGGGCGCCCGCGGCAGAGCATGAGCGCGGCCGGCGCGAGCGCGAGCCGGCTCGCGCGCGCCTGGCGCGCCCTGCCACCCGAGCAGCGCCTGGCCGCCGGGGCGGCGCTCGGCCTGCTCGCGACCATGATCCTGCCGTGGTACAGCTCGACGAAGTACTTCCCGGGCGCGTCGAGGGTCCTCACCGCGCGCGACACCCACTCCGCCCTCAGCGTCTTCACCTTCGTCGAGGCGGCCGTGCTGCTCACCAGCCTCGCGGTCCTCGCGCTGCTCTTCGCCCGCGCGGAGCACCGCGCCTTCCACCTCCCCGGAGGCGACGGGACCGTGGTGAGCCTCGCGGGAGGATGGGCGCTCCTCCTCGTGGTGTGGCGCTTCTTCGACAAGCCGGGCTTTGGCCCCAACACCACGGTCGGCCTCGCCTGGGGGATCCTCGGCCCGCTGCTGAGCTCCGCCGCCCTCGCCTACGCCGGCACGCGGATGCGCGGCGCCCACCGGCCCGAGCCGCCGATCACCGTCCGGACGCCTTCGGGATTCGACCCCGAGCCTTTCACGCGCGCGGCCGAGCCCATCGGCGGCCGGCCTCCGCGGGCCTCCCGTCGAGGCGACGATGAGCTCACCGTGCCGCTCGACGCCGAGCCGCCCGGGCCGCCCGCGCCCGCGTTCGACGATCTCACCCGCCCCCACGGCTCCGAGCCGCCACTTCCGCCGGGTGAGCTCACCGACGAGCTCGGCCACGAGCGCGCGCCACGAGGGCGCCGGCGCTAGCCCCCGCCGGGCTCAGTCCACGGACAGCGCGTAGCGCCTCTGCCTCGTCGGGCCGTCGGGTGGGGAGCCTACGGGGCGGGCTTTTCGTGGCTGAGCAGCAGCAGCGGCAGCAGCACCGTGGCGATGAAGATCAGCGCGATGCCGATCGTGATGGTGGTCCTCGACTTGACGATGTGGCCCATCGTCCCGACCACGAACCCGAGCACGAGGACCACGAGGAAGGGGGCGATCTGCGCGTCGATCGCCAGGCGCAACGTGGCGTGCACGCAGCGAGCATCCCATACCCACCTATGATCCTGCGCCCATGCCGCGCGAGGTCGCATCCGTGCTGGAGATCACCGAGGGCCTGCGCTCCGTCGGCTACCTCCCCGGCGCCTCGACGGCCCTCGTCTCCTTTCTCGCGGCTAAGCTCGGCAAACCCGTGCTCGTCGAGGGTCCGGCGGGCGTGGGCAAGACCGAACTGGCCAAGGCCCTCTCCCGTCTGCTCGACCGTCGCCTCGTGCGCCTGCAGTGCTACGAGGGGCTCGACGAGGCCAAGGCCCTCTACGAGTGGAACTACCGCAAGCAGCTCCTGCGGATCCAGACTGGGCACCCGTCGGCGATCGGCGGAGCCGATGCCGAGGGTCAGACCGACGGGGCAGGGTGGGGCGCGGTGCAGGACGACATCTTCGGCGAGGAGTTCCTGCTCTCCCGCCCGCTGATGACCGCCATCGCATCCGAGGAGCCGGTCGTCCTCCTGATCGACGAGATCGACAAGACCGACCAGGAGTTCGAGGCGATGCTGCTCGAGCTGCTCTCCGACTTCCAGATCTCGATCCCCGAGCTGGGGCTGATCGAGGCCCGTACGCAGCCCATCGTCCTGCTCACCTCGAACAACACCCGCGAGCTCACCGAAGCCCTCAAGCGGCGCTGCCTCTACCTCTGGCTCGACTACCCCGAGCTCGACCACGAGCTCGCGATCGTCCGCATGCACGCGCCCGAGCTCGCGGAGACGATCGCGCGCAAGCTCGTGGAGGTCGTCCACCAGGTCCGCGAGCTCGACCTGAAGAAGCCCCCCTCGATCGCCGAGTCGATCGACTGGGCGCGCGCGCTGCTGCTGCTCGGCGCCGATGACATCGACGGGGACGTCTTTCGCGCAACCATGAGCGTCATCGTCAAGCACCGCACCGACCTCGACACGGTGGCCGAGCGCGTCGGCGTTCGCCTCGGGAGCCTGAGCGATGCCGCCCTCGGGGCGCCGCGCGCGCGCTGAGCACCCGCGCCGGTCTGGCGGCCCCTACGGCGCCCTGCCGGAGGCCGGCCCGGGGGGCTTCGACGCCCGCCTGCTGAGCTTCGCGGAGGAGCTCCGGGGCGAGGGCGTGGCGATCGGCACCGCCGAGCTGCTCGACGCGTTCGCGGTGCTCGGCGAGGTGGGCTGGACCGAGGCCGACGAGGTGCGCGAGGCCCTGGCGGCGACCCTGGCCAAGTCCCAGGGGGACCGCCGGATCTTCGAGCTCGTCTTCGACCGCTTCTTTTTCCGCGCCGCCGAGGCGGAGGCGGTGCGCCTCGGGGTCACCGAGGCCGACGACGGCGCGGCCGGCGGGCTCGACGGCGCCGACCAGATCAACCTCGACACTTTGCGCCAGCAGATCGCCGCGGCGCTCCGCGACGGCTCGGAGGGCGCGATGCGCGACCTCGCGCGGCTGGCCATCGCCGCCTTCGGGCGCGGCGGCGAGGGCTCGGGAGTGATCGGCGTGGACGTGCAGCGCATCCGCCGCGCGCTCGGCCTGCGCTCCGAGCCCCGGCCCGAGCTTCCGGCCGAGGACCCGCGCGCGGCGGGCCTGCCGCGCGAGACCCTGCGCCGCTTCGAGTCGCACCTGCGTCGTGAGCTCGAGCGCGACCTCATCGAGCGCACGAGGAGCCTGCCTCCCTCCCGGCCGCTCGGAGAGCTCGACCGGGCACTGCCGAGCGGTCCGCTGCAGGACCTCGCCGCGGTGCACCGGGTGGTCGCCC
>JAABUZ0100002959.1_pt1 | contig 26682 bp, 41 predicted proteins | sample 5562091 | NCBI WGS metagenome assembly JAABUZ01 (sample SAMN12813069, study PRJNA571459) | rock metagenome | isolation source: Antarctica rocks | place: Antarctica: Victoria Land, Linnaeus Terrace sud | collected 2015-12-21 | reverse complement strand
GCCAGCCGGCAACTCGCCGCCCACCCTCGCTTTCCCCCGTTCGACGCCCCAGCGCCCCGGAACAGGCAAGCCCCCACCGCGCGGCGGTTCGGCCTTGACGTGCCCATACCGACAAGGCGCACACCGGCCCCGGCTCCACCGCAGCGAGAAGGTCCAGCGTCGGGCGGTCGCCGCCACCAGGCCGGCACCGCCGCCCGCTGTGCCGCCCAGCCGACCAACGGGGATAGTAAGCAGTCCCTCAGCCAAAAAGGAGGGCCCAGAGCGCGGCGAGGACCCCCCGGGGTCAACCGCCGCGTCCGGCCGGACACCGCGGCTCGGCTAGCCGCGGACCGCGTTCCAGCCGGTACGGGCGGCAAGGACGGCCAGCTCCCGCCAGAACGGGTCCTCCAACCCCATCGGGTGGGTGCCCACCGGCGGCACGTAAAGGTGCGGGCCGGGATCGAGGACCGGCGTGAACGGCTTCGGCGCCGGCTGCGGATGGGCGAAATCCAGCACCTCGGCCAGTTTGCGCGCCGCCCGGTCCCGGCTGGTCAGCGGACTTAAGCCAAACCGCCACTCGACCATCTTCATGATCGACGTGTGGTCGTACACGTTGTGGCCAACGTAGCCGGGCCGCGAGAACGAGGAGAACATGATCGTCGGGACCCGGAAGCCGGCCTGGCCGCGGTCGTTGGGGCCACCGGGGGCGCCGTTGTGGTCATCCGGGAGCCGGGGTGGCCGGACATGGTCGAAGAACCCGCCCCACTCGTCGTAGCTGACCATGAACCACTGGCGGACTACCTCCGTCGTGCAGGGGTGGTGGGTGCTCCGCGCGTGAACAGCTTCTACGCCACGTTCCACGGACGGATCCGCAGCGGCGCTGGCAAGCCGTGGATGTCTTTCACCGGCAAGCAGCTCAACACCTACGGGCAGTCGCCACGGCGGCCTTTCTTGATGAACGCCAGTCGAGCTGGACTTCCGGTGACAGTCGTGCATGTATTCGAAGACGGTCGGGCGACGATGCGAGGCAAGGTCCTGTCCCTCCTGCCGATCATGAACGCTTCCGGTGCCGAGGTGGACCGAGGAGAGACGGTCACGCTGTTCAACGACATGGTCGTGCTGTCCCCCGCCGCCATCATCGACGCGCCCGCGACTTGGTCCCTCCTCTCGGCGCATGAGGTGCGCGGCACGTTATTGAGCGGCAGGCAGACGGTGACGGCAACGCTCGTCTTCAACCACAAGCACGATCTGGTCGACTTCGTCTCCGACGATCGACTGCGAGCGTCCGTGGACGGCAAGTCCTTCACCCAACAGAGGTGGTCGACATCCATCGCGGCGTACAGGCAGATCGGTACCCGACGGGTTGCCGTCGACGCCCAGGCGCGGTGATACGCACCGTCGCCCGAGGGCGAGTTCGCCTACGTGGAGCTAACCGTTGACAACGTCACCTACGACCCAGCACTGCCCCCCATCGGGGACCATGCGCTGATCGAAGCGGAAGCCGCCTTGAGCGGAACGGGCCCCGTCGAGACATCCGGGATGGCGCGCACCGTCGACACGCACTGAGACATCAAGACCATGCCTTCAAAAACGTTCAGCGGGAAGGCGAGTCGGTCGCTGAGGACACCAGAGACTGCTTGCAGGCGTGCGTCACACGGACCACTCAGAGACTCCAAAGAGCCGCGGTCCGCCGGAGCCCAAAGCCACGTGCCACTGGTTGCACACTGTTTGCATCGCTCTTCCGGTGGGGCACGACTCGTGCCCCGCACCCGGGTCAGGAACCGCGACACTCTGGTAAGGAGGTCGGCCGGCACGGTGGCCGGGTAGCGCCAGGTTGGTGGCTATCTTTGGTTTATGTCAGTTTCTGCCCGGCAGTGGGGCCGGGGGGAGGCGGATCGGGCGGCGGAGCCCGGGCAGGTCACGGGTGGTCGGGCGGCCCGCGCCGGGGGGCGGTGGGCCGGGCTGCGTGAGCTGGTTGCGCCGGTGGGGATTTACGTGGCGTCGCGGCTGGTGATGCTGATGGCGGCCGGGTTCGCCGCGTTGATCAACGCGACGACCGGTCGCAGTAACGGGACGGGTCCGTGGCCAGCTGTCCCGGCCGCCCGGGTGGGGGCGCTGGCGGTGTTGGAGCGGTGGGACAGTGCCTGGTATATCAGCGTCGCCCAGCATGGATACCCAGCGCGGCCGGTCGCCACCGACCTGGGACGGGTGGCCTTTTTTCCGCTGTACCCGCTGCTGACGCGGGGTCTGGCCGCAGTGGGATTGCCGGTGGTAGACGCCGCGCTGATCATGTCGACCATGTTCGGGGGGGCGGCGGCGGTGTTGCTGTTCTTCCTGGCCAAGCGGACAGCTGGCGTCCCGGCCGCGGTGCGGGTCACGGCCTTGTTCTGTTTCTTTCCCGGCGCGTTCGTCTTGTCGATGGCGTACTCCGAGGGGCTGATGCTGACCGCCGCGGTGGGCTGTCTGTGGGCGTTGGTCGAACGCCGGTGGCTGCTGGCCGGGCTGGCCGCGGCGGTGGCGACCGCGACCCGGCCGACCGCGGTCGCGTTGTGTTTCGCCTGCGCCTGGGCGGCCGGGCAGGCCATCGCACAGCGCCGGGACTGGCGGTCGCTGATCGCGCCGGCCCTCTCACCGCTGGGGGTGCTGGCCTACTTCGGGTACCTGGCCGTGCACACCGGCCACGTCAGCGAGTGGTTTCGGTCGGAGCGGGTCATATGGCATGAACATGTCGACCCGGCGGGGCTGCCGGGCCGGCTGTACGCCGGGCTAAGGCATCCGGTGGGCGTGGCCGGCCCGCTGCGCGATATCAACGGGCTGGTGGCCCTGGCAGGCGCGTAGTGCTGGTGGCGGGTCTGGTGTTGCTGCTGCGGCAGCGTCCGGCCGCCCCGATCGTGGTGTACACCGTGATCACCGTGGTGCTGATCTTGACGTCCAAGACGATCGGGGCCCGACCCCGCCTGGTGTTGGCGGCGTTCCCGGTGATCGCCGCGATCGGCACCGCCGTGACCGGCTGGCGATACTTCGCCGTCCTGGGCGGCTCCGCCGTGCTGATGGGCGGCCTCAGCGTGCTGGCCTACACCACCCTGGCCGCCACCCCCTGACCAATAATCAGAGTCGACAAACGACCGGCACGTGCAGGAAAGCCGACCCCGGACGGCGTCGGGCCTGCCGGACCGGGGTGAGCGCTGATGGCACAGGACGAATTCGCGGCGCCGAAGCGCAGCCGCTTGATCGCCGCGGTGACACGAATCGGGCCGGCCGATAGCGGACTCGATGACCTCCCCGGTGGGCGATACCGATCTTGGCGGCGATGGTTTCGTAGGTGAAGCCCTGCACCGGCTAACTCCACGGCTTGGGCCCGACGCTGAGCGGCAAGCGGCCGATTGCGACACCGCGAAGGAGCAACCAGCGAATCCACCCGGGCTGTGGCGGTCATTGGGCCAGCGAATCACGCGGCGACGACTACCGCAGCAGCCCCTTGGAGCAGGCCAAGTGGCTATTGCAAATCCGGCGTACGAATGAATTGCCAATTACCGGAATGGCGCGTAAAATGGGCATCACGAGTTCGCCAGTGAACCACGCCCAAATGTGGGCTGGATAAACAAGGCAGGCTCGGCTGCAGGCCCTTCCGCATTCGCGGTGGGGCCTTTTTTCATGCCCGGACCCTTGAAGGAGGGCTCATGTACGAGCACACGATGACGGCGCCGGAAGGCCCGTCACGCAACCAGGCACTGATGCGGGGGCTGCTGTTGCTCCGCGCCCGCATGCAGCAAGCGCTGAACCGGATGCTGGCCGGTGGCCGCGCGGTGGCCGGTGCGGCCGGCCGGTTGATCGCCGGAGTGGGAAACCTCGGTGCGGTCAACGTGGCGCGAGCGTTGCTGGCCACACCGCTGTACTGGGCCCGCAACGCCGCCGCCAAGGTCAGGCCGCTGCTGGACGCGACCGGCGTCCCGCTGCTCGTGGGCACGGTCGTGCTCGACTCCGCCGCGGGGAGATGGCTGGTGCGGCGCGTCCGCCGTGGACTGCGCTGGCTCACCGGCCGCACAGCCGGTCTGGCCGTTCGTCTCCTCGGAGCGCTCCCGGTCCGGCCGCGGGCCGTCGTTGTCGCGGCGGCCGCCAGGGTGGGCGCACTGGTCCAGATCGTTCGGCAGGTCTGGCAGCGGACCACGGCCCGGATCAACCAAGCCGTCCTTCGGGTCCCGCGCTGGCTGACGCCGGACCTGACCACTACCCGGCGGGACCTCGCCACCTCGGTGGCAGCTCGGCTGATCCTCGGCCTCAGCGGGACCAGTGTCCTGCACATGGCGGGGCTGGCCATCACCGGCGCGCTGCTGTTCACCACCGTCGCCCTGCCCGACCTGACGGAGAGGCCACAAGACACGCCAGTCCCGGTCCAGAGCCCCTCACAGGGCCTAGGAACGGTGCCCGAACAGGACCCAGAAGCAGCTTCGGTCCCTGCCGGAGCTGATGACCCGCCCATCTCTAAAGGGGACTGCAGGACATCTACGACTCGCTGCTGTCCCTGTCGGCCGCGCTGCCCTGGATCGGCCAGGCAGTCGCTCAGGCGGTCACCTCACAGGATCCGGTCAAGCTGGCCGACGCCAGGGAACTGATCACCGAATCCACCCGGCAGATCACCGCCCTGGAAGCCCAGGCCAAAACGCTTCGGGCCACCGGCAAACTCGGGAAGGTCACCGCCGACCTGGCCAGCGACATCGAGGTACTGGCCGCCCAGTTCCACCGCGAGCTGGGTGAGGCCGAACGGCAACTCGGCGCCGCTCCGACACCTCGCCGGATGCCTCAGAAGAAGGCGACCGGCCCACGGCGGCCCCGGTCTGGAGCCAAGGCGGCACGCCGCTTCCTAGCCGATCCAGTCGTGCCGGTGGGGCCACCACGGCCCCACCGGCGCCCCCACTCACATCGGAGGTTCCGTTGTTGCTCTCCCTTGCCCTAGCACGGAGATCAACATCGGATGGTCCAGCATGACCAACACGGGTCGTGTTCACCGTCCCGCGTTCCGTATCCGCCATGATCATGCTCTAGGTACCCAGACGATCAAGCCCTGACCTGCGGTCTCACGGTTCCCGACATACCCCGCCGCTGATCTAGTTGATGCCTCCCGCGATGTCGGATCTATGCGGCATCGTGAGCTGTATGTTCGAGCGCACCCGCGACTACCCGACAGCCTTTACCTCGTCCCGCGCCGGCAACGCCGACGCGGTAAAGGCCGCCGTGTCCTGGCTGCAGACGCAGGCAAGGGAGATCGGTGGTCAGCCGCTGCTCTTCTTCCCTGGCAAGAGCAACATGTCCGCCGAGCCGCTGCCTCGAACAGCTCTCCCAGGGGTGTGAGTAGCAACGGCGCAGGATCCTCCGCTAAGGCGGCTGTCCGGGGGTCTGATCAGTCGTCGGCGGTGCGTGGGTCGCGGAGTGGGCGCAGCTCGTCTGCGGGGTTGTCGGGGTCTGTGAAGTGGTAGCGGCCGAGCAGGTTGATGTGGTCGTGAAGGAGCGGGGAGAGCCGTTCGACGTCGGCGTCGTCAGGGTGTCCGCCAGACCGGAGTTGGGTGAGGGCGGCGTCGAGGTAGCGGGTGTTCCACAGCACGATGGCGTTGAGGACGAGGCCGAGGGCGCCGAGCTGGTCTTCTTGGCCTTCCCGGTAACGCTGGCGCAGCTGGCCGCGCTGGCCGTGGAAGACCTGGCGGGCGAGGGCGTGGCGGCTCTCGGTGCGGTTGAGCTGGGTGAGGATGCGTCGCCGGTAGGGCTCGTCGTCGAGGTAGGCGAGTAGGTAGAGCGTCTTGGCGATCCGGCCGAGTTCGGCGACGGCACGCCCGGTCGGGGTGGGCCGGCCACCGCCTTGCAGGACGCGCAGGATCTCGCTGGCGCGCACGGCGCCGGTGGACAGGCTGCCGGCGACGCGCAGCAGGTCGTCCCAGGAACCAGCAATGAGGTCGGTGTTGACGCGGTGGCGGGCGATCCCGTTCAGCGGGCCATAGTCGGCGGCCGGGTTGGTGCGCCAGAAGCGGGCGTCGCCGAGGTCGGCCAGGCGGGGGCTGAACTGGTAGCCGAGCAGGCGGAATAGGCCGAAGACGATGTCGGTGTAGCCGGCGGTGTCGGTCATCAGCTCGACCGGCCGCAGGCTAGTCTGCTGCTCGAGCAGGCCTTCGAGGATGTACAGGCTGTCGCGCAGGGTGCCGGGGACGACGACGGCGTGGAAGCCGGAGAACTGGTCGGAGAGGAAGTTGAGGTAGGTGACGCCGTGGCCGGGTCCGAAGTAGCGCGGGTTCGGCCCGGCGTTCAGGGTGCGGACGGGGAAGACGAAGCGCAGCCCGTCGGCGGAGGCGACCTCCCCGCCGCCCCAGGTGTGGGCCAGGGCGATGTCGGTCTGGGCGTCCACGAGTCGGGCGTTGGCGGCGGTGAGGGTGTCGGCGCGTAGGTAGTTCTGTTCGACCCAGGACAGTCGTGCTCGGGTCAGCGCCGCCCGGCTGGGCTGGACCAGCGGTTCGAGGCCGATGTTGCAGGCCTCGGCGATGAGTACGCCGCAGACCGACAGGTGCAGCTCCTCGGCGCGGCTGGCGCCTTCGGACACGTGGGTGAACTCGGTTGGGAAGCCAGTCCAGCTGGCGACCTCGAGCAGCAGGTCGGGCAGGTCCTGCCCGCGGCCGGCCCCGGGGACGGTCAGCGGCGGATGCCGCGCGCGGGGGGCGGTGGCCGGTCGAATCCCCCGGGCCGCCGTTCGGCGAGCGTCGGCGGCAGCGCAGGATCAAGGCGGCGTGGCCTGCCCGATCAAGGCCGTGTCGACGTAGCGCAGTTGGCCGGCGAACGGGTACACGTCGGCGAACAGCCTGCGGTGGACATCGGACAAGTGCGCCAGGTCCAGCGACCGCTCAAGGTGAGGATCAGGGCGGCCTCTGCGACGTGGCTGACCTGACGCTCATTGATGGTGAGGGCGTCCTGGTCGGTCAGGTCCGGACGTTCCGCAGCACGGTCGTGTCGCCGATCAGGTAGGAGTGCCACGCCGCGATTCGGCTGGCCGCGTCGGCGGGTTCGGACCCTGGTGTGACGCCGGGGTCAGGCATCGTCGCCTCGCCGCTCGTGCATGGCGGTGGCCTTGGCGACGGCCAGTTCCCGGGCCAGTCGGAGAAACTCCGGGTGGGAGATCTCCCCGCGCAGGCGGCGTCGTCCCAACGCCTGCTCGTCGGGCTCGACGACGGTGCCGTCGAAGGCGGCGTTCGCGACCGCGGCCGCGATAGCCCGGTCGATCTCCTCGTCGGGACGCCCGGCAGGTGGAACGAGCGGGCGCGGTGTGGATGTTCGGTGGTCCATGGCAGATCAACTCCTGGGGTAGTGCTCACGGTCGGTGGGTGGCGTGCGGGCCCCGGTCAGATCGACGGTGCCGCCGCCAGCGCTCGCGCGGGCTGGCCCGCGGGCATCTGTGGACAGGGGGCGAGGCGTCCTGCTGGTCGGAGTCGCTGCCGGGACGCGTCCGCTGGCGTGGTGGGTCAGCCAGGGCGGGTGCCGCCGCCAGTCGGCGGCGGCGAGTCGGATCAGGCCGGCCGCAATGTCGTGGGTTCGGGCGGGGTCGGCCCACGCGTCAAGCTACCGGTCGACGTCACCGATGGCAGCGAGCTCGGGAACGTCAGCAGACCAGCCGGCCAATACCCCCTCGTCTTGCAGGCGAGTGACCAGCGTCGAGCAGGGTCTGACCAAAGTGGGGTCATCGAACATGGCGGCTTCCTTCGGCATCGAGGTGATGCCGAAGAGGCTGCGAAGACGTGTACCGATCGGCGTGAGGTCACATGTACCGATCGGTGTGAGGTCGCACAAGGCAGGGGCTCGCTCCCTGGTCGGCCGCGATCAAGGCGACCGAGCGGCCGGCGGAGGAACTGCCCGCCGGTCCGCGCCAGACCTCACACGTACTGTCGCCGCTGCTGCCCGAAGCAGGGGGCGGTCTCGGCCGGCCGGGACCGTCGGCGCGCATCGTTGACACGGTGTCCCGGCCTCGACAGCGGCGCGCGACACCCGCGGCGGTCCGAGGTGTGGTGAATTATCCGGAGGACGCGTGAGACACCGCAGCGCAACCCGAGCCGGATAGCTGGTTTTGCATGTTGCTCGCGGCGCTCATCCGACCGGCGGCGCAAGCTGAGTTGCGCCAGGTTCATGGGACCGCCTGGTTGCCAATCGTCGGACCGGCGGCGTGTCTTGCGCCTGATCGGTCGTTGCCTGCGGTTGGTGATCACAGCACCGATGACTCGACGCGTGCGCGTGGTGGCCGGATGTCGGGGGCTACCGGGGGCCGTGGGCCCACCTACCGTCCTGGCTCGGAGAATGTGAGTCGCGGGCCGGCGCGGGTGTGGAGGTAGGGGGAGGGTCGTCGGACTTTCTGCTCGCCGCCAGGGCCTCGAGTTCGGGGAGGGCCTCGAGGTCCTTGTTGCGGGCGGCGGCGGTCTTGGACCGGATGATGTCGGCGAGCGCCGCGAGCTGCACGGTCACGCCGTCGACGAGCCGGGGTGTGGCGGAGCGGGCCAGGTCTGGATACCCGTCAACCCCGGCTGGGTCGAAGGTCAGGTCGACGTCGCCGTGCGGGGTGCGCAGGTTGAGCATCTTGGTCCCGCGCAGCGCCTCGGCCGAGGTACCGAACGGCAGGCCCTCGGGGATGTCGTTGACCCTGATACCAGCGCCCATCTCCTTCAGCGCCGCCGCGAGTCGGCCGAGGTTCTCCAGTTCCGTCGACGGGGTCACGTCGATGTCCTGCGTGGGCCGGGTGGCGCCGTGCTGGAGCGCGGCGTAGCCGCCGATCAGGACGTAGGCGACGTGATGCCGGTTCAGGGCCTCCAGGATCGGCCGGGCGTCCAGCGCCGGCGGGACGGTCACCAGTGACCGGTCGCGAGGGCTCGGTCGAGCGCTTCGCCGCCGCGGCGGGCCCGCTCCGCTCGGTCCGGGTCGAGGGCGTCGAGGTTGTCCAGCACGTCGTCATGGTCGTCGTAGGGCTCGAGGTGGACGCGCATCTCGAGGCCGGAGCCGATCACGATTCGCTGCAGAAGTGCGTGGGTCGGCTGCATGGCGCCCGATTCGATCCGCGCCACGGTCGACTGTGGAACGCCTGCGGCGGCGGCCAGGTCTCGTTGGCTCATACCGGTACGGATCCGCACGAGCTTGAGCGTGTTCGCGGCGGACCGGTCGATGTAGCCGGCCGCGTGAGGTCCGGGAACTGCCATACCGAAATGATAGCGCATATGCGCTCAATGCTGGCCGCGAACGTGTCGCCCACGGCACCGTGCAGGCCTGCCGTCACCACCGTGGTCGCGCGCGGCAACCCCGCGCCTCGGCGCGTGCGGCGGAGCCGAGAGGCGGCGGTGTCGATGCGGGCTCGTCGGCGTTGGCGCCCTCAACGGACAACAGATACCAGGTGCAGACTTCGTCCTCGCCCAAGCCAGCGAGGCGGGTCCGGTCGGGCCAGTCCATGTTCATGGGGGTCTGCGACGGGGCGCGCTGGCAAGCGGCAGCTGTGATGGGGCGGGAACGATTCGCCGGTGCCGACGCAGCCGAGATGTTGATCTACGTCAGTCCGCAAATAGTCCGCAAGAAGTCCGCAAAACACCGTCCGCGACCGGCAACGACCAGCGGGTATCAACGATGTGTTTATGCAGTTCAGAAGGCAGATTTGCCCCTTGAGCTGGGACAACACGAACCCCCGGTTTCTCCCTGACACGGAGGAGGTCACAGGTTCAATCCCTGTAGCGTCCACCATTATTTGGGTCATTGGTCCTTCGCGCATTGCGGCTCGGTGGCGGAGGCCCAGTTCCTCCGCGACGTGCCGCCGCGCCCGACGACACGCGGTCCTACTGCTTCTGATGCCGAATGTGTGCCGGCTCGATCAGGAAGCTCACGCGCTGCTCGCCCGGCTGGTGGAATGGGTACGTGTCCTGGCCGAGGTACTTCTTGGCCAAACGATCGATGTGACCGTCGGCGCCCTCGGTCTGCGAGGCCGCGGTGCCACGGATCTCGACATACTCATATGGGTTCGACTCGTCGTAGATCAGCACCGTGACCCGCGGGTCGCGCGCGAGGTTCCTGGGCCATTTGCGGCTGGCCTCGCTGTTCACCGCCGGTCGGCCGGATTCGACGTTCACCCATGCAACAGTGCTGTGAATCGTGCCGTCCTCGTTCACGGTCGAAACTACCGCGTGGTTGGGTTTGTCCAGCAGGGTCTTGACCTCAGGGTCACCGATCGTAGCCACGGGCGCGCTCCTTAGTTGTGACAGCCGGGACGCCTATCTTCGGCTAGACGCTCGCGGTGCGCCCCAGCGCGGATGCGCTGAGGGCGCTGAAGTGGGATCAGTCGATCTTGCTCACCATCATGATGGTTTGTCGATCAGGTGCGCTCGCCGAGCTCGACCGCGTCGGCGGCCCCTTTTGGACCCTCGGCGGAAGCGAAACCGGCGCTGAGGGCCTCCATGTTCTGGAAGTGCAAATCCGCCTGACGGAGAAGCCGGGCGGCGTGCCAGCGGGCGTGCCCACTACCGTTGCGGTTTCCTGCCGGACGTGCCCCGGGTGGCAGCCACCAGCAGCATGTGGTGCGAGGCATAGTGCTGCTCCACCCCCGCAGGATCGGAGGGTGTGGTGTAGCTGACGGCTGGTTCAGGCGGCGCAGTCCCGGCAGATGATCTTCTTCGAGTCGGCCAACTGGCTGCGGTGGTGCACCAGGAAGCAACTGGTGCAGGTGAACTCGTCCGCCTGCTTGGGGACGACTCGGATCGCGAGGTCCTCATCGCCCAGATCGCCGCCGGGGAGGTCGAGTTCGGCCTCGAACGGGTCGGCGTCGTCGCCAAGGTCGGCCGCCGACTCCGCCCGCCGGGCCTTGAGGGCCTCAAGGGACTGCTCGGTCTGCTCTTCATCGTTGGTACGTGGGGTGTCGTAGTCGGTGGCCACGGGGTGCTCCTGAAGGAAAGAAGTGCCTGAAATGTAACTGCTGCTCGTCGGGTACGGCGAAGGGGACTGACGGACTTACGTTCGCCGCGACCGGGCGGATGGCTCCGGCGGGTGCCGGATGATCTCACACGGGGCGAACGCCTGCTCCAACGCACGACCAGCGCTGGTTGTGCCCGCTACGGCCGGTCTGTTTCGGGAGCCCCTCAACGGAACTCCGTTCGCTCGGCTGTCGCGGTCAGCCGGTCCGCCGAAGCCAGCTGATCGGCGCACCGGACCCTCCCTGCCGTAGCGGCTCCAGTGCCTCATCCCATGCCGTCCCGAGGAGTCGCTCCAGGCCATGGACCAGGCGCCCGGCTCCCCCTGCATCATGGCTGGCCGCGAGCAGGCCCCGGAGTTGACCCTCGGCGACCACCACGTCCCCGTTCGCGGCCAGGCTGGCCCGGAACAGGCCCAGGTCGGGCGTGTAGGAGTACCGCTCGGCCTCCGCCGCCACGGTGGGGCCCTCGCTGATGTCGTAGCGAACCGGCCCCAGCGCCCGCAGCTTGGCGGCGAGGCGACCCGCCAGGCCGGCCGGTCCGGCCAGGTCAACGGCGGCGGTGAGGGCACCGGGGTCGGCCGGCTGCGCCGACCAGCGCAGCGAAACGGGGTGCTCGAGCTCGGCGGCGACCGCGAACTCCAGGTGCGGGCACAGTGGCGGCGGGCATGACAACACGGACAGCCGCGCGGGCACAGCTACGCCGCCGACGCTCGCACCGGCGGGGATGACAGCCACGAAACCTCCTACAGGACGAGGGGCGCCTTCCCCAGCGTTCTCGTCGCGCAGTCGGCCCGATCGGCCAACGCAAGTGTGCCACAGCGGTCCCGCGCCGTCACGGCTTCGCGCTGAGCGCGGGGAGTGAACCGGCGGGTAACTCCTGCGACGTCTGAGTTCCTCGGCGCTAGCTTCGCCTGGTGCGCACCCTCCTCGACGCCCGGGACGTTCTGGACGTGGCCGCGCGAGCCGTCCCCGGGCATCCCTGGCCGCGGGTGTGCCTGGCGCTCCCCTTTGCCTTTGGCGGAGGTTGGGCTACCGAGGGCGCCGTGGCCTGGCGGGGCGGCCATCCCTGGGGGGCGGGCGCTCACGACATCCATGTTCTGGGGGCCGCCGAGGCGCTCGCGGCGCTGGTTGGGCACCTGGCCCGGCCCGGGGATTACCTGATCGCTGATCCTCACGTGCTTGCCGACGGGGGCTGGAGTGTGCCGGCGCGGCGCTGGTGGCTACGCGAGATCATGCCGGGCGCGACCCCGCACGGCGGCTCCCGGCATCTGCCACACCAGGTGAAGTGGTTGGCCGAGCACGCGGCCGGGGAAGTGGCCGGCCTCCTGGACCAGGCCAATCCGGGTGCCGCCTTCCGGCCGGGCGATCCGGGCGCCGGGCGGTGGTGCGGCGTGCGGGCCGGCGGCCGCCTGGTCGCCGCGGCCTGCGAGACCTGGCCGGGAGCGGGGATCGCGCAGCTGTCCTCGCTGGCCGTGCACCCCAGCGAACGTCGTCGAGGGCTCGGCGCCGCCGTTACCGCCTTCTTCGTCGACGAGGCATTCGCCTACGGGGCCCCCAGCGTGATCTTGGGGGTGGACCACGACAACCGCTCCGGCCGGCTGCTCTATGACCGGTTGGGTTTCTCGGCGTGGCCCATGGCCAGCATCGAGGCCAGCGGGAAATCGCTCCGTTAGGTTGCCTGCATGCGGGTGTTGCTAGGGAACCCCGGCGACGTGACGAGCGAGTTGGGGCTGCATGAGGCCTACCTGGCGCCGCGGCGGGACTGGGTGCGCGCAAACTTCGTGGCCAGCGCAGACGGCAGCGCCACCCTCGACGGCCGGGCCGGCGGCCTCGGCTCGGCCGCCGACCAGCAGGTGCTGCGGACCCTGCGGGCTCAGGCCGACGTGGTGCTCGTGGGGGCGGCCACCATCCGCGCCGAAGGCTACGGCCCGCTTCGCCACAGCAGCAGTCGCACTCAGCGTCGCCGGGATGCCGGGCTTGCGGACACCGCACGGCTGGCCGTCGTAACCGGCTCGATGCAAATCGACGGGAGCGAATCGTGGATAGCCCAGGCGGCGGTGCCCCCGCTGCTGCTGACCACCAGCAGGGCCGAGCGGGCGATCAGCGGCACCGAGGTGATCGCCTGCGGCGAGCAGGCGGTGGACCTCACCGCCGCGTTGACCGCGCTCACCGACCGCGGCCTGCGCCATGTGCTGTGCGAGGGCGGCCCCATCCTGTTCGGGCAGGTCGCCGCCACCGGGCGCCTGGACGAGTTGTGTCTCACCCTCTCGCCGATCCTGGCCGGGCCAGGCGGGCCCCGCATCGTCGACGGCGCACCGTGGACCCACGCGCGCCGGGGCCAGCTCAGCGCGCTGCTCGAGGACGAGGGCCTGCTGTTCGCCAGGTACGCCCTTCCCCGAAACTGACCCCCTCCCCACGGCTTGATGTCTCGCGGCGGACGGCTCAGCGCGGCGAGCCGAGTCCCGGGACTATGTCGTCGAGCCGGAAGGTGATCGGCTGCTCGAGCTGCTCGTAGGTGCATGAGCCGGGGGTCCGGTCCGGGCGCCAGCGGTTGAACTGGGCGGTGTGCCGGAACCGCTCGCCTTCCATGTGTTCGTAACGAACCTCTACGACCCGCTCGGGACGCAGCGCGACGAAGGACAGGTCCTTGCCGGCGTTCCAGCGTGATCCCTCGCCCTTGCGGGGAGTCCGTTCGCCGGCCTCGTGCGCGGCCCAGTTCCAGGGATGGTCAGCGACGTCGGTCACGAGCGGCTGGAGCTCGGTGAACAGCTCACGCCGCCGGGCCATCGGGAAGGCGCCGATGACCCCGATCGAGTTCAGGACGCCGCCTGCGGTGTACAGGCCGAGCATCAGCGAGCCGACGGCGTCGGGGCCAGCTTTGTGGACGCGGTAGCCGGCGACCACGCAATCGGCCGTGCGCTCGTGTTTGATCTTGAACATGACCCGCTTGTCGGGCTGGTAGGTGCCGTCCAGCGGTTTGGCCACGACACCGTCCAGCCCGGCGCCCTCGAACTCGGTGAACCAGCGCGCGGCCAGCTCACGGTCCGTGGTGGCCGGGGTGAGGTGGATCGGCGCCCGCACGTGTTCGAGCGCGTGCTCGAGGGCGGCTCGGCGTGCGGTGAACGGCCGGCCGGTGTAGTCCTCGCCGCCGAGCGCCAGCAGGTCGAAGGCGATCAACGAGGCGGGGGTCGCCTTGCTGAGCATGTTGACCCGGGAGAGGGCCGGATGGATGCGCTGCTGCAACGCGTCGAAGTCCAGTCCGGTGTCGGTGGCGATCACGATCTCGCCGTCGATGACACACCGCTTCGGCAGCTCCGCCTTGACCGCGGCGACGAGTTCCGGGAAGTACCGGGTCATCGGCCGCTCGTTGCGGCTGCCGAACTCCACCTCTTCGCCGTCACGGAAAATGATGGAGCGAAATCCATCCCACTTCGGCTCGTATGAGGCGCCGGGCGGGATGGTCGGAACCGACTTGGCCAGCATCGGGGGCAACGGAGGCAGCACGGGAAGCCTCATCGGCTCATGGGTTCATCGCTGACCAACAGCTTCGCTTCGACCTTGGGGTCCAGACCAACCCCTTCTGGTACGAGTGTCTCCCGGTCACCGAGGCAGTCGCGGGCGCTGTCTGCGACCGGTCGAAAGCGCAGGCCGGTGGAGATCGCCGCCGACGCGTCGGCGGTACCGAGCAGGCGCTCGGCCGGCGTTGCCTCCCCGGCCCACAGCGGGAGCGCGCGGCCATCGACACCGGCGGCCAGCAACTGCTCCTGCTCCACCCATCGAAGGTTCGTGCCGGCGGGCGCGACCGCCGCCGCGATGTCCTCCAGCAGCTCGCCGAAGCCGTAGGGGGGCGCCGGGTGGGCGGCGTGGAAGGTCCCGCCCCTGCGTTCCTCCAGCAGCCCAAGGGTCCAGGCCGCAAGGTCCCTGGCGTCCACCACCTGCACCGGAGCGTTAGCCGGGCCGGGCGCCAGCACCTCACCTCCCCCGGCGATCCGGCGCACCCACCAGGTGAACCGGCCGGTGTGATCGTGCGGTCCCACGACGTAGGTGGGGCGCACGACCGTGAGGTTGCCGTAGGCCTCCCGCGCCGCCAGCTCGCAGAGCACCTTCAGCCCGCCGTAGGTGCTGGGATCCACCACCTCGGCGGCGGGGTCGCGGGGGGGCCAGGTCAGCGGCGACGACTCGTCGTAGCCTGCGGCGGCTGGTGGGGCGTACACCGACACGGTGGAGACGAACAGGTGATGGCCCCCTGCGCCGTCCAGCGCCTCGGCGAGTGAGCGGACCTGGCGGGGAACGTAGGCGCTGACATCGACGGTCGCATCGAAGTGCCGCTCCATCAGCACGTTGAGCGGTCCGTCGCGGTCGGCGATCAGGTGCTCTGCCTCCGGAAAAAGATCCGGGTTGGACCGGCCGCGGTGCAGCAACGTGACCTCGTGGCCGGCTGCCAACGCGGCATGCACCAGATGCCGTCCGACGAACTTGGTCCCACCCACCGCCAGGATGCGCATGGCAGAGCATCCTGCTCCTCAACCGACGAGAGCTTGGTACACAAGAGAGCGCAGTTCAGTGCGGATCGGGTAGCTGGAGCTGGGCATCAGCTGGGTCAGGAAGATCACCGTCAGGTCCTCGATGGGGTCCACCCAAAATGCGGTGCTGGCCGCGCCGCCCCACCCGAACTCCCCCGGGGTCGCCAGCGAATGGGCGGCAGCAGGGTCGAGCAGCACTGAGAAGCCCAACCCGAAACCGGTTCCGGCGTAATCGGTCTCGGCGTGCAGGGGGCGGCCGAAGGCCGCCAGGTCGGTGCCCCCGGGAAGATGGTTACCGCGCATGGCCTGCACGGTTCGCGGGGCCAGCAGGCGGACTCCGTCGAGTTCGCCGCCGCGCAGCAGCATTTGGGTGAACCGGTGATAGTCAGCGAGGGTTGAGGCCAGGCCGCCCCCGCCGGACGCAGCGGCCGGAACCTGGGTGATCAAATCGCCCAGCGGGTCGTAACGCAGCAGGCTCCCGTCGGCCGGGTTCTTCACGTAGAGCGCGGCTAGCCGCTCGGCGTCGGTCGCCGTGAAGCCGGTGTCGACCATCCCGAGGGGACCGAGGATGTGCTCGGCAAAGAACACCGGCAGGGACTGGCCCGAGATCACCTCAACCAGGCGGCCAAGCACGTCGGTGGCGACGGAGTAGTTCCATTCCGCACCGGGCTGGAACAGCAGGGGGAGGCCGGCCAGGGCATCGACTACGGTCGCAAGGTCCATTCCGGCCGGCGTGCCCCATTCGAAGCCGGCCTCCCGGTACATCTCGTCCACCACATGCATGTGGTGAAAGCCGTAGGTAAGCCCGGCGGTGTGGGTCAGCAAATGCCAGATCCGGACCGGCTCGGTGACCGGCACCGTGACGGGTTTCGCCGTCGGGCCGCCGGTGTAGACCCGGGCCCGCTCGAACGCGGGGATCCACTTGCTCACGGGGTCGGTGAGTTCGAGCAGGCCCTGCTCGATCAGCATCATCACCGCCACCGAGGTGACCGGCTTGGTCATCGAGTAGATCCGGACCACCGTGTCTGCCTGCATCGGCAGGCCGGCGGCGATGTCGCGGCGCCCGCAGGCGTACACGTGCGCCACCTTGCCGTCCCGGCTGACCAGCACGGAGGCGCCGGGCAGCCGGCCGTCCTCGACGTAGCGGGACAGGTGCGCGTCGATGCGCTGCAGGCGGGCCCGGTCGAAGCCCAGCTGCGCCGGGTCGCTGGCAACCAGGACCGGTTCGCTGCTCACCTGCGGGCCCGTGATGGGTGGTCGGCTCTGTTGCGGTCCCGGCTGGGCTGCACCCGCTTGGGCTCGCCGGGCATCTTCGGGGTGTCCACCACGAGTCCACTATGCCAACCGGCTCGTTAGGCGCATCTGACGTAAGCGAAAATGCCCGAGTTGCTAGGCGAGTTGGAGGCCAGAAATGTCCAGTGAGACTGAGCACGACGAACCGCGCACCCACGAGGAGATGCGGCGGCAGGAAGCCGTCACAGAGGCGGCATACCCGAAGGTCCACCCGCCGTGCCCGCCGTGGTGCTGCCTGCCCGCCGGCCACACCTACGACACCAGGGAATGGGACCTGGTGACGCACCTTCGCTACCACCAGTTGAACTTTGACGCCGCCGACGACGACGCGAACCTGACGCAGCTCGAACGCAACCGGGGCGGCCTCGTGTGGCTGGAGCGTCCGGTGGTCACGGTCTATGGCGAGGGCGAGGGCGAGATCACCTCGGGCGAGGCGCGCAAACGGGCCGCGCTGCTGCTGAACCTGGCGGACAGGCTCGATGAGATCGCGGGCGGAAAATGACCCCGACCCGGGCGGCAACATGCCCGCCGTGGTGCACCGAGGATCACACTTACGAGCTGGCCCAGCAGCTCGACGGGCAGTTAGGCGGCTTCGATGGTACCGCGGACACCCTCTGGCACGTCGCCCACTTCGGGCCGGAACTGCCGATGGACTGGAGCGGCAGCCCCGAGGTCGAGGTGCGCCAGGACGAGCAGCGCGGCGTGTGGGGTGAGCGGCGGCTCTACATCGCCGCCGATTGCCCGGTGACCCCAGCGCAGGCCCGACTGATGGCGGATGCGCTGCTCGCGGCGGCGGCGTTCGCCGAAGGTGTCGGGGCTAGTACATCGAGCGAGCCGCGATGACCGACGCCGAGCAGCCGATCGCCGAATCCACCGTGACCATGACCCTGCCGAACGGCAAGCGGTTGCGGATCGCCGTGGAGGTTATGTCGGATTTGGAGTGCCACTCCCGAGCCGAACTGCTCCCCGAGCCGGTCGACGACGGCGGCTAGGGGAACTTCTGGGTCAAGTGTCACAGAAGTTCCGGGGGGAACGCTCTGTGACACTTGACCCAGAGCGTTCCTAGGCCAGCCCGAAAACGTGCCCGCGCTGCCCGCGGCGTTGCAGGGGGCAGCTGAAACCGCCTGACCGAATCGCCCCTCATGCGCGTATATGCGCGTAGCTTCCCTCGGTATGAGGGTCGTGCTCGCTGGTCTCGCTGTACTCGCGCTCGCGGGGTGCGGCAGTAGCGGCACGATCAGCAGCCACGGGCAGCAGATTCAGACTGCCTGCGTCCCGGCGGGCAACGCGATCAACCGGATCAGCACGTTGCTCGACGGGGTGAAGGCCGGAACCGTCATCGACGCGGACGCCGAAAGTGAGCTGAAAAAGGCTGGCGGTGATCTGGCGACCGCCGTGGAGATCGGTAAGGGAAAGTTGCAGGTGGATGCGACGGACGCGCAGAACGCTGCCGGACGGCTGCGGGTCGCGCTGGTCACTTCGGATCAGCCCGGGGTGCAGGCGCAGACTTTGGCAATGGTCACAGCGCTCTCCACGCTGAACGCTGACTGTCCCTGAGTTGACCCGGTATTCCAGCGGCGGCTAATCCCGGACATGCGAAAAGGCCGCCGGCCCGGACCCCGAAGGACCTAGCCGGGCGGGGATGCAGGGAGATAGCGTCGGTCGGCTGGCTGCTCGGCCCGGCCGATTTCCTGGTCGAGCTCCTCGTCGAGCGCGGCCAGCACTTGCCGGGCGGTCGTGGTGAACGCCGGATCGCCCACCGTCATCTGCTAAGCGTGCAGGCAGCGGCGGAGCAGCAGCAGGGTTTCGAGGGTCATGACAGGCCGGCTATCGGCGCGGGCATCGCCGGCTGCACGGCTGCCTTCGCGGCGGCCACGTTCTGCACGGTGCGGGTGATCCAGTCGATCACCGCCGGGTGGTCTGGATCTGCTGCTGCGTCACGCAGGATTTCGGTTCCAGCGCGACACCCGCGGCGGCGCATGGTGCTGCCCCGCCAGAGACGCAGGAACGGTCGCCGCCGTCCCCCAACGAATCGGCCACAAAGTGCTCATGTCCACCGCCGGGACGCAGCCCGAATCCGCCCCCGCCGCTGAGCCGAGGTTGTGGTGACCGCTACCACCGTCCCCCCCTTGGTCGGGCGGTCGCAGGGTCGGCGTGCGGTTAGTGTCGCGTCGTGGCTCGCAAACCGCCCAACTTCAACTGGCTCGGCTTCACCGAGGAGCAGGCCGGGCTGTTGGATTACCTGGACTTCATTGGGAACAACGCCTGGGACCGTAACGGCCAAACGGAAGAGGCCATGCCACGACTACTAGGCCGCTTCGAGCAGGACGGTGTGCCGCTGGTGCGAGTCAAAGAAGCTATGGCGTCCATCGGGTATGAAAAGGACGCCCTGCACCAGCTTGATCGGTGGGAGTCGAAGCGCACCACAGGGAAGTTCGGCAGATAAGCACGATGAGGCCGGGCGCCGTCCACTCTGACGGCGCACATTCTCAGACGGGGCGAGTCAGAAGCTGACGAACCGGCCGGGTCGGCGGACCGTAGACCCGACGCCGTGCAGTGCTAGGGCGGCGGCGACCAGCGGGGACACTTTCGGGTCCTTGCGGGCCAGTAGCCGCTGCCCCGCCTCACCGCTCGGTGCCCACCGTGCGACCGCAACAGCTTCGTTGAGCGGCCAGTGGTTTTCGTGCCGGACCTTGCCGGCGGTGACCGCGGCGTCCAGGGCTGCGCATGCCTCGGCGTAGAACTGGCGCGGCACGCTCTCGACGGTCACCCCGGCCTGCTCCAGGCTCGGGACCAGGAACGCCGCGGTGCCGCCGGTCTGGACCAGCAACCGGCTGCGAGGGGACCTGACCTGCGCCCGCTTGGCGAACTCGACCACCCAGTCGACGCCCGGCAGGTGCTCGGCCACACCGAGCTGCACCGCATCGTCCTGCCGTCGCCAGCCAGCGACGAGCGTCGCGGTGGAGTGGTCGGGGGCGACGTCGAGGGCGAACACAGCGCTCCGGCGGTCCGGCGGCCCGGGAGCGGCGTCGGCGAGGGCTGCCCAGACCGGCTCGGGGATGGCCGTCCCGAGCACAGTGACCCACTGGCACAGCACCTCGCAGCGGATCACGTCCTCGGGGTCGGTTTCGAGCGCGCTACGGATCGCCTGCACGCCCATCCGGTGACCGAGCGCCGGGTTGGCCTGCGCCCACGCCACCGGGTCGTCAATCTCACACCCATCCGGGGCGGACCACTCGAAGATGCCCAGCGTGGACGTCGGATCACCTGCGGCGGCCAGCGCACGGTGCCGCAGGCTCGACAGGACCACGGACTGGCCGTCGCCGGCGTTGGAGAAGCCGGCGACCATCGGCGCCGGCCGGACCATCGTCGTCTTCGTCACCGCCGACCACGCCAGCCAGTCCTGGTGCTCACGCAGCTCGTCGAGCAGCACCAGGTCCGAGGACAGCCCACGGCCGCCACGGCGGGACGCGGCGGTCACCTTGTACCGCTCGCCGGTCGTCAGCCGTAGGTGCTTGTTGCCGTTGACCCGGGAGACGTGCTCGACCTCCGCGGCCAGGTCCGGCACGCCCTCGGCCATCGACAGGGCGCCGTCCCAGGTTTCCTCGGCCATGCTCAGGTTCTGCGCCGTACCGATCACCAGCCCGGCCCGGTCCACGAACATCCGCCACAACGCCAGGACCTGCATCAGGGTCGTTTTGCCGTTCTGCCGGGCGCATAACACCAACAGCGTCCGGAACCGGTACGACCCGTCAGGGGCCAGCTCGAGGGCGTGCAGCAGCAGCCACCGCTGCCACGGCATCAACTCCAGGCCCAGCACGTCCTTAGCGAACGCCACCGCCTCGAAACCGCGGGACGTCGAAGGCGTCAACGGCCCCGCGGGCGGCGTGAACAGCCGCGCCACCTCGCAGCCAACCGTGTCAGCGGGCAGCACGAAGCTCCGCCAGCTTCCCGCGCACCGGTTCCTCGATGCCCAACGCCTTGCGCTCGGCCGGGGCGCCACCGAGCGCACGCAGCACGTTCGCCAGGTGCGGACCGACCCAACCGACCGTCTTCACGTCCTCGGCGTCATCGATCGTGCGGGCGTACTCCAGCGCCAGCGCCACCATCGCCTGATCCGAAGGCTGGAGCCACGTCATCGCCGCCACAGCAGCCGTAACAGCCACCAGGACCGTTGCGGGGGGCTGCTTCAGGGCACGGACCCGGGCCATCTCAGCCACCCATCGGCAGGGGGAGGGGGAGTCGGAGGGAGAGTTTCGTGGCTCCGGGGTCAGCTTCAGCACCTGTCCCGGGATAAGCCCCCGTACCCGTGTCGGCCGGGCACCGCGACGGCACCTGTGCGGCCGGTGGGCGGGCTGTAGCTGGGTGGTCTGGGTACCGGGGTGGGTAGTTGCCTCGGGGGGCGTTGCTCAGGTCGGCGGTTGGCGTTGCGGCCGGGGTGCGTTGGGTGCGACACTGCCCGGCCCAGCAGCCCCAGGTCGCCCCGACGTCGGCGGCGAAGGCACCGCACTGTTGCATGACGGGGCAGGCGCGGCACACCAGTGCCAGGGCCTCGACGACGGGCTCGGTCACGTCGTCGGTGGTGAAGCGGTCGTCAGCCGCGCACGCGGCCCGGTCCTGCCAATGAGCGTGATCCGGCGGTTGTGGCACGAGGCACCTTCCAAGGTCTGTGACGGGGCGGTCAGGGGGGTGGTGCCGGTGGGGCGCCGGGCAACTCGGCACCGACGCCCCGCCGGGGTCAGCCGGTGAACACCTCCCGCATCTGGTCGAGGTGGTGCTCGCCGGACAGGTGTGCGGCCCCCGGGGCGCTGGTGGTGTCTCTGCGGGCGAGAAGGTGTCGCCCGCTCGACCACCATCGCTCCACCGCGGCCGTCCCCAGAACGGGCCGGGTGGTGACGTTGACGCCACCGGGGGTCGGTTTCACCGGGTACGACCTGGCAGCGCCCGGGCGTGCGTCCTGGGGCAGCGGCACGGCTTTCCTCTCTGGCGACGGGTGCAGGTCGTGGCTGTCGTCGGGTCACATCGCGTGGGCCATGGCGGCGAGCTGCTGTGAGCGGGCCTGAGCGGCGATGCGGGCGCCGAAAACCGCGTTGAAGGCGGCGTCCTGCTCGTCGGGGGTCGGCAGCCACAGCTCAGCGCCGGGGTTGGTGCCGAACCAGAGTTGCCAGTCGGTGCCTGCCAGTCCTCGCCAGGGCAGTCCGTCGGCGATCTTGGACATGGTCCGGGCCCGGGTCATGTCGGTGAAGTGGTCGGCGTTGCGGACCAGAGCGAACAGGCCGAACTCGTCTGCCCGTGCCGTGTATCCCGCGTTCGCCAGCGCGGCTCGGGAGTTGCGCAGCGCGGCCCAGCGGGCGGATAGGTCACCGAGGCCGGCGAACGCCTTGCGGGCCTTGTCGGGTGCACGTAGCAGCGCGGGTGCCGCGTCGCCGTACGGGCTGAAGGCGGCACAGGCCGCCTTGAGCTCGGCGACCAGCTCGTCGAACGCGGGGCGAAGGTGGTCACCGAGAATCGCTTCGGCGCCGTCGACGATGGCGTCTCGTAGCTCGCCGGCCACGGCGGACGTGGCCTCGTCGAGGACGCGGCGCCGGGCGTCGGCGAGTGCCCGGGCCCTGCCGGCGTCGACGAGGAGCGTGACGTCGGGCGGGCCGTCACCGCGGTGGGCAGCCGCGACGGCGGCGGCGACCAGGCTGGCGTGCAGTGCCCGCTCGTCGACCGCCTCGGGCGTCGGTGTGTCGGTGAGGTGGGCAAGGGCCCGGCGCAGGTCGACGACGTCGGCGGGCAGGGTGTGGATGCCGGCATCGGAGCCGGTGAACAGCGCGCCGAGCGCTCGGAGCGCGGCGGGCAACGGGGTTGTGACGGTTGTCATGAGGGGGTGCCTTCCTGGTTGTCGATCGTCGTGGTGGTCGGGTCGGGCGCGCCGAGCAGGGCGGCGAAGACGTCGAGCGACTCGTCGCGTGCCGGTGCGGCGGGCAACTCGGCGCCGACGAGGAACGCGGCGAACCATGCGGCGGATTGGCTGAATGGGTCGGCGGACTTGAACTGTCCGCTGGGGTCGCGGGGCTGGTCGTCAGTAGTCATGGGTGACTCCCGGTCGTGTGGTGGGGGGTAGCTGGGGTTTCATGGCTGCTCCTTCGGGTGGGTGGGCTGGTGGGGTGTGCGTGGTGCGCGGCGGTAGGTCCCGGGGCTGACGGCGACAAGGTGGCCGGCGCGGACGAGAGCGGCGACGGCGAGGGGCAGTGGGCGGAGCTCGCCGCGGGCGGGCATCCTGCTGGGGGCTGCCAGGTGGTGGGGCTCATGGCGGTGGTCACGACGCGGCCCCCCATAGCGGCGGGTCGGGGTCCTCGACGTCAGCGCGCCATGTTGCGGTGTTGCGCTTGTTGCGCTTCCTGCGGGTGACGTAGGGAGGTAGCGCGGCCACACGTCTTCGAGGTCGCCTCGGTCGTAGCCGCGGGGTGTGCTGTTGCTGGGTTGGTCAAAAAGCGGCATCGCAATCCGGCCTGGGCCTGCGAGGGCGCTCACGCGGATTCCTGATCGGCGGCATGGAATCGGCCCCAGGCGGCGTCCTGCTCACGCACCGAACGCGGACCAACTTCCGAACCTGAATCAAGACCCTCAACTACTGCGGGGCCTGACCTTGCCTTGCCTTGCCTACGTGATGCATTAGGTAACGCATTAGGTGATGGGTTGTCAGCCTGTCTCTCGCGCCACTCCTTCACCCGGCGGCGGTTGCCCTCCAGGTAGTCGGTAACCTGCTTGGCGCTGCTCTGCGTGTCGAGGAAGTCGACGATCTCCCAGCCGCCGTCCCTGTGATGCGTCCACAACCTCAGGGCGAGGAGGCGCTCGACCGCGACGGGCTTCTCTCCGTCCGGGTGCAGATAGCGCAGCGCCCTCGCCGGAATGTGACCATTCGTCAGGTGCTTATTCGCGTAGACGTAGCCGAGTGTCCAAACCCGCCACTCGGCATCGGTGAGGTTCTCCATCTTGGGATCGCCGATCAGGGAGTCCTTCAGCCTGGTGTCAGCCATCGGGATCCGGTAACGCCCGCAAGACCTCGATGACGTCGACGAGTGCCTTCGGCGCGATTCGGCCGAAGCGAACGGCGCCCGCTACCACGTCCCGGGTGACAAGTTGCGGATCGACGGGAAAACGCCAGCAGGCGGCCAGCAGGTAAACCTCGACGTCAGTGGTGCCGGCGACCATCTCCAACGCCTCAGTCACGGTGGTGTTGGTGGTCATGCGCCACCCCCGCCTGGACGCCGGCCTCGCCACATTCGCGTCATCCGGTTATGGGCCTGCGGCCGGCAAGATGTGCCGACGCCCGCGAGCTCAATCCAGCCGTGGCGATGCGCGACCCTGAACGCCGCCCCCATCAGCGGTGCTGACGGCGGTTCGCCGACACGAGCACAAAGCACGTCGGCGTCGAACACCTCTCCGGTTGCGGCTAGCTCCCGTACCGCCTCGATCGCCAACGGAAGCCAACCCGGATCGGCTTGAGTCGCCCGCCGGACGCCCTGGGCGCCTTGCTGCGGGCCGGAAAGCGCGGGGCTGACCGTCTGTGCCTCGGTGAACGACACGCGGCCATAAGCGCCGTTCAGGATGCCGAAAAGGCCGCCGTCGTCGGGTACATTTGGCTTAGAGCTGGCCGCTCCGCTGTGACCGCCGCCCTTGCCGGGGCGGCGTTCGGCGTTCATGAGGCTTTCCGTCGTGCCTGGGCGCTGCGCAACGCCATCCGGCACATGTGCGCCTGCCGGGCGGATTGGGCGCGGCGCAGACGTTCCGGCTCGGGCAGAACGCCAGCCGGGTCCACCTCGAGCAGCCAGCGCTGCTCGAGGCCAGCGCGCATCTTCGTGCCTTGCGCGGCGGGGCTTTCCTTGGCCCACCGCGTCTGGGCCGCGATCCGGGCGATCAGCGCCCGTTCATCTGGAGATCGTGCAGGCATGACGACGAACGCCCCTTAGGGTCGTCGTTCGACGCCGATCCTCGAACACATGGCCACTACACGGTGGACAGGCCTTCCGTTGGTTGCAGGAAGGGCTTAAAAGTCGCAAGTACGCGTTTAGCGGCCGAGGCCTTGTGGATTTTGTCTTAGCATAGCGCTGACCCCCCGTGAGGGCGCCACGAATCGCCGAGCGTAAGGCGCCCAACTGTCCAATCTGCGGGCGTACTCGAACCCATCGTCCGGCCGCCCGGAAGTGGCCAGCTGGCAAGTCGGCCACTCAGGTTCGTCAGATGATCGGACAAGCGCCGCGCCGCGCCGAACGCAAACAGTGTGTCCGGCTCTATCGAGTCCGGTCCAACATGGGAGACAAGCTCGGCGGCGCTACCAATTTGGAATAGGGCTGCCCCATGGCGACAGGCCACCGGTAGGGCGGTGACCTTGTCCAGCGGGTCCTCACGGATGAGCCACCGCATCAGCTCGGCCCGCCACCCCTTGCGTGTCCAGCAGATCAGGAGCTCATTGTTTGGGGGGCTCCAACGATGAGCAATGCGAGCTCGCCCGAGAATCATCAAGTAGGCAACCGTTGTCGCATCGCAAGGTGAATGCGGCGAGTCGGCGGAGGCGGTTTTCGTTAAGGTGCGTCAGGTCGGTGGCCATTGCCGTTGCCAGGCGCATGCGCTCATCCATCTGACGCCCGACGATCTCCGTCACCACATCGAATTGCTGCGGGTTCGCCCAACCCATGCTCTTTGCGAGCTCTTCAAGGTCGTCGACGGACATCTGAGACAGTTGATTGAGCCACTCCGGGTCTGGGGTTCGCGTCGTCACAGCGTCTCCCCCAACGCCATCCTGCGGTGCGCCTCCCGGGCCCGCACGTCCGCGGTGCTGGACGCGTACCGGGACAGCATTTCCGGGCTGCGCCAGCCGTTCAGCCGCATCAGGTCGCGTTCCTGCCCGCCCGCGGCGAGCCAGCGGTGGCTGAAGGTGTGCCGGAAGCGGTGCGCGTGCAGGTGCTGGACGCCGGCCTTGACGGCGAGCATCCGCAGCAGCTCGTCCAGGCCGTCCCGGGACAGCGCCCCGCGCTGACCGAGGAACAACGCCGGCCGGGTGGCGAGCTTGTGGCCGCGTCGCTGGCGCAGGTAGCGGTCCAACGCCCGGGCCGTCCTGGGGCCGAACGGGCAGGCCCGGCGCCGGGAGCCCTTGCCGAGGACGTGCGCGACCTCCAGGTCGAGGTCGAGGTCCTCCAGGGTGAGCCCGGCCATTTCCGCGATCCGCATGCCGGTGTCCAGGAACAACCGCACGATCGCCTCGTTGCGGCGGGCGGCGAAGTCGGTCCCGGCGCACGCCTTCAGCAACCTGGTGACCTCCTCGTCTGTGAGGATCGCCACCGGCGCCTCCGGGGCAGTGGGCTGCTTCACCCCGTCCAGCGGGTTGCCGGGCAGCTCCCCTTCCAGGGCCAGCCAGCGGGCGAACCGGCGTAGCCCGCGGAACCGGGTCCGCACGGTGTTCGGCGCCACCCGGTCGGCCAGGTCAGCCAGGTGGGCTTCCAGGGCGCGGCGGGTCATCGACTCGGTGGTCAGCGGCCGGTCGTTGGCGGCCAGCCAGTCGCTGAACAGCCGGATGGACTGGTTGTAGAGGACCACGGTGCGCGGGGCGCAGCCCTCGGCGCGTAGGTGCCGGCTGAACACCGCAGCCAGGTCGGCCAGGCGTTCAGGCGGCGGCCCGACACGCCCAATGACGGGGGATGGCATAGGGGTAGGTTATCCGGCGAGTAAACGCTATGCTAGGCAACACGCGGGGTCAGATACCCCCGTTTTCGCTGGTCAGACGCTTACGCCGGCTCGGTTGGACTCTGAGCGGCTCGCCGGGCATCTTCGGGTGATTCGGCGGGTAAGGAGCATCGCCGAGGCCGCGGTCGCGCTGGTCGCGCTCGGCCAGCTCCACGACGGTGTCCAGTCGGCACGGCGCGTCGTCAAGCCCGGCGT
>JAABUZ0100002956.1_pt1 | contig 26695 bp, 29 predicted proteins | sample 5562091 | NCBI WGS metagenome assembly JAABUZ01 (sample SAMN12813069, study PRJNA571459) | rock metagenome | isolation source: Antarctica rocks | place: Antarctica: Victoria Land, Linnaeus Terrace sud | collected 2015-12-21 | reverse complement strand
TGGGCTACGGATGCTTTATAACCCCAGGCGGTAGTGAAATTCCAGGTGACGGAGAAGTCGGGCTGTTGCATCTCTACAAGCGCTTGTTGATAGAGTTTTTCGTAATCGTCGGAGTCGCCGCTCCACTTCTCGATGAAGGGACGACCGTTCAGTAGTGCTAGCTTCCAGTCTTCGTAGTATGCCTTTCCTGCTTCTGTGCCCGCTTGATAGTGCAGGGCGTGATTCTTCACCTGCACATGCTGGCAGCCATAGCGAGTGAGCAAAGGAGCCAGGTCGTCATTCAGGCCAACGCTCTCCTGACTAAAAAGATGACCAGATTGGAAGAGGGCGTTGCGACCCATCTCTAAAAGGCGCTTCTCTGCCGGGCTGCTCGTCTGTTGGAGCGCGTCGCCATCGGTGAGCCGAACCACACCGCCTGGCCGTGTGATACGTAAGATCTCACTGATCACGTGCGGCCATTCCCAGGTACGTATCCAACCAATGCCGGCACGAAGGTTGACCAGATCGAAGAAATCGTTTGGAAATGCCAGCGGGCGCAGCGCATCCATGACATGAAACTCGACGCGTCCTGTTAGCCCGGCCTCATCTGCTTGCTGGCGTGCATATTCGATCATACGCGCATTGATATCTATGCCAATGAGCGACATGTTCGGATAGTTCTGTGCAGCCTGAATAACCCAGCTACCAGGGCCACAGGCGATATCAAGCACTCGCTGGAATGCGTTGACGTTCTCTTGCTCCGGCAATACGCTGCCCATCGAGTTCGTGAGCATCTGATCCTGGATGATCAGGCGGCTGAGCTCTCTCTTGCTTTTTGCATCCAGGATGACATACGTGCTGGGATTTTCGCTTTTATGCGGGTCCTGAGAAGTTGACATTGTAATTGCTCTCCGTGTCCTTCTATCAAATAATGTATTACCTGTTTCATATGACAGTTGTACCTCTTCAATTATAGCAAACAAACGAGAAAGAGTGAACACCATCAATGCTGATAGTATTCACTCCTCTTTTTGTTTATCTGTGCTAAGCTTGTGGACTACTGGCCGCGGTAGCCGGAGCCGTTGTTGTCGCGCAGAATCGCCTCGACCTGCTGGTCGCGTCCGTCGGGGCGGACGACGACGACGAAGCTGCCGTTAGCGTAGGCATCAGTATAATATTGGATCTCCTCTTGCGAGATGCCCATATTTTGTACCATGGTCAAAATATCGTCTTCTGACTCATCCTGCCGCTCATCGGGGAAGATAAGTAGATCTTTGATGCTGGTCAGGAAATCTTTGTTGGTGAATTGTTTGGAATAGCGAATCTGATCTGTTGTGAAGCCAGCATCGTGAAGCGCCTCCACTGCCTGCTCCGCCTGCTCGGTCTGAGAAAACGTTGCAAATGCAAGACTCTCGTTGGTTCTATTCTGAGCCATAAATACATCTCCTTATATATACATCGTCGGAAAAGACGACGATGTATTCATTATATATACACGAATTTAAGAATGACAAGAGACACAGAGCTGGCGAGGATGTTTTGTACATAGGTTACGATCTGGAGAACTGCTGCATACCAACTCTCCAGATCGTAACCTATGTATAATTAAATCAGTTATATTCACACTCTTCGTCGTCTATTCCACGCAGGGCCAGACGCCAGGAAGCTAAGCGGTCCTAATCGAGGAGTTAACCAGAGATCCAGTCCATAGTAGCGACCGGCAGCGACTGCGAGCAGAAGAGCTGCCACAACAGCATACATAATTCCGGGTCCAATATCAGTGCTCTTCCCCGGCTCAAGTGGCCCCCCGAAGCCTTCTCCAACGGACCAGATACCTAGCGAGAGAATGACGTTCACAATACACGCCAGATTGGTGAAGAGGCCAAAGATGAAAAAGACAGCAAGCGCCGTTTCTATAGATGCGAGCAGGTAGGCATAGAGATGTGGATTCGTACCCACGAGGGTGCCCCAGAACGCGATCCACCCTTGAACGACGGGCGAGGCTTTATCGCTAGCTCCTGTAACCTGATCTTTAAATGAATTGATGAATGCCGGCTGCCATTTGAGCCACGCGCATCCCATACACGAACCGAACCGTCATGGCTGCCCGAGGCAATGTAACGTCCATCAGGCGACCAGCTAAGGGACCAGATAGGTTCGGTATGACTTTGAAGTGCCACACTCTACTTCGTACAGGGACAAACGCTCACAGTTGTTGTGATGCCTACGCCTGGCGTCATGTTGTCGTGGTACCTCGCTACTTGACAAGAACAACTAAACCTCTGTATAATAACAATACGTATCGTATCTTAATGTTCTCGTCAAATGTTTGAGCCTTGTCTTTGAAAGATGAAAGTAGGATTCAACGCTATGGCTTCTCAATCGGGAGTAACGAATAAAACAGTTATTATTACTGGTGGCAATACTGGGCTGGGATATGAGTGTGCCCGGACGATTGCTTCTGCTCATGAGGGGTGGCATGTGATTATTGCCAGTCGTAATCAGGAAAAGGCACAGGAGGCGGTGCAGAGGCTGATCAAGGAGACGGATCATGCGCAAATTGAGGTGATGCCTCTGGATCTGGCTTCGCTGGATTCGGTACGCTCATTCGTACAGGCATTTACTGAGCGTGAACTGCCACCTCTACAGGCGGTGGTGTGTAACGCGGGCATTCAAATTGTGAGCGGCACGACGTATACGAAGGATGGCTTCGAGACGACCTTCGGCGTCAATCATCTTGGACATTTTTTGTTGGTCAACCTGTTGCAACGACATCTGGTTGCTCCAGCTCGGATCATCTTTGTGAGCAGCGACACGCATGATCCCACGAAGAGAACTGGTATGCCCGCCCCTCGTTATAGAAGTCCTGAAGCATTGGCCTGGCCGGAGAAGCATCTAGATCCAGCGGAACAAGCTGATGGTCCAGGTCTCATAGGTCGCAGGCGCTACACAACCTCTAAACTGTGCAATATTTTTTGCACATATGAGCTTGCCCGCCGTCTTCAGGGCGAAGGTGATAGCACGGAGCAGCAGTCTCTTACCGTCAACGCCTTCAATCCTGGTGGCATGCCTGGTACAGGCCTGAGCCGCGATTGGCCCCCTCTGGCACGTTTCATTTTCAACAAAATCATGCCCCTCTCGTGCCCCTTATGCGCCTGTCTGGCTTAGATATCAACACCGCCAGCACTTCCGGTAAGCACCTGGCACGACTCGTCCTTGATCCCCAGCTAACGAACGTGACAGGAAAATACTTCTCCGGCCTCAACGAAGTCCCTTCATCTGAGGAGTCGTACGATCTTGATAAAGCTAGAGAGCTGTGGGAGGGTAGCGCCAAACTGGTCAAATTGGCTTCTGATGAAGCACTCCTTCCTGTTCATCGTACCGTTTTATAGCCATCGGCTGAAGGGTGCAGATATGATCCCCCGCGTAGCGACAATCCCTTGCGGTTGTCGCTACGCGGGGGCGATATGTACTGATCCCAGATCTACAAAAGGCTTGCTGTATAGAGCGTTTACATGTAAGATACTTGCACAAACAATATCGCTCCGAACTCACAATCCCACAAGGATCGGCAGCCTTTTACGTAGAAAGAGAGGGACAGATATATGGATGGAGAGGTTACTCAGCAGAAGCCTGAACGATCGCCGGGGCGACCACGCAGCACGCAGGTGCATGAGGCCATCCTTCAATCTACTCTTCAACTGTTGGCCGAGTCGGGGTATGAGCGTATGAGTATTGAGGCAGTGGCAGCGCACGCGGGGGTGGGCAAGACAACTATCTACCGGCGCTGGAGTTCAAAAGAAGAGTTGGTGGTGGATGCGCTGGCGAGCGTGAAGCATCAGCCGGAGGTGCCGGACAGTGGGAGTGTGCGCGAAGATATTCTTTTATGGGTTGAGGCGTTTGTAAAGGACGCTCAGGCTCCCTTTGAACGACAGATGCTCTCCCTGCTCATCGGCACCTTCTCAAATAACCCTCCCCTCGCCGAACGCTACTGGTCGAAGTATGCCGCTCCCCTGTACGCAACTCTCACAGAAGTGCTGAAGCGGGGGCAGGCGCGCAGTGAGATCCGCCCTGACATCGATCTCAATACTTTGCTGGATGTGCTCAGTGGCACCATCTTCTACCAGCTATTCATGAAACCAGTCTCAGAAACGCCCCTGGACGACTTCAAGCGTGCTCTAGACCTGGTTTTTCATGGTGTTGGTATATCGGAAGGCAATAAGCCGATTTAGTGCTGCCGCAGGAAGTTGTTGATTGTGGCCATAAAAGGTTCGAATCGCTCGCGCCTGATATTGTGTCCCGCATCAGGGATATGTATGATTTCACCATGCTGCCAGAGCCGAGCTGCCTCCTGGGCAACTTGCTCGGTGACAACTGCACCACGCTCAGGATCGGCCGTTACCAGAAGGATTGGGCATGAAATCCGAGGCACAGAGTCGCGCCAGGAGGTGACACGCAGCTTGATATCGACATCATTGTGCTCGACAATGGCTAGATTGAACTGGTCCTTCGAGTCAGCCCAGGGCTCTAATTCTTCATCCACCCAATGGGAACGCGCGCGTTGGGCTGCAATACGCTCTTCTCGTGGCATCGCACGTACAGGCAGGAGCCACTGTAGCCAGGGATTGGGCTTAGTCTTCTGATCGGCTTCGTTGTTCGGCGATGCAGCGATGGAGGTGCGCCAGGCAGGATCTTCTAGCAGGATCGCACGGGGAACATCGGGATGACTTGCCGCTAGAACGCTAGCAGTTAACGCGCCCATTGAGTGCCCCAGGATGTAGGGCCGCTGGAGCTGTAGTGTCTGAATCAGCCCGGCCACATCTTCAGCCAGAATCTCGATCGAGAAACCCGTTTCGGGTCCATCCGAGAAGCCATGCCCACGCGCATCTGGCATGATCACATCATACTCATCCTCCAGCGCTCTGGCGACACGTGTCCAGCACAACCCACTATCGGTTATGCCATGCAAGAGAAGCAAGGGCGGCTTTGCGCCACCTGTACGATTGTAGTGAATGCGGATACCATTTGTATTGACATACTCGTCAGACCAGAATTTCATGAAATAACCTCTACTTTCTCAGAAACTTTTATCAGCAAGAAGATAGTATTTTATTGATCATGTTACCCTTTCCCGTGACTATACTTCTCCCTCTAACCTATCATAAATATCATAAACTATTTCTCTTTGCAGCATACCTGATGTAAGCAGTACGAACTCCAATGCATAGTGCTTATGTAAATTGTACTTTGTCTATTCAAAGATTCACTTAAAGAAAGGTTATTAGACAGACATGCGAAAAAAGCAGTTCTTTTCTCGGATCTTCAGTACCACCTTATTCTTAACAGTGATAATAAGTGGTCTACTATGTTGGACAACGTCAGCACGTGCAGCAGTTACGCCATCAAGTGGAGGAGGCGGAGGTGGACGTATTTGCGTCTTCTTCGCTCCTAATGGTGCTCCTTTCTTAAAAACAGGTGGGTATTTCGGACACGTTGGTTGGAGCTTTAGCGATGTAAAGGCCGATCATTGGTACTTTGGTGCTACGGAAGATTATGAGGGTCATCCCATTGTAAAGGTCTATCAAAACATCTATGCCTGGGACCGTGATGGAACTTGGAATGACGTGCTTGATACGTTTAAAAATCAGCTTGTCTTTCACCATCATACCGTCGTGAATGATGTATATCACGACAAAAACTACTACACTCAATATCGTTGCAAAGACACTGCTGCTATTAATGTTAATGCTGCTTTTCAGGTAGGGCGAGATATTGAAAATCAGGACTACAACTTTCTTACAAATAATTGTTTGACTGATGTCCAAAAAGTCTTCATTGCATACGATGATAAATCTCTTGCCGTTCCAGACAAAGCTCGTGTTGACAAAATTATACCGAGCACTTGGTTCAACCAAACGCTTAATATGGCTCAATTTGAGCCAATCACGAATTTGTAGAAAACTAGAGAGTTTGCACTTCCCGAAAAGGAGTAGATACCAGTTTTCCAATCTAAAGTTTGTCGGTTAGAAAATTGGTGCCCACTTCATTAAAAAACGATCTGTTCTGATACAATCTGAAAACTGAGGTTTTCGTGTAGCAAAGGCTATACATTTTTCTTTTTTTGAGCAAAAGCTTCTCATCTCCCACTTGTTGTTTTTGGATGCTACATGCTTCGTAGCCCTCGACAAGCTCCATCTGCTCAAGTATAATGAAGTGCACACTTCCTATCCTATTTAATAGGATGGAAACAGTACTAGTGGGTAGAAGAGCAAGTAAGGAGCAAATGAGCTTATGCCAACGTATCCAGAATCGCGTGGTGAGCAGTCCAGTACGTATTTTGTGCAGGACCGTGCGAATAAAGATGAGATCAAACGTTTGCAGGTTCAGGATCAGATGATGACTGCGAGTATGGGCGGTGTATTGGCGGAGCAGCCTGATCCGACGATTTTTCAGCGTGTACTTGATGTTGGATGCGGAACGGGCGGCTGGTTGATGCAGGTAGTGAGGGCCTATCCGAGTGTCACGCGAGCGGTGGGAATAGACGTAAGCAGCAAGATGATCGAGTATGCGCGCTCTCAGGCTCAAGCGAAAGAGGTCGTAGAGCGAGTCGAGTTTCATGTGATGGATGCGCTGGGCAAACTCGAATTTCCCGACAATTCTTTTGATCTGGTCAATATGCGCCTGGGACAGAGCTATCTGCGCAAATGGGATTGGCCTAACATCTTGAGTGAATTCCGACGTGTGACGCAGCCAGGTGGCGTGATCCGTCTCACCGAGTCCGATCTCCGTGTGGATACGAATAGTGCAGCTTTAGTGCGTCTTGGCGAACTCTCTTTTCGCGCACTCTATCAGGCTGGACATTCCTTTACGATGGAGGGTGTGACTAATGAACTTGCTCAGTTGCTCACTCAATATGCAAGTGTCACTCACGCACAAGTGCACACCTATCTCTCAGAGTATCACCCTGGCACTCCTCAAGGAAACTATTTCTACGAAGATGTGAAGCATATATATCGCAATCTCTTGCCATTTATGCGCAAATGGACGCGGGTCCCCGACGATTACGAGCAGATTTACCGGCAAGCCCTGACCGAAATACAGCAACCTGATTCTACAACAAAATGGAGCCTGGTCACCGCCTGGGGTACTACCACTGCAAAGAAGTAAATCTAGCACGAACAAAATACTCTCGACATGTTCTATCTGCTCAGGTATAATAAGGCAAGTATCTCCTATGCTGTTTGATAGGATGTCAACAGCATTATCAGGAGAAAGAGCGAGCAAGGAGCATACGAGCTTATGTCAAACTCCCCAGAATCCCGCCGCGAGCAGCCAAGTACCTATTTTGTGCAGGACCGCGCGAATAGAGAAGAGATAAGACGCTTGCAGGTTCAGGATCAGATGATTACCGCGAGTATGGGCGGAGTATTACCAGAGCAGTCTGATCCGACCGTCTTTCAGCACGTGCTCGATGTTGGTTGTGGAACAGGAGGCTGGCTGATTGAGGTGGCAAGGCTCTATCCAAATGTAAAACGGGCTGTGGGGATAGATATAAGCGGCAAAATGGTTGAGTATGCGCGTTCACAGGCTCAGAATGCAGAGGTGGCTGGGTGGGTGGAGTTTCAAGTTATGGACGCGCTACGTCCACTCGAATTTCCTGACAATTCTTTTGATCTGGTCAACATGCGCTTCGGCCTGAGCTATCTACGCAAATGGGATTGGCCCAACGTCTTAAGCGAGCTTCAGCGTGTGACGCAGCCGGGTGGAGTGATACGTCTGACAGAATCGGGCTTGACCGCCGAGTGCAATAGCCCCGCCCTGATCCGTCTCTGTCAGATGCTCCTACAGGCGCTCTATCAGGCTGGACAATCCTTTGCTCCACAAGGCGATGGAGTCACGAGCCAACTGGAAGGTCTACTGCACCAATTCGGACTTCAAAATGTCCAGACCCGTGCCTATATGTCCGAATATCATGCTGGCACCGTCGAGGGGCAACGCTATTACGAAGACATGAAACATGCATACAGCACACTTGAGCCTTTCTTACGTAAGTGGACGCAGGTGCCGAATGATTACGAGCAGATCTACCAGCAAGCCCTTACTGAAATCCAGCAACCTGGCTTTGTAGCAAAATGGAGCCTTCTTACCGCCTGGGGCACTACGGCGGCAAAGAAGTAAATCAAACACGAACACACGAACAAGACGCTCTCGACATGTTCTCTCTGCTTGTGTATACTAGAGCGGATACCTTCTAAGGCTGTGCGATAGAATATCAACAGCACTGTCAGAAAGAAGAGCAAGCAAGGAGTACGCACGCTTATGTCTACCTCCCCCAGTCCTCGTCAAAAACATCCAAGCACCTATGTGGTACGAGATTCCTCGCATCAGGAAGAACTTACGCGCCTGGAAGGACAGGATAGACTTGTGACTGCGAGTATGGGCGGAGTTTTTCCGGAGCAGCCTGAAACCATAAATCTGCACAGAGTGCTTGATGTTGGTTGTGGCACTGGAGGCTGGCTCATCCAGGTAGCTAAGGAATATCCCGCGACCACTCTGCTCGTCGGTGCTGATATCAACAAAACACTGCTTGACTACGCGCGTTCTCAGGCTGTGGAGCAGCAGGTGAATGATCGGGTCGAGTTTCATGCGATGGATGCGCTGAGTATGCTCGAATTCCCACCAAACTATTTTGATCTTGTCAATCAACGCTTTGGCATGAGCTACATACGCACCTGGGATTGGCCCAATTTGCTGCAAAAACTTCAGTACGTGAGCCGACCAGGAGGAATTATTCGGCTGACAGAGGCAGAGATATTCGAGGGCAACACGCCCGCATTTACTACCATCTACAACCAGCTCCAGCAGGCATTTGTCAATGCTGGCCATTTCTTCTCTTCAGGACCAGACGGTGTCACAAAAGAACTATCTCGCGCTCTACACCAATCTGGAGTGCAAAACGTTCAGACGCGCAACTATGCAATAGAATATCGTGTTGGCTCTCCTGGCATGGCGCTCTTCTTCGAAGATGTCAAACATATGATGCGTGTAACCATCCCTTTCATGCAGAAATGGACAAAATTTCCCGAAGATTACGAAACGCTCTATCAGCAAATGCTTCTAGAGATGCAGCAGCCCGATTTTGTAGGCGTCTGGCGCTTACTCACCGTCTGGGGCACTGCACCACAAGGCAAAGAAAAAACAACGTCGATGGTACAACGAAACTGAGTATCACACCGTTTTCCTATTTCCCGTCAACGAGCGCCAGAGCAAAGAACGCGCGCTCGAATTGTGTCACCGTCGCGTCCGCGTCCCCTTTGGACGCATGAATCAGTAGAGGAATGCCTTTGCAGAAGGCGATGATCGTCAGTGCTGTGTGTTCCACATCCAGGTCGGCACGGAACTCGCCAGCGCGCACGCCTTCAGTGAGAATATCTTTCAGATACTGTGACCACTCGACATCTCCATCCAATGCCCGCGTAATCTCAGGATCACGTGGAGCATGCAAATACAGTTCGTTCATCACCACAAAGCGCTCCGGTGTAGCATGCAGTTGATAGGCCAGGTCTGTGAAGTAGCCCTGCATACGCTCGCGTGGCGTCTCAGCCTTTCGTTCCATATCCCCCTCATCGCCTGCCTCAAACTCGTGCGTCGTCGCAAACTGGTGGCCCAGCGTCTTCACCACTCCCAGAATCAAGCTCTCCTTCGTGGGAAAGTAGTAGTGCAGCGTGGCATTATTCACCCCCACCTCCGCCGCCACATCCCGAATGCGCAGCCCGCCGATCCCCTTCTCGGCAATCAAGTAATAAGCCGCCTCAATAAGCGCCCTCCGCCGCTCATCTCCAACCGATGTATGCATCTCCCCCTCCTGCCCTCGCTCCTTCCGCTTCTCTCGCCGCGCCTCAAAAGTCGTCTTCATGATACGCCCCTCTTTGTCTATCAACTAGTTGGATGAATCATAACATAGAGAGTGAGCTTTTTCAAACGAGAGAGTTCGCCCGCGTGTCTGCCCGCCGAGAAGAGCATGTAGCGACAATTTCTCGCGGTTGTCGTTGGTAACCAGCTTGAGAACATGCCCATGACAGCGTGGACGAGGCACTATCCCTACACGTAAGAAAAATTCCCCTTGACTTAGAGCGCGCTCTAAGTTCTACACTGTCTAGATGGATAGCGAATTACTCACAATTGAGCAAGTTGCCGATCTCTCAAGCCTGAGCGCGCATACGTTGCGCTATTATGAGCGCGTTGGATTGCTCGATCCGGTCGCCCGCGCAGCAAGCGGCCATCGTCGTTACATGGCGAAGGATCTCGCCTGGCTCGAATTTCTAACGCGGCTACGAACGACAGGGATGTCCATCCGTCGTATGCAGGAGTTTGCCGAACTGCGGCGGAGGGGCGAGGCAACAATTTCCGAGCGACGAGCTCTCTTAGAAGCCCATCGACAGACTGTAGAGTCTCACATGGATGAACTTCAACGCAATTTGGATGCTATTACCGCAAAAATTCAAGATTATGCACGCATGGAGGAAAATCATGACAAACGGATCTGACACAACACGCTTTAAGCGCGGCCTGGCTAGACTCAAAGAGGTCGATGGTCACGCAGGTCAGGAGGTCGTTGATAAAATTGGCGACCTGGGACGCTATATTATCGAGTTCGCCTTTGGAGATATCTACTCCCGGCCAGGAATGAGCTTGCGTGAACGCGAAATCGCTACGGTGGCAACCTTAACTGCGCTGGGCGGGCGAGAGCCGCAACTGCGTGTCCATATGGAGGCGGCCCTGCATGTCGGCATCACACTGCAAGAGATCGAAGAGGTCGTTCTACAAACAGTTCCCTATGCTGGCTTCCCAACGGCCATCAATGCAATGAATATGCTCACCCAACTCAAGAACGAGATAGCTCACAACCCGTCAACAGAGGTTCCTGCTTTATAGAGACTCTCCCCAACTGTTTTCTTCAGGAAAGCAGGAACCGATTAATGACTTCACCGAGAGTTCAATCTCTCAGTGAAGTCATTGATTGTCTGCAGCTTGATTGCCGTTCGTCCACTCGCCTGAGAGGCTTGTGTAGCGATGATCCTTTAAAGACTGCTAGCTTCTTTTCCTCACTGTTTTTGTCAACTAACTGGTTGACAAATATAAGAAGATTATTTATACTTCTAATATCGGTCAACCAGTTAGTTGATATGATTTGTTAAATGATTAGAGAATAAGGTCTACAAGTAAAATGAACAAAAAGGGAACTTCGGGGAACGAACTTTCTTCACAAAAACATCTCTCAGCAGAGAGGAGCAAGAAATGAAACGACAGTGGCATGGTCTATCTCAGCCGCCTCAAGGTTCCTGGTGGGAGGCAAGCTTGTTTGTCTCGGGATGTATGCTCGGTGGTTTTCTAGGCAGTTATCTGGGAGGGGCATTTAAAAAACAACCCTGGTATGACGATAGTCCAAAACCAAGATTCTGGCCTCCTCAATGGGTCTTTCCTACAGCATGGGTAGGTAACTATACTTTTATGGGCCTCGCTCTATGGCAGGTATGGCAACAGAGGCAGAGGGCAGTAGTTGCAAAACCTCTGGTGATCTTTACTATCCACCTGTTGCACAATTTCTTGTTTATCCCTATTGTGTATCAACTCAAGCAGAAGTCGGTGTATGTTCTGATGGATACCATTGGGCTTTGCTTAGGTTTGGTGACAACGGTAGCGTTTGCTCACATTTCACGAGCTGCGAAATGGTTGATGCTTCCTTACCTGTGCTGGTTGTTTTTCACGACAACCATCAAAGTGCTTTGGTGGCGAATGGATCTCAAACGGATACAGCAATAGTGATAGGGAATTCTAGCTAAATGAGTAGTGGCTCTCATGCGCTGAATTCGTTGGAACAAAATTAGTTATACATCCTATAATTCCTCATCATCATAGCTAACTCCGAATTAGTTATGATGATGAGGAAGTACAATCACAACTAGCCAAATGATTGCAGCGTCTTGAGTGCCTCTTCAATGTGCTTTTCAGGAGTGAACTGTGAAGAGAAGATATTGCGCACAATTCCCTGCTTGTCGATAATGTACGTGACGCGTCCGGGCAATAAGCCAAGCGTCGCGGGCACACCATAGAGTTTTCTCACTGTACCGTTCTCATCGCTCAGCAGCACAAACGGTAGCTTGTTCTTCGTGGCGAATTGCTGATGCGATTGCGCCGAATCCGAGCTTACTCCAATCACCTCCGCTCCGGCGTCCTTAAACACCTCGTAGCTATCGCGGAAGCTACAGGCTTCGGCAGTGCAGCCGGGCGTGTTGTCTTTCGGATAGAAATACAAGACGATGTTTTTCTTTCCGATGAAGTCGCGTAAGTTAACTGTGTTGCCTGTTTGAGATGACAATGTAAAATTTGGCGCTGCATCTCCCACCTTCACTTTTCCCTTCGCTGCCTGGTTGTTCGTTGTACTCATAACTTTGCTCCTTTTTCTATGCTAGCCGTGTCGATATATGGACGATTTGAGATATGCGAGCGACGATAACCGCAAGGGCCGCTTCGCTTTGTCGCTACGCGAGCTGGTTGCTTTGCATGAAAATTATCTTCTATTTATGATTTTCTAGCGCTGCATAAGGGAGGCTGACAGGGCCACGAGCACGCCGCCGACTAGACTCCAGATCAGGATTAGCCAGGGCCAGGCACCGCCGTGCCGCCGCCGTGCATCCGCGCTACTCACTGCCTTAAACCAGCGTCCAGTCACGGGTCGGCTCAATCTCCACACAATAATGGGCGATACAATTAATAAGATCAGCGCGGGCACGAGTGGTAAGTAGTTGCCATGTCCTAGAGCGGGAATTGCTAAAAACAGCGCGCCTATGCCGCCTAAAAAGCCAAGCGAGCTGATAACTAACTGTACTATTCTTGCCCATCCCTGTCCGCTGCGTAGTCCCTCGCCCAGAGCTGCAAAGATCGCGGCGATGATCAGTGGCCCGACCACCGTCGCTACCTGGATGTGCGGCGGCTTGATAATCCCCTGTGATCCCAATATCGATTGTACAATGGGCATTACCACCATTTGTAAAGCAAACGCCCAATCAAATGCGACTGCCACGCCGATTCCTTGCGGCCCATTCGTCGCCTGCCCATCCATCATGCTCTCTCTCCTGGCAGTATTTGTAGAAATATTCTGTTCCATATATTCTGTAATCTCCTTCTTTCATTGTACTATGTCATCCCTGACTGATCAGTAGTATTCCACTACTACTGTAGCAAAAAAAGCGTTAAGTCTGCGTTAAGAGGGGAACGAGAGGACTCAATTCTAAAAGAGGTCAACTCTATGCGGCAAAAAGGTTGAGGGTATGGTTTGGTTGAGACTTACGATTCAGCAAGATCATGAGCCTCAAGTGTGTTCATAAATTTTACTCCTTGTTCAACGCCGTTCTCGTTTCTTATACGCTCTCCCATTTCTTTAGCTCTTTGTCGCATCCCTTGATTGTGTAGAGCAGTATTGAGTCTCTCCACAAGCCTTTGTGTCGTAAGGCTCTTACGACTTATTGGTCGTGGTCCAACTCCAACGCGGGCGACCTGATAGCCCCAGAACCATTGATCAGAGATAGAGGGGACGATAATCGTCGGAACACCTGCCGAGAGGCTTGCCGCCGTTGTTCCCGCGCCACCGTGATGGACGATGGCCTGCATTTGTGGGAAGAGCCAATCATGCGCTACACCATTTGTGAGGTAGAGGATGTCTGAGTGTTTTTGTGAGGGAGAGATATCCTTGTCTACGAGCAGGATTCCTCGTTGCCCTATCTGTCTCAGAGCTGTCTCGACTACTGCTATTGTTTCGGCTGGACGATAGGGATTCATACTTCCGAAGCCGATATAGATGGGAGCGGAACCTGCCTGGAGAAAAGCGACGAGGTCGCTCTCAGGCCGCCATGCCTCCTGGTGCTTGAGCGTCCAAAAGCCGGTGACATGGATGTTCTCGCGCCAATCGGCTGGTCTCGGCACCAGGAGGGGGCTGTAGGCGCAGAGGACGAGATCAGTGATGTTGGGCAAACTAGCGTAAAAGGAGCGTGATAGAGGTGGTAAATTATAGAGGCTTTTGCGCGCAGCGTTAGCTGCTGGCAGAAACAACAGTCCAGTATAGTACTGTGCCATCATATGTGAAAGCCTGTTCAATGCTTTTCCGAGCAGCGGAGGCTTTTGCGGAAGCCAGGGAGATGTTGGCTCTGGCAGATCTGCCGTTGAGAGTAGCGTCGGTTGGAGCAGAGTCATCACCAGTTTTTTCTTGTATTTCTCGGCGAGAGTGTAGCCGATCATCAGACTTATGAACGCGACAACGATAACATCTGCATCCTGGCATGCCTCCTGAGAGCGCTGCATATAGAGCGGTGTGCGAACTGCGAGCCACTGTGCAAATCGTTGGGCGAAGCGGTAGGGGTTCGAACCCTGAGCAAGCAGCTTTTCACCAACGTCAGTCTGGAAGATCTCCTGTGGTTCATCATCAAGAGCGAAGAAGGGGATGTTATAGCTGCGCACCAATTCTGCAAACGCCTGATGCGTGGCGAGTCGAACCGTGTGGCCTGCGCTCATCAATCCCTGACTCAAAGCAATGTAGGGGACGATGTCGCCTCGTGAACCGATGGCAAGGATAGTAATGTGCATGTTGTATGTCTGCCTCCTGCGTGATCAGTTTCCATCAGGCTAACACGAGACGTGTTGTCATATCCGGGTGTAGCATACCATATAGTTCAACATGGTTGTAGAAGAGTGAAGTAAGATCTCGATACCGCTCTTCAGCTAGTCGCTTCATCTCCTTGCACCGCCCGCGCATACTCCCCTGGCGTTTGCCCCACTATCGCCTTGAAATCTTTGATGAAGTGGGCTTGATCAAAATAGCCCAGATCCAGTGCTAGCCGCGTCCAATCCACTCCCCGTCCTCCCGCGACCCGTTCAGCTGCCTCGTGTAGCCGATAGCGATCAATGACCCACTTTGGACTCACTCCCACATATTGGCTAAAGAGCCGCTGCACTCTTCTCTTATTCAATCCAAGTGCCTCCACCATGTCCTCCACCCTCGTCACTTCCCGATGTCCAACAATATAGTCCACAACTCGATTCACCTCCTCCACATTCTCGTCTCGCTCCGGTAGCCGCTTCTGCAAAAACCTTTCCGCGACTTCTTTCATTCTCACTTCGTCTCCGTGTTGCAGAATCTCTTCCTCTACTTTCCAAACGTCGCTGCCAAATACCTCTTCAAGCTCTACTGCTGTATTCGTAAAGCGCGTAATCGGCATCTTCGCAAATGGATAGAAACCTCCTGGTTTAAACTTGATGCCAAATACTTGCCCTTTATCCTCAAGCAAGCGCGTAAATCTTCCTGTCTCTACACCATAGACTTGCGATCTCTCCTCTTCAAACACCAGATGTATGCAAGGATAAGGTAATACCTCCTGTACGTATGGTTCTTGTCCTCTTAAGTCCCAGCTTACCGCCCAATAGTGTTCCACAAAAAAGCTCAAGTCCTTCGCGGGCAGATACCGTTTCAGGCAAAACTTTTTCTCGCCTGCTCTTCCATTCAGAATGCCTCTAGATTCCTCCATCTCTGAACACGCCTCCTTACGCGCTCTATTGTCGCGTTTTTACAATCATTCCAACTCATTATACAGTATCATGTGGACCAGGAGTTCTACACAAACGTTCTATAAAAAGGAGGACATGGTTATGAATCGCTTGCTACAGGAGAAATGGCCGTGGATTGAGGGCACACACGACATGCGTACACAGCTTATCGACATTCTAGCTGATGCCGATCTCGCATTCAGTCCGGGTGGTCAGAACGTGACCCTGGGCGCGCTGATCCGCGAGATGGCCGAGACCGAGTATTCGTATATTCAGTCACTAAAAACCTTTAAGCAGGACTGGTCATCTTCCAACATTGATGCCGATCTGGAGACCAGCCTCGATCGCATCAAAGCTAAGTATCAATCTCTCGATGATGAGATGAAGGTGACTATCTCCGGGCTCTCTGACGAGGACATAACAAAAACAGTGGATCGCGGCGGTGGCTTCTCTATGCCCCTCGATCTGCAACTCGACGTCTATCTCCAGGCTCTGCTTATCTTCTTCGGCAAAGCTACAGTCTATCTTAGAGCTATGAACAGAGCCTATCCCGCACAGATTCAGGAATGGATCGGCTAACCCGTCTCTGAATCAATACTCCATTCCTATTGCCATCACTTACTTGTGCAGCTTCGCTGCTTGTCCTTGTATTATTAGATTATACGTTTTCTACATTTTCACAAGCTTTTGTGCATAGCACAAAAGCTTGTGAAAATGTAGAAAACGTATAATCTAATAAACACCCCCTTCTATCTCTCCTTACTCCTGCGCTTGCTTGCTTATTTACAATCAAAGATTATGACAGATAGAAAAGCCTGCCGCAATGAAACCAGCTCACTTACTAGTCATCGCGTAACCATTGAGTATTCATCGAGTTCTCTATGTCTTTCTGTGAGGAGTGAATGATCGCTACTATGTAACCTTTTATGTAACCTCTCCGTTGTTAGAAAGTAGTGCCAATCACAAGAGAAGTATTGAACTCTAACAGACGTATGAGTTTGAGTTGTGTAGCATTTTTGCTCTAAAGGACGTTCATGAAGAGATTCTTTAAGCTGAGCAAGCATGTGCGGACGACGCTGACCCTGACGATTATTTTTGGTGGACTGATTGTACTTACGACAATCGTGCAGATGACGTTTTTAAGTCAGGTAGTAGACCGAGTATTTTTGGCGCATAAAGATCGTGCGCAAGTCTGGCCGCTTTTGTTCTGGTTACTTGGAATTATTGGTATACGTGCTGTGCTGCTCTGGATGCGTGAAGCAACTGCACAGCGTGGCGCGGTCTATGTCAAGGCGGAGCTGCGCCAACGCTTCTTTTCTCATCTGCTGGCATTGGGTCCGCTCTATAGTAAGGGCGAGCGGACGGGCGAACTGGTGACGACGGCGTACGAGGGAATTGAGCGTCTGGATGCGTATATCAGCCGCTACTTGCCACAGAGCATGCTGAGTGTGCTCGCACCGCTGTTCATCGCGATCTATATTTTTCCACTCGACTGGATGAGCACTATTCTGCTGCTGGTGACGTGTCCGATCATTCCGCTCTTGATGATCCTGATAGGAAGCTACACAGAGTCGCACACGCAACGTCAGTGGAGCGCGCTCTCACACATGGGAGCGCATTTTCTAGATATGGTGCAGGGCTTGCCGACGCTAAAACTTTTCGGACGCAGCACCTATGAGCGTGCACGGATTGCTGAGGTAAGCAATAGCTTCCGCGAAAAGACGCTAAAGGTGCTGCGTGTGGCGTTTCTATCGGGGGCGGTCCTGGAACTTATGACGGCCTCTGCTATTGGCCTGGTTGCTGTCACGCTCGGCGTTCGCCTGTTAGATGGCGGAATCTCTTTTGAACATGCCTTCTTGATCCTGCTGCTGACGCCAGAGTTCTATCGTCCGCTGCGTGAGCTGGGAAGTGCCCGCCACGCAGCTATGGAGGGGAAGGCTGCCGCGGCGCGCATTGCCGAAGTACTGGAGACTCCACTACCCGTGCAGACAAAATCCCCGTCTATTCCCTCTCTTGAGCGTCTATTGACTCTCGAACTGAAAAACGTCGCCTATAGCTATCCAAAGAGTAGCCAGCAGGCGCTCAAAAATGTTCATCTCACTTTGCCGAAAGCTAGCTGTACAGCTCTTGTCGGCAGAAGCGGAGCGGGCAAGAGTACGTTAGTGAATCTGCTGATGCGCTTTATGGATGCGCAAGAGGGAGAGATTCTGGTCAATGGTATCCCTTTGGCCGAGCTGCCCGCGCCGCTCTGGCAGGAGCATGTCGCGCTGGTCCCGCAGCGTCCCTATCTCTTTTATGGCAGTGTGCTGGAAAATATCCGTATGGCGCGTCCGGACGCGAGGAGAGATGAGGTCGAGCGGGCCGCGCAACTGGCGGGCGCGACCGAGTTCATCGCGCAGTTGTCGCAGGGGTACGACACAGAGATAGGTGAGCGTGGCGCACGTCTGAGCGCGGGGCAGGCGCAGCGGCTCGCCATCGCCCGTGCATTTTTGAAGGACGCGCCGCTGCTCGTCCTGGACGAACCAACCTCAAACCTTGATCCGCACAGCGAGGCTCTGATCAGGCAAGCGGTCGAACAATTGAGAGTCAATCGGACGGTGCTGATCATTGCCCACCGGCTCAACACGATTGCGAGTGCTGATCAAGTTGTCGTTTTAGAACAAGGCGCAGTAGTGGAGGTAGGTAGACACGCCGAATTGTTGGCTGCTGCTGGTCCCTATGCGAGTCTCGTTGAGAACGTTCGCTCGGTAGAAGCGCTGGAGGTGAAGGTATGAAAATATATCTACGCTTGCTCAGATTGATGGCTCCGTTTGGCTGGCTGGTCGTGCTGGCTATTCTATTGGGAAGTATCACGATAGCGAGTAATATGTTGTTACTGAGTATGGCCGCCTACCTCATCTCAGATGCTGCCCTCGTGTCGCTGATGATATCGCTTACTCTGCCGAGCTATATTGTGCGCACGATGGGAGTGGTACGCCCACTATCCAGGTATTTTGAACGCTTGATCTCGCACGATGTCACGTTCCGCCTGCTTACGCAGATACGTGTCCAGGTCTATAGCGCGCTTGGGCCGCTTCTTCCAACACAAAAGCTCAACTTTCGCAGCGGAGATGTGCTGACGCGCCTGATTTCAGATGTAGACGAGCTGCAAAATGTGTACTTGTACGGAATCTCGCCCGTGGCTATCTGGCTGATTATCACTGGACTTACCTATAGCATCTTTCTGATCTTCAGCCCTTTGCTGGCCTGGGTTGCGCTGATCTTTCTAATCGTAACCGGCATCGCCGTACCGCTGCTGACCGGTCTACTCATGCGCCAACTGGGCAGACGCCGAATTGTTGGCCGGGCCGAGCTAAAGGCGCATCTTGTTGATGGTATCCAGGGTATGCAAGACCTGCTCACATGTGGAAGTTCGGTGGCCCAAAGCCAGAAGATTGCTGCTCTGGACAACGCGTTGGGACGAGTGCAGCGGCGCATGACAACTATTTCGGGTTTGCAGATAGCCCTCAATGATGCTCTAACTCATAGTGCGCTCTGGGTAATACTGGTGTTGGCTATTCCACTGGTAGCTGCAAAGACGATCAGCGGTGTCTATCTAGCCTTTCTAGCGCTGCTTATTCTGGCGAGCTTTGAGGCTGTGACGCCGCTTGCACAGGCTGTACAGTCGCTTGGAAGTGCGCTGGCGGCGGGCGAAAGACTCTTTGGCGTGATTGATACCGTGCCGCAGGTGGTCGAATGTACCAAGCCTCTCTCCGCGTTGGAAAAGCTGCCTGTGCATGCGCTGGAGTTTGAGCATGTTTCCTTCGCTTACTCGGCCGACGAAGGGAATGTTCTGGATGATATCTCATTTTCTCTCTGTCCGGGGAAGCGCATCGCAATAGTTGGTCCCAGTGGAGCAGGCAAAAGCACCCTGGTTGGTCTGACCCTGCGTTTCTGGGACCCAACGAGTGGCGACATTCGGCTCGATGGGCAGGATATTCGGAAATATGCTCTGGATGATTTGCGCAGTCTCTTTGGTGTCGTTGCGCAAGATACCTATCTTTTCAATGACACATTGCGGAATAATCTGCTGTTGGCCCGTCCAGACGCGAGCTGCGATGAGCTCGCGCGCGTTCTAGAGCAGGCGGGACTCAGCGAAATGGTTTGTCAACTTCCCCGGGGCCTGGAGACGTGGATAGGAGAGCAGGGGCTACGCCTCTCTGGTGGCGAGAGGCAGCGGCTGGCTATTGCACGTGCTTTGCTCAAGGATGCCCCCTTTCTGATCCTCGACGAAGCAACCGCCAACCTGGACCCACTTACAGAGCGCGCCCTGCTGAACGTGCTGGATACGCTTATGCAAGACAGAATCACACTGATCATTACACATCGTCTTCTTGCCCTGGAACACATGGATGAGATACTTGTTTTGGACCAGGGGCAGATCTGTCAGCGAGGCACACACGAGCAGCTTGCACGGGCAGAGGGCCTCTATCGTAGTATGCTTGCAGTGCAGAACGAAACGTTAGCAATTGCAGAGTAAGTAAAAAGGAGGTAGGGTGTGGACACTTCAACATTGTTTTCGCGTCTACAATTTGGCTTTACCATTGGCTTTCACTATCTTTTCCCGCAGCTTACTATGGGCCTGGCCCTCCTATTAGTTGTGCTGAAGACGCTCTATTTGTGGCGCAAGGATGAGCGTTATAACCAGGCAGCGCGTTTCTGGGCCAGGATCTTCGCGATCACCTTTGTGATGGGTGTGGTGACGGGTATACCGATGGAATTCCAGTTTGGCACGAACTGGGCGCGCTTCTCAGCCTACGCAGGTGATATCATCGCGCAGACGCTGGCGATGGAGGGTGCCTTCGCCTTCTTTCTAGAATCGGCCTTTCTCGGTATCTTTTTGTTTGGCGAGCATATCTTTGGTCAGCGAATGCACTGGTTCTCAGCTTTTATGCTCTGGTTGGGTACGTGGGCTTCGGGCAGCTTTATCATTGCCTCCAACGCCTGGATGCAGCACCCTGTGGGCTTCGCGCCGGGTCCGGGTGGCAGATTGCATATAGTCAACTACTGGGCCGTCTTATTTAACTCCTGGATTATTGCTCAATATATGCATAATATGAGTGGAGCAGTGATCACAGCTTCTTTTGCGATGGCCGCTGTTGGTGCCTACTATCTGCTGATGAAGCAGCACATTGACTATGGAAGAATATTTGTGACTGTCGGCGTCATTGCAGGACTTGCCGCTAGTATTTTCCAGCTCTTTCCGAGTGGTGATCTAGAGGGGCGGCAAGTGACGGAATATCAGCCGGCGAAGCTGGCGGCGATGGAGGGACTCTTCAATACTGAAAATGGGGCGGGCGTTGTGATTATTGGTCAGCCGGATACAAAAACAGGCACGCTGGATAATCCAATCGTTGTTCCCAGCGTATTGAGCTTCCTGAGCTACCGTCGTTGGACTGCCCAGGTCAAGGGCATCAACTCGTTCCCGGCTGATCAGCGGCCGGACTCGATCGAGTTGCTCTACTATAGCTATCACATTATGGTGGGACTGGGCACCATTTTCATCGCCATCATGGGTCTGGCGACGCTTCTGCTCTGGCGACGCCGCCTCTTCCAGTCGCGCTGGATGCTCTGGATATTACTGCTAGCCGTACCGTTTCCCTTTATCGCCAACACCGCTGGCTGGTTCACAACAGAGACTGGTCGTCAGCCCTGGATCGTCTATGGCATGCTGCATACCGTGCAAGGTTCATCGACCAATGTCTCGGCCGGGAACGTACTCTTCACACTGTTGGGCTTTATGGGCATGTATCTGCTCCTGGGCCTGCTATATGTCGTTCTTATAGTATATGAAACGGGACGCGGTCCGGTGCTGGCAGAAGAGGCTCCGCAGGCGGCTGAGGGACTGATTGACCAGGCAGTACTGGGACAAGGAGATTAGAAGAGCTATGCAAACATTATGGTTTATTCTTGTTGCATTTATGCTGACGATGTATGTCGTGTTGGATGGCTTTGACCTGGGTGCCGGCGTGATCCATCTACTGGTCGCTAGAAACAACGATGAGCGGCGTGTAATACTCCGCGCGATCGGTCCGGTCTGGGATGGCAACGAAGTCTGGATCATTGCCGCAGGTGGAACGCTCTTTTTCTCGTTTCCCGTGCTCTACGCCTCCAGTTTCAGCGGCTTCTACCTGCCTCTGATCATCGTCCTCTGGCTCTTGATGTGGCGTGGCATATCCATTGAATTGCGCTCACACATCCAGAATCCGCTGTGGGCAGCGTTCTGGGATGGAGCCTTCTTTCTAGGTAGCGCCCTACTTGCTATCTTCTTCGGTGCCGCATTGGGAAACGTAATTCGCGGCGTCCCATTGGACAACCAGGGCGTCTTCTTTGAGCCGTTGTGGACCGATCTGAATCCATTCAGCGCGAACCCAGGTATTCTCGACTGGTACACCATCCTGATCGGAGTGATGGCGCTGGCAACCCTGACAGCTCACGGTGCGGCCTATATCGCCGTCAAGACAGAAGGAATTGTCTACGAACGCGCCCGCCGCCTCGTCCGGTTGGCCTGGATCGCAACGATCGTCCTGGCTGTCCTGGGCACTATAGCAACGTTTGCGGTGCAGCCGCTCGTGTTCGAAAGCTTCAGCAGCCGCCCCTGGGGAGTTATCTTCCCCCTTATCGGCATCGTCGGACTCGCGGGCGTGGGCTACTTCAATTTCAAGCGGCAAGATCTGCGTGCCTTCTTCTCTTCGTGTGCTTTTATCGTCGGTATGCTCGCCAGCGCAGCATTTAGCCTGTATCCTATCGTCCTCCCCGCCGTCGTGCGCGCCAACAGCCTGACCATCCAGAATTCCTCCTCGTCTGCATATGGTCAGTCTGTCGGCCTCGTCTGGTGGCTCATCGGCATCACCCTCGCCGCCGTCTACTTCGTCATCACCTATCGCCTATTCTGGGGCAAAGTGCAGCCGGTAGGGACCGAGAGCTACTAAAAGCTCGATCTGCTTCACGGCTATTGTCACATCAATAGCGAGACTTGTTGCCCTTGTGCTGTATCAGATAAAATGAGACGAGCACAAGGGCAATCGTGTTCATCCGATATATTTTTGTTAGAGAGGGAAGATGAGATGGCGAAGATACACTCAATGGAAACTTTTAAAGTGCCACCGCGTTGGCTCTTTCTGAAAATCACGACTGACGATGGTCTGGTGGGTTGGGGTGAGCCGGTCGTCGAGGGTCGTGCGGCCACGGTTCAGACGGCGGTGGAAGAGATGAGTGAGTATTTAATTGGGAAAGATCCGGGCAACATCGAGGACATCTGGCAGGTGCTCTACCGGAGCGGCTTCTATCGCGGTGGCCCCATTCTCACCAGCGCCATCTCCGGCATCGACCACGCGCTGTGGGACATCAAGGGCAAACGTCTCGGCGTGCCTGTTTATGAATTGCTCGGTGGCTCTGTCCGCGAGAAGATGCGCGTCTACTCCTGGATCGGCGGTGATAAGCCAGCGGATACTGCCATCTCGGCTGGAGCGCGTGTGGCGGCGGGCTACACGGCCCTCAAGATGAATGCCACAGCCGAACTTGCATGGATCGATGGCCCGCTCAAAGTTCAGGAGGCCGTCGAGCGTCTGGCGGCTGTGCGCTCGGCGGTGGGCTACGGTGTGGATATCGGAGTCGATTTTCACGGACGTGTGCACAAGGGCATGGCGAAGGTCCTGGCTAAAGAACTGGAACCATACAAACCCTTCTTCATAGAGGAGCCTGTGTTGCCCGAAAATAACGAAGCTCTGGTCGAATTAGCGCGCTCTACCTCGATTCCTATAGCCACGGGCGAGCGCATGTATACACGCTGGGATTTCAAGCCGCTGCTGGCTGCTGGCGCGGTCTCTATTGTGCAACCCGATCTCAGCCATACCGGTGGTATCTGGGAGGGCCGGAAGATCGCGGCGATGGCTGAGGCGTATGATGTTGCCATTGCGCCACATTGCCCTCTAGGTCCGATTACTCTTGCCGCCTCACTTCAGCTCGATTTCTGTACGCCCAATGCTTTGATCCAGGAACAATCGCTGGAGATTCACTATCATCAGGGAGGCTCCGAACTGCTGGATTATCTTGTCGATCCCGACGTCTTCCACTTCCAAGATGGCTTTGTTGCCCGTCCCACCGCCCCTGGTCTCGGTATCGAAATCAACGAAGAAAAGGTTCGCGAGATGTCAAAGATTGGTCATCAGTGGCACAATCCCATCTGGCGCACTCCTGACGGCGCAATAGCAGAATGGTAGCAGCGAGTCATAATTCTTTTCATATTTTTTGCTTTTTCTGCATAATTCTAGGGAATGCCCAGAATTATGCAGAAAAAGCAAAAAATATGAAAAGAATTATGACTCGCTGAGAAAAAGCGTTGCTCTTGACACTAAACAATCTAGTTATTATAATGAACGAGTAATCATTCATATGAATGGTTAGTCAGTCAGAGAGGGAACACATGATGCTTTCACCCGATCCCATTCAGGCACAACTTATTGCGGCACGTCGTAACCAGATTCTTGATGCTGCCGCAAAGGTGTTCGCCGAAAAAGGCTTTCATCCTACCACGATCAAGGATATTGCGGCCGAGGCGGGCATTGCGCATGGGACCATTTATAACTACTTCGAGAACAAAACAGCATTGCGCTGCTCGGCATTTTTGACCGTATGAAAGCATCGATCATTCAGGAAAATGTCCCGCTTGCTCCCGATGAAATGGACTTGCACACATTCATCCGAAAAGTTGTATCCCTTCCGTTAATGGGTCTGAAGAAAGATAACTTTGCCTTGTTTCGCATTGTCGTTTCAGAAATGATGGTTAACGAAGAACTTAGAACGCTGTACTACCAACAAGTCCTGGAACCGACTCTGACTATGGCAGATGGCTACTTTCAAAAACAGGTAGCGGAACAGGCACTCAGCCCGGCAAAGGCTAAACTAACCATTCGTGCCATCTCCGGCATGGTAATGGGCCTTATGCTGGAGTACATTATGGGCGATAGCACGCTTGCAACACAATGGGAGGAATTTGCCGGATGTTCTCGCTGATCTGATCTTACACGGAATTCAGGATGATAAAGCATGATGGCAACCAGCAGACCGTTAACAACAGTTTTATTATATATGTCATTCGGGAGAATTAGAACACCAGTTCACCCTCTGCTCAACGGCCTCAAGCGCGTGGAGTTGGCCTCCGATCTTTACTAGGCGGACTTTTGCCGATTGTCGTGACCATCGCGGCAATTTTCATACTGAGGACTCTCGTATCTAGTTCTGGTATTGAAACTGGGAAGCTGAATGGACTTCTGCTTGTTGTGCTCGCTCTCCTCCTCTTTGTGATAGGGATCGTGCTGTATACAGGAGGAGTTCGCTACGCCATAGAAAACAAGGGTCTCCTTGCCCCAATGACCAATGCCAGACTGCTTCTGAAGAATCGTACACTCACAGGTATGCTTTTCCTCAATGTCCTCCTGTTGGATGTTATTGCGGTTCTAGCTACAACTGTAGGATTGGTGCTGCTCATCTTGCCTGGATTGTTCGCCTTCGTCATCTGTTCACTGGCTTTATGGTACATGTTCGCCCTGTACAGCATAAGCGTTGGGGTACATAAGCCTGATCTCACCTTTGCGAGGAGCGCGGTATCGGCTTTATAGAAGTCATCTTTCCATGTCATACCGATGATCGGTCATTAGTATTACTTAATTAATCAGGAGATAGCTTACTATGCAAATAACGATTATTGCTGGAGGAAGTCGTGGGGATGTTCAGCCTTACGTGGCATTAGGCCGGGGATTAAAACAGGCAGGGCATACGGTACGCATTTTGTCTTCCAATGATTTCCACGATCTGGTAACGGACTATGGCCTGGACTTCTTTACTACAGGGGGCAGTTCGCAAGTCGTGGCCCAAAAGCTACAAGGTCTCTCAGAGCAAGGCAAGACGCTCGAAGTTTTCTCTCAGATGAGAGAAGCCTCCCAAAGGCAGGCGGTTCAAGCAGCCGAAAAGGGATTAGTTGCCTGCCAGGGCTCCGATCTCATTCTTGGTGGACTAAGTGGACTATTTAGCGGGCAAGCACTCTCGGAAAAATTGGGTATTCCCTTACTGCTAGCCTATTTAGTCCCCTTTACTCCGACCAGTGCCTTCCCCAGCGCCCTCACGCCGATACCACAAACACCTCTGACTCAATGGATGAACAAGCCATCGCATCGTCTGGCTCACCAGATGATGTGGCAATCGTTCCGTTCAGCGGATAACAAAGCACGAGCCGAAGGCTTACACCTGCCTCCATCCTCATTCTGGGGACCGTTCTCTTTCCTGAAGCGGCAAAAGCAGCCAGTCCTCTACGGTTACAGTTCGTACGTTCTGCCTCGGCCCAGAGATTGGGATGACTCTCAGCATGTCACTGGATACTGGTTCCTGGAGCCATCCGAGGGATGGGAACCACCTGCGGACCTGCTGCATTTTCTTCAGTCGGGGCCGCCGCCCATCTATATTGGCTTCGGGAGTATGAGCAGTAGCAAACCGGAAGAGGCTGCTGATCTAGTCTTGCAGGCTCTGGCGCAGACGGGTCAGCGCGGCGTGCTCTACGAAGGTTGGGGTGGTTTAAAGAAAGAGCAATTGCCGGAGAATGTGTTTATGACCGGCTCTATCCCACACACCTGGCTCTTTCCTCGTATGGCTGCGGTTGTGCATCATGGTGGAGTTGGGACGACTGCTGCCGGTCTGGCTGCGGGTGTGCCCTCAATTATCATCCCCTTTTTCGCTGATCAGCCGTTCTGGGGACAACGCGTCTATGAGCTGGGAGTGGGCCCCAAGCCCATCAGGCGGCGGCGGTTGACTGCCGATAACCTGACGGAGGCTATTGGGCGGGCGGTGTCGGACGAAGAAATGAGGAAGAGAGCGGCCTCTCTGGGAAAACGTATTCGTGCCGAGGACGGGATCGCTCAGGCAGTAACAATTATCGAACAGAGTAGAAGATAAGGATATTCTTGCTCTTCGCGGTTTAGAGGTCCTGCCCGTGTCATTCTAGGAGAGCGTTGAACGCTCATCACCTTCGCTTTCTTCTCTTTCCAGCCCATGTGCACGCCTTCGGCGTGCCCTTATTCTTAATGAT
>JAABUZ0100002953.1_pt1 | contig 26717 bp, 25 predicted proteins | sample 5562091 | NCBI WGS metagenome assembly JAABUZ01 (sample SAMN12813069, study PRJNA571459) | rock metagenome | isolation source: Antarctica rocks | place: Antarctica: Victoria Land, Linnaeus Terrace sud | collected 2015-12-21 | reverse complement strand
ACCTCCGCGTTCAGGGGCTTCCGAATCGCTTTCCACGGGACTCTCACGACCGCTGTCTACATCACTCTCGCCTTGAATTTTCTTTCGTAGCTTGTCACCACGCTCTAATTGATCGACAAGGGCTTGCCGTGCATTTGGATCCGTGGCACCACGTTGGACCATTCGCTTTGCCCATTTCCCAGCATTTCGATGTCGTAAGCTCATTCTTTCTGCCGCACGTTGACGAACCATCTCGTCGTCATCAGGACCGTACGTTAACTGCTCCTTTCTTTCGTTGCGTAATCGTTCGTGTTTTCGGACACGGTGATAGGACTTGCTCTTTATTTTGTTGATTCGCTTCGCCTTCATTTCCTGACGTAGCATGAGATCTCTCGTTTTCCGGAGTTCTGCTCTACGTTGAGCTACGTCAGCAGCATCAAGCGGAGCCGTCTCAAGGTTTTCGAACGTTGCAATATCCCTCTCGTCGGTCATGCCACTGTCTTTGAGAATGCGTTCGATTTCCTGTTCGAGATGCGTTTCAGGCTTTGTCGTCGATGCAATCGTATTAGAGGTTGCAGGAAGGTCTATAGCGGTCTGTTTTTCTAAGGGGAAGATGAGATGGTCTGCTTCACGGTTTCGTTTGACGGTCTCTTGCCATTTTGAGACTTCCTTTTTCGCAAGGTCATAAGCAGCTTCTCGATCGATTCGATTCTGTTGACGCTGCACAAGGGGAGCAGCAAATTCACTCCCTTTCTGCAGCTTTGAGACAGCATGGCGAATTCGGGCATCGGAGATGGTAGGGATGATGTCTGTGAGTTTGAGTTTTTCTGAACTCACCAACCCATACGATGGTGGTGCTTGTGCATCTGTCACTGGGCGGCCTTCTTTATTTTCTTTCCCTAGCGTGGCTCGATGTAGATTTTCTAACAGATCTGCACCGTCTTCGTCTGCATCCGACTCGACTGAAAGAAGAGTTTCCTCAACATCCGAACTATTATCTTCCTCTCCACTATTTATATCTGCTAGCTCAGAAATTGGTACGCCAGTACCCTCCTCCTCCTCCTCCTCCTCCTCATGCGGCTTCACTCCTAGCTTCTTTGACTTGCTTCCATAAAACTTGAAACCGGCAAACCTCTCCTCATCAGAGGAGTTCATTGCCTCGTCAGAATCAATCTCGTCATCTTCATCTTCGATCTTCTGAGGGGCATCAAGCTCTTCATCTTCTTGCTCAAAAGCGTTCAGCGTCTTGAGACTCTTCTTCTTCATTCGCATGTGACGCACGTGACGGCGATTAACAGGAGTGATGAACCACAAAACTACATAAATACATGAATGGGAGGGAGTTCAAAGGACAAACGAGACATTTATTACCGTTTGGCAAAGGAGCAGGGCTGGCGTGCACGCTCCGCCTTCAAATTGTTGCACCTCGACGAAGAGTTTGACTTATTCAAAGGCAAGGAACCCGTTGATAAGAAAACGCCTAATATAGAGATGTGCGGCGAGTTGTAGATTTGTGCGCTGCACCAGGATCTTGGTCACAGGTTTTATCTAGAAACCTAGTTCAGAACGTCCCAGAGGGACAGGAGCCTCCGACCGTCGTTGCTATCGACCTACAGCCCATGGCACCTTTGAAAGGCGTAACAACTCTTCAAGCAGACATCACGCACCCATCTACGTTACAGCTTCTTTTAGACAATTTTGGGGGAGAGCCTGCAGATCTTGTAGTGTCGGATGGAGCACCTGATGTGACCGGCCTCCACGACATGGACGAATATGTCCAAGCGCAGCTCCTGCTCGCAGCTTTAAACTTGACTGTTTGCGTCCTCCGCCCCGGGGGAAATTTTGTAGCAAAGATATTCAGAGGGAGAGACGTGACTCTCCTTTACGCGCAACTAAGTCTACTCTTTGATCGTGTCACATGCTGCAAGCCACGAAGTAGTCGTGGGAGCTCCATCGAAGCATTTGCGGTGTGCGAAAGTTTCAATCCGCCGGCAGACTTTAAGCCATCACTTACTACACCACTCTCCGCCGGTGACACACGTACGGCTGGCTGGATCGCCCCTTTTCTCGCTTGTGGCGATTTAAGCGCTTTCGACTCAGACGCGACTTACAGCATGCCATCCTACTTAGAAGACGGTACTAAAAGACCGACACTCAAACCTGTGCAACCGCCAACACATCCAAGCTATAAGACAGCCTTGGAGGTCAAACGGGGTCAGAAGAGCAACATATGAATTTGCATTCAAGTTGTAATGACCAATATAAATATGTACAAAGCCAGGCTCAATGGGCTAATGGTTTCAATGCTACAGAAGGCTCTTCGCCAACAAATGTGTCAGCAGCCTCACCCCGTAGTATCCTTGCAGCAACGTTAACTTCACCATTTGTCAAATAACGAGCCGAAAAATGACTTTGTATCTTTTCCTGTAGGAGCTCTCGAAGCTCGGCCTTCAACTTTGCGATTTCTTGTTTCCCAAGAACAGGCGATGAATCAACTCTGTCACTATCTTTAGAATGTTTCAAAAAAAAGTTTTACATTTTCGTGATCTCGTCCAATTCAACCCCCAAATCATCTGCAGCTTCAGCGAGCCAATTCTTTTCATGGTTTGTTTTCTGAGTTGCCAACCCACTGTCTGCAATGCGCTTGGCGAGACTCACTCGTACTCGAACCTTTTCTAATAAGTGTCTTTCGATAGGAAATGACAACATTCCTCCTAAATCTTTGTCCAACTTTGCAAACATTTTCTTGAGGCCAATTTTCTCACTGGGGCAGCAAAGAAGGATTGATACACCGCGCTCGCTAGCCCTTGCCGTCCTGCCAGCCCGATGCACATACATATCTGCGCTTCGAGGTAGGTGGTAGTGAATGACATGTTGAATAAGAGATATATCCAAGCCACGAGCCGCAACATCTGTTGCAATTAACACGGATTTGGAAGACTGCTTGAAGCGTTCCAACGTACGCAGTCGAGCTTTTTGAATCATGTTGGAGTGAAGACCAAATGTCTGTATGCCAAGTTCTGCCAGTAAAGGAACGATTCGTTTGACGCCATGAATACTATTCACAAATACCAACGTGCGACCGGGATACCGAAGCAGAAAATGGTACAAATACAAATCCTTTTCCATGGCCCCACATTCAACGATGCCTTCTTGGACTTTGTCTGCAACTGCAACATCTGGATTGACATCAATAAAAGGGGGTGGACGTTCGCGAAATTTGATTCTCTTCAATAATAGCGCCAACGAATCGGCTTTGTTTAGGAATTCGGAATTGGAAGAGCTTTTCCTTTTCAAGTTCGTCTGTAGATTCTTGTTGAATGTAGCAGAGAAGACTAGGGTTTGTCGTTTCGAGGCAGAATGGCTTCCATCCAGCTTTTGCAGAATTTGTTCGAGTTCACCAAAATGGCCTGACTGCAGTAATCGGTCGGCCTCATCTAGAACAAGAAATCGTATAGCTGCGAAATATTCGACCATCTCCTTGGTTTGCTGTTGCATAACTTCCCACAGCCTCCCTGGGGTTGCGATTACCACATCTACTCCGTAAGCAAGCTGCCTTAGCTGCTTTGAGAGCGCTAAGCCCCCTGTCAATGTTATTATACTGATCGGAGTGTACAAGGAGACTGCTGTGAGATGTTCTGCGATTTGTTTTGCTAATTCCCTCGTCGGAACTAACACCAATGCTGAAGTAGATCGCTTCTCCAGATTTGATGGTTGCATGGATAGCAATTGCTCCATGATCGGGATCCCATACGCAAGAGTCTTGCCAGACCCCGTAGATGCTTTGCCAATCACATCCCTACCATCCAAGATCAACGGAATACACCTCACTTGAATGGGTGTTGGGGCCATGAACTTTAGAGCTCCGATAGCCTTGAGGATCATGTCTGACAAGTGTAGCTTTTCCCATTCAGCTGAAACGGGGAGATCAAGGCTTTGCTGTAACACCTTGAATCCGCTCGCCACAGCCCCTGTGTCTTTCTGGACAATCCCCTTCGAAGCCGCCTTCTTTGATTTCGCCTTTAAAGGTTTGGTTTTAGCTTTGGGAGCCGCGGTCTTGGTGAAGGAGGCATGCGTCAGGCCATTCGACTTCTCGTAGGAAACGTCAACATCCTCCACCTCCTCCAGACCAAGCAGTCCTTCGAATTCTCCTCCTCCATTGACCTCCACAGGCCTCCACAGAAGCTCCTCCACGCCATCCCCCCGAACCCCGTCCCTCTTGCGCTTCGTGCCTGGCATCTCGTTCGTTCGTTCCAAGCAATCCAAGCCACGGAATGGGAGGTTCGCAGAGCAAGCCGGATGCAGCCGGCAGGCAGCGGATGTTTACGAGCGAAGTCCCCATCCAGTTCGGAGAGCCGCTGGTAGAGCACTTGAATGGGCAATTGGAGTCAGACTCCACTCGAGCCACGTCCCTCGAGATCCGCATTCAAGAACGCGTGGCCGAAGAGTTGCGGCGCATGGCTGAGCAGGAGAATGACATGATGAGGCAGGTGGAGGAGAGGCTCAGTACACAGTCTTCGGATGCAGCTACCAAAGCTATTGCTCGGAGAGAGGAGATGCAGCGACTGCTTCAACAAGTGCGTGCTAAAGCGGAGTCGCAACCCAAGCAGGTGGAGATGGAACCGTCTACGGAGAAGGCTCGGGAAGCATTAGTGAGCTGCCTTCGAACATATCAAAACAGACCTTTGGATTGCTGGCAGCAAGTGGAAGACTTCAAAAGTGAAGTGCGTAAGCTCGAAGAAAAGTTTATTGCACGGCATCAGGTCTAATGATATGAATTTGTATATACATGCATTTGCTCTAGTAGCTGACAGCCGAGTAGAGGAGCACGAAAGCGGAGTCAGACTCGCCTCCACCTGCAAGCGTCTCGATCCGATCCTGCGTGACCTGAGAAACCTGCTCGTCGTTGAATTTCCACCATGTGTCTTTCTTTTCCTCCTCTTTGACCCAGGCCCTGTAATGACCGCCTTCTGCCGATGCCCCCCCATGGGTTATGATTGCCTTTAAACCGTAGAGCCCAGACTTGTTGCAGGACTTATCCTTGGCAACCTCAGGATTCATTACTTTTTCCAGTTCAGCGGAGACGTCCGGAGCATTGATTTCTGGTGAGGTATCATCATTCGACTTTGCTCGTTTAGCAGCACGCTCACGCTCTCCTTGTTCCTTCTTTAAATCTCTCAGCTTGTCCCTCACAGGGATGGTCATTTTTCGTAGAGAATCAGTGCACAGCTCCGTGGCATCAAATTCAAATGGGAAACCAACTTTACGCATTATTTTGGTTTTTTTGTTAACATCACGCCGCCAGAAGAATCTGACGAAATGCACGGTCAAGTACTTCGGAAGCCGTGAAATCCGCGATGACTTGGTAAACGTAGCCTGGCGCCCCAGCACTGCGGATTGCTTTTCAATTTTCTCTTCCAAAGCAGCCAGCAAGCCATCGCGCATGAAATTGGTTTTTATGGAGATGTGGCAATCGAGTTTAATGAATGTTTCGGTAGACTCCACGGCAGGCTCGTCGGGCGAATCATCACATGTCATTGTCGTTGCAAACTGGCCAAGGAGGTACTGGTCCACAAACGCTGCATCGTCCGTGTCTTTCCGCCCCCCAAGGCTCATCTTCAGCGTCTGCATAATCTGCGACCAGCACTCCTCAGCATCTTGCTGCTTGTACATCCCGTCCCGACCTCTTTCTGCGAACTGGGGGAACTGATTTCTCAGAACAGTAAGAAATGCCAGTGGGGTATACTCTCGCGTCGTATTGCTCATGCTCTGGTAGAGATCTCGCAGAGCAGTGGTTAGGCTGGGGCCTTGAGCAGCAAGCAACGAATTTGCAGGAGCCGCAGGGGCGGAGTACTCGAGCAATCCGTCCCGTAGTTCCGGAATGGCACGAAGAGTCTGTAGGGTCGAGTTCATGTAACAGGTGTTTCCGAGGTTGACAAGACCAGATGGATACTTTGTGACCTGCGCCTGTTGCTCATCACTCATGTCCTCGAGAAACTTGTGCTTTTCCACAGGCTCCTTTAGGAGTTCTCCAGCAGTCCCCATCATCATAAAGGTGTGGTTTTCTTTTACACCTAGCTTCGTCATGTCTGCCCCATCCTTCAGCACTCCACCCTTGACCATGATCTTCTGACGACTAGGTTCGACGCCAGTCAGCGAGTAGAGCTGCAGTTTGAAGTTCTCTGCGGCGTCCTCTCCTTCCAGCGCGATCTCCAATTTGTGTCTGTTCGCTCCATGCTTCACCACCACAGGGACCTCCATGGTGTCGTGGCGTGGCGTGGCGTGGCGTGGTAATTCGTGTGACAAGTGCAGGATCATCAATGACCACCATCGTCAATCCGCCAGGCTACAGCGGGAGCAGTGGAGGCAGCACGGGGAAGCAGAGCAAGCAGCAAGTAAGAGATGGCCCGACGAAAGAAGAGAGCGATACGCTGAAAGTCAAGAAGGCCTGGGACATTGCCATCGCCCCAGCCAAATCGATGCCGATGCAGGCGTTCATGATGTACATGTCTGGCTCTTCACCGCAAATATTTAGCATGATGATGACTTTTATGTTCTTGTCGACTCCGTTCAAGGCGATTGCGTCCATGAACCAGCAATTCAGCCGCTTCGATTCACCCACAACCGGCGGTCGGCTTTTGCTCCCAAAGATTGCTTTTGTTCTACTGCAAATACTTACTGTTGCTGTCGGCGTGTGGAAGTGCTCTTCCATGGGGCTCTTGCCTACTCACCGTTCAGACTGGCTGGCATGGGAAACTCAAAGACCATACATGGAGACATTCTTCCGACTCTAGCGCTCAATGTTATAATGTACAATAAAGCGTAACGAGTCGTCAGTCGTCATATTTCAGTGCATCATGACGTCATGATCCGTTCAAATTTTACCAGGCTGGCTATAGTTTTGGGTTGCTCCATTTCGGTGCTCTTTTGGCAGAGAACGCGGTCAAGCCCTCGATCAAGTTCTCGCTAGCATCAAGTCGTTTCTTCCATTCCGAGTTTGTTTTTCTGGTGGCCTCCTCGACCCCAAGCCCTTCTCGCAATGCTGCTTTCGTATAAATGATTGAGTCTGGAGAGTTTTGAATTAACTCTCGCGCAACAGCCAGTGCCGTATCCATCAGCTGTGCGTGAGGGACTACTTTGTTCACAATACCCCATGAGACAGCTTCTAACGGCAGGATGACACGGCCTGTCAGCGCCATTTCGCTTGCTCGTTGTATACCCAGCGTCCGCGACAGACGAGGCAGTGCTCCAGCACTTGCCGACACACCCCTCTTGACTTCTGGCAGTCCTAGTCTCGCCTGTTCCGAGACAATTACCATGTCACAGTTGGCCAGTATTTCCATTCCACCACCAAACGCAATTCCGTTTACAGCAGCTATAACAGGTTTCCTTAGACTACGGTTGGATAACGCACCAAAGCCACCAGCTGGCATTGACGAATTTCTGGAAGTCCTTCCTTCCGTACTGGTTGTACTAGTCAGCCATTCCTTCAAGTCTGCTCCAGCACAGAATGCGCGGCCGGTTCCAGTCAGGATAGCCACCCATAAGGATTCATCTTCCTCGAATCGACAGACAATATCATCCAACTCCCAGTGCCCTTGATTATCTATTGCATTCAGTTGTTTCTCCCGATCCAATGTGATAAGCAAGACATGTGGAAGTGGATGGGAAACCTTGCATATCGGGCGTCTGTCCGTCATTCGCTTGATCTTTAGATTCGTATCACGTGATCCATTTCTCTTAATCTCGATCTCGATAAGGGAATCAGAAACTCATAGTCAGTCAGGCTGAGCAGTCTAGGTTATGAGCCGAGATCCAGACCACCTGGATTACTGAGAAGGTCGACCCAGACTGCCTGGATGTGGGTTAGACTGGACTGGACTGCCGGCTAGGTTGGGTGGAAATCCAGCGATATATCTGTACACCACGTACCCCACATATATCCTGTTCTACAAGTAAGTTTCAATACAAAAGACACAAGAAGAACCTGAGTCTGTTTTGAGTGGACTGGGATGTGAAGGTCTATCACCTAATTGCACAAATATCATCTAAACGATCTGTATGTTGAGAGGAGGGATTGACGAGAAACGGAGCTATATCAGGAAAGAACTACAAATTACCTGATATAGGCATCCCAGCAGTCTTGAACTAACCCGCCCGGAACTCGCACAGGTAGCCGCCCGGGTCGACCCAACACGGCTTACCCATCGATCAGCCTGCAGTCTGTAGTTCGCGGGAATCTATAATGAGTCATCCACCGGTGCTCTTAATCACCGTCGACTTCAAGCGAGGGAGAGACAAAAGTGATGCAGAGGTAGCGCTGAAACAGTTTCATGTAAGTATACGCAAAGTTTATCCAGACATTGAGTTGGAAATCTACCCCAATCACGCCGACATACCTACCGAAGTCTGGCTCAAAACTACGTTCCTCATAACCTCAAGGATATACCCTAGAGACAGAAAGCAAGCTCCTAATCTACGATGGGTCCAATCCTATTCTGCAGGCCTCAATGTTGTTCTGTCATTACCAATCTTCAAGGATGAGAACATCAAGTTCTCTACGGCGTCTGGAGTCCATGCACCAAGGAACACGTCGTCATGCTTCTCTTGTCACATTACCATAAATTTCTCAAGCAATTGAGCTCACTTCAATTCCAGCATGTATGGCCTCAGGATCGATTCTCTTTCTCTCACGAAGAATTCCTGGGGAAGAAAGTAGGTGTATTTGGATATGGGAGTATTGGGAGACAAGTAGCCAAGGTTCTTTCAGCCTTTGGATGCGACATTGTGGTCCTCAATCATTCAAATAAGATTACCCCAGAGGAACGAAAACTGACTCGTGGTATCGGCATTGCAAAAACAGGAGACCCAAGTGGAGATATCCCACAGGAGTGGTATGGTATTGATGAATTATATACATTTTAGGAGCAACTCGACATAATGGTACTCGCAGCTCCTTCCACTCCTTCAACCCATCACGTAATTAATGCAGAAGCACTAAGCAGGATGAAGAATAGTGCTGTTGTTGTTAATATTGCTAGGGGATCTCTCATCGATCAAAATGCTCTGGTCGAAGCATTGTATACCAACAAAATCGGCGGTGCATTATTAGATGTGATGGATCCAGAGCCAATCAATACGGATGAACTACTTCTGTCGGCACCCAACGTAATTGTGACTCTTCATGTTAGCGGTTTGACTGATCAGTACGCTCCCCGTATCATGGAACTCTTTGTCGACAACTTGTGGAGATTCTCTCGCTCAGAGAGTCTCATTAATGAAGTCGACATCGCTCGTGGTTATTGAGAATTGGAATGAGCTCTCTTGAGGCTTTGCTGGAATGGTCCGAACAATCCCATTTCTCAGTAGTATACCACGTATACAAGCTTGGTTCAATATCACACTTTTGATGAGTACGTCGACCTGTTGCAATAAATGTTCACGGAAGCATCTTTGAATGCTCACAATTTTCCTCCTATAGCGCTCTTCACGAGCTTGTGAAAGTAGTTGTGAAGCCAGAAATGCAAGAGCAATCACAATGACATCCTGACAAGGAGTTGTGTGCGTCGATGGGTTGAACAAAGGAGTGAAAAATGAGTCGTAACCTATTGAGCGCAGGATCGCAACAGCAGATTCTCCTCGACTGAGAATTGAAGGCCCGAGCCATTGTCGATAGTATTCTACGATGTATGTCAAAACTTTGCCATTGGCAAACGAAGTCGTTAGATCGAGGACTTGTAGTCCACGAAGGGCTGCGATACTTCTCGCCCAGCGGAAGAGAAGAGCAACGCATTCATCCTCAAAGACAATGTCTGCTTCGGCTTCTGTATCTGGGAAGCCAATGCTTTCAATCTCCTCGTGCAAATGCTCGGCTATAGCTAGTCTTGGTAATCTCCAGTTGATATATATTTTCCAAAGCAGTAAAAGGGTGCTTTGGCGGTGTCCATCGACAATGTGATGAGCTTCGATTAACTTCTCATTAAACGAGAGTTCGATTCCTCCCTCCCAAAGCACTTGAAGAAGGCTATCAACATTCACAAGTCGCTGAGCTCTCGAAAGAGTGGGATACTTCATTTGACACAAAAGGTGCTGATCGGATTCTTCTAAGCAATCCAATAGCCGCGCCAGACGTACACCATCTCGTAAGTCTGTGGCAGTGTTCTTGATCAAAAAGTTTAACTCGTCCAAAGGATGTTGAACATAATCGACAGTGTAACCAGCTTGCATGAGACGTTTCAGTAAGTCTCCTTCTCCGACCATGGCAAACAATGCAAGCTCGCGGACTAGTTCAGCAGAAGATTTGAAATGAGCCTCATTGCAAAACAAACAGCTCGGCATTAGTTGGGCTCTCTTCGCAACATCCAGTAGTATTATAAGCATCAAGACTTTTACAAGAGCATATTTTGCTGGTTTTAGACGTCTGGTTAGATCTTCTGGGTGGGCTAGTAAATATCGATCAATAAATGCATAAAGCTCGTCTTCGCTAGGATTGAGTGTAGAGTGAAATGACTTCTTCGTAATCACCTCACAACCCAATGCCAGCCATTGCCTATTATAGCTCCGCAAAAGCCGGTGATAAGTCCTAGCTATTGCAGATCCTCGAAAGAAGTTATTTTCGTCTCTAAGAGCAATCTTGCCATGCGTAATAAGGCCATCTAGAGTATACTCCGTGACTGGTAGAATCCTGTAAGCCGTACTGGCAGCCTGCTTAATACCCTCAGCTTCATGCACATCGCTGACATGCGAGACGTTGACATTGGCACAAAGAAATATATCGTTCATCACCACTGCATAGGCATTTTCTGCATCGCACGTAAATGATGGCACATATAGCACGGAAGACGATAAAGGTGAGCTGAACTCATCCGCTGATAAGCGTGATTTCTGATCCGCAAGCTCCGTGCGCATATCTGACTGCACACCATTGAGAACTTGAGACAGGGGAACGCGATTGAATGGCCTGGTTTTCCGTCGGTCTCCCGATTTGAGGAAGCGCTGTTCTGGGAGAGATGGCAAGATTCTCTCTTTGTCATAGCTGTTGAGCATGCTCTCTGTGGGCGCCGAAGAAATTTACGAAGAAGTAAACAACGACGCCCTCTGGATAATCTCTACAGCAACAGAATCACGTGATGCGCTCACAAATTTGGGGGAATTTGGACTAAGACACGAGACTCGTGAATATACCGCATGCACAGATCTGGACATATTATTCCGGTCTAGAAGTTGATTTCGAGGATGTCAGTTCTCAGTGAAGATGCATGTGGGTGCGGGGAGAATTGAGGTCACATAGGGTCAAAGTTGGTCAAAGTAGTAATCCTTAAGTCTCACCGTGTACGAAATCAATGACCACTACCTCTGTGACTTTCCTTTCCCCAACGCTTGTGGCAAAGGCTTGGTGGACCGGGCATTCCTTGACATAAAAGTCCCGATCAGACGCACTTGCAAATTCCACCACAAAGGCCTGGCGATTAGCAGAGTATACAACTCCTCTAACGTGAGTCCAAGTTGTTTCATTCTCAATCGAAATTTGTCGTCCGCCTCTTATGCTGACGATGTACGGTTTGCCATTCTTCAAGGAAGTTTGTTGTAGTGCGACAAAGTCGTCGTGAAGCTTATGCGCCTCTTCAGCACTTGCGTGCGGCATTGAGACCATGACGATGTGCGTGAGTCCCATTGTTGGTCCTGGGAGCTGATTGAACACTAATTGTGCGCGTACTAGTAGTGTACTGCTGTGGGTTAACCCTAACCCTGGCGATAGGGGTCCGTTGCCCGACTAATTTGCCAATAAGCGATGCCTCATTTGGCCCGAGCATTCTAATTTGCTTCATATGCTGTGCAAATACTTTACAAAGTTTACATGTGATCGATGTCTACTACCAAGTCTCTTGTCGATATCGCCCAGAAGACTCCATGCTTAGCAAATACGCGTCCGCGTCGCTTCTTGACATGCCTCCAGCCGTCATGAAACATTCCACCAGAGCTTCCTTCACGGCGCTCGGCATCTTACCACTGCTTCCACAAACAAACATAACTCCACCCTTTACGTACAATGTTTCGTAAAGCAGTTCTGCTTGACCCCTCATAATGTCTTGAACGTAGACTTTGTCGTCCCGAGAAAACGCAGTGAAGAAGCGGAGTAGCTTACGATCACAGAGATCTTCCATTTCCAGCTGGAAGAGGAAATCCTTTTTCTTGAAGCGACACCCAAAGAATAGAACATTCTCGCCACTCGCACTGGATGAAATTCGCTCTTGTAGAAGACTCCGAAGAGGAGCCACACCAGTACCGGGACCAACCATCACAATTGGCTTTTGCGGATCTTCGCATTTCCGCATTTGTCCGTGTTGTATTGTGAATGGCACTTTCGTTCCAACTGGCATATGCTCCAGCCAATGAGTACATACACCCCGCCGGATTCTTCGAAGAATCGTCCTGTACTTGACGATGGCGACTGCAAGATGAGCCTCACGGCGGTGAAAGTTTGCAATGCTAAATTGGCGTGGAGCGATAAGAGGGATTATTTCCAGAACATATTCAATGGGGATTTTGATTGAATCGAATTCGGCAAGTGTCTCGAGAATTGATCTTCTCGGTCGGTTCGCATAGTCAAATAGCTCTTCTTGTCCTTCGACCTTCGAAAATTCTGTTAATTTTTCTTTATGCAGTGCGTTGGTTGTGAAGTGCCGCACTAAATCGAAAAATGATCTGCGGGGAATAGACATAATATCCAAATGATCAGAGACAAGCTTGCGTAGGGTCATAGTCCCAGGAGAGATGTCGTGTCGGAAGCTGACTTGCAGATCAGCAATGTTTTCCCAATCCTGAATGGTCAGAAAAGCGTCAACATCTTTGGGTGCATTTTTTGGCTCAATGCTAATTGTGTCCCCCGGTCCGTAATCGACTTCTTCTGTGAACTCGAAGACAAGATGTCTGACGTCTTGAAAGTGATCTGGAGCAGTTATACGTTGATTCGACATCAGGACCATCTCCTGAGTCCTATGAGTCACATATTCGCCATTTCTGGAGTCTTGCGATTTATTATTGAGTAAACTTGCAGGATTATCAGGTGGAATTAGGTCGTCCGCAGGAATAATTTGAAGTCCGTTACGCAGAGGAAACATGACCATTAAACTTTTGAATAGTAACTCGACCCAAGGCCAATAAAGCGTATCTATTCTATCGTCAATATGTATTTGAGATAGATGCGAACCCGCCTTCATTCTCGACATCAGCCTCTGCTAGGCCATGAATCTCGTTTGCTCCAATTTGCAATAATCTCTTTTGCAATTTCTTTGCTGCCCAATTGAATCTAAGATATAAATAAGACTCCTAGACTTCTTACTTTGCATAAGACGAGTCGCCAATCCCAAAAACAGCAAATGAAACTTCTTGCAAAAATGATTGAGATAGCTTCCTTCTGAGCAGTTTCCTCCAGAAGTAGGCCATATTCGACGGCATATCTCCTTGGCCTGTAGTCGAGCAGACAAAGAGGATCGTTTGCCGGGATATTATTTCATCCTAGGTCGTGTGTAAGCGCTGTTTTGTGATCAAACCTACGAAGGGGAAGTCATTCATGCTCATAACTTTCACAGCAAAGCGCATTCTCTTGACCCCTCTGCCAAGCTGTTCTGCGACATCTTTTGCGTTGCCAGTCTCACTACCATACAATATACTGATCGTTCGCTCATGCGTGGACTTCATATGACGGTCATGATGTCGCACTTAGGAGATCCCGCCACGCCAGATCGAATCAATATCTTCAGATTACTACTTGCACACGGACTAATTACTACATACATTCTCGTCATTGCGCCAGATCGTTTCAAGCATAATAGAGTGGTAGTGAACACCTACTCATTGTAGTGCAATTGTTCCTTTAGCATATCAAGTTTCTGCTCGGTGACACGAATGGCTTCCTTCATTTCTCGATTATTTGAGTGCCGACGTGCTGCGGGAGGCCTCCTCCTCGAAGACAGTGGATCACCAACTCGCTCATCTATCCAGTCCCACAGCCCGTCTTCCTCCGCGACCCAGATTTCGTCCCAAGCATTGCTACCGCTGCCGCTTCGCTGAACAAGGACAGCAGTAAGTGATTTCTCGAAGCGCCATAAGCGAAAGATGAAGACGGATAGAAGTAGGGTAATGACAATAGGTGCCACATGAGAAATGCTTGGTGACATATCCAGTAGGTTTGAATACCATACACCTTGATCCTTGGCAGCAGGTGCCGACTGTTTCTCTTTCGTCGCTTTGTTTTTCCTTTTCTTTGATCTCTTAGATACCGACGGGTTAATTTGTTTTCTGATAGCTTCGACGAGATCGTGACAGTACGTTTGCTGCCCATCATTTACTCCCTTTTCGATCGGACCTACATTGTTAGGAGGTGAAAAACTACAACGTACCCTTCAGCCAACTTTTCCCTGTCCATTCAATATTGCAGCCCATGATAACACGAGTGGTATTGTTCTCACCCCACATCAGACAAGTACGCATTTTGACAGAAAATGCGCCGCCACTGGGAACATCTGGGGTGGAAGTTGAGGAGGTAATGGTAACATAAGATTCCAGATCCTGATGTTCGATTGTCTCCGTAATATTGCATTTGGTAGACTTCGGCCCAACAGGAGCATTCAATGGCTTTACGTAGTTGAACTCACGCATTTGTTTGGAATCTCTTTCTTCTTTCCAATCACTCACATTAACATCTGTACAATTTTCCCTGTCGCTAAGGAAATTCTCCAGCCACTTCTTATCTTTGCCGTACGCTATGTCCATGACACGGCCGATTGGACCATCAATCGTTTCATCCAGAATTTGAGAGAGATGTTCCCCACTATTGACGCATTTGCACTCCGTTCGACCATGCTCTTTGGGCCCCGAAGACTCAACATCGGCTTTCGAATTGCCTTCTCCGCCCTCTGATTTCGCCTCTGCAGGTGCTGTTTTTAATTTTGCACTGTCGAGCGATTCATTCTCACTGCCACCGTTCACGTCTTCGAACTCAGACCCATCAGAATCTTGGCTGACTGAAGAATCTGAATCGCTCGAGCTGAATTCGGTGGAGGACCGACGCATACTCGAATCGTTTCCACGCACGCCAGTGCATTGCACTTTCCAAATTTTGACGATAAGCTCATAAGTTGAGTCTCTAGCAATTAAGGATGAGAATTGATGTTTTGAATGCAACGTCGATATAACAAGAGCGTTGGGAAATATACCAGCAGTTGATTTCTTTTCGATGGACACAATTTCAGGGAATGCAACTACCAGCGTAGTAACCCACCCAAAGATGTTGGAATTGAAGCATACGTGCTCTTCTGAAACAAACATCCTTCCCGCCAGCAGAATATCTCGTGCCAAGGCACAACCATAGTCTTCAATCAGGCTGTCCGTACCGGGTACACTTTTGAAAAGCCCATGAAACTCCTTTTGTCGTTTGTTAGAGGCAATGGCAAGGCCGGTCGATCCTTTGGCTGGCGGATTGTCGCTCCCCCTTTTGTGACGATGAGGCAGCGAAATATGATGTGCAGGAGTGCTCTGCGATCGCTCGGGGGACTTATCTGACACCGCGGAGGACCCGCGTCGTTCTCGGTATCGTGACACAGACCTTGGCCGTTCCCCTCCATTTTGACCGCTTCGCTTCTCATTATGTCCGTCATCAATACCGAAATGCGACATTGATAGATCTCCGTCTCCCATGGGTTCAGCCGCTTTGATGTTGGCCATGGGTTCAGCACTTGATGCAGGCTCTGTGTAGGATCTAGGGCGATGAAGCTCCGGCGGCACCGAGGATGCTGTGCGTTGTGACGAACCTTCTTGGACATTATTATTACCAATCGAAGTAATTTGTGAAGCAGCAGATTGTGCAACGGACATCACGGAGGAGAAGAACGAAGGCTGGCGACTAATCTTGTCCCCCTTTCTCTCGACGGGCGTCGCATCCGAGCCGCTCTTTAGACTTTGAGGAGATCCAGTAAAGGAGTTCGAACTTCTGTTGACTTCTGGAGTACCTGCTGTCTTCACGAGGTTGGGTCTAGATTGCGATTCAACAATTTGGCCAGACGGCGTTCTGGATATTGGCGAAGGCTCCAATGCAAGTACAGTGTCTCCAAGTCCATGAGTAGCGGGGCTTGTAGGTCTTCCTCGCGGAGTGCCAGCCTTCGAAAGTTCGGGTTTTGCGTCTAATTGCAATGCGTTGACATGTTCTCCAGCGCCTCCGTCGCGCACTCCGTCGGCTTCCGGGCTATGCGGGGCGGAAACAGCGGTATTCGACGCCAGCGTGCTTTTTTGATGACTCATGGGGTCAGTGGAACCTTTGCTGGACTGCGACTTTGTAGATCCCACGGTGTGGGTAGACTGGGCGTCAGATGCCCGGTCGTTGGAGGCGCTGCGACTGCCTTGATGATGGTGCGACAGACTATCCTTAATTTTCCGTTTCAATTTATTACCCTGCCGCAGAGGCGTAGCGACCACATTGGCCAGGTGAGGGCGCTCATGCTCTTCAATCATGCAGAAGGGGAAGAGGAGGACTCAAGAGGATGATGGAGCAGGGGGAGGCGCGTTGTGTTTACTCTGCTGTAATCATCATGACCGCTTCCGAATCCCATACTTGCCCCCGGATGACGTTTTGTCGTCGTCAGATCGGAGACATTTTTCCCGGCCATCAAAATTCCGACAATACCAAGGAAAATAACGACGGTCTCTACACACTCTGTGAAGATACATCATTGTTGAAAACTACGAAGGCCGTCGGCGTTTTGCTCCTTCTTTCAGCTTCTCCCAGCGTTCTCTATATTTGGTGTTTGCCATCTGCAGTCGGGACGATTCCAGCTTGAGTTGTGCAAGTTCTGTCTGCAGGGCGCCCATCTCGTCCTTGCTCTGAAGCTTTGACAGGGAATCGAGTGCTCGGCGCAGTTGCTTATTCTCCATGGCAAGCTGTTCTAAGGCCTTATTTGAGTCAGAGGAAGAGTGACTCTTTTCCCTTTCGGGAGGAACCACGTAGAATGACTCTTCTGTCATTTTGGTTTCGTCCATGGGATGGGATGCAAATGCTACGGCTTTCGACCCTTTTGCCGGAAGGGACGCCATGAAGCCATTGAATGCTTCCGAATCATGCCGTTGCCTCCCTCTTGGAACCTCGTTCCCTTGCACTTTGTCATCTTTGGGGTTTGCCGTCCATATAACCGGATTGCTGCTTGCCGTCACACTTGCTTGCAACGTACTTGCCGATACTCTTTGACTTGCGGAAGGAAGACGTCTTCCATCCTTATTTTGAGCGACGGCCCCTTTTGATCGTGCCAAGTAGTCGTTTGCTAGCCTAACATGCTCTTGTTGGAGGAGCGAGAGAGTGCGCTTGGCTTCCAGATCGTCAATGCTCCCGTGTTGTGCACGAAGAAATTCGTCTCCCGCCTTGACATGTAGATCATGCGCAGCAGCGAAATCCCCTTGACCTGCTGCTCTGTCGGCTTGCTTGACAAAGGCGTGGGCCTGTGCTAGAGGCGATGCGTCCATTCATTGGTCAGACGGCTCGTTGGTGGAATAAATCTTGGGGCATGTTTTCAACACCAGGAGAGATAACGAGCGTCAATCATCACGGAAATTAAACTCCCAATAATTACAGGAAGATTTCACACAAAGCCAGTCTTGAAGACTGCCAAGGTTGCACCACGAGGAGGTAGTCTATCATTGCAACCCGCCTGTATGTCAGTAAAAGCAAAACATAACAGGAAGAAAATATGAGAGTTCTTTACTCGACTTGCTATTCTCGCCACCAACATATCATTCAAATCCTTTCGCCATCACTTGAAGGACGCTGTACTAGTCGTCAGTCCTTCACTTAGCGATAATCTCCTTGATCATCAACATTAGACTATAAGGAGGATCATATTCGGAAACTAGGTGCTCCCTGCATTTGCGTGTGCAAATCACTGACTTACATTCGTCCAGAAGCGCTGTGAACTCACTTACTCAACTACATGACTTGCTTTCTTGAACCTTGCTCTCGCTTCCTTCGACCTTTAGCTGGAAGTCGTTGTTGGTAGAGATGAGTCCCGACTTCGCTGGGACCCGACTTCGCTGGGAGGTCTGGAGGCGCCGTGATCCGTAGGTGAGGCGCGACGCAAGCTGGTTTCGTCATTGGTCCACATACATCAGATTGCACCAGTTCTAAAAGTTCCCTTTTTATTTTGACTGGAAGGGAATGAGAACTGGATATATATTGACACCTTGCACCGAAGGCTTGCCCATCTAAACGAAATTGATTCGCAAAAGTTGCTCAATACTAAGGAAAGTGTGCCCTTTTTTCTTTGCAAATCATGCCATTTAGGAAGGTTGCCCGTAGGGTGAAGGTCTATTTTGTGGTGTCGTATCTATTGTGGTGTTCAGGGAGTATCCTGGGAAAGGATTGCAAGCGCCTCTGTCGTTCACGAGGAGGAAGATGTTCTCTGCGTGTGGGGCTGGGTTCTGATTTGTCTGTGAATGCTGGGGCTGCTATTAACCCAGTCCAATAGAGGCATTTTCGGCCCAGCAAATGAGCCTTGCACTATCCGGCTCTCCAGCCTGGTTCATGCTCCACTCCACGCGTTGCCGCGCACACTGACCATCTCTTTGCTCGGTAACCGTGCCGCTTACCAAGCTTGCTCCGTTCTTCCGCCACGCGTCGCGTTGGTCTTGAGGAGAACGAGTAAGCGCTCCCGGAGAGAGGCTCGAACACGGGAGAATGAATCGATGAATGTCCTGTCGATAAAGGGAGATGTCGAAGCACTAGCCAATAAGACGCGACAAAATTGTCCACCATTTCTGCTCTCATATACCGGAAGACTGCCCGAGCCTTAAATTTGTTTCCCAATAGCTTGACCTTGCTGGTATTGGAATCATAAACGTTTTCATCACGTCATATGGCTTCACGTGCTTATAAACAAAGGGACGCTTACCAGTGGTAAAGAAGTCATCGTCATGGTAGACCTGCCGAATGCTTCGGTTTTTGGCGCAATTGTCGAATGTGGGATCTCCAATGGCATCCTATTCTAGTGATGGCGCTGCGCTTCGGGTTGGGGGCCGTGTAATACAGAAGTTGTTTAGATTCCGTTCGATGAAAGCGGACCCCTCCCTCAGGTTGTACTGCTGGCTGTAATTTCCTGCACCCTGATCCCACTCATCTGCGACGCGGTCTTACTAAAGAGGCCCTTCCGCAGTTGCTTCACTCTACAGCCACACAAAGCCTGGGCAACAGGGGCAATTTACCCGACTTAAGGGGAGGCACCCACTTTGCTACTCAAAATACGCTATCTTTCACTACTCGGGTAAAGGCGATTAAGTACTTGGCCCCAAAAGCTCTTCACAAATCTCGTTCGACAAGTAGATGTCAGTTGAAGCACTGTCGGAGTCTTATGAGGTCATGGGCACGAGCCGGGCTAAGTGGAAAGCTATGGCCATGCGGTGGGTCCAGGAGGAATTCCTCCAAAAGAATCCTGGACTTCCAGTCAATTGATCGTAAATGGATGCTGAAATGGAACGAGGACAGATCTTTGGACGGCAAGCAAACACAAGGGCCAAAATACTACGTACTCGCGATGTTCCCGTACCCTTCTGGCATTCTTCATGTGGGCCACTTGCGAGTGTATACTATAACTGATGCTATTGCAAGGTATCGGCAAATGGCTGGTTACAATGTTTTACACCCCATGGGATGGGATGCATTTGGGCTACCTGCAGAAAATGCAGCTATTGAGCGGCAATTGTCAGCTGCGGAGTGGACAGCAAGTAACATGTCAAACATGCGCAAACAATTTGATTTAATGCACGTCGATTTTGATTGGAAGAGCGAAATTGCAACCTGCGATCCTCAGTATTACAAGCATACGCAGGCAATTTTCTTGAAGATGTACGAAACAGGTTTTGCATACCGTAAGAAGGCTACGGTCAATTGGGATCCCGTCGATTGCACAGTGCTTGCGAATGAACAGGTTGATAATCTTGGAAGGGCCTGGCGATCCGGTGCATCTGTAGAAAAAAGAGAACTCGAGCAGTGGTTTGTCAAAATATCCGATTTCTCTCAAGATCTCTTATCGGATTTGGATGTTCTTGAATTTTGGCCGAACCATGTAAAAAAAATGCAAGAGAACTGGATTGGTAAAAGCGAGGGCGTCGAGATCAAATTTCCTTTAGATTCCGATTCGTCTATAAGTGTTTTCACTACTCGGCCGGACACTTTGTTTGGAGTGCAGTTTATTGCCTTGTCCACGACTCATCCCCTGGTAGCAGGATTCGATGACGTTAACTTGCGACACTTCATTTCACAAGTGGAGCAGGGCAGCAAAGCTGGCTATTTATTGCCAGTGGAGGCTATCCATCCGATTACGCAGCAAAGGTTGAAAGTCTTTGCTGCACCGTATGTCGTTGCAGATTACGGCAGTGGGGCAGTAATGGGCGTTCCCGCTCATGACATGCGTGACTATGAGTTCTGGAAAGAAAACATAAAAGACCAACCGATTGAAGGAGCTCTAGATACAGACCAGGTGGTGTTTACAGGACACGGAGTTCTACATACCCGATGTGGAGAATATGCTGGTTTAGACAGTGCCACAGCTGGACGAATGATTGTTGAGCGTTTAACCGAGGCTGGATCAGCACGCAGCATCACGAAGTGGAAGTTACGCGACTGGCTCGTATCTCGGCAAAGGTTCTGGGGCACTCCAATTCCCATGGTGCACTGTCCAGACTGTGGAATTGTTCCTGTCCCGAGAGAAGACCTGCCTGTTGTTCTTCCCGGCCTTGAAAAATTAAGCGGACGAGGAAACCCACTAGCTGGAATAACTGAGTGGGTGAATTGTCGCTGCCCGAGATGTCAGGGTGCTGCAAAGCGAGATACGGATACTATGGACACTTTTGTCGATTCAAGTTGGTACTATGCTCGATTCACTGATCCTCACAACGCAAATGAACCGTTCAGCTGCGAGAATGCCGAAAAGCTCCCAGTTGATGCGTACATTGGCGGTGTAGAGCATGCCATTTTACACCTTCTCTACTCTCGATTCTTTGCAAAGTTTGCAGCCAAAGTGGGTATGTGGTCTGGTGGTTCTCTCCGTGCTGAGCCATTCAAAAAGCTCGTCACGCAAGGGATGGTCCATGGGACGACATATACAAATCCACAAACCGGCCGCTTCGTCGGTAGAGAAGACGTTCGAACTATCGAAAACAAACACTATGCTCCTGACGGTACAGAACTTGGTGTGAGCTTTGAAAAGATGTCCAAAAGTAAACGTAACGGTATTGATCCCGTGGCTACGATCCAACAGTTTGGCGCTGATAGTACGCGTGCCCATATTTTATTCTCTGCACCAGTGTCTGAAGTCCTTTACTGGCAAGAAGAGCGGATTATTGGTATGCAGCGATGGTTAGGTCGCGTGTGGAGATGTGTTTGTTCCGTTGACGACCGGACGGCAGGAAGTGGAGACGACGAAGCTGAGCGACAGTTGCATGCGCAACTTCAGAAGACTGTACGTGAAGTCACAGAGGCATACAACGACACGCTTGCGCTAAACGGCGCGATTTCGAGTCTCATTAAGCTCACCTCTGCTCTCACTGCCGACCGAAAAAGTCGACGCGCAGTATATGCAGATGCGTGCACTACTCTTGTTAAATTGCTGGCTCCTATAGCTCCGGCGACTGCAGAAGAATCATGGCAGCGGCTGGGAGGCGAGAAGAGCATTTTCCGAGCGTCCTGGCCCGTGACATCTAATAGTGCGCCCCCACCGAGTGAAGTGCAATGTGCGATACAGATTAATGGAAAAGTGAGGTTTGTCATGGCTACACGTCTGGAGGAGACAGCACAGGAGGTGTTTGATCGTGCACAACATACAGAGAAAGGGAGAAAATGGCTTGCAGATTCGAAACCGACACGAATGATAAAAGTTCCAAACGGACGAGTTGTAAATTTTGTAATAGACACACCCCCATAGCGGCTCTAAGCCTTAATTGCAAACCTCCTCAGCGGAAAGTTCGACGTCTTCTTCTTTGTCTTCAACGTGACTGCATTTGCTTCGCTCTTTGTGAGCTTTCGTCGCATCGCGCGCGTCTTCTTTGGCCTCAGGTCCAATGGCAAGAATTTCTTCTTCCTGTAGAATAGCCGCAGTTGCTGGCGCTGGTTCTGATTAATGACGGTGAGAACTCTGGCAATGGATTTGCGGACTTGATTGATTTTTGTCAGTTTGGACGCAGCTCCACCGGCAATCTTCTGTACCCGCAGCGTTGCTAGTTCTTGCTTGAGCTCGTCAAGCTGAGTTTGAAGGTCGGCTTTGCTCTTGCTCCGTAGCGCATGTGCTTTGACTTTTGGTGGTGCCATTGGGAATCGCTTGTAGCAGTTGGGCGCCGTTCGAAATTCGCCTTTTGTGACGTGCGTCGTGCACGTCTGGTGTTGGCCCTAATCTGATCAGATAGATACCACCTCCGATCATGGAGACGTCGTGGGCACAGCTGCGGACGAGTCTGCGATCTCTGGAAGGACAAACAGATGCGGCTCTGCGGACGTATTCAGGATTAGTGCTGACCTGCACTGCGTCTCCCAGTGATCTGGAGCGCGCAACAGAGGCGCAGATTCAGGACTTCATGAGGACGCGCGAAGGATGCATTGTGAGTCTGCAAAGAGTCCTCGACTCAGAGGGGGTGGCAGCTGGCGGGACGAAATTGCATCATCTACAGAGGCACCGAGAGGTGTTGAGTGAGCATCAGCAGGAATTCTCAAGAATACGAAGTGATATAGGACATGCACGCAACCAGACGAACCTGATGTCTTCCGTCAAAAATGATATTGACGCTTACCGCTCCGGAAGTGGAGATCCCGAGAGTATGGAGAATGACTACATGCTCCAAGAGCGATCCCGCCTGGATCACTCACACCATATGACGGACTCTGTGCTTGCCCAGGCTTATGAGACCCGGGAGGAGTTTGGCCGGCAACGACAGCTGCTGTCGCAAATGAATCGTCGAATCATGCAGTCGGTAAGTAAGATCCCGGGTATTAACACGGTCATATCGAAAATCAACACCAGAAAGAAGCGTGATAGCTTGATTATGGCCTGCTTGATTTCATTTTGCATGCTTATGTTGTTTTACTTTCGGTAGGTTCATGCTTGGGGGATGTGTCTGTCGGAGTTTGAAGGACACCTTTGTGTGCAGATGGTGATAATTTTTCATATCCCTTTGCCAGGGATGATATCTCTGGGGCATCAGCCGGGCCACAAGCAGCCCATCGGATCTTGCATTCCCCGTCGACTAGATAGACAAATCCGGTATATGAATTCATCAGCCCGATAGCTTCTTTGAATTGCCGATCAAACCTATTTGTAATTAGAAAGTAGGAATCATGCAATTGCGGGAGCGTCGCACGTCGAATGCTTCCGAGAAAGAGCCGGGTGAGCATGGCCTTCAACGGATTCTCCTCCATGTGAACATTCACCTGTCTTGCGTCCAATCCCATCGCCTTCGTATATGACTCACAATGCTCTTGTGAAAATCGAGCTGAAAATAGGGAGACTATGGTCGCTGCATGTCCGCGTATGCGAGTAGTCGTATCTTCCGTCTTGCCATCAGGAAGAAGCGTACGTCCATGAAAGTTGGGCATGTAAAGCGCAGCTTCTTGGCGGAACAATCGCGTGGGTGCATGCCATAGCTTTCCCTTATTCCTTCGAAGTTCATGAAAGTCTTTCCAGTACGACTCGGAAAAGTCCTGCATCAGTTCTTGCCGCCTGGCAAGATGCTTGTCATAATCCACTAAATCGGCTTTCTTTTGCTCCCGCGAACGCCCATCAATGCCGCTATTGTCTCCTGGGCGAGGAATACGGTGTACCCCCAGCGGCCTCAATGCACCAGAGGAGCGAATCATGCCCTTGAATCCATGGTTCTAATCGAAATTAAGCATCACGTCGTGTGAGGAAACTGTTATAAGTTATTCGGTCTATGTTACACATCTACATCTTGTTATATGATCAGTTGTTATTACTTGTCCTCACTCGAATGCCGCAGCGTCTCCTGCCCAGTTTGTATGCGAATTCCAATCCTAGTCTCCATCTCGTATCCCTTCCACTCAGCAGCCTTGTGGAGCCACTCTCTAACTTCTCCCGCGGCATTGTATCCATTCATAGCCCACAGAACGGCTGCCATTTCATAATGAGCTGCTGGTAGGGGCCATTCATCCGGATTCTGTCCGTGACGAAGATCATGTGGCGAAAGTGACAAAACTTCTTCCAGCTCTACCTTTGCTTTGGCGCAATTCCGTTGATTTCGCAGGACCACAGACTTGAGTACGTGTCGAACTGCCTTGTCGTCAATTTCTTCTATTTCTAATTCGCAACGTGCTTGCAGAGCCGCAAGCGATTTCTCCCGACTTGCTGGAGACATCCTTCGGTGACCATTCCAAAAGTATATGATTTCCTCGACAGGCGAGATACCTATGGCAGGGAGAATATTCCCATCGATAGCTTTGCTATGCCATTTTTTCAGCTTTCTACTGAGGAAAACTTCAAAGGACATTGTTCGTCCAAAAAATTTCTTCCCCATCAATGTTGGCGCTTCCTCAAACAGCCGGGTAGCTTCGTCACCATACTCACTCTTCCTGGTTTGGCGGTAGAGCTCAAAGTTACAACACGCCGCAGTATATGTGTAGAATGCATGAGACCAATTGTTGAGTTTCCGCAATCTGAGAAATGATCGGGCTGCGCTTTCGTACGAATGAAGAAAGAGATGGTTGAGAGCGAGTTCAAACTCCACTAGAGCTGAAATTTGTACCATCTGTGATCCTGACAAATTTTCCAAGAGCTCAACTGCTTGCTCTCCATTCCCATTGACACTCAGGTCTCGCGCAACCTGCAGCTGCCACAAGGAACTGTTTGGATACCGGTCCGTAGAATTTTTCAGGATCGCTTTGACACGCTCTCTGGGGTCAATTGTCTCTGAGCCGGAGGACAAAGCGTGTTTAGGCTGAGTGTCTGTGAGGATGTCACAAAACTGCATAATTCCACCGTAGTACTGGAGCAGGGTGAGAGTTGCTATAGCACCATGTACGTTCGGGGCGAGAGCAGCGCTCCATAGTAGATCCAACCCTTCCTGTCGATCCCCATGAAAGCCCACTATGGACAGAATTTTGCCAAGTGCCGGCGGAATTATAGAGAGTATAAGTCGCATAGCTCCGAGACATGTGCTAGATCCGGATTCAATGTAAAAATCAATGGGCGAAGTCGCTGCCTTCGTAGATGGGGGCGGCAAAGTTACTGTGGCAGGCAAACTTGCTGGATCATCCGTAGCATCGACAAAATCATCCGCGCTGGTGGACGACCGTGAGGACTCTGATCGCGTAGACTCCGACCGCACAATGTCATTTAACTTCTTCAGGGACTTGAAGGCCGAGCGCAATCTATACAAGCCTTTTATACTCTCGACCACGGACTCGGAGATGAAGCCAAGCAGTGCAGCCATAAACTGGCTTTCGGCATTAGCAAGCAAGAATTCGGACCCGGCTGGATATTTGGAGGCTGACGGAGCGTGCACGGCACGTTTTAGTTCCCTATCTGTGCTTGATTCCGCGTCATTTAACGTCTCGACTGCTTTTTTGACCATTTCCGGCTCAATCCCAAAAGCGGCCTGCAGAAACAACAATACACATCCTGCTAGCTTGTGGTAGGCCGAGGTCGTTCCGTGCAGGGCATCTCTCGCTTCATGTATTTGGTCATCCATGATTAGATCGATCGCCGCAAGCGCGGAAGTGAGGTCCTCCGCGGTAGGCGGGAGAGTATGGTGGTGAATCAGTCCATTCAAGCTCGTCGTAGAGGAACCAGCACTCACACTCTCCTGCCCAATTCCCTTCTTGGCATCACTCCATCGGAAGAAATTCATTCACGACGCCACCTGCTTCAAGTTCTCATACGCAACCTGCCCATTGCCGGACGCGAGATCTTTGTTCTGGGCCCGGATGAATTTCGAACAGGGACCCGTCGTGACTCGTGGTACCTCAACACCAAAAAGTCTAATCCAAGGTCGCACAAGCAGAAGCCCAGCAACCACCAGCTCACGACGAGCAGCGCCAATTTGAGGGGCAAAGAAGGCTTTGAAGAGACAATAGTGTATCATGGCCGAGACAAAGCAGCCCGCATCTGCTGCTCCGGCCCCGCCGAGTAATTCTGCTGCACCATCCAACAACCTGGATGAAGAAGACATTTTTGAAGACTTCCCCGTTGAGAACTGGACAGATGAAGAGGCACAGAAGAATGGGACGATATGGGAGGAAAACTGGGATGATGATAACTTGGAGGACGACTTCTCTCAGCAGCTAGCCAAAGAGCTTCAACGCAAGTGACAAGACGTGAGGAGTGAGGCTAGCCAGAGCATACATTTGTAGATAGTTGCACGTATTTTGTACAAGTTGCATTTCTTACTTGCGCACTTCAGCCCCAATGAGTTTGAGCAAGAAGTTGTCCATTCAGGACGTCGAGCTTCAGGGCAAGAGGGTCCTGATTCGTGTGGACTTCAATGTCCCCCTTGATGGCCAAAAGCTCACCAATAATCAACGCATTGTTGGGGCGCTGCCTACGATCCGGTATGCCAAAGATCATGGTACGGCGCAAGCAATCTTTCACACTAATTCACAGGCGCAAAGGCAATCATTCTGATGTCTCATCTTGGACGGCCAAATGGAGTTCACGAGGAAAAGTATTCCCTCAGGCCAGTGGTCGGGGAGCTAGAAAAGC